>Ga0181520_10000624_pt1 | contig 76837 bp, 96 predicted proteins | sample PEATcosm2014_Bin_29_FD_132451 | JGI IMG/M metagenome (GOLD analysis project Ga0181520, IMG submission 132451) | Peatland microbial communities from MTU Mesocosm Facility, Houghton, MI, USA - PEATcosm2014_Bin02_30_metaG | ecosystem: Environmental > Terrestrial > Soil > Wetlands > Peat | place... | reverse complement strand
GGAAGAATATGCTCGCCGCAACGCCCGCGCCCTCTTTGCGGCCGCTCTGCCTTTTTATAAAGTCGTCGTAGCGGCCGCCCACCGCCGCCATGATGGTGGCGTCGGTGCCTAGAAGATCGATTGCAAACGAAATATGCGGCTCGCGGGCATCGCCGAGGAGCAAGTCGTCGAGCTCGTAGGGAAGCCCGAGGTTTTCGAGATGCTCAAGCACCGAGCGAAAGTGCGCGCGGCTCCGTTCGGACAAAAAGTTGACCGAGCGCGGACCCTCGCTCAAGATTTTTTTAACCGGCTCGCTCGGGTGCGCATATACCGCAAGCGGATTTTGTGCAATAGCCTCGCGTGCGCTCTCATCAAAGCTCTGCGCGTGCTTACGCGTATATATCAAGAGCTCGCGCAAAAAGCGCTGTTGGCTGTCGCGGTCGCCGGTAGCATTAACGCGCACGCGTGCAATGGCCGCGCCCCACTCGGTGATGATTGCCGAAAGCGCTTTTAACATGACCACCTCGCCGACGCTCTCTTGCGAGCCTATCACTTGGAGCCCAAACTCGCCGCTCTCGCGCGGCAGGCACACAGTGGGAAGATTGGTTGGGTACGGCGATGCATAGTAGGCGAGCACCGGCTCGCCGGGGTGCATTGAGACGCGCGTGGCGCTCACTTGTGCGACTGTCTCAAAGGTGTGCGCTCCCACGCGCTTGACGAGGCGGTTTTGTGTCATGCGCTCGATATCGCGCGCAGGCCTAAACCCATAGAAGCTTGCCACATCGGTTGCGTGCCGCAAAAACGATGCGGGTGCGGTGCGAGCCGGAGAGGTTTGCAATTGTTTCACTGTGGTTCTTGTGTGCTACCGGGCATGAGTCCGATATTTTGGAGGGGGAGCAAGCGTGCCACGGCGTGGCCGACGATGTCATAGCTCGGCAACAAGCCCCAATAGCGGCTGTCGGAGCTGTCGGGCCGGTTGTCGCCCATGACAAAGTACTCGCCGGCTGGGATTGGCACGTCGATGTCGGGGCCATTGCCGATATTTTTAACATACGGCTCGGGCAAGTCGATTATGTTGCCCGCTACGGTAGTTATCGAGACCTGATTGTTGTGTATGTGGAGCGTTTCTCCCGGCAAACCGATGATGCGCTTGATAAAATACTGCGAAGTGTCCTTGGGATACTTCAAAATGATGACGTCGCCGCGCGCGGGCGGCTCAAAACGATAGGAAAGCTCGTCGACAATGAGATATTGGCCGGTATCAAAGGTGGGCTCCATCGACGCGCCGCTCACAATAAACGGTTTGGCGACAAATAGCCGAATGGGGACGACTATGATAAGGGCAATAACGGCAAATTTGAGGAGTTCGGTGAAAAAGGAATCCCGCTTTTCCTCTGACATGCGGCAATTGTATGCTTATTTTTTTATAATGCAAGTATTTTTTCATTTGTGATATGATGTGAGCCATGCAGTGGATCATCGCAGGGTTAGGAAATCCCGATACAAACTACACGGGTACGCGACACAACACCGGGCGCGACTTTTTAATGGCACTCGTTAAAAAAGAAGGCACTGGCGAGTGGAAGGACGACAAAAAACTCAAGGCGCAGATTATAAAAGGCGAGTTATTTGGTAAAAAAACCACTTTGCTTTTGCCCGAGACCTACATGAACAACTCCGGCCTCTCGTTTAAAACACTTGTGGGCTCCAAACAGCAGGCCGCGCACTTGGCGGTCCTTCAAGACGAGCTCGATTTGCCGCTCGGCCGCGTCAAAATTTCGTTTGGCTCGAGCGCGGGCGGCCATCGCGGCATCGACTCGGTACAAAAAGCGATCAAGACCAAAGACTTTGTGCGCGTCCGCATCGGCATCTCGCCCGCAACCCCCTCCGGCAAATTAAAAAAGCCCGATGCGGAGAAAACAGTCGACTTTGTACTTGGCAAATTTAAACCCGCCGAAGAAGAAAAATTAAAAAAAGCGCGCAAGCTCGTCGCCGAAGCGCTAAAAGATCTTTTAATTGACGGCCGGGAAGCTGCCACGATGCGCCTCCACTCAAAGTAGGGAGTGTCTATTGCATTTTGATTGTGTAAGCAGTATAAAACACTCAGATTGTTCCGACGAAACATGGGGGTTGATATGTCGCAATTGATGCGAGATAACACGCCGCGCATCGTTAAAGAAAGAAAAGGGGAAGACATCCCCGCCTCTCCGCTCGACGATGAGAAGTATCACAAAGAACTTCTTGCTACATTGGACGAGGGAGTACACGACATTAAGAGTGCAAACACTCCCCAAACAATGCAGAGTGGTTGCATTATCGTGTATGATGCCATTTTTGCACTGTTGAAGTTGCAAGGCATCGAAGGACATCAATTTATGCGGGCTTGGGAAGATAATCGCAATGAGTGGGGCGGTTTTGACAAAAAACTCGGTCCTCCTCAAGCTGAATCACCGAGGCCCGGCAGGACAGGATATTACGTTCTTTCAAAATAAGTTTGCACACAAAACCCCGCCGCGGAGTACCGCGGCGGATTTTCTTTTTTTACTGGCTACTTTTTGTCATATGTGGTGTTATATACGAAGGAAGCATACGTTCATCCAAACAGGGAGTGTCTGATGCGCGTAGAAATAAAAGACGACGATCCTCGGCACACGCTCTCTATCGATCTTGATGCCAAGACGGTGCGTATTGACGATAAAACAGTGCGGTTGTGTCGTTTGGAGTATCGCTTGCTCGATGTGCTAGGCTGGTGCGCGGGCACGGTGGTGTCAAGGGAGTTCATTGCTATGTGCCTCTATGGCACACTCGATGATACAACCTTGAACAATGTTAAAACAACCGCAGGTCGGTTACGGAGAGACCTTTCCGCTGCAGGCGGCAGAAACTATATCAAGTGTATCCGAGACGCAGGCTATATGCTTGCCTGACGCAAAACCGCCCCTTCGATTTGAGGGTGCGGTCTTTTCTTTACAAAGGTTAAACCTTTGACGGAGGTTTAACCTCCGTTTATTTCTTGTCGCCGGTAAAGGTGAGCGCCATGCGCATCTCTTTGGGGTCGAAGACCGAGATGGTAAACGGATAGCGATGACCGAGCTCCAAGGTTTGGCGCAATTTTTCCTCACTGCCAAACTCCGAGATGTGCACGAGCCCCGCGATACCTTCCTCGATAGAGGCGAGCGCGCCGTGCTTGTTAAACTTAATCACCACGCCCTCCACTTTGTCGCCCTTGTTGTATTTGTTTGCGGCAATCTGCCACGGATTTTCTTTAAGCTGTTTAACCGAGAGCGATACTTTGCCGTCTTTGATGTCGATGATTTTTACTTTTACTTTGTCGCCCACTTTAAAGAAGTGGCGCGGATCGTCGACAAGGCCCCAATCAATTTCGGAAATGTGCACGAGGCCCTCAAGACCTTCCTCGAGTTTGATAAACGCGCCAAAGTCGACCATACCGGTGACTTCGCCCATGACCACGTCGCCCACTTGGTAGGTTGCGATGAGCTCCTTCTTTTCTTTATCATCGGCGCCCTTCTCGCTAAAGATGAGCTTACCTTCTTTAGGCGTCGCGGAGATTATGGTGACCGGCAACTTGGTGCCCACGAGTTTGCGGAGCTCGTCGAGGATTTTGTCTTTGTCGCCGTCGGTCACTCTAGGATAGTGCTCGGCTTTAAGTTGCGATGCCGGCAAAAATCCGCCCAAACCTTGCCACTCCAAAATGAGACCGCCTTTGTTGGCCTCTTTCACCAGGAGCTCAAACGGCTGTTTACTTTTGAGCGCTTCCTCGGCCTCGGCCCAGACAATCGCCTGGCGCGCCTCTTTGAGACTGAGCTCGATGTAACCGTCTTTGGTGTCGGTTGCGATAACTTTGGCGGCAACGATGTCGCCGATGTTGGTGCGCTTGATAACCTCGCGCGCGTTCATGTACTCGCGGCCGTAAATCACGCCGGTGCCAAACGGAGGGAGGTCGATATAGAGGCGTGCGCGGTCGAGCGCGAGCACGGGGCCCTCAACGATGTCGCCGGGCTTAGGCGGCTCGGGAGCCTTGTCGACGAGTATTTGCATAGGAGAAACTACTTGAGATTCCTCAAGGCTCGCGTCCAAAACGGCTGTTTTTGCGGGTGTCATATATTTGGTTGTACGGTAGATCCTCTTGGATTTACCCTGAGCCCAGTCGAAGGGCAGGGGAACTAAAGAGATTAATTCTACGCGCTTGTTTGCTGATAATAAGGTAAGCCCTTATTGCGAGATACTATATATAAAAGTAAGCTTTTTTGCAACTATAGAAAAGCGAAGGGCTCGACGTACTGGCTGGTAACGTCGAGCCCAATTTTTTCCTTTCTCCCCTTGGGGATAGAGGATGTCGTCATTTTTTGGTCGCTGTTGACGGCTTGCAGCGTAGCCTTGCGTCAGTAGCGCGGTGAAGGCGCTAGATGAGGGTCTTCGACGCGATGTGGCTGTGGCCCGACTTCGGGCCAGCGCGGATGAGATTTCTCAAAGTCTCTCTCCTTGCTAGCGACAGCGGCAAAAGCCGCGGGAACAGCCTCCAGACTACCGGCCGTATAATGTGCGACGACCGCTGGAGGTATCTGCAAATCTACACCCGCGCTGGGTGTTGTCAATTGGCTTTATACACATACATAGGTCACACATACATAGGTCGGACCTATGTAATTTTTTTGGATAAAAAAATAGTTCCACCGAAGTGGAACTTGAAGAAAAGGGCGACCAGCGTCGGGCTGGGGGGCGTTTTGCAACGCTGGTCGCCAGTACGACCGGGGTGGGAGGGGGACTCGTCTCCGCGGTCGTAACTGAAGAAGAATCTAACTCAACTCTACACCGCCCCACCACGCTGTCAATCAAGTAAAAAAATACATATTGGGGATAAAAAATCCCTCGCAAAAGCGAGGGGTGGTGGGTGGGGAAGGTAGTGTGCCTTCAGATGTTGGATTGAGGCTCGATGGGGCCGGGACAAGTGGGCGGCCCTTCACCTTGCTGTTGCTGGCACTGCTGCTGTTGCTGTCTCAGCCCCTGCCGCTGCTGCTGTTGCTGGAGCTTTTGTCCATCAGCAGTGTCGTACAAAGCCGGACCAAGTCCAAAGCGTTTGGGAGGCACTTTTTGTTCAGTCCTTTGCATTGCAACCTCTGGGTGTACTTGCGCCGTCATCCTCTATCTTGCCGTCATGCATTACGACAAAATAAAAGGGCACTTTTTTACTGTATATCTAGCTAATTGCGCAGTCAATTTTTGCTTTCATTTTAGGCTCATTTATGCTAAAATAGAGCTATGGTTATCACCTATCTGGGGGGCGAATGTTTTAAGATTACGCAGGGGGAGCTCACGCTCGCGTTTAATCCGCCCTCCAAAGACTCGGAGCTAAAGGCCTCCAAATTTGGCGCTGACATCGCGCTTGTCTCGATGGACCACGAGGACTTTAACGGCGTCGAAAACGCCGCATTTGGCGAGCGGGAGCCGTTTGTTATCAGCGGGCCCGGCGAGTACGAGGTTAAAGGTGTCGCCGTGCGCGGCTTTGCCTCCGAGACCGGCTATGGAGAGTATCCCGACGCTACGGTCGGGACTCGCAAGCTCGTCAATACTATATATACGGTGGCGCTCGAAGGGATGAATCTTTGCTTTTTGGGTGCGCTCGGCACCAACGACCTGCCAATGTCGGCCAAGGCCGAGCTCGACGACATCGACATACTTTTTTTGCCCATCGGCGATAAGGGCATGCTCGACTACGACAAAGCCTACGCGCTTGCGGTACAATTGGAGCCGAAGGCGGTGATACCGATGTACTACACGCCGAGCGACCTCAAAAACTTTCTTAAAGAGGCGGGCAAGGAGGTGCAGGCGGTTGAAAAGCTCACCATCAAGAAAAAAGATTTGGAGGGTAAAGAAGGCGAGATCATCGTGTTGTCGGCGTAATAAAAATGAAAAATTATATCGAACATATGAAGAGCAAAACGCCGCACGAGCGGCGCCGGCACGCGATGCAGATGGCAAGCGTCATTACCGGGCTTCTTTTGCTGGTGTGGGTCACCACGCTCGGCGTGCGCTTTGCGTCAACACCGCCGCAAACTGCCGCGACCGACGATCCGTCGCAAATGGCGGCTGTTGCCGCGAGCGCGGCCGCCGAGAACGGTCAGGCAACACTCATTGTTGCAAGTTCGACGCAAGATAGTTACACTCCGCAGCAATAACCATGGCTAAAGATGACAAAAAAGAGCCTGCGCCGGAGCGCACGGCGGGTGAGGGAGTAGTATCGCGTAACATCTCAACCGAGATGCGCGAGAGCTTTATCGACTATGCCATGTCGGTGATTACCGACCGCGCGCTCCCCGATGTGCGCGATGGGCTCAAGCCCGTGCACCGCCGCATCCTCTACACGATGCATCGCATGGGTCTCACGCCGCAAGCGCGCTTTCGCAAATCGGCGGCAGTGGTGGGCGATGTCTTGGGCAAATACCATCCGCATGGCGACGCATCCGTGTACGACGCGATGGTAAAAATGGCGCAAGATTTTAGCTTGCGTTACCCGCTCATCATGGGGCAGGGCAACTTTGGTTCCATCGACGGCGACTCGGCCGCCGCGATGCGCTACACCGAGGCCAAGATGTCGCGCATGAGCGAGCAACTTTTGGTTGATATCGAAAAAGACACCGTTGATTGGCGCCCCAACTACGACGGCACACTCAAAGAGCCCGCGGTGTTGCCGGCCGCGGTGCCCAATATTTTGCTCAACGGTACGCTCGGCATCGCCGTGGGTATGGCCACCTCGATACCGCCGCACAACTTGCAAGAGGTAAGCAATGCGCTCGAGCATCTCATCGACGAGCCCAGTCTTAGTGTCGAGGATTTGATGAAGGATGTGACCGGCCCCGACTTCCCGACGGGTGCGGTGGCGTTTAATAAAGTTGACCTTTTGCACGCATACTCCACCGGCAAAGGCGGCGTGGTGGTGCGAGGGAACGCCGAGATTGTCGAGGGCAAAAAAGGCGACTACCAAATTGTCATTACCTCGATACCGTATCGCGTTAACAAAGCCGACATGATTATGCGCGTGGCCGACCTCGTGCGCGAGAAAAAAATTGAAGGCATCCGCGGGCTCCGCGATGAGTCGACAAAAGACATCCGCATTGTGGTGGAGCTCAAGCAAGGCGCGCATCCGCAAAAAGTTTTAAATTATCTTTACAAACACACCGCGCTCGAAGACACCTTCCACTTCAACATGGTGGTGCTGGTCGACGGCGTGCCGCAAACGCTCTCGCTCAAGGGCATTTTGCAGGAGTTTATCAAACACCGCAAAGAGGTGGTGCGCCGCCGCACGGAGTTTGACCTCAAAAAAGCACAGGAACGCGAACATATTTTGATTGGCCTCAAAAAAGCGCTCGACTACATCGACGAAATCATCAAGATTATCCGCGCGAGTCGCGACGTGCCGGAGGCCGCGGCCAATTTGATAAAACGATTTAAATTTAGCGACCTGCAGACCGCCGCGATTTTGGAAATGAAGCTTGCGCGCCTCGCCAACCTCGAGCGCAAAAAAGTTGAGGACGAGCTCGCCGAGGTGCAGGCGTTTATCGAGGAGTGTATGACTCTTTTGAAGAGCGAAAAAAAGATGCTCGCCGTTATCCGCGCCGAGATCGCCCTGACCGCGCGCAAATATGGCGATGAGCGCGAAACAAAAATAGTCAAAGGCGCGGCGGGCGTTATTAATGTCGAGGATTTGGTGCCCGAGGAGGAGCAGGTGTTGGTGATGACGCAAGACGGCTACGTAAAGCGCACCAGCACCGACGAGTATAAAAAGCAGCGGCGCGGCGGCGTTGGTGTTATCGACCTCAACACCAAAGAGGAAGACTTTGTCACCTCGTTCCTCCGCACCTCGACGCATGCCGATCTACTCTTTTTTACCGATCTTGGCAAAGCCTATCAAATAAAGTTTTTTGAGTTGCCCGAGGGCAAGCGCTCGACCAAAGGCAAAGCGCTTGTTAACTTCCTCTCACTCTCGGATGCCGAAAAGGTCTCTTCGATTTTGCCGATGCGCAAAAATCAATCCCGACGCCCTGGGGTCGGGACCCCGACCGAAGCGTCGGGGAAGGAGGCACCGCTATATCTCTACATGATTACCAAGCACGGCGTTGCCAAAAAAGTCGATGCAACAGCCTTCCACGATGTGCGCCGCTCGGGTCTTATTGCGATGAAGCTCCAAAAAGGCGACGAGCTGATTGCTGCGCTTTTGGTAGAGAAGGGCGACGAAATATTCCTCTCCACAGCCAAGGGGCAGAGCGTGCGCTTTAAAGAGAGCGACATCCGCTCGATGGGCCGCACAGCCGGCGGCGTGCGCGGCATGAAGCTCCAGGGAGGCGACTGGGTCGTGGGCGCCGATGTGGTGCACAAAGGCGCCAAAAACCTCGAGGTGCTTGTGGTGTCCAAAAACGGCTACGGCAAAACCACGCCGGTTGAGGAGTACAAAACACAAAAGCGCGGCGGCAGCGGCATCAAAACGGTAAAGGTCACCCCTAAAACCGGCCCGTTGATTGCAGCAAAGGTTATCTCTAAAGAGGAAGGCGTTGGCGAGGACGAGATTGTGATAATCTCCCAAAAAGGCCAAGTCATCCGCACCGCCCTAACCGAAATCCCGAGCCTCTCGAGAGGCACCCAAGGCGTAAGGGTAATGAAGCTCAGAGAAGGCGACGGCATAGCGAGCTTCGTGTGTTTGTAAAAATGTATGGGACTTCTCCGTACTGCTAAAAGTCAGAAAAAGTATAAAGATTTAATAGCTCAAGGACTATTAGAAAAAGGCTGTGCTCTTTGTACGAGTGTGCCTATAAAAAAATTTGTACATTGGAAAATAATGACCAATGCTTTTCCGTATGACCGGATTGCAAAGACACACGATATGATTGTCCCGTTGCGTCATGTGGATGAGGACCACCTCAATGATGAGGAATTAAAAGAACTCAAAATTATAAAAGATAATTATCTCCATAAAGAATATGAGTTTATTATTGAGGCTACCTACAAAGTAAAATCCATCCCGGCGCATTTTCATTTACATCTACTTACGATTAAAGACTTTGAAGATGAAAAATAAAATCAGGTATTTTGCAGTAAACTCGGAGGCGTCGCCTCCGAGTTTATATACTAAGAAAATAATTAAAATATGATAAAAGCGATACTTTTTGACGCAGATGGGGTGGTGCTTAAAAAATACAAGGAGTATTTTAGTTTACAATTTGCACGCGAGTATGGAGCACCACTAGATGAAGTTACTGAGTTTTTTAAAACCACATTTAAGGAGTGCCAGGAAGGCAGGGCAGATTTAAAAGAGGAGCTTGAAAAACTACTACCTAAATGGGGTTGGAAAAACGGCACTGATGCTTTTTTAGAATATTGGTTTACTACAGATGTGGAGGTTGATTCTGAGGTGCTTAGGGTTATAGAGGAATATCGCCGCAAAGGCATTAAATGCTATCTTGCTACTGATCAAGAAAAATATAGAGGAGAGTATTTACGCAAAAAAGTGGGGCTCGATATGTACTTTGATGAATGCTTCTTTTCCTGTGAACTGGGCGCCAGCAAATCACACCCAGAGTTTTTTGTGCAGGTGCTCGCGCGTCTCAACCTGCCTGCTTCTGAGGTGGCATATAGAGACGACGATAAAAAGAATGTTGAAGTTGCCAAGGGGCTAGGAATAGATGCAAAATTTTACAAAGACATTTCTGATTTGGATATGTAAACTCGGAGGCATCGCCTCCGAGTTGTTATAATACGAATATGATCCAATATTTTTTGGCGGCTGCTAGTTTTCCTTTTACGACTACACTCTCAAACCTTGCTCAGATACCTTTGACAGCGCGGTATCCGGCGGAGGGTTTTGCTCTCAATACCTTGGCCGAGATGACTGCTTACATTCTTGAGGGCACGGTGCTTTTTCATCAAGAAGGTGAGGAGGTGACGCTCACCAAAGGCGACGTGGTGCTGGTGGAGAAAAATAAAAAATATTTTTGGGAGCCTAAGCCGCAAGCAACGCTGTTGATATTTAGCACACCGCCGTGGACGCCCGAACAAGCACAAACAATAAAATAACTTGGAGGCAAGATTTCCTAGTTTAAAGAGCCTAAAATAAGCCTAATTTGACAGCTTGACGATTATGTTGTTTTGATATATACTCGAGGCGAGTTACAAGTTCTTCTAGTTCACCATTTTTAACTGTTGTCTGGGGAGGATGCTATGCAGGTGATTGTTGCTCGCTATGTATTCCATAAAGATTATGGCGAAAGCGTACCTGAGCAATTGCAAAAGATTGTTGAGCGGCTAAATCAACAAAAGTGGCGTGTGTTGTCCATCATTCCACCTCCTGCATCGCTTTCAGATTCGCGTGGGAACGACTATTCGTTCCTCTGCGAGCCTGACGAGAAGACAGCGACCACGGATGTGTGATATTCGAATTCAAGAGCGACGTTGGGGAAACCCGGCGCCGCCCTTTTTATTTTGTTAGCTCGGAATTAACACCTCCGAGTTGACACTATGATATATCATAGTGAAAAAACGTTGATAAGTTGATTGACTCTTTAGTTTTTTGCGCGACAATTGGGGCGGCTGCTGGGAATGGAGGTTGCGATGCGCGCATACGTGTACGCAAATAGGGAAGTCCTCGTCCCGTTCGCGCTTGTCATTTTGGTCGGGGCTTGGGTTATCCTGCACTGGCCTATGTAATGAATATTGTCCGGTCCCGCACTCTGCGGAGCCGGTTTTTTATTTATTTGACAGTCTCTCGGTTTGAAACTAAGGTTTGAGACAGAAAGATCTGTGCCTAACTCGAGAGGGAGGTGGTCATGCCACTGACACGCAAGCAGCGTAGACGGCGCAAGCTGCATGCCAAAGGATATATGGTCGGTTCTTTTTATAAAAGAAACAGCGAGAAGAGAGCCAAAAGTTTGAGGGAGCAATTTCCTCTCCCGTCAAACGCTCGCCGCCAGAGGGGCTCGTCTTTTTATCGAGACTGGTAGGAGGAAGTCATGCGCAAAACAGCACTGCTCGGCTTGGCTCTGGTTTGTTGTTTTGTTTCGACAGCCTTAGCCAACTTTCCGCCGGCTGACCAGCGCCCGCGGTTTGTTTTAGGAGTCAGACTGGCCTGGCAAATACCGACAAGTCATTTTTGTCAGAGCCAATCTATGGAGTGCTACTCTCTGCAATCTGGAGAGGTCGGCACATCATGTTATGTGTGTGGCATAACAGGCGGCACCTGGAAGTGGCCACTCGCTCCTTAGCCCGCGAAGAACTCGCGGGCTTTTTTCTTGCTATATAATAGACACACATGGATGATGCTCACGAAAGTTTCTTTCTCAACCCTGCCGTGGCAGTGCGCGAGGCCAAGATACACGAGGGGTTAGAGGTGGCCGACTTTGGCGCAGGCTCCGGGTTTTTTACGCGCGCGGCGGCGCGCGCGGTGGGCCCGAGCGGAAAGGTTTGGGCGGTGGATGCGAACAGAGATATCTTGAGCCATATCAAAACACTCGCGCTTGCCGAGGGTCTCCACAATGTCGAGGTCGTGCATGGCGATATCGAAAAGCCCAGCGGGAGCCATTTGCCCGCAGAGCATATCGATGTAGTCATCGCAAGCAATATTCTCTTTAGCGCCGAAGATAAACCGGCACTCATCAAAGAGATGCGCCGCGTCCTCAAGCGCACCGGCCGTGCGCTTGTTATTGACTGGAGCTCGTCGCACGGGGGCTTGGGCCCGCACGAATCCCAGGTGATAAAAGAAGATGACGCGCGCAAACTTTTTGAAGACACCGGCTTTTCGTATGAGGAGCCCGTGCCCGCCGGCGCATACCATTGGGGGTTTGTTGTGCGCAAAAAAGTGCAATAATGATACTGGTATGAAAATGACCAACTTTCAAATAATCGTTACCGGCCTCTTTGCCTTTTTTCTTATCGCAGGCGTTGGCGTATTTGCGGCGTTTGGCGGATTGCTCGGCGGCTCCAGTACCGGGCCGGTGGTGATATGGGGCACCGAGGACAGCGACACGATGAGCAACTTGCTCACGACTTTGCGCTCCAGCAACAAAGCGTTTGCCGATGTGAGCTACGTGCAAAAAAAGCCCGCCACGTATGACGCCGACCTCCTCAACGGCATGGCAAGCGGCTCGGGCCCCGACCTCTTTTTGGTATCGCAGACCCAGGTCTACTCGTTTGAAAATAAAATCACGCCCATCCCGTACAACGCCGTTTCGCAGGCGCAGTTTGTCAACTCGTTTATCGACGAAGGTCAGCTTTTTTTGACGCCGCAGGGAGCCTTGGCTCTGCCGTTTAGCATCGACCCGCTTGTCATGTATTGGAACCGCGACCTCTACGCCGCCGCCGGTATCGCCTCGGCTCCCGTGTATTGGAACGACTTTTTAACTATCGCACCCAAGATAACGTCGCTCGATGCGGGTTCCAATGTGCGCCAAGCGGCGGTGGCGCTCGGCACGTGGCAAAATGTCGATAACGCAAAAGCTATCCTCTCGACGCTCTTTATGCAGGCGGGCGACTCTATCACCGCAGAGAACGCGAACGGCGCAACCGTGTCGGTGTTTGGCCAAACACCCGCCAACGCGCCCACCAACCCGGCCGAGTCGGCACTGCGCTTTTACACCGAGTTTGCCGACCCGAGCAAAACCAGCTACTCATGGAACTCTTCGCTTGCACAATCGAGCAACGCATTTACGAGCGGCGACCTAGCCACCTATTTTGGTTTTGCAAGCGAGTATGCAACACTTGCCGCGACCAACCCCAACTTGAGCTTTGGCGTGTCGGTGCTCCCGCAACTCCAGGGCAACAGCACGCAGGTAACCTTTGGCAATCTCACGGGCGTGGCAATATCGCGCACGGCGTCAAATCCAAACGGCGCGCTCGCGGTGGCCGAGGCGCTCACGAGCCAGCAGGCAATATCGCTGTTGGCACAAGCGGTGCCACTGCCGCCGGTGCGGCGCGATGTGTCGGTTGATACCGCCAACAACGCGCCGATGGCTGTGTTTGTCGAGTCGAGCCTTATATCACATGCATGGCTCGACCCTGCGCCTACGCAAACCGACACCATCTTCCAGACGATGGTAAACGAGGTGCTCTCCGGCGCGTCGGCGCCCGCGGGCGCGGTGGCCGAGGCCTCGCAAGCGCTGGCGCAACTCTTTAGCGGGCAGACACAATAACTATGCAAGGCGATGTACTCAACACTCTGTTTGCTCTCGTGTTTGCGATACTCATCGTGTCTATCATATGGGGGCTCTCGTTTTACTTTGCCGAGTTTGGCTCTCAAGAGGGGATGAAAGAGTCCAAAAATATCTTTATGGGCGGGGTCACGTTACTCCTTTTGCTCATGGTGCTCTATGGGGTGGTAGAGTGGATACGGGCGGCTATCGGCATGTAATTTGGATATATACTATTGCTATGAAGAAACTTTTACTTGCAGGAGGGATAGGGCTCGCGCTTTTAGTGTTGCCGGTTGTTGCACTGGCCGCTGATCCATATTCCTTTCAAGGCGGCGGCAATTCAGCGCCTACGGCTTCAGGGAGGAATTCTCTCCCGTCCGCCAATACCGGTTCCGGCACCGTAATCAACCCGCTCGGCAACATCAATAGTTTTTGCGGGCTCATCAAAGCGCTGCTCCAGGCGGCAGTAGCCATCGGCATCCCCATCGCTGTGTTGTTTATCGTCTATGCCGGTCTCAGGTTTGTACTGGCGCAAGGCAAACCGGAGGATTTAGCAAAGGCTCGGCAAAACATGCTCTGGACCGTCATCGGCATCGGCATCTTTTTGGGTGCATGGCTCCTCTCGATGGTGATTGCCAACACGGTCAACGGTTTGGCGTCGGGGAGCGGACAAACAGTAATATCATCCTGCAATTAAATTATGGGACTCTTTAGCTCCGGAGCAACATTTGCCAGCATCGTGCAGAATATCGTCTCGCTCATCAACCTTACCGTGGGAGTTTTGCTCGCATTAGCGGTAGTAGTGTTTTTTATAGGTCTCGTACGATATATCCGCGAGTCGGGCGACGCCAAAGGCCACGCCGAGGCAAAAGAGCGCATTATCTGGAGCCTCGTAGCTATTTTTGTACTGGTATCTATTTGGGGGATTTTGGCCGTTATGAACACAGCCTTTTTTGGCGGGGGCAGCTCGTCGAGCGATATAAACGGCTCAACTCAGATGCCGCTCAATCTCTCGGGTTCGTCTCAATATCAATCACTACCTCAAAATGTCCCCACGCCTCCCGCGCGGCCGTCCGGACTTTAGTCTATCCACAGAGCCTGCTTGTATAAGGCTCCTTAGCTGATAGAGTGAAGGAGTAATTAACTAACCTTTATTATGAAAAAAACAGTCGCTCAATCGTTATCTTTGGCATTTATCCTTTTTGCCGCGCCGCTTGTCGCGTCGGCACAAGCACTTACTCCACTTGTACAACTTGTTGCTTCGGTCGGGGAGGTTCTCAACCTGCTTATCCCGGTGCTCATCGCGGCGGCAATCGTGGTGTTTTTCTGGGGTCTTGTTCAATATATTTGGCATCCAGAGATAGAAACCGGTAGAAAAACCATGATAGCAGGTATTCTCTCACTTTTTATTATGGTATCTATTTGGGGTATTGTGGGTCTTGCTCAAAACGCTCTTCTCGGCGGCAGTAGTGGTGGAAATATAGTAACACCACATGTACCTATTACTTCACAGTAAAAATACTCGAGTTTATTTTCTCGCATGCTCAGCACACAAACTCTGGTTAGTAATCTCGATAACGTCATTATCAATCCGTTGCTAATGCTGCTTTTTGCGGCAGGACTGCTGGTGTTTTTTTGGGGCGTGATACAGTTTTTGCTGGCGCTCAACGTAAACGGCAGTAGCTCTAAAGAAGACGGCAAGCGGCATATACTCTGGGGACTCATTGGCATGTTTATCATAGTGAGCGCATATGCCATCCTCGGCTTTATTGGAAACAACGTGTGCACGGGCGGCCTTTCGGGCTGTCAGGGCAGTTTTCAGAGCAGTACTACTAATTAAATAAAAAAGAAAAACGGCAGGCCCCGAAGGGTCTGCCGTGGTGTTTGCCTCAGTAATTATACCGAGGTTGGGAAAGAGCAACTGCGCCCACAAATGTTTCGTCCGCGCTCCATGCGAACTCTACATCGTTGGGCAACTTTCCACCGCAGTTGCGATAGACGGTATGGTCGTTGGTCCATCTGGCTCGTTGCACGTAAATGCAATGCCCTTCAAACCACAGGTCTGGAGCGCACGATGCTTCGGGGTTAATCGGTTGCGGTTGAGCGCCGAATACCCACTCTTTTTTTACACCGGTGCAAGACATAACCAAGGCCTGTGGAGGTGCCGAAGCCACTTGCGTGGCAGCTCCTCTTAACCCCGTAAGGTGCAGCTTGGCTCTTACCAAACCATCCGGGTCGTACAGCATCAACGTTCTCGGTCCAAGAAGACCAAAGACAACCACGATGATTGCGGCTGCCGACAACTTTCCGAAACCTTTCAGGTTTGTAGCAACCATTACCGCGACAATAATCATTACCGCATACATCGCGATGTGGTAGTGCCCCTCATCGGTCATAAATAGCGGTGCCGTCGGGTTGAGAGGGTAGAGCACCGCAAAGAGCAGAGCTGCCACTGCGAGCGAGGTTATCACTTGCAGGGTAAAACTTCCTGCTTTGAATGCTCCCGTGCCGCTACCCTTGGAGATGTACTTCAACAAGGCAATTACCACAAGAACCCCGATGGCTCCGACCAAGAGTCCGACTCCTGGTTGAACTGACTGGGGCAATCCATCCCACCAACCCAAGCTCACACTCGGGTTGGGCGTTTGCGTTGGTACTCCTGCCGCGCTTGGCGCGGCAGGGGAGGTGGCGATGAGGTTTGGCGTGACTTTGTGGGACATCCAATAGAGGCCAAAGCAAACCATAGCAAAGACCACTATTATTGGAAGAACGACGAGCGCTTTCCTGAGGAAAGCATCAACATTCTCCCGACTCTTCGCATCGGAAAGCTCTTTAGGCATCCGTCTTGTTGATACCGCCGGTTCTGTCATTTTTTACCTCCATCTGCAGGCGGAATTCTTGACGCGATTTTATCGGCAGCTGCCATGATGCGGCCAGCATGTTCGGCTACTTGTTCAAGCCCTTTACCAACTCGGATTTCAAGGACGTTTTTCTTTACGTCGGGCTCGCGATTAAGCATCATGACGTTTTCCATAGCCTCGCCGCCTTCTATCTTAAGCTTGAGCGCCATTTCTTCGGCTTTGGCCGTCATCATGTCTGCGGTTTTACTGACGACGAGTGCTTGCTTGTAATCAGGCGCCAAGTCCGGAGGTCCCAGCGTGGAAATCTCCATATTGGCACCGACGCGCTCTTCGACACTGTTTCCAAATGCATCACAGTGGTGTTTTTTTGTTTCATGTCCTTCCATGGCTTGCAGAAGGCTCATTTGGATTTTACCCACCTTCTCTGGGTCAAGGACATCGTCGATGTTGTCGAGCTCAAGCAACTCCTCCGATATCGTATTTTCGACGATATCGATTACCGCCTCTGCCACGTCATCTTCACTGAAGCGGATGTTGAGAGGAAGCAGCGGCAAAAACGGCGCCCACTGAGCGGTCCACTTATAGGTAACCGTTACTCCTTTAACGAGGAACTTGGACCCTTCTTTAATTTCAACCTTCTTCGCTCGTTGGGAGATGACGTCGTACTCGTAGTTTAAGTCTTCCCAAGGGAAGATGATCCCCAGCCCGGGCTTGAGAACGTGCATACGGCCGGTAAAAATGTTGCGCGTGATAATAGCCCCAAGTTTTGGCGTATTCACAAGAAACAATTTCCACAAGCCCCACGTTGCGATAAAGCTCCATATGCCAGCCACTATGGTCGTAAGCATCCAAAAGATGATGTCGTTATCGATTAGGCTATAGAGAGCCCATATGGCTGCAATTGGCGGAGCAAACAAGAATGCCAACAAGAAGCTGGCCCTGTCTGATACACCAACAATCATCACTGCAAGCAGCCAGACAAGGATTCCATACCCGAATGGGTTAAAGAATCCCAACAAAGCTGCCAGTAACAACACAACAGCACACGGCAGGAAGAGGAGTACTGCGCGCCGCCAGCGATTGCCGGCATAACCGGTCACTTTGAGCTGGTAATCTGCCGCGATTTTACGTATTTCTTTCGGTGTAAGATCCTTCAGATGAAAAATACGCATTACCCCCGGTTTTCCCCCTGCTGGCATTGCCACTGCGGGCGACGGCGTGATTGGTGTGATCGGAGCGTCCAACCACTGGTTGACCATCGTGTAGATCGCAAGAAAGAAGCGCTTGATCGTGTCCATTTTCGAACCTTTCAATGTTCTGTGCGGCATTGTTGCCGCTTTTCCGCTCGCAACTATAACATAATATGCTCGCAGATGTCAAGCAAAAAACCCTTGTTAAACAAAGGTTTTTTGCACCACCGCATAATTTCTTTTTGGTGCTGGGGAGAGGACTTGAACCTCCATGGATTGCTCCGCGTGCTCCTAAGGCACGTGCGTATACCAATTCCGCCACCCCAGCAATACGCCGCATTGTACGATGTATACTTATTTCATGCTAGGAGTCATCGCTTTCTATTTTGTGTATGCGCAGTTTGTGGTAGGTTTATAGCTATCGCGCCCATAGCTCAGTTGGTAGAGCAGCTCCCTCTTAAGGAGATGGTCGTAGGTTCAAATCCTACTGGGCGCACAGACGACAGAACAATCCCGCTTGAGCGGGATTTTCTGCGCTGTGCGGGGCGCAGGTATATTTTGCACTGGCAAAATACCGAGCCGGGGTCGCGAGCGATTTTGCTGACGAGCGAAATCGACTTGTGACCACAAATTAATTTCAATCGGTGCTGAGGATGGGAGTCGAACCCATATGAGCATAAGCTCACGACATTTTAAGTGTCGCGTGTATACCATTCCACCACCCCAGCATTATTTACTCAATGTACGACGCCCTATATTTCTACCACGATGCGTGGGTTTTAGGCTATGGCAATTAGGGCAAAGTATGCGGAGGTTTTCTAGCCTATTATCATGCTTATCGCCATTTATATGGTCGAGCTCAAGAGGTACTCTACCATCGTTCGCTTTAACCGCCCAGCCACATTCTTCGCATGTAGGAGTTTTTAACCCTTCTTTAAATAAGCGCCTTTTGAGCTTGTAACTTTGCACAAAACTATTTTTGGTAAGTATTTTACTGATTTCTAAAGCAGGCACAGTCGGCACATTCATGCCAGTTCTCCACCCTTTGCCGGTAAAGTGGGAAGTGTCTAAAGATCTTTCTCCTATGTACTTTTTTACTTGCTCGTAATTTCCACCTGCAGGTATTAATCCTAGTTTAAGAATAACTTCGCGGATACTGGTAGATTTTTTTACCGCCTTTATCAATTTCTCTTCGGTCCATTTCTTCTTTCTTTTGTTCATAAAGGTATACGTAGTAGTATAGCACACTTGTTTTGTATACCCATAATGGCATGGTAGAGTCTTAGGACGGCCACGTAGCCAAGTAGTAAGGCGATTCTCTGCAAAAGAATTATACGCGGGTGCGATTCCCGCCGTGGCCTCCAATAGTTATTGGGAGAGCTCGTCGAGCCGCAGGCGGTTTTTTTCGCCCAAGTCGATACGAAACTCTACGGTAGGCGCATATGCACCGCGGTATTTTTTTGAAAAGAACTCGCCAAAGCCTGCCCGGTGCCGGTTGGCAAACGCAACAGCCGTCTCTTCTTGCGACTCGGGGAACACGGTGATAAAAATATCGGCGCGTTTGCCGTCGCTCGACATCATGGCGCGCGTCACCGTTATAAGTGATTGCGGGCTTGCCTCACGTACCAAAAACTCGGCCGCCGCCATGCGCACGGCCTCTTGCTTTTTTTCGTTGTGGTTGGGGTCGGACATATTATTTATGGTGAGTTCTATCGAACTATTTCATTACTTCCTCAAACGCTTCGATGTAGTCACCGGCCGCCGGCTCCGCTCCCAGTTTTACCATCGCGCCAAACTCGCCCCCGCTCTCCACTTTTTTAACCGCCAGCTTTTGCGACTGCAAGCTCACCACGGTCCCGCGCGTAATCTCAACATCATGCCTAATAATTTTTATCGCTTGGCCTTGTGTTAGGGCTCCCTCGTCAACACGGCCGCCTAACACTGCGCGGCCTTTGGCATAGCTAAATATTTTTATGATTTTTGCAGAGCCTGTCTTTTGCTCCGTTTTTTCACGCGGCTGGCGCTTTTCGAGCTCGGTACCGAGCCACTCGGCGAGTTTGTAGATGATATCAAACACCGCAACCTCTACGCCCAAGCGCTCGGCCAAGTCGTGTGCTTCGCGCTCTACCTTTACATTAAAGCCCGCGATAATGCCGGGCACCGAGCCCGCGCCTGCAAGCCGCACATCGCCTTCGCTGATGGGACCAACACCAGAGAGCACCACGCGCACTTCGAGCCGCTCGTCTTTAGGTAGCTTGTCGAGCTCGTGCAATACCGCCTCGCCCATGCCCGCGACATCGGTTTTTATTACGAGCGGCAATAGCACGTGTATGTGCTCCTCAACCTCATCATTTTTTTGAGATGAAATGTTTGCGCGTTTACCCTGAGCCCGCCCTCGGGCCTCAGCATGTGCGAGTGCCACTTCCTCTTCGGCCTCTTTTTTACTCTCAACCGTGCGCCACGGTGTCCCCGCCGCCGGGAGCGTAGAGAAGCCAACGATAGTCACCGGACTACTCGGCCCGCCTTCTTTTATTTTTTTACCCAAAAAGTTTTCCATAATGCGCACGGGTGCAAATGCCTCGTCGGCAACCACGTACTCGCCGCTTCGTATCGAGCCGTTTTGTACGATAAGCGTTGCAGTGTTACCGCGCTTGTTGTCGACGTGGCTTTCGATAACCAGCCCTTCGCCGGGCAAGCTCTTATCGGCCGAGAGTCCTTCTATCTCGCCGGCGAGCAATATCAAATCCAACAGCTCGGGCACACCCTCGCCGCTTTTGCCGGAGACCGCAACCCACGGCACCTCGCCGCCCATCCCTTCCAAAAAAACTCCTATTTCGAGCAAAGACATTTTTGCCCGTTCGAGATTGGCGCCCGGTTTGTCTATTTTTGTAAACGCGACAATGTAGGGGATTTTTACTTCCTCGATAAGTTTGAGCGCCTCAATCGTTTGTGTTTTGGCGCCCTCCTCGGCAGAGACCACAAGTATGGCAACATCGGCAACCTCGAGCCCGCGCGAGCGCATCGCGGTAAACGCCTCGTGCCCCGGTGTGTCAAGAAACGTAATTTTATGTTTGCCGGTGGAGTTTTCGTGCACGGCTTCGTACGCAGAGAGATGTTGCGTAATGCCGCCGGCCTCTCCCTCGGCCACGTGAGCGCGGCGAATATAGTCGAGCAGTGTCGACTTGCCGTGGTCGATGTGCCCAACGATAGCCACGATAGGGGGGCGAGCCCCCATTATTTCGTCTTGAGTTTCCATGCCGTTATTTTTTCTTATGCCTAGCCGAGCTTTGGCGCGCCCTCTCGATAGCCTCCTTTTCTTCTTGGCTGAGCTCGTAGGTTGAGGTGCCGTTTTGGAGAGGCTTGGCGTAGACGCCCACGTGGTTGCGCGCGTAGAGTGTCGACAATACCACACCATTAGCCTCCTCGTCCAGGAAGGCCGCCGCAAAACTTTGATTGCCTCCCTGGCCGTCGGCAGAGAACGGATTAAACCGCACAAGCCCCACGCCGGAGACGCTCCCGCGCAAACGGCTCTCGACGAGTTTTAAATAGCGCTCCACCTCGCCGCGAAACTCGCGCATCTCTTTTGTCTCGCGCAGGAGCATGCCGATAGTTTCTTCAAACGAGCCGTTGCGCCCGAGTGTGAGTTTTGCAAGGCGTCGCTCCAAGAGGGCCGTGTTGATCAATAAGAGGAACGACAGCAACAATGCCCCTGCCGCTATATAAGGAGCGCCGCTGATTGCCACATGCTGTGCGGTTGCAATCCACAAAAGGAAAGATGCTGAAGACATGCCCAAAAGTATACTCCATATTTATATATAAAAAAGATTACTGTATTACGTAATATAGTAATAATGAGAGCTTTAAATGGTTGGCAAAATCACATACAATAGGACTATGTTTTTTAAACGTAGAGTCTACGCCGACGCGGCGGCGGCCACACCTCTCTCTGCACGCTCAAAGGGCGAGCTGGTGCGCCTGCTCGAGGTCTATGGCAACACCGGCGCGCTCCACACGGAGGCGGTAGAAGCAAAAAAAGAGCTTGATATTGCGCGTAAACTCATTGGGGGCGCTATCGGCGCGCACGAGGACGAAATTATTTTTACCGCGAGCGGCACCGAAGCCAACAATCTGGCCATCCAAGGCGTGCTCCGGCCGCTCCTCCAAACCTGGAGCGAACTCAACGCGATTACTTCGGCGATTGAACATCAATCGGTGTTACAACCGCTTGCAATGCTCGAGCGCGAAGGCTTGTACACAAGTGAGTTGCCCGTCGACGAACACGGATTAATCTCAGTGGAGCAACTTGCCGAGGTTATCAATGACGAAACGGTGTTTGTGTCGATACAATTAGTGAATAGCGAAATCGGCACTATCCAGCCGATTAAAGAAATTACAAAAGTCATACGGAGAGTGAGGCAAAGCCGCAGTTCGAACGTGCCTCTCTATTTCCACGTCGACGCTTCGCAGGCGCCGCTTTGGATACCGATAAAAGTAGATTCACTTGGATGCGACTTGTTGACACTTGATGCGCAAAAAATACAGGGGCCCAAAGGTGTTGGTGCGCTTTACGTGCGGCGCAATACCTCGATAGAGCCGGTGATATGGGGCGGCGTGCAAGAGAAGGCTCTCCGCGCCGGCACGCCAAACGTGCCGCTTGTCGGCGCGTTTGCGGTCGCGCTCTTCGACGCGCAAAAAGAGGTTGAGAGCCGCGTGCAAAAAGTTGCCGAGGTTCGTGATTTTTGTTTTTCAGAAATTAAAAAACACATACCGGACGTAATACTAAACGGGCCAGAACTTAGCCCCTCGACTTCCTTCGACTCTGTTCATGATAAATCGCTCGGGGCGACTCGCGCCGCGCGAGTCGCAAACAATTTAAATATTTCCGTCCCGCATCTTGAGGCACAAATGGCCGTGATTGCACTCGATGCCGAGGGCGTAGCCGCCTCGACCCGCTCGGCATGCAGCCCCGGCACTGAGGAGCCGAGCCACGTTATCAAAGCGATTTTAGAAAATGACTTAGGTCCAACAGCCGCGCTCCGTGCCGGTACGGCAATCCGCATAACGTTTTTGCCGAGCGCCACCAAAAGCGACGCGCTATACATCGCCGAAGCATTAAAAAAAGTTGCAAAAAGGTACAAAAATATGGCATAATAGGGGCCTATGGACATTGAGCATTTGAGCAAACATCAGATTGTGCTCCTGGCTTTTTTAGTCAGTTTTGTCTCTTCCATAGTAACCGGCATCGTCACGGTCACCTTACTTGGCCAGGCGCCGCCGGGAGTGACGAGGACCATCAATCAGATAGTCGAACGCACCGTGCAAACGGTCGTCCCCGCCACACAAGGTGCGGCCGCCACCACGGTCACGCAAAAAACGGTGGTCGTTAAAGATGACGACCTCACCGCGCAGTCGATTGCCACTGTACAAAAAAGCATCGTGCGCATTGTGGGCAAAGGCGACAATCAGCTCATTGCCAGAGGGGTCATCATAAGCAACAAGGGCGATGCTATAACCGATGCCGGTGCGCTCGATGCCTCCGCGTTTACCGACTTTGAGGCGATCATGCCGGGAGGTGAGCGCGTCGCCGTGACACTGCCTAAAGCGCACGGCACCTCGACGCCTCTTTTGATGGTGTCGCTTGCCGTAGGCACAAGTACCGACTTTGCGCCCGCGTCCATTGCCGACGTGAGCAAACTTGAGCTCGGACAAAGTGTTATACGCATCGGCGGCACGGGCACCGATATTGCCGGCGCCGGTATTGTTGCCGCACTGCCCGCGGCGGGCAGTAGCGAGATAGAGGCGAGCGTCGGCTCATCGGTGCCGGGCTCGCTCATCATGACGCTCTTTGGCGATGTCATTGGCCTTGCCACGACGCAGTCGCTCAACGATGGCTCCGACTTTTACACGCTGGTTCAGCCTCCAATGACAGCCGCAACCTCAACTGCAACCAAAGCTTCATCAGGTTCGTAATACCTTTATATATATGCCGCCATTCAACAACTTCACTACCAAAGCGAAAGAGGCTGTGCGCCGCGCGCACGAGCTTGCCGTCGAACGCGGGCAAAACCAGGTAAGCCCTATGCATCTTTTGGGCTCGCTTCTCCTGCAGGAGGAGAGCCTCGTTATATCCGTGCTCGACAAACTTGAGATAGACGTGCTTTTGCTTACCGACACCACGCTCGAAGCGCTCGAGGGCACCTCGGGCGGCTCGGTGCTTAGCCCAAGCTATCAGCTGTATCTCACGCCCGAGCTCGTGCAGGCGCTTGAACGTTCCGCCAAAATAGCAACCGAGTTGCACGACGAGTTTGTATCGACCGAGCATCTTTTTTTGGCGCTCATCGACGTGCCCGGCTCCGCACGCGAGCTTCTAGCCCGCTTCCGCATCACGCGCGAGGGCGTCTTGCGCGCGCTTGCCGAGCTCCGTTCGCAAAAACAACCGCAAAACGGCGACTCTAAAAAAATGCGTGCATTGCCAAAATATACGCGCTCATTGACCCGCGCCGCGCTCGAAAACAAACTCGACCCGGTGATTGGTCGCGACGAAGAAATTAAACGCGTGATACAAATTTTGAGCCGCCGCACTAAAAACAATCCGATATTGATTGGCGAAGCCGGCGTGGGCAAGACCGCCATTGCCGAGGGTTTGGCGCAGCGGATTGCCATGGGCGACGTGCCCGAGAGCTTGCGTGACAAAGACCTCGTGTCGCTCGATTTGGGCTCCTTGATTGCCGGTACCAAATATCGCGGCGAGTTTGAGGAGCGCCTCAAAGCCATCATGAAGGAAATCGAAAAGAGCGACGGCAAAATACTTCTTTTTATTGACGAAATACACACCATGATAGGCGCGGGCGCCGCCGAGGGCGCGATGGATGCGAGCAATATGTTAAAACCCGCGCTCGCGCGCGGCGACCTGCATGTAATTGGCGCCACGACGCTCCGCGAATATCAAAAGCACATCGAGCGCGACCCGGCGTTTCAGCGGCGCTTCCAACCGGTGCACGTGCTCGAGCCAGGGATCTCAGACGCGATTGCCATCATGCGCGGCCTTAAAGAAAAATACGAACTCTTCCACGGTGTACACATTACCGACGAGTCGCTCATTGCGTCGGTGCAGCTTAGTGCACGCTACATTGCCGACCGCTTTTTGCCCGACAAAGCCATTGACCTTATCGACGAGGCGGCATCGGCTCTGCGCATCTCGCTCGAAAACAAACCGCCTTTGCTTGAGGACGCGCATCGCCGTATCATGCGGCTCGAGGTAGAGAAAGAGGCGCTCCGCAAGGAGGCCGAAAACGCCGAGGCGCGCACGGCTAAGGCGCGCGTCAAAGAGATAGAGCGTGAAGTTGCCGAGCTTAAAGAAAAAACAGGCGAGCTCGAACTTAAATGGAAAAACGAAAAACAGGCACTCACCGACATCAAAGCAATAAAAAAAGAACTTGAGAGTTTGCGCATTGAGGCCGACGGCGCCGAGCAGGCTGTTGACCTTTCGCGCGCGGCCGAAATCCGCTACGGCGAGATACCGGCCTTGGAGCGTGAGCTGGAGCAAAAATCCAAACGCCTTAAAAAACTGCAAAGCACGCGCCGCATATTAAAAGAGGAGATAGTCGAGAGCGATATTGCAGGAGTAGTTTCCAAATGGACAGGCATCCCGGTGTCGCGCATGCTCGAGGAAGAAGCGCGGAGGCTCTCCCACATCGAGGATGACCTCACCAAGCGTGTGGTGGGGCAGGCCGAGGCGGTGCAAAAAGTGTCCGACGCGGTCAAGCGCTCTCGCGCCGGCATTGCCGACCCAAACAGGCCCATTGCTTCGTTTATGTTCCTGGGGCCCACCGGTGTGGGCAAGACCGAGCTCACGCGCGCGCTTGCGGAGTTTATGTTTGATGACGAAAAGTCGCTCATCCGCGTTGATATGAGCGAATATATGGAAAAGCACAGCGTGAGCAAAATTATCGGTGCGCCTCCGGGCTATGTGGGTCACGAGGAGGGAGGGGCATTGACCGAGCTCGTGCGGCACAGGCCCTACTCGGTGCTTTTGTTTGACGAGATAGAAAAAGCACATCCGGAGGTGTTTAACATTTTGCTCCAAGTGCTCGACAATGGCTACCTCACCGATGCCAAAGGCCGCAGGGTGAACTTCCGCAACACCATTATCATCATGACCAGCAACATTGGCGCGCAATACATCGACAAGATGGAGCAAATCGGCTTCTCGACGCACGCCGACGCCGCCAGCAATTACACCATAGCCAAAGAGCGCGTTGAGCAATCGCTTAAAGAGTACTTCCGCCCCGAGTTTCTCAACCGCATCGACGAAATAATTATCTTCAATATCCTCTCACCGGAGGCGGTTAAAGAAATTGTCGGCATCCAAGTTAAAGAGGTGGTCGAGCGCCTCAAACAAAAAGATATCACGCTCACGCTGACCCCTGCCGTGTACGCATATCTTTCGAAAGAGGGATACAATCCGCGCTATGGGGCCCGGCCCTTACGCCGCTTGATACAAGACAAAATCCTCACCAAGGTGGCGGGGTTGATGGTAAGTCGCGGTGTACTCTCGGGCGGCTCCGTGGTTGTCGACTTTAAAAATGATGCGTTTACCTTTGAGGTAAAAAAGAAAGGCAAAGGTCCGAAGGCTGTAGTCTCCAATGTGTTGGACGAAGAAAAAGTTGGCGTGTAAGAGCCCTTTATATTTTGCCTTTTTTAAGGTATTTTATAGAGGTTCTTGCATGCGTCGGTGGTAGAGTGGTCAATTACAACAGGCTGTAAACCTGTCGGCTTCGGCCTACGGAGGTTCGAATCCTCCCCGGCGCACCCGTGTATTACTTGGTACTGGTTTAAAAACCTCTGTTACAATAGAGGCACATCTATGAGAGTGCTACACAAGCTCTTTGCTTTTTTCGCTATCGCTTTTTATCTTCTTTCGCCTTCGGCTATTGTGTTTGCACAAACACCGTCAGCCACGTGTCAGCTCCATCTCAGTGCTACCAGTATTAGCATTGGCGGTAGCGTCACATTGAGTTGGACAAGCACCAACGCCACGAAAGGTGCTATTACCAACGTGGGTAACGTGGGGCCCTCGGGCTCAAAAAATCTTTTGCCGTCGTCGGCCGCATACACCACCTATGTCGGTTCGTTTACCGGCCCCGGCGGTACCGCCAACTGCTCGGCCACGGTAAGGGTCTCGGCTGGTGGTAATGGGGGAAGTGTAACAGGCACGAGTAATACGGGCACACAAAACGCCAATGGCATACAAAACACTACGCTAGGCAGCTCAAACACAAGCGCAGTGCCCGTGACCTCTGCCGTTTCAGGAATGGGAAGCGCGAGTGGCAACACTTCTGCCTCAAATGGCTTTCTTGTGCCATGCGGCTACGGTGTCTTTTCTCCCAGCACCCAAGCCAATGGCAACTCAAGCGGTTCGGCAACCGGTTGCAGTGCATGCAACTTGGCCGATCTCGTGCAAAACCTCATCAACTTTTTAATCGGCCTCTCTATACCGATTGCCGCGGCGCTCTTTGCGTGGGCAGGCGTCCTCTACTTTACCTCTGCGGGAGACACAAGCAGGCATGCACAAGCTTTGAGCGTATTTAAAAATGCATTCATCGGCTTTGTCATCGTTATCACCGCGTGGCTCGTTATCAACACCGTCCTCCACGTTATCTTTCAACAAGGAGAGTTTGCGGGAGGCAACTGGTTTACTATCCAATGCACGGCGGGGACCAATAGGCCCAACAATAACAACATTGGCACGGTCATTGGCCAGGTGCTTGGCACTACGGGGATAACCACTCCCAATATCGATACGGGGCTCAATGGCAGCCAAGGGCCCACTGGCAACACCAGCGGTCTTAATTTAAACAATCTTTCTCAAGCCGACCAAAACACCATAAATGAGGCGGTGAGTGATGCGTGTGTCAACAGTAATGACCAAGCAAGCTGTGCAGTCGATCAAACTAACAACACCATACTTACCAACGCCGCGCAGCAAATTCTCCAAAATGATTGCAGTGCTAATCCTCCCGACCAGGCGAGCTGTCAAGCACTGCAAGACGCCAGTGCCGCGGCTACTAAGGCTTCGATATCCGGTAGTGGCATTGCCGCTGCCGCACTTGCTTATACCGGCCAATCTACCAGTGCCGGTCCTGATGGCGGCAACTTGGCCTGCGCTTGGGCGGTAAATAATATATTGCAGAGCGATGGCATTGCACCAATCGACGGTGATAGTGTCCCGGCTATGGAAACGGCGCTTGAAGACGGACGAGGAACCCAGGTGAGCCTGTCGGATGCACAAGTAGGAGACATTGTTATTGAAGGAAATGACGGGCACGTTGGTATCATTACCGGTTTTGATTCCAGCGGTAATCCAATAGTCACATCCAATTCTTCCTCCAATGCAACTTTCTCGTGGCAGAGCAATATTAATTTTGGGACTTCATATACGAGCCGTATTTATCAGATAAATCATTGAGTATGAACCGTTACCTTATCATCTTTGTCATACTGCTGGTCATCATCATAGGCGTTACGATTGGTATGGTACTTTTTATGCGCTCAAACCAGCAATCTTCTCTTGGACCAGGAGGAACATCAACAACCGTAACGCTCCCGACGGTACCGGAGCCCGGAGGGCAGTCCTCCGGCAGTGACGCCGAGGCGGCTTTCCAAAGCCAAATTCCTCAAGATATGCAGATAACGCTTGGTACCAACGTTGTCGTTGGCGATTACTCATTGCAATTGTGGACAGACCCTCATGGGGGTGGCGAAGCACTCCTTAAGTACGATACAACGCAAAACAAATGGACTGTTGTTTCTTGGGGAGGAGGAGAGTGGGCTATTGATAGCCTTGTTGCAGAAGGGGTACCTCAAAACACGGCGGCGGTACTCTTAGCAGGCATGCCTCATTAAACGGTTGTTGCGTAAAAGAGGCTTATGGGGTATGCTGTTTCCACATGTCCCAAGAACGACTTATCAAGCTCGCTTGTAGCAAGTGCAAGCGCATCAAAGCCGACGCCTTGGTCGGCTCCCCGACCGCTTAGCGTCGGGGTTATTGGATTAGATATTTTATATGTCACAAGAAAGATTGATCAAACTGGCGTGCTCCAAGTGTAAGAGGATTAATTACTGGAGTTCTAAAAACAAAAAGCTGGTGACCCGCAAAATAGAGCTTAAAAAGTACTGCAAATGGTGCCGGGCTCAAACCGTGCACAAAGAAGCTAAAAAATAACCCCCTTCGGGGCTATTTTTTTCTGCGGGCGATGTAGGAATCGAACCTACAATAACGGTTTTGGAGACCGTTGTGATACCATTTCACCAATCGCCCAGTAGGGGTATGTTAGCGCGAAAGAAACTTCTTTGCCAGCCGCAATGCCTCTGATTTATTTTTTATCCACACGATGTTTGGGTTGCGTTTAAACCATCTCTGCTGCCTTTTGGCATAGTGGGGGATTGCTCGCTCGAGTCCCGACGCGTCAAAGACGGTTGGGATCCCGACCTTGCGTCGGGACTCCTTGCAAAGATATTGTGCCATTGCGCGATACTCGAGTCCCAATGCTTCCATGCGCTTGTAGGAGAGACCTCCCGCGTGCAATTTTTTAGCCTCGGCCAGCATGCCGGCTTTAAGCCTCGCGTGGAGGCGCGACACTATTTTTTTGTTTAATATGTTTTGCGGCGGATTGAGGCCGAGCCACAGCACGTCGTAGGCGCCGTCTCCTGCATGCATAGCGTCGCTTTTTGCCGGGCTTTTGCCAAGCGCCTCGGCTACTTCAAGCGCACGCACAAGGCGGCGCTTGTGCTCAGGCTCGATATTTTTTGCGCGCTCTGGGTCTTTTTTGAGCAAAAGCGCATACAGTTCTTTAACACTCTTTTTTTCGAGCTTGGCACGCAAAGCTGAATTTGGTGGTACCTCGGGCAGAGCCATGCGCCCCAAAAGTACGTCGGCATAGAGGCCCGTGCCGCCAACCACAATCGGAATTTTTTTACTTTGATATATCGAAGTAATGGCCTTCTCGCCAAGTTTTTTAAAATCGTCAGCACTAAAAACTCTCTTGGGCGAGGCAACATCAAGCAGGTGGTGGGGGATGCCGGCCATCTCTTTTTTTGTCACCTTGCCGGTGCCAATATTGAGACCTTTATACACCTGCCGCGAGTCGGCCGAGATAACCTCCCCGCCCAATTTTTGGGCAAGATAAATGCCGAGGGCCGTTTTGCCCGACGAGGTTGGCCCCACAATGGCGATGACTTTTGGTGTAGACACTCTAAACTTGTACCTCGTTTATGGAAAAAAGAAAAGCGCCGCGCGGGAGTACCGCGCGGCGCTGTGTCATGCCGCTTGTTTTAGATATTCGCGGATTTTTGTATACTGCTCTGAATTGAGCGCCCCGCTGCTTTTGTAGACTTCGAGCGCTGAGGTAAGTCCGACAATTGAGTGGAGCGTCACTCCGAGTTCTGCCATTTCCCGGGGGCCGCCTTGCTCTCGGTCGAGAAACACCATGCAATCTGTCACCTCATGTCCCGCATTGAGGAGAGCTTTTATGGCTTCAAGCTTGCTCCCCGCCTTGGTAATGAGGTCGTCAACGAGCAACACTTTGCAACCGCGCGATAGGCCTTGAGTCTCGAGCAGTACGCCAATATGGCGCCCACTCGCGTCCTCTTCCTTTCCCAGAGTAAGGATGGGTATACTGCGCCCTTCTTTCTTGTAGATCTCTTGCAGTTCTTTGGCAAAAGGTGTGCCTGCGTGAGGCACCGGACAAATGCCATCAAACTGCACATTATTGGCTCTGAGATATGCATGAAAGAATTTTGCGATCTCTGCCACCTCTGCAAAGGTCAGCGGGCCGCCTTTGTTTTCAGCTATCCGTAGATTGATATAGAGAGGTGAGAGGGGAGCGTTTGGATTTTTCTCATGGAGTTTGAGTTTAAAGCCCCCCTGAGTGTCAATTTTGACCGCGCCGATTGTATGCAGGCGGCGCAACAAGTCGTTAAGGGTTGTAGCGCTATAGCCAAGCGAAGAGGTGCTCATCGTTCCTGACTCCAGGTTGATTAAAGAATATCCGCTCTGAGATTACCATAGAAATATAAAAAAATAAAAAACGCCCGCCCCGAGGTGGGGTGGGCGTTGGTTGGCTACATGGCATAGACAACATAGGTATTTTCGTCTGCCAACAAATCATTAGGCTTGAACACAAAAAGCCACACGCCTGTTGCCTTTCGTGCCGTCTCAAGCAACTCATGCATTTCGTTGGGCTTTGCAAGGCGAAAGCGATGGTCTGGAAGTTCGATGGCAATTTGGCTTGAAGTGTGGACTGCTGCGTCGAGCTGTCGGACGCTCACGAGCAGAGCCTGTTTCTTGAGTTTTTCCTCTTTTTTCCCAAGTTTTTGGAATCTGAAGTTTAACCATGGTCGCCACCAGGTGCCACAGTCTAGCATCATTTCCAATAACTTCTCGCGGCGATCCTGTGTCCGACGCAGGGCCAAAACAAGTTCGGTTATAAAGCCACCCTCGTCGAGGATTCTGACGACCGTCTTAATCTTGGAACCTTCCGCAATTCGCTCTGAAATATCGGAGAGAAATTCTTGAGTAGTTCCACTATCTAGTTTGACATGGAAAAACTCGATTTGAGCGATATTCGGGCGTTGAGTCATTTGAGCTCTCCCAAGTCTTGGCTAACTTCCGCAGAGCACAATACCACAAAATACACAAAAATCTACGTTGTGCCGGGAGGGAGAATCGAACTCCCATGACCTTTCGATCGAGGGATTTTGAGTCCCTTGCGTCTACCAATTCCGCCATCCCGGCATCGCCCAACTGTGTTAGAATATCCTCAATGTCGCAGTTTTACAACAACGCTATTTTTTGGGTTGAGGTCGACAAAATTAGGCCCAACCCCTTCCAGCCTCGCAAAGAGTTTGACGAAGCCAAGCTCAACGACCTTGCAAAGTCCATCCGCCAATACGGCGTGATACAACCCTTGACCGTGGTGCGCAAAGAGGTGGAGAAGCCGGACGGCGGCATCATGACCGAGTACGAGCTCGTGGCGGGCGAGCGTAGGTTGCGTGCGGCAAAAATCGCAGGGCTCCCCACGGTGCCCACACTCATCCGCGATGTCGAGGATGACGACAAGACAAAGCTCGAGATTGCGATTATCGAAAATCTCCAGCGTGAAGATTTAAACGCGGTTGACCGCGCCAAAGCGTTTTCAAAATTAGTGGAAGATTTTGGATTTAAACACACCGAGATTGCCGAGAAAGTAGGCAAGAGTCGCGAGTATGTCTCCAACACCATCCGCTTGTTGGCTCTGCCCGAGGAAATACAAACAGCGCTTGCCGAGGGCAAAATATCGGAGGGTCACACGCGGCCGCTCCTCATGCTGGTTGATAAGCCCGAACAGCAAAACACACTGTACCGCGAGATTATGGTTAAACGCTTGACCGTGCGCGACAGCGAGGCGATAGCGCGCCGCATTGCCACCGATAGGGTACGCAAAAAAGAATATCTGTACTCACCCGATGTGCTGGCGATGGAGCGCGAGCTTACCGAGGCCTTGGGCACACGCGTGGCCATTGAGACCAAAGAAAACGGCGGCAAGCTCTCCATCGACTTTAACAACGAGGACGACTTGCGCGCGATTTTTAACACGATTGCAAAGCATCGCGAAGGGCAAACTACTGCTATGCCGGAGATTGTCTCACAGCCACCCTCCTCTTCGTCAGAACTTGCCTCCCATTCCCCCTCAGCCGAGGACGGCTTCGGCGCTCATGTCCAGCAAGTTACTGATGAAGAGGCTCCAATGGACGACAGAAGCGCGCAAGAAAAAGAACTCGACGAAAATACCTTCGACCCGAGCAGTTTTTCGCTTTAATTAGGCTTTTCTTTTTCTATCGCCAAGCGGATATGGCGGCGGGCTAGCGTAGTGCGCACATAGCCGAGCCATTTGGCCTTTGGCGTGGCGCTTTTTTTGGTAATTATTTCCACGATGTCGCCGTTGTGTAGCTGATAGTCAAGCGAAATCATTTTGCCGTTAACCTTGGCGGCCGAGACGTGGTCGCCGATGTCGGAGTGTATCGCGTAAGCAAAGTCGATAGGGCTTGATTGCGAAGGCAAGTCGACTACATCACCGGTTGGCGTAAACACAAACACACGATGCGTAAAAATGTCCGAGTGCAATGTGGTCTCCAAATCGGGGTCCTCCATTTCTTCGGGCAACTCGGCGAGCCACTCGGGTGCCGATGGCGCGCCATAGCGCGCACGCTCTTGTTTAAGTGTTGGTACCGCAAGCTCGCCGCCCGGATGTTGTTCCGGCTCCGCTGATGCGGCTTGCCGCCTGAAACTCGGGAGCAAACTTTTTATCCAATCAAAGCTCGACTGTCGGCCTCCTTGCGGAGTAGTAGAGGAGAGGCTCGTGTCGCCATCTTGCTCTTTGTAGGCCACGTGCGCCGCAATACCGTACTGCGCCTCCTGGTGCATCTCCTCGGTGCGTATTTGCACCTCCACAATGCCGCCGTCACCGGAGAAGACCGTGGTATGCAAACTTTTATATCCGTTTGGTTTGGGAAAGGCGATGTAATCTTTAATTTTATTTGGCAGAGGCTGCCACAATTTATGCACGAGCCCGAGCACGTGGTAACAATCGGCCACGGTAGGCACCACCACGCGCATCGCCGATATGTCATACACATTTTCGATGTCACCGCCCTTGCGTTCGAGTTTTTGTCTGAGGCTCCAGAGACCTTTAACGCGATAGTCGGTGTGAAAGTTCTTCATCCCTTCTTTAGCGAGCTCCTTACCGAGCGTACGCGCCATTTTTTGCAGGCGCTCCTCGGTCTCTTGTGCATGCTCGCTCAGCACTTTTTTAGTGGCCTCGTACTCCTCAGGATATGCATACTCAAACGCGCGGTCCTCAAGTTCTTTACGGACAACGCCCATGCCTAGGCGATGCGCAATGGCCGCGTAAATTTCGATAGTCTCAAGCGCGATGCGCCGGCGCTTTTCGGGAGGGACAAACGCGAGCGTGCGCATGTTGTGGAGGCGGTCCATGAGCTTGATGATAAGCACGCGCGCATCTTGGCCCGTGGCAATCAAGAGCTTCCGCAAACTTTCGCGATGGCGCTCGGCGCCGCGATATTTAAAATGTCCGAGCTTGGTGACGCCCTCCACCAAAAAGAGTATCTCCTTACCAAACTCTTTTTCAATTACCTCGGGCTTTACGCCCGCGTCCTCGATACTGTCATGGAGGAGGCCTGCGGCGATTGTTTTGGCACTCATGCCGAGCTTCGCGAGCTCTTTAGCGGTGCCAACAAGATGCACCAAATACGGCTCGCCGCTAAAACGTTTGTACTGTTTATGTGCCTCCTCGGCAAAGGTATAGGCCTTTTCCACCAGAGCTTTGTCCTCGGCGGTGGGCGAGCTCATCAAGTCGAGTATGTCCTTGACCCCAGCCATATAAGCCCAGTGTATCCCTATTTTGCTTTTTTGGCGAAGCCTCTTTTCTTTTTTTCTTCTTTAAAAATTTCTAACGCGCGCGGAAGCTCTATTGTGTAGACGTCGTCGGTTTTGAGTGAGCGAAAATCTTTTTGGTGCACGATAAACGGTCCAAAGCGGCCGATGGAGGCCGTGATATCCTCGCCCGTGTCGGGATGTTTGCCCAACACGCGCGGGAGCGAGAGATACACAAGCGCATCTTCGAGCGTAACGCTGGCCGGATCTTTTTCTTTAGGTATCGATGCGCGGCGCGGCTTGGCGGCTTTGCTGCCTTTTGCCGGCATGTCGCCCTGTTGCACATACGGCCCAAAGCGGCCGTTTAAAATATAAATTGGCTCGCCGGTGTCGGGATGCACGCCGACGGGCTTTGCCGGTTCGTTGCTGATAACTTCGCCCACTTCGGTACGTGCGCCGATGCAGTCGGGGAAGCGGCTGCAACTCATAAACTTACCTTGCTTGGAAAGTTTAAACACCATAGGGCTTCCGCACACCGGGCAGACAAACTCTTTGGGCGCCGGCCCAAGGTCGGTAATCTTGCCCGCCTCTTTGTCTTTTGCTTTTACCTCTTTCAAAAACGGCGTATAAAAATCGCTGAGCGTTTTGACATACTCGCGCGTGCCGTTGGCAATGTCGTCGAGCTCGTCCTCCATCTCGGCAGTAAACGTGTCGCTAATGTACGTGGGGAAGTACTCTTCGAGGAACGATGAGACAACATCGCCGGTGTCGGTGGGTTTGAGCGAGCGGCCTTCTTTAACGACATAACCGCGCGCGTCGAGCGTACGCATGATGGCGGCGTAGGTTGATGGGCGGCCAATGCCGCGCTTTTCGAGCTCCTTAATAAGCCCTGCCTCGGTGTAGCGCGGCGGCGGCGTTGTCCACTTTTCTTCGGCGCTGATGTCCTCTATCTTGAGTTCGTCGCCCTTGTTTACTTTGGGCAACTCGACATCCTCGCCGCGCGCCTCAGGGTCGGCGCGTAGCCATCCGTCAAAGAGGACGCGCGAGCCGTTTGCAACAAAGCTCGGCACTTTTTCATCTTTTGTATTTGCTTCAATCTTGGTGCGCAACACTTTGGCGTCGGCCATTTGCGACGACACTGCGCGGTTCCAAATAAGTTCATACAATTTTTTTTGCTCGGGCGTTGTGCCGGCGCTTTGCTTTTCGATATGGCTGGGGCGGATCGCTTCGTGCGCTTCCTGTGCGTTTTTAGATTTGGTGGCGTAGGCGTGGCGCTCGGCATACTCTTTGCCATACTTTTTTTCGATTTGTTCAATAATCGCATCTTGTGCAGCCGTGCCTATATTTGTAGAGTCGGTACGCATATAGGTGATGTGTCCGGCCTCGTAGAGGCGCTGTGCCACCTGCATCGTGCGCGATGGAGAGAAACCAAGCCGCGAGCTGGCGGTTTGTTGGAGCGTCGAGGTGGTAAACGGCGCGCGTGCGGCGCGCTTGGCCTCGGTCTCACTCACGCTCGCCACCGTGAGGCCTCCGCCAGCTGGCGGATTTTTAACCGCTTCAATAATATGGTCGGCCTCCGACTTCTTTTTTGGCTCCTCACTGCATGTGAGCGTGAGCGCCGCTTTGCTCGGGGTTTTGGTGTGTGCGGTGATAACAAAGAAAGCTTCCGGGTTAAACGCGCGTATTTCGCGCTCGCGCTCCATAATGATGCGCAGTGCCGGCGATTGCACGCGCCCGGCCGAGAGCCCATAGCGCACCTTTTTCCAAATCAATCCCGAAAGGTCGTAGCCCACGAGGCGGTCGAGCACGCGGCGCGCCTCTTGCGCCAGGCGCAAATGCTCGTCGATAAGCCGCGGATGTGCGAGCGCCTGGAAAATAGCCTCTTTGGTAATCTCATGGAAGACAATGCGCTCAGGGCTTTCTAGCTTGAGCTCCTCCTTTATATGCCACGCAATAGCCTCGCCCTCGCGGTCGGGATCGGTGGCGAGTATCACTTCGCTCGCTTTTTTGGTGAGCTGTTTTAGCTCGTGGATGATGTGTTGTTTGCCCGGCACCACTTCGTAATGGGGGACAAAGCCCGCGGGTATATCGATTGCCTTTTTATTGCTTTTGGGCAAGTCGCGCACGTGGCCCACCGATGCGCGCACTAAAAAATCACCCGACTTGTCGATGTCGGTTAAATATTTTTCGATTGTTTTGGCCTTTGCAGGCGATTCGACGATAACTAACTTCATGAGTGTGTGCTTACATTGATATAACAGATATCAAAATTATGCAAAGGGGTGAGTAAAAATAAAAAAGAGGCTCCGACCGAAATCGAAGCCTGCATGAGCCGACATTTAGCCGGCGTATAAGGTTCTCTGTATGAGTTCTAGGTCAGCCATACTCGGATCGTCCGAGTTTCCGGTCCGTTCGCGCGGCCGAGGGAAGTGACTGCCCAAAAACTCCGGATGCGCGCGCATGCGGCGCTGCTCTGCCTCGCTCGTTTGCCCATCGCCTTTTTCCTCTCGGCGATTCACAGGCCTATTCAGAAATTTCTCTCTCCTCAACACGACCTCCCCTTTGTTGTGGATGATGTACGCAACTCCAATATTGTTATAACACACTTATTATATTCTTTCAACTTTGCCGAGCCGCTCGACAATGAGGCCGCGGATAAGGAGCGAGGAGAGTGCGATGCTGGCCTCTTGCGCGCTCAACTCAGCCTCTTCAATCAAATCATCTTTTACTTTTGCCTCGGTGAGCGCCTCCATTATTTTTGTCTCCGCTCCGGTTAAGTCGGTGGGGAGCGTGCCTTGCAATGGGTCAACCTTTGGCTCAAAGCCAAGTGCGAGCAAAATGTCGTCGCTTGTGCGCACCAAGGTGGCGCCCTCGCGGATGAGGCGATTGACGCCTTTGCCGGTTTCTTTGCCGAGCTCGTGCGGTACGGCGAGGACCTCGCGGTTGTAGTCGAGTGCGAGCCGTGCGGTTATAAGCGTGCCCGATTTTTCTCCCGCTTCAATAATGAGCGACGCATGCGCCATGGCCGCCATGATGCGGTCGCGTTTGGGGAAGTCATGCAACATTGCTTTGTAGGGACTTTTGCTTTCAGAAAGAAGTACGCCTCCGCGCGCCAAAATGCGAGTCGCGAGCGCGCGGTTGGTGCTCGGGTAGAGGCTCGCATCGTCGACCGACGAGGGCAGTATTGCTACGGCTGGGAGCCCCACATCGAGCGCGGCTTTGAGTGCCTCGCCGTCGATGCCGAGCGCGAGCCCCGAAACAATCGCAATAGGGTAAGAAGCTAAGCCGGCAATGAGCGAGGCGCATACGCGGCGGCCGTAAGGCGAGCACGCGCGCGAGCCCACCACGCACAAATATTTAAGCTCCTCGCTTGGCATGGCGCCGCGCATATAAAGGAGTGTCGGCGCGTCGGGGATCTCCTTGAGGAGGGTGGGGAACTCGCCGGGTTTGAGTTGTCGGATAGGAAATTGCATTGTAGGCTATACCTATACCACATTATGCTCGACATTACATTCATACGGGAAAATCCTGATATTGTCCGCGCCGCGTTAAAAAATAAAAACAGAGAGGGGATAGACCTCGAGAGGATCTTAGTGCTTGCCGATGAGCGCAAAGTGGCGGCGGGGAACATAAGCGACATCAACCAAAAGCGCGGTCAAGCACAAACCGCGCGCGACATCGAGGCCGGCAAAAGGCTCAAAGACGAGTTGGCGGAAGCCGAAGAAAAATACAAAGAGATCGAAAAAGAGCTGGTGGCTCTCCTCATTAAAGTCCCCAACATTCCATCGGCCGACACGCCTGTCGGCCCCGACGAGAGCGGCAATAAAGTTGTGCGGCAATGGGGCGAGAAAACGCAATTTAGTTTTGCACCCAAAGCGCATTGGGACACCGGCAAAGATTTAGGGATTATTGACAGCGAAAAAGGTGTAGAAGTTTCCGGTCCGCGGTTTGTATATCTTAAAGGAGATCTTGCATTGCTTGAGTACGCACTCATGACCTTTGCCATACGAACGCTCACCTCAAAAGAAGCGCTCCAAAAAATAATTGAAGCTGCAAATCTTTCCGTCTCAAACAAGCCATTTGTGCCGGTGATACCGCCCTTAATGATGCGCTCACAGGTAATGAACCGCATGGCGCGTCTCGATCCGATAGACGACCGCTTTTATTTGGAAAAGGACGATTTGGTGTTGATCGGTAGTGCCGAGCATACATTGGGTCCAATACACATGGACGAGGTGCTCGATGAGACGGCATTACCTTTGCGCTATTTTGCCATAACTCCTGCGTTTAGGCGCGAGGCGGGCGCCGCCGGCAAAGACACACGTGGCATTTTGCGTTTGCACCAATTTAATAAGATGGAAATGGAATCTTTTACCAAACCGGAAGACGGCTTGGCCGAGCAAAATTTTATGGTGGCGCTGCAAGAGTATTTTATGCAACAGCTCAAGCTCCCGTACCAAGTGGTGGCGGTATGCACCGGTGACATGGGCTTCCCCGACCAGCGCCAGATTGATATCGAAACGTGGATGCCGGGGCAAAATACTTATCGCGAAACACATACTTCGGATTATATCGGTGGTTTCCAAGCGCGCAGGCTCAATACGCGCCTTAAACGTGCAAATGGCGAGAAAGAAGCGGTGCATATGAACGACGCTACAGCGCTTTCACAACGCCCGCTCATAGCGATCTTGGAAAACTATCAAAACGAAGACGGCAGCGTAACTATCCCCGAGGTACTGCGCCCATATATGATGGGGAAGGAGAAAATAGCCAAGCTATAATAGCTTCATGGCTCGGGTTGATTTGCCTGCTTCTCGCTTGCGCTCACGCCGTCGACGACGGTGGGGAGTTTTAACTGCACTCATTGTATTTTTGATACTAGCTTTTTTTGGCGGCTTGGTTTGGCTCTCCCGCGCAAGCTTTTTGCGCATCACGGCTGTGCAAGTTGCCGGCACGCAAACATTGAGCGACAGCGATGTTGAGGCAGCGGTGCAAAACCAGCTCATTGGCTCCTATTGGCATTTGTTTGCAAAAAATAATATTTTTTTGTATCCAAAAAATTCTATTACCCAAACACTCGTTACGAACATGCCGGTTATTGCAAGCGCCGAGGTTCGCACGGTCGACTTTCACACCATCGGCGTCTTCTTAATCGAGCGCCAACCTAAGGCTCTTTGGTGCCCCGATGCCGATGCGATAACGCAAACAACCGACACAGCGTCTACGACATCGATAGAAGTAGATACGGCCACGACAACACCTGCGGAGTTGGACACATTGGGGTGCCTCTTGCTCGACCAAAACGGTGTGGCCTACGCACCCGCCGGCTTTGCGGCGGGTGGGGGCGCTTACAAACGCTACTATGGCGCAATCACGGGCTCTACATTGCCCGAGCAATATCTCGCGCCTGGTGTGTTTGCGGCGCTAAGCGCCTTAGTTGATGCCATTGCGCAAAATCAACCGCAAGACGCGATAACGAGCGTCGAAGTCGACTCCAACAACGATGTGCATGTGGGGTTTGCAAGCGGCTTTATGTTACTCTTCCCGCTCTCGGCCGACGGCGGCGACGTGTACAACCGTTTAATGTTGGCATTGCAGTCGGACGTATTTGCCGGCCATACGATTGCCGACTTCCAATATCTCGACCTGCGCTTTGGCGACAAGCTGTACTACAAACTCAAAGCCACTAGCCAATAGGGTATAGGTGATAGTAGACTCGATGGATGCAGAATTTTTGGCAGGACATAGCCCAAACCCTGCCTACCGGCAGGCAGGCCATTTTTGTATTGGCACCTATGGCCGATGTCACCGATGCGGCTTTTAGGCGCTTGATTGCCAAATACTCCAAAGTTGAGGGCGGTGTGCCGTTTGTCACCTACACCGAGTTTGTGTCGGCCGATGGGCTTGTGCTTGCCCCAAAGGAGGGGAGAGACAAACTTTTGCGCGGCCTTTCGTTCAGTGAAGCCGAGCGGCCTATCGTGGCGCAATTTTTTACCTCGACGCCTGCGCACATGGAGGCTGCGGCAAAGCTCGCAGAGGAGCTTGGTTTTGACGGCGTCGATATCAACATGGGTTGCCCCGACAAATCGATAGAAAAGCAGGGCGCCGGTGCAAAGCTCATCCTCAACCCAACGCGTGCGCAAGAACTTATCGCGGCGGCAAAGCGCGGCGCGCCCAACCTGCCCATCTCCGTTAAAACGCGGCTCGGATACAACAAAGACATATTGGAGGAGTGGTTGCCGGCATTACTTGCAACAAAACCCACGGCAATAACAATACATGCGCGCACGCGCAAAGAGATGTCGCTCGTACCTGCGCGATGGGAGAGGGTCAAACGCGCCGTCGAGATACGAAACGAGCTCGGCTCGGAGACACTTATCATCGGCAATGGCGATGTTGTGGATGTTGCCGACGCGCGCGCAAAAATTGCCGAAAGCGGCGCCGATGGCGCCATGCTCGGTCGTGCAATTTTTGGCACGCCGTGGTTATTTGCTGCAGAGAATATTGTCTCAAAAAAGTCCTCGGGCCGCCTCAGCGCCCAGCACAGCGCTGTAGGCTTCCAGACTTTTTCTCAACAACATTCTCCTCCGCTAGAGACACGTTTACGAATAGCTGTTGAGCACGCAAAACTTTTTGAGGAACTTTTAGGCGACGTGCCTGACCGGCCAGGTAAAAACTTCGCGATCATGAAAAAGCATTTTAAGGCATATGCCGAGGGCTTTGCGGGCGCCAAAGAGCTCAGGATGCAATTGATGGAAACAAAAAACGCCGCCGAAATCGAGCAGGTCATCGAGCATTTTTTGTGTATACTGTAGCAATGGCAAAACAGGCTACACCGGAGCGCGAGACTCTTTCGCTCTATCGCAAATATCGCCCAGCCTCTTTCAAAGAAGTGCGCGGACAGGAGTACATCGTCGCAGTGCTCGAGGCGGCTATTGCACACAAAAAAATAGCACACGCCTACCTTTTTGCGGGAGGGCGCGGCACCGGCAAGACCTCGATGGCGCGTATTTTGGCGCACACGCTCGGCACGAGCGATGAGGATATGTACGAGATGGACGCCGCGAGCAACCGCGGCATCGACGAGATACGCGCTTTGCGCGAGGGCGTCTCCACTTTGCCGTTTAACTCAACTTACAAGTTTTATATCATCGACGAAGCGCACGCGCTCACCAAAGACGCGTGGGGTGCGCTTCTCAAAACACTCGAGGAGCCGCCGGAGCATGTCATTTTTGTGCTCGCCACCACCGAGCTTGAGCGCGTGCCCGAGACTATCTTCTCGCGTTGTCAGGTGTTTAATTTTAAAAAACCGTCGCACGCGGTGCTCAAGAAGCTCGTGCTCGATATTGCCAAAGCAGAGGGCGCGGTTATTGCGCCGCAAGCGGCCGAGCTGGTGGCGCTCGGCGGCGAAGGATCTTTCCGCGATACGCTGGGGCTTCTCCAAAAAGTGCTTACCATCTCCGGCGACAAAAAACTTTCCGAAGACGAGGTTGCCAAAGTGGTGGGCGCGCCGTCTTCACAATTGGTCAACGACTTTTTGGGCGCGCTGGTAGCAAAACAAGCAGAGGATGCTATTGTACTTTTGAGCGATGCCGTGGCAAGCGGTGTCGAGCCGCACGTGTTTGTGTTGCTTGCAATCATTAAAGTGCGCGCCGTGCTCCTCCTGCGCTTTGCGCCAAAAATGGAGAGCACGCTCAAAGAGCAGTTTGGTGAGGATGACCTCGCATATCTCAAAGAGCTTGCCGGCACCAAAGGCGCGGCTATCAACTCCGAGGTATTAGCCGAGCTCATTGGTGCACTCCTCGAGATGCCGCGCTCTCCCATGCCGCAAATCCCATTAGAGCTTGCGTTATATAGGCTTTTTGGCGAGCGCTAAATTATTTTTAGGTTTATTGTTTGATTTTACATAAAAAAGACCGTCCACAGATTGAACGGTCTCAAGAAATCAGGTCGAAAGGGATTAGTTTGTTGGCGACTTTCCGTAGCTCCTTTCCTGTGTCGAGTGTTTCTGCAACTAATACTTCCACTCCGGTCTTCCTCAGTCTTTGTAATGTTGTTGCGAAGTCATTATCGCCAGAGACGAGAAGGACAGACGAGGGTCGGGGATTAGCTGCCAATACCTTATTGAGTTCACCGCGGATATCGAAATCTGCGATTCCGCGCTCGGACCAAAACATTGTTGCGTTAGATTCCGCAAATGCCGCATCCATCATCTGGCGTATTTGCCAACGATGTGTGCGCCCAATCGCGCAACCCCAAATACTCTCAACAAAGTACCCATTTTCCTCAAAGTGATTGCGAATACCTCTAAGGAGATTACGAACTTTATGCCCAAAAGATCTGCGAGCCCTCAAAGGGAGCCCTATATTTTCCAGGTCAATGAAGACCCTCATTCTGGCCTTGTCAGCCATGATTGTGCTCCGTTACTTAGACTGGTCTGTATATCAGTAAGTACTAATAAAGGCACAGAGTCAAGTTTGCGTAATAGTTCAATACCCGAACAACTTTGTTAGTTAAGTGTGATGCTTTGGAGTACCACCGGTGTGAGCGGCCGGTCACTGCTGTCGACCGGCACATTGTTGATTGCCGTTACCACATCCATGCCTGCGGTTACTTTGCCAAACACCGTGTAGCCGCCGTTGAGGCTTGGGTTGTCAACTGCATTGATAAAAAATTGGCTGCCGCCTGTGTTGGGTTGGCCCGTGTTGGCCATCGCCATAGTACCTGCAACATTGGTAAGGCTCGGCGAAATTTCGTCGGGGATAGTGTAGCCCGGGCCGCCGGTGCCCCATTGTGCTTGCTTGGAATCATCTTTAGTCAACGGGTCGCCGCCTTGGTCCATAAAGCCCTTGATGACGCGATGGAACTTAGTGCCGTCGTAGTAGCCGCTTTGCGCGAGCTTGATAAAATTGGCCACCGTCTTGGGCGCCTCTGCCGGATAAAACTCAATGGTGATGTCGCCCATGCTGGTGTGGAGTGTTGCGCTCATGATGTTTTGATTATTGGTAGTGGTTGCCGTTGATACTATAGCAGGAGCGGCAGGCGCCGTGCTAGAGGCTATTGTGGTGTTTGATGCAGTTGGGGCACTACTTTGCATTGAGCTTTGCGAGTAAATAAAAAACGCGCCAAACACGACTACTAACACGCCCGCAACAATGCCAATTATTTTAATCATAGTTATATTTTATTTAATAAAAAAACAAAAAGATTTACATAAAATATATTTTTTTGTTTTTCTTGCATAGTTAGTTGGCGGGAAAGAGGTCGGTAAGCTCGCCCGAGTCGTAAAAATCTTGGCCCAGCTCGCCGTAGGTGTAGTTTTGACCGCCGGTAGTGATGACGGCGCCTCCCGCTAATGGATTGGCATGAGGATGCGAGTTTTGAAATCCGATGTTAAACAGCGTTACCACCACACCCGGATTGTTGCTGATATTAAAACCCGCCGCGTTCCATTGGCTTTCTATCTCTTTAATGTATATAGCGGTATAGAGATACGAGTAATAATGATTGTTGGCGTCGGTAAGGCGGTCGTACAACTGTGCGTCTTGAGGTGTCGTACTGGCGGCGTAGGCCAAAAGCGGCGCCACACTCGGCCCCGGATAAAACGGCGAGCTTGGGTCGGCGGCGTATGCCTCAATGCTGTAGGCTGTGTCTTGCTTGATGCCCGAGACGCCGAGAGAAAATTGCGAGAGTGAGCCCAAAATTTTGAGCGGCTCAAAGTAGCGTTTAAATATTTCGCGTTCGGAAGTAAAAAAACGTATCTGCTCGGGCACGACCACGGCAACAATCATGCGCGACGGCACGCCGGTCTCTTTGCTCACCGTCGCAATGATGCCGCTGTCTTTAGTAAGGCCGCCGGCAATAACCGGCCACTCGGGCGTGTCGCGCCAGTCGCACACTGTTTTACCCACGTCGATGCACGGCGGTGTCGAGGTAGCGGCGCCCGGCGCCGCGCCAAATTGCGCAAAAAACGCGTTACGCTCGGCAATGGAGCCTTGTACGTTGAGGAGTCCAAACTGCATGGCAAAAAAGACTCCCGTAAACAGGAGGCCGATGAGTGCAAAAAGCCCCACCAGCGCAAAAAATGCGTATCGTACAAACTTTTTCATAGCAATAGATAGAGGATACTACTATTGGTACTGTATAAACAAGGGGGAGGGCGTGAGGCTGAGAACCTCGGCAGGCGTGAGCATGCGCGTGGAGGGCGGCTTCAAGTCGTTTTTATAAAATAGTTTAAAGCCCGTAAACTGGACCGGCTCGCTCGCAATAAACGCCGTGTACGTGCCGATTTTTTTAGAAGGTGAGCCCCAGCCATCCATGTCCATGACAATTTGCACCTCGGGCAAGGGCTCAATAAGCGACGCGTGCGTAACCATCGGTTGTGTAAAACGATGCACAACGAGTATTTTTGGCGGCAGATTATTTGCCCGCACGAGCCCTGCCAAATATTGTGCGGCAAAGTTAATGTCGCTCGCATCGAGCGAGCCGATAACCGTGCCCGGTTTGGCACCGCCATGCATAGCAAACTCCGGGTCGAGCGCAAGCTCTACATTGGGCATTGATAAATATTTTTTAAGCAAAGGCACCTCGGTTTGCACCGTGCTCAAGCCCACTTGTACATCGAGTATTACCAAACCGTGTACCTCCGCCGCCAAGCTCACCGCCTCGTCCAGTTGGCTCGCAGGCATGCGCGCGCGATACATACCGTCGGCGCCGGGGCTCCCTTGCGCGGTAACGGCGATGTAGTCGATAGCAGGTATCACCGGAGTCGTAGGGTCGGCAGCTTGCCACGCGGCTGTTGTGGAGGCAAGCATCGCAAGCATCACATCGGGCGGATACTCGCCGAGGACACCCATGCCGGTGGAGTAAAAATTGCCGTAGTAAGCAACAATGCGATTAAACGGCAAAAGCGCGCCTGCCAGAGGGTATGTCGCTTTGGCGGGCCAGATGCACGAGGGAGAAGTGGTGGCGACAAACTCGGTTGTGGCAACGCCTGCGGAGTTTGTCGCGGTCACTTTAACATTGACACTGGGGCAATTGGCTATTTGGAGTAATTTTTTGTTGTAGGCGGCAATGTCGAGCACAGGCACGGGTTTAACAACAGGTGTTGAGCTGGCGATGGCGTTCATCACGTCGGCCACACCCGTGTATTTGAGCTCAACTATCCGGCTATATCCAAAAACGTATACAAGAAGCGCGAGAACAGCGGCACCGCCGATAGTAAAGAGTATATGGTGCCGGCGCATGGGAGCCATTTTAGCACAGTTGAGCTTCTTATTCAGTTTTGGTTTTATCGGCAAAAAGGGCCCAACGGTTGGTATGAGTAAAGAGTTTACCGTGCCAGTTTTCCTCAAATTTTTTGAGCGGCATTTTTAATGTCGTGCCGATTTTTTCTTGCGGGTCAATCAAATAGATATAGTTGTGGTCTATTTTTTTAACGACAGCATAATGGTCCCAACCCCAATGCCGCTCGGCGTAGCAGATGACAATGAGTTTGTCGCTCGCGCGGGCTTCTTTTAAGTCGGCAATAGTGCGGTTATTTTTTTCTGTAACTTCTAAATTATACGAGCGCAAGACAGCCGCCACATTTTTAACCTCGGTGCCATGCTTCATATCCACAGGCGTCTTGGCCTCTTTGGCCAATTGGTCTTGTGTGCGCTTTATCCCATAAGCCTCAAGTGTCATTTGTAAGACCGTTGGACCGCAATAATGGATATTTTTTTGATGACGGTGGGTAATATGCATATATGTTGCAGTATATGGTAAGAGCACCCATCTGTAACTACCACCCGTATACAATTATGCCAGTAGGGCACGGCAGTAGCATCTATTAATGGTCATTAACACACATAGTATATATGAGCAATAAATCATTGCAAAACACATTATTAACGATAGCAAGCAGTACGATTATTGTCGCCGCGTTGCTCGCGGCAAGCGTAGCCTCGGCGCAAACTCCTCCGACTGCTGGACAAGGAGGCAGGGGGGCTTGGGGTGGCCACTCTGGCACGAGTTACATGATGCCGGGCGTGTTTGGCACCGTTAGTGCGATTAACGGCACTACGCTCACGCTTACCAGCAAAAGCTTTGGCGGCCCTCAATCCGCCACCGCATCGGCATCGCCGCAAACCTATACCGTTGATGCCTCAAATGCGACTGTCTTTAAAGACGGCGCAACCTCAACGCTTAGCAGTGTTGCAGTAGGCGACATGGTCATGGCGGCAGGCACGGTAAGCGGCACGAGCGTGACGGCGACCACCATCCGCGACGGCATAGTCCCGGGTATGGGCGGCAGGCCCGGTATGGGCGTCCATGCAAGCTCGACTCCCATGATACAGGGCAATGGTCAGCCGGTTATCGGCGGCACGGTGAGTGCCGTGAGTGGCAACACTGTCACCGTTACCACCGCGCAAGGTAATGTTACCTACAGTGTTGATGTAACAAATGCCACCATCAAAAAAGGCACTGCAACGGGCTCGGTTTCGAGTATCTCGGTTGGCGACAGGATAGTGGTGCAAGGCACGGTCAACGGCAGCTCGGTGACCGCATCATCGGTGCTCGACAGTGGCGCGGCGCCTTCTTCCACTACTACGGGTACGTCCATCACTTCTCATGTCAATGCAGGAATAGGCAGGATATTTGGCTCCATTGGAGGTTTCTTTCATAACCTCTTCGGGTTCTTCTAATCTGCCAATAGCAAGCATAGGCGCGAAAAACCCGCTCTTAGAGGCGGGTTTTTCGCGCACTTTTCATGAACCAAAACCGCCCGGGGTGTCGTATAATAAGTAGATATGAATTATCTTTATCGCAAAATTGCGGCGCGTTTTGCACTCCTTATTTATATGAGCCTGTGCGTGCTCGGCATGTGCGCGATGCCGCTCGCGTTTGCGTATGCAAACACATCGGTCTCCATACAATCGGTCTCGCCCGGCACAACGGTGCTGGCGGGGAACACGGTTACCTTTAGCGTAATCGCCTCCGGTTTTAATAATCCAATCTACAGCGTGAGCGACTCATTTAGCGGCTCGAGCGTTTCGAGCGGCGACATCAACTCCTCCGGCAATTTTGCGTGGACACCCAACACCAACGATGCCGGCACGCATAATCTCTCTATCACGGTGAGCGACTCGAGCGGTAACAGCACCAGCTTGGTCGAGCAAATCACCATAACCACGACGCAAACCTCCTCAACCGGCGTCGTTGCCGTTGCCATCCAAGGTTTGACACCCGGCACCTCGGTGGTGGTGGGCAACCCGCTCACCTTTACCGCCGCGGCGTCGAGTTTTGTAAATCCTTCTTTTACCATCAGTGACTCGTTTGTCGGCAGTTCTATCTCCAACGCCGACATCAACGCGGGCGGCAATTTTAATTGGACACCCACTGTAAACCAGGTGGGTACGCACGTGCTTACCGTCTACGCCAACGATACCTCGGGACACAGCGCCAACGTAACCGAGACCATTGTCGTGCAAAATCCCAACATCAACGTTACCTCTATTACTCCCGGCAACAATATCAACCCGAGCGCCACGGTTACGTTTAATCTCACACAAGCAGGTTTGGTAAATCCGAGTTATACGCTCTCCGACTCGTTTACCAATACGAGTATCACCAACAGCAACATCAACTCCAATGGTCTCTTTACCTGGACGCCTGCGGCAGCCCAAGTGGGCACGCACCCTATTATGATTTATGCGAACGACTCACAAGGCCATCTTGCGACAACCACCATCACACTCTATGTGATACAGCCGGTGAGCATTGCGCTCACTGCGCCTTCCCCGAGCTCGGTGGTGTCGCCCGGCGAAGTAGTTTCCTTTAATGCGCAAGCGTACGGTTTTACCAATCCGAGCTATGCCGTTGTCGACTCGCTCTCGGGGAGTTCTATTACCAATGCCAATATAAACTCGGCGGGCAACTTTAACTGGACGCCAACCGCCAAAGATATCGGCGTGCACACGCTCACTGTGTCGGCCGTCGACAGTTATAGCCATTTTTCAAGTGCGGCGGCTACTATCACGGTCTCAAACACAGGCGCGCAAACCGTCACCACTCCTGTTGTAACTGCTCCAAGTACGAGTCAGACAAGTACAAGCGGTTTTGTATTTACCAATTATCTTTCGCCTGGGGTTACGAGTAGCGATGTGACCGAACTCCAAAATATCCTTACTAAACAAGGCTATTATAACGGTCCGATTACCGGCTACTACGGCCCGCTCACCGAGGCGGCAGTGGAGGCTTACCAAGCGGCACACGGCCTTGATCAGCTTGGAGTCGTTGGCCCCGCCACGCGCGCGGCGCTCAACTCGGGTGCCGCGGCAACAGCCTCTTCCTCTTCGAGTACCGACTCTACCTCTACGACAGGCGACGGGTACGTATTTTCCAACTTCCTCGATGTAGGCTCGAGCGGCACTGATGTAACCGAGCTCCAACAGCGCTTGACCTCGCTCAACTTATACTCGGGCCCGATTACCGGCTACTTTGGCTCGCTCACGCAAGCGGCGGTGGCGGCCTTCCAAGGCCAGCACAACATCAGCGCGGTGGGTTATGTCGGCCCGGCCACGCGCGCGGCGCTCAACGGTAACTAATTACTCTGTTGCAACCACCGTATCTTTAAGGACGTTTAAAAAATATTCGCGTCGCGGCTCCATTTGGTTATCCTTCATGTGCATAACGGGGTGACACTCCGGCGTGCACTCATAGTGCGCGCGTACTTCGCGGTCTTCAAACACGCGCAAGTGATATTGGTACGCAAAGTTGTCGGTATGGCGCAGGCTGATGAGCTCGCCGTCATCCTTCCAGGCGACAAAGTGGTTGCCGTAGCCTTTTTGTAGCAAGTTGGAAACAAACTCTCGTATCGAAAGGTGCGGCGCAACGGTACCAATGAGCCAATCTTGCCGCCCGCGATGATGTACGATATGGAGCTTGAGCGCCACGTCGCGCACCATCGGATGGTACGGCGTATACACCCGCCAAATTGCGTACTTGATTTTACCCGACAGCGAATCCGGATATATCATGCCGGAGTAGGGGAGATCGTATATCCACGCATACTCCGCCGGTAATTTTTTACGTAACATTCTGCCCATGCGTATGACTCTAGTATATCAGAAGATTACGCATAGGGGGCTCCGGCTCTAGCCTATAAAGCCGGCGTAGGTCAAATAGGCTCCAATGACGACGAGTATAATGCCGTAGAGCCACGCCAACTCCTTTACTTTGAACATGTCTATAACACGCGTTGCCGAGTGAGGAAAAAAGAGGAGCCACAGGCCTTTAACGAGCGCCGCCCAGCCCACAAGCGTTACCACAAGTGCAAGCATACCTGCGCCCCAAAAATTGTGGGAAAGCACCAACATGAGCCCCAAAAACGTCGCAAGTAAGCCGGGCAAAAATATCGTTTCCTCATTGCGATAATACCCGTCTATAACAGCAACAAACACCTGTTTGCGAAACAGCATGACCGCTCCTATGACAATGCAATACAGCCCAATGAGCTCTGCGAGAAAGTAGGTGAGAGGCATATATAAAAAGTTAGCTTATAAGTCCCCCATAAGTATACACCCGGGCTATATCGCAATTACGATATCAACAACATCCGCGCCGCTACGATAATGACTGCGTAAAAGCCCCACTGGAGCATGTAGGAGTATATAAGGCCGTTGCGGATGCGCAGTATGAGATACGGGAAGATAAATCCGGCTACGGTGGCCGCCGAGGTAAACACCAGCACGTAGATAAACGACGAGCCACTCAAAGCAAGCAACACATGCATGCCGCCAAACAGCACGGCCGACCATCTCGCGATGGTGTGTACCGAAAATTCTTGTGCATGGAACGCGAGCACCATCGCGACAATGAGGAGTTGTTGGAGTGCTATCTCGATCGACTTGGGCAAAAAGTACCACGATGATGCGTAGAGCAGGTCGGAAGGCGGTGGTAATGCGCCGACCCACGGCAGAGCGGGGAAGAGCGGGAGCAGGTAGTAAAAATAGAGCGCGATGCCGATACACGCGAGTGTTATGACGCCGAGCGTTGAGACGTTTATTTTAATGGTGCCCCAGTGCCGGTAAAAAGCCCAAAAGTTTATAAGCGTCACGACAACCCAAAAGAGATAGTAAACCGCCATTTTAAACGGATGGGTGCTGTAATCTCCGATGAGCGGCACCAAAATGTAGTAACCGATGTCGGACACTATCCACAAGGCCACTATTTCGAATAGCACGGTAAAAAGCGGCCGTTTTCCAAGTAAGGTCTCTGGCATGTGGTTAGTATAACAAGACAATTAAATCTTGCGCCGGAATTTATTTTGTAGATACATCTTGTGTTTAAGGAGCCGTGCACGCTCGGTGGCATATCTTGCAAGCATGCGCTTTTTGAGTACGGCCGCTTTTTGCGAAGCTCGCCAGCCAAAAATACTCATAACCACATCAACCATCAACACTGCTCCAAATGCGAGGACAAGCAAAACGCGTGGGAGCAGAGGCACACATATAAAAAAGGCCAGCACAAAACTGAACATGCCGACCACCACGTCCATGCATCCGTTAGCAAACGTCTCCTCCATTTGCATCAGTCTCTCCCACATTTCATAGGCAATGAGCAAAACAAGTGTCATCAGGAACGACGCAACAGCGCCAATCTGTAAAAAGTAAAAACCAAGCCCAATCGAGAGACCGGAGAGAAAGTGTACAACGCTCCACAGATCGAGCAATGTTCCCTCACGCCAGATGTCGGTCCTCTTAAACCTCTTCTCTTTTTGTATCAAGGTCACAGTAACCGAAGCGTAGCACAACGGGGTGATAAACCCGTGATGCACATCGTTCATGATACGCACACACACTTTGCGTTATGCTCACAACTTACTAGGTAACAAAAATTTATATGTGGGATAAAGACAAAGACGGCGGGTGCGGATGCGGCGGGATGTGCAAATGGGACGGCGCGTCAAAAGAAGAGAAAATTTCTCTTCTTGATAAGAAGGAGGAAAAACTTCAAAAAATGCTCGCGCATATCCAAAAAGTAAAAGAAGCTGTTAAATCCGGCAAAGGTATGAAGGAAGCGAGCGAGGATGAGTAGTCCAGAAAAGAAAAATTCCCCGCACCGGCCTTGGCCGGTGCGGGGACATGTTTGAGCGGATGGCGCGTCACACCCCGGTGCCTATTGCGACATATTCGAGGACCCAGCGGGATTCCGGATGCTGAATGATTTTGATTTTGCCTTGTTCCTCAAGCTTGTCCGCCGTTTTTGCAACGGATTTGAGGAGCTCCTTATACTTTGGGGCGCCCGTGTCTCCCGACAAGTTTTTGCGCCGGTCACAGCGCTCGATGTCGGACGGAAAATTTCCGCGGTAGAAGACTATCTGCTCGCCATGCTTTAGCGAACAAAGCCGAGCGACGGTAAGAGGTTCCCGTTGCAATTTGATGGTCATCGATCTTTCTCCCGTGTTATTTCCGGCATGAAGCTGTGCGAACAGCCAAATTTAGATTACTACACTAAAAAATTAAAGTCAATATGGTGCCTCACCACACCCAAGGAACGAGCGCCCAGGTTTTCTTTTGGTACTCCGGATACTGAGTGGGGAACTGCTGTATCATCAAGCCCTCCTCTACGTATACGCGCCATATAAACATAGCCGACACAACAAAAAACGTAATCAGCCACACCGGGCTCGTGATGGCCGAGCCGAGTATTGCGAGGATAATGCCGGTGTAGATAGGATGCCTGACATATGCGTAGGGGCCGGAGGTTACCAACTCGTGCCCTTGTTTGAGTGAGGGGATACCGCTCCAATTTCTTCCCAGATACACACGCGCCCAGATGGCAATGCCGATGCCAACAACACAAAACACGGCAGCCACAATGCCAAGCGGGCCGTAAAGAGGAGTTTGTATAAGCCACTGTGTAATCCAAAAGTTGTGCATTACTTTTGAGAATGACGACGTAGCCGATATGACGCTTATGACCGTCACTACAATAATGATGCGCAACCACCATAAACGCCGCCATGGCGAGCGGCCGATATCGCGCTTAACGTTAAATGCGAAAGTAAACCAAACGAGAATAAAAGCTGCCCAGCAGCCAATGATGATGTAAGGAATTAGTTGCATGCTCTAAATTGCAAGGCTGTTTTTTATAAATCCTGGAGTGGCAGGCCGGCTATGTAGTCGGCTTTGCCTATCGGTACACCATTTTTGCGGACAATCGCGTATGCCATTGATACGTGGAAGAAAAAATTGGGCAGCGCATACTCGCGTGCGTAGTCAAAGCCTGTCATAAATTTGCCCGGCATGTAGGGGAGCACTACTTGCACCGCTGCGGCGTTGACAAAAGAGTCTTTAGAGATGGTGCGCAAATACGCAATCGTTTTGTCGAGCCTCGCTTGGAGCTCGACGAGTGTTGTTTCAGTATCTTCAAACTTTGGTATCTCTTGTCCGGACAAACGCGCCGCGCAACCCTTGGCGTTGTCGGTTGCCGACTGCACCTGCTTTACAAAAGGGAACATATCGGGCGCGAGTCGCTCCGCAAGCAGAGCATTCTCATCAAGCCCATGTTCGGCAGCTTTTTGCAAAACAAGTTTAAGCCCAGTGAGGCCTTTGATAAAAACGGGTACGGTAAAATCAAATATTTGGTCCATATATTCTACAGTATACTATATGCGACGTTTTTTGGACTGTATGAGAGTAATTTTCTTTGCTCTCGGCCAGCTTTTTATCTCTGCCTCGCGCTTTAGGGCGAGTGAGCGAGTAGAGCGCTTCTCGCTGTAAACAATTTTTACTGCTCCGTGTGAACGGGTGTACTGGCTCCCGATGCCGTTTTTATGTTCGGTCAAACGGCGTGTAAGGTTGGTAGTAATCCCCGTATAGAGCGAAGCATCGGCGCATTCAATTATATATACAAAGTACATGAGATATATAAACCTGAGCAAGGTCGGACCTTGCTCAGGTAGATTCTAGAAGCTAACTACCACTGAGATGGGCAAATGATCGGAGCCTTTTGAGCTCTCCACTTTAGGAGAGCTGATTTTAATGTCGGCAGTGGCAAAAATATAGTCGAGCCTCGTATCAATTTTTTGCGGTTTGCACTCGGGACACCCTTCGGGATAGACGCTCCACGTTGGGGCCGATGAAGGGTCGGTGTCGACAAGTGCGCTCCTCATTTGTTTTACCGCATTGCTATCGGGGGTTGCATTAAAATCTCCCATGACAATCGTCTTTTCTTTTGGAAGCGCTTTTATGAGAGTCTCCGCCTGCAACTCTTGGATCTCTGAAGGCTGCTGATGGCTGTGTACCAAATGCGTAGAAAACACATGCAATACTGTTCCTGACACATTAATATCAGCTTGCACGGCAATACGCTTCTTTTCTTCAGACAGCGCATGAACTGTGCTGCCTACAATCGGATATTTGCTAAATACCGCATTGCCCATTTCTTCAGTCTTGCCATTGGCGAGCGACATGGTAAACGCCTGCCCATAGGCATGCGTATAGCCGAGCGATGTCAGTAAATCAACAACCGGTATTTGCTTGCTGTGGGAGAGCACCTCTTGCAGGCCGATAATATCCGCGTTGCAACCTTTAAGAAACTCTGCGATTTGGTCAAAGTGACCATCACACCAGATGTTCCAGGAAACAATTTTTATATCCATAAAATTACTATATCATTTTGCCAAACTGGGGGAGTGGAAAAAAGTCCTTAAAAAGTGTACTCTTTTGAGTATTGCCCGATCGTCTAATGGTAGGACAGTGGCCTTTGAAGCCATTAATTGGGGTTCGAATCCCTGTCGGGCAGCTCGTTAAGACATAAGAATTTTTTAGATAAGGGATTAAGATGGTTGGAACTTGTACAAAAATAAAAAGCCCACCATGGTGGGCTTCCGTTCGTTGAGGTATCAATTGACCGAGTGGTCTTTTTCTTGTGGCCGAGCCCAGCGTTGTTCAATTTGCCAACATTGGCTCTCAAAATATTCCACAAGCTCGGGATGTTGCAAGGGGAGCTGGGCTACCTGCTTTTTGAGTTTCAATTTCAGCTCCGCAACTTTGGCGGGATCGTAAATGGTCGTCCATGCTTTCTTGTACTGATCGAGCAGAGGATGTGTCTGCTCGGTTGCTTCATCGAAGTTTGCCATTTTGGCCTCTCTGTCTTATCTGGACAACACCATAGCATGATTGCATAATGGTTACAACAGCGTATGGTACTCAATTTAAACCCTCTTGTTTTCGGACTTTCTTGGCTTTTGATAGTCATAGTGATTTTGATTATCGCTGGAACTTTAGTATTTTTTATTGGTTTTTTCTACGGCAAAGCGAATGAATCAGAATTGTGGAAACGTGGTCAGAAAAAATCTAGGTCAATTCTAGGAGGTTTAATCTCTGAACAGGTTGCTCCGTTCCTTCCTGATTTTCCATTAGATTTAAAAGCTTCCGAGGCACGGTTTATAGGAAAACCGATTGACTTTATTATCTTCAAAGGAATGGATGAGCAAGATATAAGCGAAGTTGTCTTTGTTGAAATAAAATCCGGAAACTCTCAACTCAACCCCAATCAAAGAAAATTACGCGATGTCGTAAATGAGAAAAGGGTGCGTTGGCATGAATATCGAGTCCCTGAAGAAGTAACTCAAAAACCCTAAAGAAAATGAAAATCACATTTAACTGGTTTAAAAAGGGCAGTCCAATTATTGCAATTGAGGATTGTCTAACCAAACAAGAAGCTGCGCAATTGTTGGGTCTAGATTTTGACTCGATTTTTAACATGAATAGTGAACAACGCCTAAAAGTTTTTTCCGAACTATTTGGCGAAAAAAAGGCCGCTTTTGTTAATTCGCGGTTCGAAACAGACATAATTTTAAAAAGTCAAAAAGAGGGACTGACGAATTGGATCAATAGCGAAAAAGATGTTGAACCTAAGTGGCGTAAGGAAATAACCAGAGAAATATCCATATTAAACAAACCTCTAAGTGAGGGTGAAATGGATTCATTTATTGAAAAGCTTACTCGCTTGAAGCTTGGTGTAGGTGTGACACTCGACGAAACACAGAAGATAATGGAACTGTCGAAGAGAGCAAATGAGGCCAATGAAAAAATGAAGATCGGGGGTGATCCTTTTGAGTACGATAGAGCTAAAAAAGACTTTGATGATTACGTCGCTTCTCTGATGCCTAAAGAGTGAGCAAAGCCGTTCAGATATCATCCTAGACGGCCAATCAATGCTAAGTGCTAATATTTAAGCTATATTAATAAAGACCAATCATGAAATCCTCACTTGTCATTTCTGGTAGCATCATCGTTTTGGCTCTAGTTGGATTTTTATACTTAAATTACATCAAAACCACTCACGAACAGGAAATGTCAGTTGAATGTTCAACAGCGGCAAAAAGCTGGCACGACCAACAAGTGCAAACTATGGCGACAATCAAGTATCAAATTAGTCCTGACTACTTCGATCACTACAACACACAAGATGGAAATTGTTACGCCACGATGACAGAAGATTGGAACAATACAACTACAGGAATTGCATATAGCAATTTCCTTTACAATATTTATGAGAATACAATCGTTTTAGAAGATGATACAGTCCTTGGTCAAATCAATGATCTCTATCAAGAGTACTCAAGCGATGAAGCTTCATCTACACAAATAACTGCAGACGAGTATAATACGCTCTTTAAATCATTGATGAGCAATTAGAAAAGTCTCAAAACACTCAATTAATGGCTTAAAATAGTTCGGATATCGTCCCAGACGGCCAGCTATTGACTTTTAATACGTTTGTATTTATTATATATTCGGACTAATACGGGAGAATCCCATGCGCTTCATTCTTGCTTGCTTGGCCTTTTTTGTGATGTTGGCCGTGTCATCGTTCTACTCGCTCGCCGACTACACCTACCACCTCGGCGGTCTTACGTGGGACCAATCAAAACAGGTGGTGTGGGAGGTCCTGCAAGATGCCCCGCGGTGGAAGGTTGCCCTGTCCCTGCTAACGCTCTTCGCGATTTCGTACGCGGGCGTTGCATGGATTTTTGCCCCCTTCGCGAAGAAGAAGCAGTAAAGACCACCGCGTTTTGGCCGCTCCCTCCAACTGGAGTGTGGGCGGCTTTTTCTTTTGCGACAATGGTTCCAACATCGACCCGCAGTGAGATATACTTACTCACATGCGCACGTATTCTCAATATCGCTCGTACAAAAAACCCTCGTGGGCGCCTCCGGCGTGGGCTTTTGGCCCGGTATGGACCGTGCTGTATATCCTGATAGCGATATCGTTTGGCTATGTCGGCTATATGTGGGCCACGGGCGTTCTTTCCGCGAGTGTTGAGCTTCCATTTGCGCTCAACCTTATTTTTAATGCTCTGTTTACCACTATTCAGTTCCGTTGGCACAATTTTACACTCGCGGCCTTGGATGTGCTGGCGGTGTGGGTGACTTTGGTGTGGGCGTTGCTTGCGGTGCTGCCGCTCGTGCCATGGGTTGCGTATATCAACCTGCCATATCTGGCGTGGGTAAGCTTTGCCTCGGTGCTCCAACTCACCGTCACGGTAATGAATAAGAAATAGTGATAAGTATATATAGGTATATAATTGCAGAGATCGAAATGTTTAAGTTTTTAAAAGTTTTTTAATAAAAATCTATGAACAAAAATACTATCATTGCCGTTGTTGTAGTTGCCGTTGTTTTAATTGCCGCGTTCTTTATGTTGGGGAGTCATGGTGCTTCTCAAACACCACAGCCACAGTCGGCACAAACCGGCGCAACTACCCAAACACAACCCGGGCAACCGACACCTGCATCCGCAAGTCTCTATACGTCGTCTGACGGCGGCTTCTCGGTAAACTTGCCGGGGACTCCACAAGCGAATACGAAAACGATTACATCACCATCCGCCGGCTCGATTTCGGAAACGGATTATACATTCGTGTCCTCGGCAAATGGGAAGGGGGTACTGTATATGATCGTGGTCTTCCATTATCCGGCGACTTACCAATTTTCGAGCAATTATCTGACCGGCGCGCTACAGATGTTTGGTACGATAATCAACTCCAAATATCCGGGGACCAAAGTCACGGCGGAGCCGCAGTCGCAGTTTTTGGGTAATGCCGCGATTTCTGCTTCGGTCGTGGTGCCGTTTATGGGGGCGCCGACATCGGGAAATGTGCTCATCACCACGCATAATCACAACACCTACGTGGTGAGTGCCTATGGGTTGTCACAAAGTGATTACACGGCGTTCCAAAATTCGTTTACGTTTACGCAGTAAATAAAAATAAAATCCCCGTCGCGGCTTAAGCCGCGACGGGGGTCGGTGTGTCTATGAGACGAATCCTTGACTGATGAGCTTCTTTTTGAGCTTTCGAGCAACTTTTGCTCGATTGCCATTGGACGACAATGTTTCGTCCGCCCACTTTTTGTAGAGAGGCTTGCGCCTCTTGTACAAATCGGGAAGAGTCTCGCCCTTTTTGAAGGTAATGCCGCGGTTCGGGTGCTTCGCGATCCTTTCTGTGATCTTCTTGAGCGAGGCGTGTAGACGTACAACACGCGAGATTTTTTTGAGGTACTTCATGGCTTTTTTGCAGCAGGCCACGCTGCCGCCGGTTGCAATAATCCCCGGTGACGGCAAGGTCATTGCCGTCAGTATCGCGATTGACTCCTCGGCAAGAGCAAAATCTTTTGCCGAAAGACGGTCGACCACCTCCTGCACTCCGCTTACTCGAAAATGGTCTATGATGCGGTCGTCGATGTCGGCGAAGGCGCATCCGAGCTCTTCTGCAACCAAGCGGCCAATGCTGGTCTTGCGTGCAGTAGGCATGCCGATTAAGGTCACAATCTTCCGTTTTCCTTTGAACCACCTCTTCTTCATCGTTCCCTCCATTCTCGCGTTGATCTGTCCGGCGCCATTCTGCCACATTGCTCCCGCCGTGTAAATGCTCTGCTATACTTAGGGTATTAACTAATCTAAGCGACACTATATGATAATAAGAGGAAATTTTATTGGTGCGGCGATTGTCGCAATACTTTACACGGTTTATATCTTGATGAACCCTTTACCAACACGCGTGCAGACAGCGACAGCGTTGGTAATTTTGAATGCTTTGACTATCGTATTGATGGCTTACGCATTCAAATAATGAAAAGAGTTAACGTAAAAGCGTTTATTGGATCTTTTACACTTCTCGTTATTACCGCGGCAGTACTGTTTGGCTCGGCATGGACACTCGATTACTGGCAGGCCTGGGTCTTTCTTATTGCGTTCTTCGGGTCTGCCTTCGCGATCACGATTTATCTGATGAAAATGGATCCTGCGCTCTTGGAACGGCGCATCACCGTCGGTCCCACCGATGAGAAAGAGACAAGCCAAAAGATAATACAATCGCTCGCCCAAGCCTCATTTCTCTTGGTGATCATTTTCCCGGTGCTTGATCATCGCTTCGGATGGTCCATAGTACCGCCGTATGTAAACATAGCGGGTGACATCCTTGTTGTTATCGGTTTCTATATTGTATTTCTCGTATTTAAAGAAAATACGTATGCATCGGCATTGGTAGAAGTGACAACCGGACAAAAGGTCATAGCAACAGGGCCGTATGCATGGGTGCGCCATCCGATGTACATTGGGGCGCTTATTCTCCTCATAGGTACACCCCTTGCGCTTGGTTCGTGGTGGGGAGTCTTAACAATCATCCCCATAACGGCTGTTATTATCTGGAGGCTCCTCGACGAAGAACGAGTTTTAGCAAGAGATCTTTCCGGTTATCTCGAGTACAAAAGACAAGTGAGATGCCGCTTGGTGCCGTTTGTGTGGTAATGGCATACGCGTTTAAATGATATAATTTCTTTATGAACAAACGCCCTCTCTATGTGTATGTACTCGCGTGCATTGTTGTGTGGGTAGTGCTCCTGTATGGAGTGTGGATGTGGGGTGCGCCCCGCTTCCATGATGCGCTTGGCGTGTGCGCCGGATTTTTCATCGGGATGCTCGCGATGTACATTGCAGCCCACGTCTACCGCTGGAAGTAGCGTATGAAAAAACTTGCCGGAGGTGTCGTGCACACCTTGCCGCCGGATTTGCGGAAAGCTCTTGCTGCCGACACCAAAGCGCTCGCCGTGTGGGAGAGCCTCACACCGCTTGCGCGCAATGAGTGGATTTGCTGGACTATCTCCGTTAAAACGCCGGAGACGAGGAGCAATCATATAAAGAGAGTGGTGTCGGAGCTTAAAGAGGGCATGCGCCGGCCGTGTTGTTGGATTGGGTGTATTCATCGTACCGACAAAAAAATCAGCCCCTCGGTACAAGGGATACTTAATAAAAGAGCTAAGACAAAAAAGTGACTTTTTAATATAGATGCTTCAATATCGCCCTTAAAACTTGTATACTTTTGGGTGGCGAGAGTACCCGATCTTTCTTAAAAGGTAAAAGCGCGGTTCTATGTGCGCGTGACAATCCGGGGAAGAGAAGGAACTTGGCATGCGTTGATGTGCGGCCTTGTCCCCACTCGCCACTTATCTTATCAGCCCAAAAGGGCTGTTTTCTTTTTGCTTGCTGGGTGGCTAGTTAGACATATTTGCTGTATCTTGGGGATATTACGCTGCTATGAAAACAAACAAGCTCTATATATATGGCAAGCATGCTGTGCGGGAGGCTATTTTACACTCGCCCCACGCGGTGGTGCGCGTTTATGTTGAGCGCGGGTTTACCGACCCCGAGCTCATGAAGTTTGTTGAACAGAGCGGAGTCGAAAAAGCGCCGCTCAACAAAGGTGTCACGCGCGCCGACATTAAAGGCGGCAACGCCCAGCAGGGGATTGTCGCGCAACTTTCTTTGCAAAATTTGGTAGTACCTTTTGAAAAGTTTTTAGAAGGGCTCGAAATTACGCCATCGACTAGCCTCGTTTTTTTGAGCGGCGTGCAAGACCCGCACAACGCCGGCGCGATTATCCGCTCGGCCGCCGCGTTTGGCGCGAGCGGAGTACTCATGCAAGCGCAAGGCGCCTCGCCGGTTACCGCGGCAGTTATCAAAGTGTCGGCGGGCATGGCTTTTAGAGTGCCGCTCGTGATGGTAGAGAACGTCCCGCAAGCCTTGGCGATGCTCAAAAAACGCGGCATGACCATCTACGCGCTGGCCGGCAAAGGCTCGCACAGCATCGAGACTGAGCCTTTTGCAAAGGCGGGGCTCTTTGTGTTTGGCAACGAAGGAGCCGGCATTGAGGCCAATGTTCGCGCGCTTTGTGACACAACACTCTCTATACCGATGCACCCGCGCTGCGAGTCGCTCAACGTGGCCGCCTCGGCGGCGGTTGCGCTCTTTGCGTGGAGTGCGAAACATCCCGAAGCGCTAGCGCGTAGGGATGTTTCGCAAATATAAAAGAACATGCTGAGTTTTCAAAAAAACAAAAGTTTAATTTTGCTCCCCTTGGCAGCTCGCAGCGCTCACAAAATCAAATTTCTGTTTTTTTGATATACTAACAAACCTATGCATCTAGACATCCCGCACAAGTTTAAAACCAAAACCGAGGCGACGGCTCGCGTTAAAGCCGCACTTATTGAAATGCGCCCGCATCTTGGCGACAAAGCGAAGATCGAAAAGGAGGAGTGGGTAGGCGACACGCTCAACTTTGTGGCCGACATCCAAGGGCAAAGCATTGGTGGCACGCTCGAGGTGCGCGACACGGTGTTTGATATCAACGCAAAACTCCCCCTCATGATGCGGATGTTTGAAGGCCGGATAGAAAAGGCACTCAAAGAGCAAACCGCGCAGATGCTGTCCGGAGAGAAGTAAAGCTGAGCTCTTCATCTACACCACATGAAGATGTCGGCATACTGAGATATCTTTATTAAATAACTTTTTTCGTATGCTATACACCATCGCGATCATTCTTATCATTTTGTGGCTCCTCGGTGTCGTAACCTCGTACACGCTCGGCGGGTTTATTTATATACTGCTCGTGTTGGCAATTATCATGATACTCATCCGTCTTATCCGCGGCGAAAATCCGCTCTAACATTTGCTACTCCCGTAACGCATGTGCTCTCTGGCGCGTTATCATCTAGATATGATTAAAAACACTCTGTGGGAGCCGTTCTTGTGGTGGCTATACGCGGCAATTGCCGTCACAGGTATATGCGCCTTGATATACGGCGCGGTACAACAAAACTATCGGCAAAACGCCAACGACCCGCAAATACAAATGGCCGAGGACGCGGCCGCACAGATTGTGGCAGGCACAAGCCCGAGCCTCGTGGTGCCAAGTGGTACGGTTGATGTTGCCAACTCGCTCGCGCCGTGGGTGGCCGTTTACAACGGCTATGGCAACATTATTGGCTCCAATGCAACGCTCGGCGGCAGTGCGCCCAGCTTGCCGCAAGGCGTGTTTGACACGCATGCCCATGCGTTGATAGATGAGCCCGTATGGAAGAATGATGAGTACCGTTTTACGTGGCAACCAACGCCTAGCGTGCGGCAAGCAGTTGTGCTGGTGTACATCCCCGCGCCAGATGGCCCGCTCTACGTGGCCGCAGGCAGGAGCTTGCGCGAGGTTGAGGTGCGCGAAGGTGCACTGACATTGATAGTCGCCGCCGCATGGGCCTTTACTTTAGGATGTCTCCTGGTAGCAAGCTTTGTATTGTGGTGGCTACTGCGCGTTAAAAATAAATAATACTAGGCAAAAAATTTGGCGCGGATTTTTTGGACCGTGTCGTGGAAGGCTATGCCGCTCTCGCGCCTCGGATAGGGGAGGCCGATGGTATATATCTCCTCAATTTTGCCGTCTTTCATCAGCACGACGCGCTCGCCAAGCGATACTGCCTCCTCAATGAGGTGCGAGACCATCACGACGGTAATTTTTGTCTCGCGCCAAATGGCCAAGACGTCTTTATGGAGCTCCTCGGTTGTTTTTGGGTCGAGTGCCGAAAAAGGCTCGTCGAGCAAAAGCACTTGCGGCTCCGGGGCGAGTGCGCGCGCAATGCCCACGCGCTGGCGCTGGCCGCCCGAGAGTTCGTGCGGATATTTTTTTGCAAACGCTTCGAGCCCGACCATTGCAAGATATTTTTTGACGCGCTCCCGCACCACTGCCTCGGCCGCATGCTCGGCACGGAGGCCAAACGCGGCGTTTTCCTCAACCGTGAGCCACGGCAGGAGCGCCCCGCTTTGGAACACGAGGCCCACTTTTTGCGGCAACTCCACCGTGCCGGTGGTTGCACGCTCGAGCCGCGCGATTATTTTTACCAAGGTTGATTTGCCGCAGCCCGAGGGCCCGATGATGCACACAAACTCGGCTGGTTTTACGGTGAGCGAAACGCCTACCAGTGCGGAGCTCTCGGCCTCGGGGTAGAGTTTGCTTACGTGCTCGAGCACGATGGCATCTTTGTTTTTATTCAAATCTAAATCGTTCTGCATATTTTAAGAGTCTCTGCCAGACAAAAAAGTTTATAAGTGCAACAGCGGTCACGAGCGCGGCTATCGCTAAAAGAAACGCCTGCGTAGCCCCCGCCGCCGATGCGTGCACCAACATACTGCCGATACCCACAATATCACTGCTTGCCGTAGCGCCGGGGATGTACACATGGAGCACCTCCGCAACAATCACAATGTTCCATCCTTGCGCCCACGCGAGGAGCGAGCCGGTTATGAGGTAGGGGAAGACGCTTGGCAAGATGATTTTTTTAAGATACGCAAACCCGCGCAAGCCAAAGAGCGCGCCAACCGACTTGATGTCGGTGGGTATCGAGTGCAAGCCTCCCACGAGCGAAAACACAATGTTCCACAGCATGCTGAGGAAAAGGATAAAAATAGCGGCGCTACTGTAGAGACCGTAGTGCACAAAAAAGACGATGATGACGGGGAAAAACGCGAGCACCGGGACCGACTGCATGATGTCAAACACGGGCAAAAACACGCGCTCGGCCCACGCGCTCTCGGTTACGAGGAGCGCAAGCGGGATGGCAAAGGCAATTGAAAAAAGATAAGCAATCAGGAGCCTTATAAACGTGAGGGCAAGCGCAACCAGCACGGCGCCGAACGAAAGCTGTTCGGCAGGCACCACAGCGGCAAACCCGCGCAAAAAAACCGCCGCTAGTGCCACGGTGAGGAGCGGGAAGAAAAAGATCGTATACACGCTTTGGACAAGCGAGCGCGGATAACTCATCATGCGGTGATGATGCGTGCCAATATGTCGTGCGGACATACCATAAGTATAGCAATAATTTTGTAAAATCGATGCTATCGATTTTTTAAGTATATTGTTGTAATATCTTTTTTGGTTAGTTACCCGATGAGCAAATACGGGAGAAAGTCATGATAGCCGAAGGATTCTCCGATGAAACGCTGATCAGGTCAGCTTCAAGAGAAGAGGACAAACCATCCGAGTGTCAACTCGAAGCATCGATGGACAACGTACTGGTGTGCCAACTCTGGTCTATCAAGAAATCTGGCAACCCAACAATCGAGGGCAAATTCTGTTCCCTTCATACCGACGAAAAACAGTTGCAGAAATGTATTCGTCAGTATTGGGGGCAAATGCCCAACGAAGTTCCGGACAGCTTTGCTTGTCCTGCGGAAGATGCGACGCGTAATCCAATTGCACCCTACAAATGTCGTGTTGACCCGTCGATATTCAAAAGAGTTAGGGATAGCGGACCCGGACTCTGGTGTACTACTGTTCCACAACCAACAGTCGAAGCTGTGTCGCTCATCCCTCCCCAAGAACTTATGTCTTTAACTGAGGGGATGATGTGACCTAATTTCCTCAAGCCACCCGCAAGGTGGCATTTTCTTTTACAGTCATGGTCCCAACATAATCGTTGCGTTTGCAGGCAGGAAAATAGTTGCTATACTCTTTATGTATGGCGAAGAAAAAAATAACACTAGAAACCGTGGCAAAGTCAATAGATGATTTGGCAGCTATGACCGCACGCGGTTTTCAAGAAGTGCGCGAAGAATTCTTTGGGGAAACTACTTTAATTCGGGCAGAAGTCAAAAAACTCGGTACTGAAATGCATGAAGAATTTGACGAGGTACATAAGCGTCTCGGCTATCACCATGAGGAACTTTCCAATTTAGGGCATCGAGTTAAAGCATTAGAAATTCATACTCGTATCCATCGAGAAGATAAATAAGCAGATTTGGTATAATGGAGCGATGACTATCACCAAACTTGGACATTGCTGTTTAGTATTGGATATCAATGGCGTTAAGATGTTGACCGACCCGGGGAGTTATACGACCGCGCAAAATGATTTGACCGGCATTGATATTGTGCTTATTACGCATGAGCATGGTGACCACTTTCACGCGGAGTCGGTTGCGGCCGTGCTCAAAAACAATCCCCATGCGACCGTGGTGTGCAACAATGCCGTTGCCGCACTCGTCAAAAAAGACAATGTAGCTCCCGCGGTAACGATAGTGGGGGATGGAGAAAGTGTCTCCATAAAAGGAGTGTTGATAGAGGGTTTTGGAAAAGACCACGCGCTCGTGTATCCGCCCAACATGGGGCTGTGCGAAAACACCGGCTATATGGTGGCGAACGCTTTTTACTTCCCGGGCGATAATTTTGAGCAACCGCACAAAACGGTTGAGGTGCTGGCACTACCGGTTGCCGGCCCGTGGATGAAGCTCAGTGAGTGCATCGATTTTGCAAAAGCAATTAAGGCGCGCATTGCTCTTGGTGTGCATGATGGCATGATAGCCCCAAGCTCACGCGGCTTTGTTGGGATGATTATAAAAAACTTTGTGCCCGAAACCGAGTATGTGAGCCTAGCCGACGGCGAAAGTAGAGAATTTTAGAAAAGCAAAAGTTTAATTTTGGGAGCGCTGCGAGCTGCCAAGGGGAGCAAAATTAAACTTTTGCTTTTCTAGCAACATAAAAACCCCGCAAAATAATCTCCCGAGAGCGCGCTCCGGGCCGAGCCCCCAGTCTAACCCTCTCTGGACATTATTTTTGCTGATTTTTATAGTCCAAAGAAAAAGAGGAGTACTGCGGCAATGAACGCTCCAGTCCAGCAGATAAAAGAAATTGCCCCGCTCATAAGGAGCACCACTTTGCCTTTGCCGCTTATCATCGTAAACGGCACTTTAGTTGCCACCAACATGAGCCTGTCGATCACTAGTGAGTTGATAACGAGTACCGCAACAAAAAACATTTTTAACAAAAACAGATTTTGGTGCAACAGATAATCGCGTACAGGCCAAAAAAGATAGAGGCCGCTCAAAATGAGCGTGGCAAGCGCATACGAGATTGTTTTGTGCAGGATGTGCAGGGTGCGGCGCGAGAGCATGCGCGTTTTACCGCGTATCCACGAAAGGCCTACTTTGTCGGCGACAAGTACGCCGCACCCGGCAACTGCGAGTGCCATTAAATGAATTAAAACAACAACAGGATGAAGCATGACTCCTAACTATATATTATTGTCCCGACGCGGGTGTTGCAGTGCGGCCGGGCAAACCCATACCTGCAGGGCGGATCTGGATTGAGTTGGCGGTCATTGAACCGTCGCTGTTCCCGGTGCCCGTAATCGTAACCGTGGTACAGACGCTCAAATCACTTGCACTGCCCGCGACTGTCTTGAGTATTTGTGTTGATGGACCAACAAGCACTATCTCGGTGCTCGAGCCGTTTTGCTGTTGTATCGAGATACTGCCGTTACTGCTTGCCACGATGGTACCTGCCGTAAAGCCGCCTCCCGCGGCGCCGCGAGCACCGGTGCGCCCCGCAAAGCCGCCCGCGCCCGCCGCAAAAGTGTTGCTCTTTGCAGGCGTCTGACTCCCCGCATAACTCATACCACCATAAAAAGCTCCTCCGCCCACTACAACTAAAGCGACAATGACCCCAATTAATTGGTTTTTATTCATATCACTGTATACGTTAAAGGTTTATAAGAAGGTGCACGGCTCCAGTGCGCACCATTATACTTGGATTTTTGAAAAGAAGTAAGAACCAAGGCTCAAAAAGAGGAGCGTAAAAGCGGTGAGTACGGCCAAGTCGAGCGGCAAACCGTAGTGTGCGTTGTTAATGAGCAGGATGCGCATCGCGTCGATGCCGTAGGAGAGCGGGTCGGCCGCCGCTATCCACTGCAAGACTTGCGGCACCGAGGTGAGCGGGAAGAGCGCGCCGGAGAGAAAGAAGAGCGGCATAACCATAAAGTTCATCACCAGCTGGAAGCCCTGCATGTCGCGCATGAGCGAGGCGACCATCATGCCAAGCGCCGAAAAGAGCGTCCCGATAAAAAGCATGATGAGTATCGCCGGCACGACCAGCACCCACGACACGGGGTGGAAGCCGACAAACAGCGTCATCACGAGCACGATACAGCCTTGGAGCGTTGCCACGGTGGCGCCGCCCAATGTGCGGCCAAACATGATGGCGATGCGTGGCACGGGCGCTACGAGCGTTTCTTTGAGAAATCCAAATTGTCTATCCCAAATGACCTGCATGCCGTTAAAGATGGAGGTAAAGATGATGCTCATGCCAATGATGCCGGGCGCCAAAAAACTGATGTAACTGCCTTGGCCTGCCGCCGCAAACACCGCGCCAAAGCCGTATCCAAACGAAATTAAAAAGAGGAGCGGTTGCATAAGCGAGCCTACAATACGCGACTTGGAGCGCGAAAAACGCTTAACTTCGCGGAGCCACATGATGTAAATTGCGTTCATATATAGTGAATTATCTTCCGCCGTGCCGCATGCGCATATGCGCGAGCGAGTCGGCGCCTTCTTCGCGTATCTCACTGCCGGTGAGTTTGAGGAAGGCGTCTTCGAGTGTTGCGGTGCCGGTTTGCTTTTTTAACTCTTCGCCGCTCCCGGTAGCGATGATTTTGCCGTGGTCGATAATAGCAATGCGCTCGGCAACCCTATCGGCCTCATCCATGTAGTGTGTAGTAAAAAATACGGTGATACCCTCCTCTTTGTTTAACTTTTCCAAATATTGCCACATGTGATTGCGGGTTTGCGGGTCGAGGCCGAGCGTCGGCTCGTCGAGGAAGATTATTTTTGGATGATGCAAAAGGCCGCGCGCTATCTCGAGCCGGCGCTTCATGCCGCCGGAGAAGTCGCGCACAAAACTGTCTTTGCGGTCGTAGAGCTCGACAAAATTGAGAAGTTCGTCGATGCGTTTGCGGCGCGTTTCCTTTGGCACGCTGTAAAGTACGCCGTGGAACTCCATGTTTTCCCACGCGGTCAAGTCCTCGTCGAGCGACGGGTCCTGGAAGACGATGCCAAAGCTTTTGCGCGCGGCATCGGCATCCTCGACCGGATTGTGTCCCGCAAGTACAATACTGCCCGAAGTGGGGGAAAGTAGCGTGGTGAGCATTTTTATTGTTGTCGACTTGCCGGCGCCGTTGGGACCGAGGAAGGCAAACCGCTCGCCCTCGGCAACGGAAAAAGATATATTGTCGACCGCGCGCATCTCCCCAAATGTCTTGGTAAGATTTTTTACGTCAATAATATTTGCGCGTTCAGCCATAGTGAGAATTATAAGTGTACCATAGAGGCTTTTTGCTACTCAAAACGCAGAGCCTCAATTGGGTTGAGCCCGGCGGCGCGGCGCGCGGGATACCAACCAAACGCGATACCGATAGCGGCGGAGACGCCAAACGCGAGTACGATGGCCTCCCACGAGATACTGGTGGTGATGAGTCCCGACCACGACACCCCAAGTGATATCGAAACCCCGAGCACAATGCCGATAATGCCGCCGATAACCGTAAGCGCGACCGCCTCCACTAAAAATTGCGTGCTGATGTCGCTCTTGCGCGCGCCGATAGCTTTGCGCAAGCCGATCTCGCGCGTGCGCTCGGTCACGGTGGTGAGCATCATGTTCATAATGCCGATGCCGCCCACCAAAAGCGAGATGCCCGCAATGGCGCCAAGGAGATACGTAAGCGTGGTACCGATTGATGAGGCGCTTGCCAAAATGTCGGCCTGATTGAGCACGCTAAAATCGGCCAGCGTCGGATTGGTAATGTTGTGCCGGGCCAAAAGGAGAGTGGTGATATCGTTTTGTACCTGCGTCATCACGGTTGAACTATTTGCCTGTACGTCGATGGTCGAGAGATAGTTGTTGCCGGTAAGAAATCGCTGAGCGGTTTGAACGGGAATAAAAACCTCGTTGTCTTGGGAGCCAAAGCTCGTGCCGCCCTTGGCAACATCGATGCCTATGACGGTAAAATCGATGTTGTTGATGCGGATGGTTTGGCCCACGATGCCGGTTGGGAGCCCATCAGGCTGCGTTGTATCGGTCCCAAAGAGGTCGGCGGCTACGGTAGGACCAAGCACGGCCACTTTGTTGAGCGATATGCTTTGCTGGTCGGTAACAAATGCGCCCTGGTCGATGGCAACGTTGCGTATTTGCGGATAGTCCTCGCTCACGCCATCGACGGTAACGCGTGTGTTGTTTCCTTGCGCCACGACCTGATAGTTGCCGGTGACTTCGTCGGCAACCGATTGTACATTTGCAACCTGTGCGGATATGGCATCGGAGTCGCCTTGTGTTAGCGTCTGTGCCGTACCGCGCCCAGCGGAGACACCTGCGCCTATTTGGCGCGTGGCGCCCGGTGTTATTTCAAGCAGGTTGGAGCCGAGTGCATTGACACTGGAGGATATGGATGCCGATGCGCCTTGACCCACCGAGACAAGCGCAATAACCGATGAGATGCCGATGACGATGCCAAGTATCGTGAGACTCGAACGCACTCTATTTGCGGAGAGTGCGGCATAGGTTTCTTCGAGTGTATCTTTGAAAGTCATATAATTTTAAAGAAAATAAAAAGATTTAATATAAATCTTTTTTATTTTTCATGAATAGGGGCGAGCCTTTGTTTGTGATTTTTGGTATCCGAAACAATCACGCCGTCGCGGAGCATAATAATGCGCTCGGCATGCTCGGCAATGTCGGGCTCATGGGTAATGAGTACGATAGTACTGCCAAAGTCTTTGTTGAGTTTTTGAAAGGTGCCGAGAACAATCTCGCCCGTTTTAGTGTCGAGGTTGCCGGTTGGTTCGTCGGCCAAAATAAGTGATGGGTCGTTAACAAGCGCGCGTGCGATAGCGACGCGTTGTATCTGGCCGCCCGAGAGCTCATTGCTCTTGTGCATAAAATGCGTCTCCACCATACCCGCGGAATGTAGCGCCTCTTTGGCACGCGCCACGCGCTCGTCCTCGGGTACACCGGCATACATAAGCGGCAACATGACGTTGCGTAACACCGTGGTGCGCGGAAGAAGGTTGAATGCTTGGAAGACAAATCCGATTTTATCTTTGCGAATTTCGGCGAGTTCCTCGTCGTCCATCTTTGATACGTCCTTGCCGTCGAGGTGGTACGTGCCGGAGGTGGGTGTATCGAGACAACCGAGGATGTGCATCATCGTCGACTTGCCCGAGCCCGAAGGTCCCATAATGGCGACAAATTCGCCGTCTTCAATCGTAAAGGAAACTCCGTTAAGCGCTTGGAAGGCCGTGTCGCCGTAGCCGTATGTTTTGGTGATGTTTTTTACTTCGATCATGGTATTTTGTTTTTCGTAGAAATTAATTTTCTGGAGTGCAGAAATTTTCTGCTGAAAATTTCCTATCTCCGGCCTCGTCAGGCCTGCGAACACTCCATAAATTTAATTTCTACTACAATCGCACCGCCGCACCGCCTCCACCACCAAACCCTCCGCCTGCGCCACCGGTGCGGCTCGTTGCGGCCGCCGCGGCGCTTACCGTTGCCGTACTACCCGTCGTTGTGCGCACCACTATCTGCTCACCGGGAGTTAATCCGGAGAGAATCTGCGTGTTGGTGGTATCGGAGATGCCGGTCGTTACCATGACATTTTGAGGAGCGGTAACCGAGACGACGCCCTGGCTCACCGTTGCGCCCGTAGTCGAGAGCGGCGGGTTAAACACTTGTATATAACTCACGCCGTTGGTTGTTTTAATTGCTGCCGAGGGCACCGTGAGTGCCCCTTCGGCAACAGCGGTTTGTATGTTGGCATTGACCGACATGCCCGTTTTAACGCGCGAGTCTTGCGTGTCAAAAGAAATTTTTACGTCGTAGGTAACCACACCCTGCGAAACGGTGCCGACCGGGTCGATTTGAGCCACCGTGCCGGTCAAGGTGAGGCTCGGTATCGCGTCAAAAGTAATTGTTGCTTTATTGCCCAGCTGTATTTTTGCCGCATCCACTTCGTTGAGCGAAAGGTCGGCGTATTGCTGTGTCGTCACCAACGTTGCGAGCGTGGTGCCGCTGCCGGCTTGGTCGTATTGGTTAACCGGCACCGATGCTATCTGGCCCGCAAACGGAGCGGTGACATAATATTCGGCGAGCGTTTGGTTGGCCTGGTCGAGTGCTTCCTGTGCTTTTTGCACGCTGAGCTGGTCGCCTTGCACATCGAGCGGGTCGGCGCCTGTTTGTGTTTGCGCAAGTGTTTGCTCGGCTATCGTGATGCTTTGCTGATCACTAACGAGACTGTTTGTGTCGCCGAGGAGCGTATTGATGTGCGTCTGCGCCTTGCTCAAATAGGAGTTAAGATTGGTTATTTGTGTAGCGGCGATAGCTTTAGGAGTGCCGCCGTTTTCGGTCAGCTGATCATTGTAAAATTGTATAAGGTTGTTGGCGCTTTTAACGGCGGTCGCAATGGTGGCTGTCGTGCTCGACGTTTCCTGCAGAATGTTGGTGATAGTGGTTTGGTCGGGAACGGAAGGGAGCGCCTGGTAGTCGGCAAAGGTCTGGTCGTACGAAGCGCGTGCGGCAAGATAGTCATTATACGCGGTATTGCGATAGGTGCTCGCCTGGCTATTATATTTGCTTGCCTGGCTCGAGTAGTAGTCGATGTTCCATTGGGATGCGCCCGCCGCCTCGTTACCGAGGTCAACATCTTGGAGCCCCGATATGATAGCGGGCAAGTCGACAAAGGTATTGATGACGTCGCTATAACTGCTTTGATAGAGCGTGGTAAGGCTTTGCTGGCTTTGCGTAATGTTGTTTTGCTGTTGCGTAAGCGTGAGCGTGGTGGCCGGCTCCTGCAATTTTTGCAAAGCGAGCTGAGCGCTCTGCAAATTTTCTTTGGCGCTTTGCACCGCCTGCAATGCATTAGTAGGGTCGATTTCGGCAATCTGTTGCCCGGCATGTACTTCTTCCCCAGGCGTCACATTGACCGATATCACCTGTCCGGAAACTTGCGGTGTAATGGTGAGCGTATCGCTCGCGCTCACTTGTCCGCTCTCGGACACGGTCGAGATAATGGTGCTGCTTGCCACTACACCGAGCACATAGCGGGTTTGACCGCTCGTCGAGGTAGTGGCCCCATAGATATACCACGCGCCGCCGAGCACTACGACAAGCACAATCGCACTTATTATTTTGTGTGCGAATGCATATTTTTTAACTGCGTTAAACCAGGCCGCTATTTTTTTGATCATATATATTATTTATTAATAGGAGGAGGTAATATGCGGATAAGCCGTGCGTCTACCGTGCTACTTGAGCTTATATCATCCGGATCGCCGAGCACAACTATCACGTCTCCCACCTTAAGCGCTGTGGGGCTACTCGTGCCCTCGGGAGTGGCACCCACAATTTGCGTGTCCTCATCAACCTTAACCGTGAGTGTAACGCCGTCGCGTGTGGTAAGCGTGACGGCAGGCAGTGTAATGGAGGCAATCGTGCCAAACGCCCCATGGCCGCCCGGTATAAAACCTTGCGGCAGGGGGAGAATTCCTCCACCAAACGGTATTTGTGCATCAAACCAACTTTTATCAAAATCGTGGCCGGGCATGCCGCGGTCGTGGAGTCCCACCACGACGCCCGCGTGGAAGATGAGTGCGGCCACGATGAGCGCGAGCAATCCCCACAGCACCCACTTTGTACGTTTGGTAAAAAAATAATCTTCAAGCATACGATAATTATGCGCTTGCATGCACGGCGGTAAACGCAATGCGGCTCGTTTGCGTCAAACGATACAGTGAGTACCCGAGTGCGCATACGATCGGCAAGAGCAAAAGGAGTGCCAAAGAAGGCAGCGACTCTACAAGAGAGAGGCTAAACTGCCGCCAATAGGTGAGCACAAATCCGCGGTCGGAAAATACGAGCGTAAAATAATCGTAAAAACCCGACACATAAAATTGCTCGGCTGTGTATTGAAACGCCGGCACCAACGCGGCACCAGACACAATGGCAAGCGCGGCAAAAAGGCCGCTCCTCATGCGTGCCTGGCGGCGCTTGGCGTAGGCAATGCGTTCCATAACGGCGCCATAGAGACCCGCCGCGGGTTCGATAGTTTGGAGATATACGCTTATTTTTTGCCCTTTTTCCATACCTTTTATACGTCTGTTAGCTTATATTTGGTGCAACTACAGGCCTTATCACTCCGGAGGTTCTTCCAATATTTTACGGAGCGTCTGTAAGGCTCTCCGGTGCCGGCTTTTAACCGTGTTTGCCGGCTCTCCTAAAGCCTCGCCTATCTCCTCAAACGTGAGCTCATTGGTATAATACAACAACAAAATTTCGCGCCCCTTGGGAGGCAGGCGCTCGAGGACGGCGTGGAGTTCGTTGGCGTCTTCGAGCTTCATGAGAGTCTCGTCGGGGAGCTCCTCGGTGTCGGGGATGGTTTCGGTGAGCACATTGACGCCGCCTTCCGTATCAAATTGCGAAAATGGCACGTGCTTTTTTTTGCGCAAAAAGTCGATGGCGGTGTTGCGCGCAATCCGAAAGAGCCATGTTTTAAATTTACTCGAGGAAGAATCGTATTTTTTGAGGTTCTTCCACGCCTTGAGAAATGTCTCTTGCGTGATGTCCTCGGCTTCCTCGGCATTGCCCACAAAACGCACGACAAAAGAATAGACGCCGCTTAGGTGTCGTTTGGTAAGCTCCGCAAAAGCACTCTCGTTACCGCCAAGATAAGCGCGTATGAGTTCTTCATCGCTCGTGTCCATGGATACTGACTATTGTATACTTACTGCATATGAATAAGAAAGTGCTTATTCTTGTCGCGCTTATTGTTATCGGAGGAGCCGTGTATGCGTATACGAGTGAGCCAACCGTAACCAGCGCGCCAACGGTGGCAACGACAACACCGCAAGCGGCAACGCAAACGTCGTCTGCAGAGCAAAAACCCGCACCCGACCAAGGCGCCGGCGGTGTCTACGACCCCAATGCACCAAAGGGTACTGCCGAGCAATGCGCCGCATGCGGCGAGTATCAAGGTGTTCAAAAAGCGCAGTGCCTAGCGGCTCTCAATTGCCAATAACAAGCCCCGCTAAGGGTTTCTTAAAATAAGTGTACCGCTCTTACACGCGAAGCGTATACTATATATATGGAGCCTTTGGCGAACAAAATCCGCCCCAAAAGCTTGGATGAGTTTGTGGGGCAAGAGCATCTGGTAGGAAAAGGCAAGCCTTTGCGCGAGGCTATCGAGGGCAAACATCTTTTTTCTTTTATCTTGTGGGGACCACCAGGGAGCGGCAAAACAACCCTTGCGCGTATCTACGCCAACGCGCTCAACGCCGATTTTTATGAGCTTTCGGCGGTTGATGCAGGCAAGGACGATATTAAAAATGTGTTGGGTAGCAACCGTGCCGGAGACAAACGGCGCTCCGGGCCGCTAGGCGTGAGTCTACCGTTTGCTACCAGCACGGTTGCTACCCGTCCCAAAGTTTTGTTCATCGACGAAATCCACCGGTTTAATAAAGCGCAACAGGATTTTTTGTTACCGTTTGTCGAGCGCGGCGATTTAACTTTGGTGGGTGCCACGACCGAGAATCCGAGCTTTGAAGTGATTGGTGCGCTCCTCTCGCGCTGCCGCGTGTTTGTGCTCAATGAGCTGAGCGAAAAGGAGATAGAAAAAATAATCGTGCATACAAAAATGAAAGTCCCCAAAGACGCGCGCAACTGGCTTGTGGCGTTTGCACAAGGCGATGCGCGACAGGCACTCAACGCTATCGAAAACGCGCATATGTTTTATGGCACAATAAATGTCGACACGCTCAAGCGGTCCATACAATCCCAACATCTGCGCTACGACAAAATGGGCGAGGAGCACTACAACACCATCAGTGCGTTTATTAAAAGCATGCGCGCATCACAGCCCGACGCGGCGCTCTACTATCTTGCGCGCATGGTCGAAGCAGGGGAGGACCCGCTGTTTATCGCGCGGCGCATGGTGGTGTTTGCGAGCGAGGATGTGGGGCTCGCGGTGCCCACCGCGCTCGTTGTTGCCAACGCGGTCTTTCGCGCGTGCGAAACCATTGGCTATCCGGAGTGCGCCATCAACCTCGCGCACGGCGTTGCCTACCTGGCTCAGTGCAAAAAATCGCGCCGTTCATATGACGCGTATTTTGAGGCGGCTGACGATGTTAAAAAGCTCGGCAATCTGGCAATCCCCATGAAGGTGCGTAACGCACCGACAAAGTTGATGAAGGATATCGGCTACCACAAAGGCTATAAAATGTACGACAAAGAAAGCTATTTGCCCGACAAATTAAAAAATAAAAAATATCTAAAATAAAAAAGCTCCGCAAGATGCGGAGTTGAATGCTCATACTTGCACGCCTCGTGCCCGCTCAATGTGTTCGCGAGCTTCAAAGACGTCGAGTTGAGCGCCAGCGAAGAAGATTCTGACAACTCCGGGGCAATGTTCGTCGAGAACTTTTTTGAGTTCGTCGAGTGTCTTCGTGAAGAGCCTTTCGTCCTCAGGATATAGACGTTTTGCTTCTTGCGACAAACGAGACTTTGTAAGCTCATTGTTAGTGTGAATGATGACCTTCATTTACGTTTCCCCCGTATTTCGCCTTAGATCGGTTCCGCGCGGTATAATACTTATGTTTGCCGGATAAGTCAAAACTATTTTTATGCATACCGAGACTATTGTTTTTGGAGGAGGATGCTTTTGGTGCACCGAGGCGGTTTTTTTGATGATCAAGGGAGTTGAGAGCGTCGAGCCCGGATACGCGGGGCCTGTATACAAAAATGACATAGGCCTGCCTGCCGGTAGGCAGGGTCCGAGCTACGATGAAGTCTCAACCGGCACCACTCCCTATGTTGAGTCGGCAAAAATTGTGTATAACCCCGACCTCATAGCCTTCCCCGAGCTTTTGCAAATATATTTTGCGAGCCATGATCCAACCATGCCCAACCGCCAAGGCAACGATGTGGGGCCGCAATATCGCTCGGCGATTTTTTACACCACGGAGCGGCAAAAGCAAATGTCGGAGACATACATAACCAACATCCAAATGCTCGTGCCGAAAAAAATTGTTACGTCGGTCGAGCCACTTGTGCAATTTTACAAAGCCGAGGACTATCACCAACAATATTTTGAGCATCACAAAAACGCGCCGTACTGTCAATTGATAATTACCCCCAAAGTCGAGAAGGTGCAGGACAAATTTAAGAATCTGTTAAAATAAAAGTATGCCTCCACAAAATGCGGTTGAAAAAGTTTTGCTCACGCCTTTTTGGCTCATTGCAGCCACCTTTATTGGCTTGGGTGACACGCTGTATCTTTCGTATTATCACCTCCTTGGCATCATACCCACCTGTGCCGTCGGTGGATGCGAGATTGTGCTCTCCAGCCCTTATGCCACGCCGTTTGGCGTGCCTTTTGCCTACATCGGACTCTTCTACTATATATACATGCTCGGACTTGCTACGTTTCTTGCTATAAAACCGCTCTCACAAAAGCTCCGCCTTTATGTGCTCGCGTATGCAACAATCGGCCTTGTGTGCTCGATTTGTTTTGAGCTGTTTCAATATATCGTGATACACGCGCTGTGCCTCTATTGCGGCCTTTCGGCCGTGACAACGCTGGTGCTGTTTGGGATAGCGCTTTGGCATTGGAGAATAGCGCGCAACTAAAAAAGAAAAAGCTTTAACCCCACTTTTTATAGTCGCTTCGCTCCTTAAAAAGCGGCACGCCCCCGCCTGGCTTTTTCTTTTTTAGTTGCGCGCTAAATACTTTGAGTATTAGTACCTCGGACGGCGCCACCAGCTAAACAGGCGCAGGAGGATATACAACACGAGCAATACAAAGACAGGATAAAAAACTATCGCGTTGCCGACTACCCAGCGCAGGACAGTGAGTGCGTAAAAATACAGCATATATAACGCATACCAAAACGTACTCCACGGATTTGAAACTGCGGCGTCTTTGGTTGCAGAGATGTCAGTGATAGACAGTTGAGGTGTGCCGGCAAGTTTTGCTTGTGCAAAAGCAAGTTGTGAGTCGAGCACGCCGGCCATTGACGAGCGAAAGCTGTCGAGCGCGACAAAGAGCGGTTGTGCATCTTGTGCCGCGGTGGGCGAGACATTGGCAATGTCTTTTTGAATCGGCGCCGAAGAGTCTACCGATGAAGCTAGTGCGAGGGCGGGGAGCCCGAACAGTATAGAGCACGTACAAAAGAGTATTATCACTGTTTTTTTCATATGTAAAAGTATACCTCAACTTTTTGGCTTCCTTTGACAGAAAAGTGGAAAAAAACTAAGGTATGTGAGGACTAGTTACTGTCTCTAGAGGTTAGAGGAGAAAGAGAAGATGCCCCACATAACGCTCGACTCGTCACCGTTGCGCGTGCAATTGGTGGAGTCTCTGCATCTTCCTCGCGTGGGGAAGGTGCGCGATACCTATCGTTTGCCGGGCAAGTGGCATAATCTGCCGAATGCACTGCCGATTGTGAGCCACCGCGCAAGCATCTTTGACTTTAGGCTCGGCTTTCTTATCCCCGGCAAGGGGGAGATACTCAATGCGTTTAACATTGCCGCCAGACTCTACAGGAGAATCGCAGACCCGGCTTCTCAAGATGATTTGCTTGCCTATGGTCCCGATATCGACCATTTTCTCCCGGTTAAACTGCGGGGGAATCCTGAGCTTCATCAGTGTGCCACGGTCGTCCATGTGCTCACCATGGAAGATATAGAGTGCGTCGTTCGCGGCCATGCGGTCGGCAATTTAATGAAGGCCTACAAGAAAGGCAAAAAAGGCAAGCGTACCTATTGCGGGCACCTTTTGCCGGAAGGCTTAATCAAGGGAGCAAAACTTCAAGAGCCTCTCTTTACTCCGACAACCAAGGCAAAGGTTGGCCACGATAAGCCTCTTAACTACCGAAAAGTTCGCGAGAGTCATGGCATAGAGCTCGAAGAAACAGCGCTCCGAGACTTCGAACTCTTTGCGGGGTATTCTCTCGGACGCGGTGTTATCGGCGCCGATTCTAAATGTGAGTATG
>Ga0181520_10000623_pt1 | contig 76947 bp, 63 predicted proteins | sample PEATcosm2014_Bin_29_FD_132451 | JGI IMG/M metagenome (GOLD analysis project Ga0181520, IMG submission 132451) | Peatland microbial communities from MTU Mesocosm Facility, Houghton, MI, USA - PEATcosm2014_Bin02_30_metaG | ecosystem: Environmental > Terrestrial > Soil > Wetlands > Peat | place... | reverse complement strand
TCTTCGCCGGGGATCACGAGGGATCGAGCGTCGATGCCGTGTTTCAGGGCATTGAAGCGAGAGGCGGCCTTGCCGTCCCCGGTGCGCGGTCCGGTTGAGGATTGCGCGTTGAGGCGGTTGGCGATGATTTGTGCAGACGATGCCATGCGTTCAGGGTAGCGGACGCGCAAGGCGCTAATAGGATCATGGGGTCTGTAAGTGGTTGAAGACAAGGCGAGAATATTTTTCGTTTCTGTGTGACTGGCAGTTGTTCCCAAGCCGGGAACGGCCTATAATAATGCTTGCGGGTGATTGCTCGGAGCACTTTGGCGCATTTCGTCGCTTCCCTTGTGGGCCGGAAAGGACAGGCAGCGGTGAAGGCGGCCCTGGACGCATGGTTTCACGAAGTACAGCACGCATCGTGGGAAAACTCAGCGGACTTGAAGCGTTCGTATGCCACGGCGAGCGTACTGAGCTCGGATCGTGTGGTGTTCAATATTAAGGGGAACGACTTTCGGCTGATTGCCAGCGTGGATTACCGGCGGAAGGTGGTCTATATCAAGTGGGTCGGCAACCATGCCGATTACAACTCGATCGACGCAAAGACGGTGCGATATGAAGGTTAAGCCTATCCGGATCGATGCGGATCACGAGGCCGCGTTGAAAGAGATTGAACGGCTGTGGGGCGCTGCCGACAACACGCCGGCCGGGGATCGGTTGGATGTTCTGATCACGCTCGTGGAGGCATACGAGGCGAAGCGGTATCCCATCGACGCGCCCGACCCGATTCAAGCCATTCAATTCCGGCTCGACCAGGAGGGGAAGGACCTGCGTGCGCTGGTCGGCGTAATCGGCAGCCGTAGCAGGGTGTATGAGGTGATGCGCGGGCAGCGGCCGCTTTCGCTCAATATGATTCGCGCGCTCCACCGGCAGTTTGGGATTCCGGCGGAGATCCTCATTCAGGCGCCGGGGAAGAAGCCCAAGGCCGCTTGAGGGCCGATCCTGCGCGGTCCGGGCATCGCCCCTGGGGCATACTGGCTATTTGCGACGCCCGTCAAGAAGGCAGACCAGGAGGTTCGCCCCACCGATCACGAGATGATTCCCTTCCTCACGGCGTAGAGAATCAACTCCGGGACGCTGTGGATGTCCAACTTCTGCAGGATGTGGCCGCGGTGGGTTTCCACCGTGGTCGGGCTGATGTTCAGCAGGGTCGCGACCTCCTTGTTGGCGCGGCCTTCGGCGATCATTTGCAGGATCTCGCGCTCGCGGTCCGAGAGCAGATCGTAACGGTCTTCGAGGCCGCGCTGGCGCAGGCGGTCGATATAATCCTCCTGGAGGATGCGAGCGATTTTGCGGGTGAGGAAAGAGCGGCCTTGCGACGCCGCGCGGATGGCCTCCACCACTTCGCCGCGCATGGAATCCTTGAGCAGATACCCTTTGGCGCCGGCCTTGAGCGAACCCAGCACGTAGCTTTCGTCCTGGTGCATGCTGAGGATGACCACGCCCACGCGCGAATTGGCTGCCAGAATGCGGCGCGTAGCCTCCATGCCGTTCATGTTCGGCATGGCCAGATCCATTACTACCACGTCGGGCGCTTCGGTTTCGGCCAGTTGGACGCTTTCCCGTCCGTCGGCCGCCTCGGCCACCACGGTCATGTCGGATTCGCGCTCCAACAGGGCGCGCAGGCCGTCGCGGACCACCGTATGGTCGTCAGCCAGCAAGATACGAATGGGCTTCATGTCCGTTCCCGTTCCTCAGCTCCAGCTCGGCCACCGGCAGCGCGGCGTGAACCAGCGTCCCCCGCCCCGGCTTGGAGGTGATTTTCAAGCTCCCTCCCAGACGGCGCACACGCTCTTCCATGCCCAGCAACCCAAGGCCGCGCATGAAACGGGTATCGAAGCCCGCTCCGTCGTCCTCCACCGTGACATCCACCTCTTTGCGCTCCTTCCGAACCGCAACTTCGACGTTGCGCGCGTTGGCATGGCGGACCGCGTTATTTACGGCCTCCTGCACCAGGCGGTAGATGCAGGTTCGATGTTCGTCCGGAAGGCTGTCGATGGCGTCATCGGCGGAGACGGAGACGTTCAGTCCCGTGCGCTTGCTGGTTTCACGCGCATGCCAGTTGAGCGCCGGCGCCAGGCCGAGATCGTCGAGCATGGATGGCCGAAGCAGCAGCGCCAGGTCGCGCACCTGGCTGACCGTCTTTTCCGCCAGCCGCTTGATAGAATCCAGGTGCTCACGAACGGCGGCCGGAGGGTCCGCGCATTCGGCGCCTCCGGTCTCCATCAGAATGGCCGATAGGGATTGGCCCACTTCGTCGTGGAGCTCCCGCGCCAGGGCGCGGCGCTCGTTTTCCTGCGCGCGCAGGAGCAGCGTCGATAGCTCCTGCAAGTCGGCCCTGCGCAAATCGAGTTCCCGTTCCAGGCGGAGCGTGAAGCCGATTGTCAGCAGCGCTAGAACCAGGCCGCCGACGAGAGTGCCCCCGAAAGTCAGCAGGAGGGAACGGCGCAGGCTGTCGGCGGAGGCGGCCAGGCGCGCTTCCGAACGGGTCAATCCGCGTTCGTTCACGGAGGCGATGCGGTCCGCGATTTGCAGCATGGCTGTACGGCGCGGCACCAATTCGTTGTAGAAGAACGTGGAGCGAAGACGCTGGCGTTCCTTCGGCGACCATCCGGCGGTGGCGTCGAGCACTACCCAGTAAGCGTCGATCTCGGTGCGCATCGCCAGGAACGGCTCGCGCTCCTCGGATTCCAGGTTGCGGCCGTAGGCATCGAGCGCCGCGCGGTTCTCGCGTTCCAAGGCGGCCAGGTGCCCGAACTGCTCGTTGGCGGCGTCCGCATCCGGCGAGAGCAGGAAGTCGCGCACGTAAGTACCCGACAGATAGATCTGCGCACGAATCTGGTCGAGCGCGCCGAGCCGGTCGAGAAACTCCTTTCGCAATTGGGTCTCGTTGTTGCGGACTCGTTGCAGAGCCAACAGGGTGCCCGCGGCGGCCGCCACGATGCAGATCAGCAGGCCTCCGAAGCCGAGAGACAGAATCAGCCACGAAGGCTTGCGGCGCTTCTGGCCGGAACCGGCTACCGGACTGCCCGCGTGGGAACGCAATTGGAGACGCCTCTTCCTGCTTTGAGTTTATTGCAAGACCGGGCCAGCCTCATATCCTGTGCAAACAGGACTTTGCGGGAACGCGCCGGCCGCTTCCATCGTTAGTAGAATCAGTAGGGGAGACCTCTATGAAGCGTACCGAAGAGCTGGCCCTGGTTGCGATTGGCGCCGTATGTTTACTCACAGCGGCTTGCGCCAAGAAACAGATTCCGACCATGGAGCCGCCGCCGCCCGAGGCGCCCGCCGCAGCCGCACCCACCGCGCCGGCCACGCCGCCACTGACGTCCAGGCCAGCTCCGCCTCCCACTCCGGCGCCGCCGCCCGAGCCCCCTCCGCCGGCGGCGGAATATCCGCCAGCGTCGACGCGCGCCCGGATCGACCAGCTCCTGGCCCACATCGAGGACGCCTATTTCGACTATGACCGGGCGACTCTTCGCCCCGACGCCATCAAGGCGCTGCAAGCCGACGCCACGGAGTTAGGCGACATCCTGAAGAACTACCCGGCTTTCAGACTGACCGTGGAGGGCCACTGCGACGAGCGGGGGTCCGCCGAATACAACGTCGCGCTGGGCGCTCAGCGGGCCAGCGCCGCTAAGGACTTCCTGGTGCAGTCGGGCATTCCAGCGGCGCAACTGGATGTGACCAGCCTTGGCAATGAACGCCCGGTGTGCACGGAGCACACGGAAGCCTGCTGGCAGCGGAATCGCCGCGTCCACTTCGTGGCGAATACGCCGGCCAATTAGCCGGGGAGCGGCTTTTCAGCCCACAAATATCCTGTGCGAACAGGATTTCGCCGGCCGCGTCAACTGTGTCTAATCGTAATCAGGGAGAGGACACACATGAAACTTCAAAGACATTCGCTAATTGCCGTCGCCGCCGTCGCTTTGCTGAGCGCGGGTTGCGCGAAAAAACAGGCCGCAGTTGCTCCGCCACCGCCGCCCCCGTCTGCCGCGCCAGCCGTGGCTGCAAGGCCGGCTCCCGCTCCGGCTCCGGTACGCGCCGCGGTTACGCCACGTCCCGCCGCGCCAACGCCGGCGCCGCAATATCCGAATGCGGCGACTCGCCTCCGCATCGACCAGCTTCTGGCCAGAATTGAAGACGCCTATTTCAACTATAACCAGGCAACCCTGCGTCCCGATGCGATGACAGCCCTGGAGGCGGACTCCGCCGAGCTGCGGGACATCCTGAAGAACTTCCCGAACTACAAGCTGACCATCGAGGGCCACTGCGATGAGCGCGGTTCCGCCGAGTACAACATCGCGCTCGGCGAGAAGCGAGCCGAAGCCGCTAAAGACTACCTGGTGCAGGTGGGCATCCCCGGGGCGCAGCTCAACACGGTCAGTTACGGCAAAGAGCGCCCGGTTTGCACGGATCATGACGAGGCCTGCTGGCAGCGCAATCGCCGCACCCACATCGCGGCCGTTGCCGAGAACCACTAAGGAGGAGACTGGGGGATGGAGGCGAGCACTAACCCGGCGAGTGCGCTCGATTACGGGCGATTTCGCGCCTACTCTCCCGACAGGATTCGATCGCGGGCCGGTCCGGCGCAGAATCATAACAGGAAAGGAGCATTTGAATGCAAACTCGCAGCATCCTGTCGGGAGCTTGCTGCCTGGGCCTGCTCGCCGCGGCGGGCATCGCGCGGGGCGCGTCCTTGAGCAACTTCGACAGACAATTCATGACCTTGGCCGCCAGGACCGACATGGTGGTGGCGCACGAAGGTCAAATAGCTGAAAACCAGGCCACACGGGCGGACGTGAAGAACCTGGCGTCAACGCTGGTGCAGGATCAGACCGATTCCTACGCCCGACTTGCGGCGCTGGCTTCCAAAGCCGGGGATTCGATTCCCAAGGGAATTGACGCCGCTAAAGACCCGGCCATTCGACGTCTGGCCCACATGAAGGGCCGGAACTTCGACCGCCAATTCACGCAGGACGAGCTAACTGCCAACAGGCAGGCGATCGCCGTTTTCAAACGCGAAACGCGGCGTGGGCATGACGCCGACGTGAAAGCCTACGCCAGCTCGATGATTCCGGTTCTCGAGAAACACATCCACCTGGCCGAAGACTGCCTCAAGCCCGCGCATACCTGATACCCCTCCGGAGATCCGTGGGGCCTGAGCCACCGCCACAAGGTCCGTGGCAGTGGATCAGGCCTCGCCACATTCCATCAAGCCCTTACGGCCGCCTTCGAAACGGCGGATTTCGGCCCTCAAACAGCCGTTTTGGCGTATCACACACTGGCGAAGGCCCCCAGGTTAGAAGTAACTCCCTCTTTGGCGTGCTGTGTCTTCAAGCGTACTCTTCGCGACCGCGGAATGTCATAAATCGCCCATTCGGACCAGCCCTGAATTGCTTTTTTCTTGACTCTCGCAACTAACTGACGGACAGTAAGAGCCGGTAGTTAGAGGACGAGACTCCCGAAACCGGTTTCGATAATAGTCCGAGTGCTCATCGGCGAATCGGAGCCGTCTCCGGAAATCGTCGGCTTACGGAACGGGGAACAGGCCGCGCAGCGCTTCGCGTTGAACGGCAGGGGCTGACTGTGTGGGCAGTCACGGGGGTGCGCGTGAACTTTCACTTGCGCTATGTCTTGTTGACGCTCCGGCGAGGAGCGCTCTCGACGCCGGCTCCAACCGCACGATCACTCAAATGGCCCGGCGCGCCCGGGCTGAGATCCAGACAAGAAGGAGTCTTATGAAATCCATGTCGATGAAGAGAATCCTTAGTCACATTGCAGCGATGGTGGGGCTTTTATTCCTCTGCTGCACCCTCGCACAGGCACAGACCGTGAATAGCGTTGTCACCGGCCAGGTGGTGGATCCCGCCAGCGCGGCCGTACCGGACGCATCGGTCACTCTTACCGACCAGAACACCGGCGCCGTCCGCAAGGTGACGAGCGACACCTCGGGGGTTTTCCGCTTTCCCGATGTGTTACCCAGCACGTACACCGTGGTTATCCAGATGGGGGGCTTCAAGACGGAAACGGTGAAAGATGTGGTCGTAGCCGCGAGTGAAACCCGCGAATTGCCGACCATCGCCTTGCAGATTGGCAGCGTGTCTGAGAACTTCTCCGTCGTAGCCGCAGCCACTCCCGTCCAGCTCGGCAGCTCGGAATCGTCCCAGGAGATTGACGCCAGCCAGTTAGAAAACGTCACCATGAAGGGGCGCGACCTGTTCGGGTACTTCCACTTGCTCCCGAGCGTGATTGACACGACCGCGTCGCGAGACGTCACGTCTCCGAACAATATCGGCGGCATCTACATCAACGGGAACGTTTCGTCCGCCAAGAACTTCACCGTTGACGGCATCACCGACATCGATACCGGTTCCAACGGCACCTTGCATTACGAGCCGAATGTCGACGCCATCCAGGAATTGAAGGTGCTGGCCACGAATTACCAGGCGGAGTTCGGGCGCAACGCCGGCGGCACGATCACTTCGGTGACTAAGTCCGGGACGCAGGAGTTTCATGGAACCGCACAATGGACCCACCGCCACGAGGAGTTCAACGCCAACAACTGGCTCAACGACCACACTTTGCAGAGTAACGGACAAGCCGCGGCGAAGCCGCGTTACCGCTACAACGTGGAGACCTATTCGATCGGCGGCCCTGTATTTATCCCCAACGTGTTCAACAAGAGCCGCAAGCGGCTGTTCTTCTTCTGGTCGCAGGAATATACCGGCCAACTCGTCAGCGGCGGTACGGAAACCAAGTACACGCCCACGGCGCTCGAGCGGGCGGGCAATTTCTCCCAGTCCTTCAACAATAACGGGTCGCTGATTGTGATTACCGATCCGCAGACCGGGGCGCCGTTTGCCGGCAATGTCATTCCGCCCACGCGGGCCGATCCAACCGGGTTCGGGCCCGCGGCCTTGAACTATTTCCCGCTGCCGAATACCGTGGGGACCGGCGCGTTCCTCAACGTCGAAAACTACTTCGAATCGGCCAGCGCCTCGCATCCGCGCCGCAACGATGTGCTGCGGGTGGACCCGTACATCACCTCGAAGGTTCAGGGCTACTTCCGGTATATCAACGATCATGACGCGCTGGACGACCTCTACCAGGGAGTGCAGTTCACCGCGCCCACCCCGCTGCTGCCGCACGGAAGCCCGCCGATCAGTCACCCGAACCCAGGGCATGGTTACGCGGGATCTCTGGTGGAAACCATTACTCCGACTCTGGTTAACGAGTCGACGGTCGGCTATAGTTGGAACACCTGGTCGTGGTATTCGGAAGACAATTACGCAGATGAGTCCCGGACTCTGATTTCCAACGTGCCCTCGCTTTTCCCGCTGCCGACCACCACCCCGTCCGGCTACGTCTCCACTAACGGGTATTTCAACATCCTGCCAGAGTTCACGTTCGGCGGCACGCCCTCGAACGCGATGTCCTACACCAAGAACAGCACGTCGGCTGGGAACTACTTCAACGCTAACCCGATCTGGACGTTCACGGACAACCTGAGCAAGGTGTATCACAGCCACACCATAAAGACCGGCTTCTATCTGGAGCACAACATCAAGATACAGCCGGGCGGTCAGGCTTACGAAGGCGTCTTCAATTTCCAGACAGACGCCAACAATCCGCTGAACACCGGTGACGGCTACGCAAATGCCTTCTTGGGCAATGTGGATGTCTACAACCAAGCCACGGCGGAGTCGCAGTTCCAAGTGCTGTATTGGAACTTCGAGTTTTACCTCCAGGACAACTGGCGCGCGAGCCGCCGGCTGACTCTGGATTACGGCTTGCGGTTCTATCACCAGGGTCCGCAGAACGATGTGAATCACACGTTCTCCAACTTTCTGACCACGGCTTACAAGCAGGGGGCATCGCCGCTGCTCTACGCGCCGGGCATGTCCGGCGAGAAGCGCGTGGCCATCGATCCTGCTAACGGCTCCGTGGCTCCAGTGGCGTACATTGGGCTATACGTTCCAGGCACGGGAAACTCAGCCAACGGGCTCGGTATTAATGGGCTGAACGGAGTTCCGGCAAACACCTACGACATCAGTTACATGAGGCCGGCGCCGCGCTTTGGATTCGCGTACGACCTTACCGGCAATGGCAAGACGGCGCTGCGCGGCGGATACGGCCTTTTCTTCAACCGTTTGGACGGCAACCAGGTGTACAATCTATCGGGCCAACCGCCGTTCGGCTACAACCCGCAGATCAACTACACCACCACCACGGCGATCGGCCAGTCAGGCGGGTCCCTGGTTTACGGGCCTCCAACCCTGTACAGTTGGCCGGCGCGCCAGATTCCGTGGAACTACGTGCAAAACGGCAATGTCGATCTGCAGCGGGCCTTCGGCAATTGGATGGTCAGTCTGGGATACTCGTTCAATTTGCAGCGCCACTACAATCTGAGTTACGACATCAACGCCCTTCCGCTGGGCACTTACATGCAGCCCTCCAGTCTGGACGCCACGAACGGCAACAAGCCTCTGCCGGACATTCTGTTGCGGTCACTCTATACGGGCTATAACACCATCAACCAATACGCCGAAATCGGAAACAGCAACTACAACGCGCTGAACGCTCAGATACAACACCGCTTCAGCCATGGACTGCAGTTCGGCGCGGCGTACACATTTTCGAAGGGCTTGGGCGTCTTGTCCTACACGCCCGACGTTCCGAACAACCACAATTGGAACTACGGGAATGTCTCGATCAACCGGCCGAACAACCTCCAGTTCAACTGGAGTTACGATATCCCGTCGATCAGCCGGAGCATGAGCAACGGCTTCGGCAAAGCGCTGGGAGCGGTGGTCAACCACTGGACGTACTCCGGCGGCGCGGCGATTCAGAGCGGCGTCATCTACAATCCGAGTTTCACGCTGACAACGGGCACGACGCCCGTCTACACCGGCACGTCGGCCGTGACGGCGCGCATGAATGTGGTGGGCAATCCCTATTCCAACATAGGGGCGTTCGATTTCTTTAATCCGAACGCATTCGCCCTTCCGGCTCTGGGAACCAGTGCGCCCGCAGCGCCGATCCTGGGAGACATGGGCGGCGGATCGGGCCTTCTGGAACTGCCGCACATCACCAATTTCGACATGACCATGAGCAAGTTCATCCCGGTGCGCGGCGAACAACGGGGGTTCAAGATCATGATCCAGGCGTACAACGTGTTCAACCACACGGAGTACAGCGGTCTGAATTCGTCGATCCAGTTCAACCCGACCAGCGGGGCAGTGGCAAACACGGCGACGGTGGGCACGGCCAACGCAACGCTTCCGAACCGGATCTTCGCGGGCACTTTGCGTTTTATATTCTGAGCATCTCCCCCGCTCGGGGCCCGGCGCCACCCAGCGCACCGGGCCCCGGAGCTTTCCGGGGGCACGCTGCCTCTGGGGGTCCGCCTGACTTCCGTGCGGGGATCATCAGGAAAAGAAGGCAGACCAGGAGGTCCGCCCCACCGCGCCGTCGTACCATGGAACTCATGCGATGGCTTCCGGCCCTGCTGTTTTCCATTGCAGCGGGCGCGCAAACGACCCCTTTCACTCTCGATCAGGTTCTCGGCGCCGCCTTTCCGACGGAGTTGACCGCCGCGCCGTCCGGCGGCAGGGTGGCGTGGGTGTCGAACGCGCGCGGCATTCGCAACATCATGGTGGCCGAAGCGCCCGGCTACCAAGCCCGCAAGATTACCAGCTACGCCCAGGACGACGGGCAGGAATTGCAGGATCTGCGCTGGACGCCCGACGGGTCGGCCATCGTATATGTGCGCGGCGGAACGGCCAACCCGGACCTCGCTCCCACGGGCGCATCCGAAGACGTTTGGATCGTAAGCCTGGATGGTTCGGCGCCGCGCAAGATCGGCCCCGGCTCGTCGCCCGCCGTTGCGCCGCGCGGCGGCCGCGTTGCTTTCCTGCGCGCCGGGCAAGTCTGGTGGGCTTCGCTCGACGGCAAGACAGCCGCCTCGCAGGCATTCGTCGACCGCGGCGCGTGCGGGCAACTGGCGTGGTCGCCGGATGGCGGGCGCATCGCATTCACGAGCATTCGCGGCGATCATAGCCTTATCGGCGTTTTCGACGCAGCCGCGGGCGTCCTGCGCTACCTGGACGCCTCCACGGATTACGACAGCTACCCCGCCTGGTCGCCCGACGGCCGCAGCGTCGCCTTCATACGCATTCCCAGCAGCGGGTTGCGGCAGGTGCGCGAAGCCCGCCGCGAAGGCGAACCCTGGTCCATCCGCATCGCGTCCGCCGAAACCGGCGTGGGCCGGCAGCTCTGGCGCGCGCGGGAAGGCCCCGGCAGCGTGTTCCGGGAAGTCTCCGCGCGCGATCAACTGATCTGGACCGCCGGCCGCATCGTCTTCCCCTGGGAGGCCGATGGCTGGACGCATCTCTATTCCATTCCGGCGGAAGGCGGGCAGGCGGCGCTCCTGACGCCGGGACCGTTCGAAGTGGAAGATGTGGCGCCGGCGCCGGGGAGCCGGATCGTCTATTCATCCAACCAGGGCGATATCGAGCTGCGGCATCTTTGGGGAGTCACCGCCGCCGGGGGCGCGCCCGCGGCCATCACCACGGGCGAGGGCATCGAATGCGCGCCGGCTCCGCTCGAGGGCGCCGTGGCGTTTCTGCGCTCCGACGCGCGGCTTCCGCTGCGAGCCGCAATCCGCGTAGGAACCCAAATCCACGATATGGATTCCAGCGCCATCCCGGCCGATTTTCCCGCCGCCCACATGGCCGCGCCGCAGCCGGTGGTCTTCGCCGCCGCCGACGGCCTACAGATTCACGGCCAGCTATTCCTGCCGCACACCGCGTCCGCCACGCCCGCGCCCGCCGTGGTTTTCTTTCATGGGGGACCGCGGCGGCAGATGCTGCTTGGCTGGCATTACATGCACTACTACTCCAACGCCTACGCGCTCAACCAGTACCTGGCCAATGCCGGATACGTGGTGCTTTCGGTGAATTTCCGCAGCGGCATCGGATACGGTTTGGATTTCCGCGAAGCGCCCGGCTACGGGGCTTCCGGCGCCAGCGACTACCTCGACGTGCAGGCGGCGGCCTCGTATCTGCAATCGCGCGCCGGCGTGGACCGCAACCGCATCGGCGTCTGGGGCGGCTCCTACGGCGGCTATCTGACCGCCATGGCCCTGGCCCGCGGCTCGGACGCATTCCGCGCGGGAGTCGATTTCCACGGGGTTCACAACTGGGCCGCGGAACTTCGCATTCCGCCCACCGATCCGGATTATAAGCTGGCGTTCGATTCCTCGCCCATGGCGTTCGTGAAGGGCTGGCGCTCGCCCGCGCTCCTGATCGCGGGCGACGACGACCCGGACGTGCAGTTCAACCAGACCGTGATGCTGACCGACGCGCTGCGCAAGCAAAACGTGGAAGTCGAGACTCTGATTTTTCCCGGCGAAGTGCATGAGTTTTTGTTGTACAGGAGCTGGCTAGCGGCGTATGAGGCGACGGTGCGGTTTTTGGGCACGCGGCTGAGGTGAGCGTGGGGCGGGCCGGGGCGCCGCCGGGGTTGTGGCTTACTTTGAAGGGGATTTCGACCTCGGTATAGCTGCCTTGCGCCGCCGCGTTCACGGCTGCAACGACCCTGTCGACGTACCGGCGCAAAACGGGCCACTGCGCGTTTCCAAGAGCGATGATCGAGATTCTCCGGTTTGCCAAATTCTGCTGATACCGGAGGTTCTTATCCGCGGTCACAAAAGCTCGAAGCCTGCGGCTTCGGCTGCATCGAGCAGAGCGCCGTTGACGAGCCTCTCCCATCCACGTTCGACTGCTTCGACGACCACATGGCCCTTCAGGGCGTATCGCAGCGGAGCCGGCGTACTGTGGTCAAACAGAATGAGCATTTGCCGTCGATGTCGTTGTATTCCGCGGCGGTGGGAATGGATCGAGACTTCTCGCGGCGAATTCCAGCACGGTCACAATCTGCTCCCGCGTCAGGTGAAACCACTCCATGATTTCGTCGATAGTGGCTCCGGCTTCCAGATTTTCAAAGACAATGGACACCGGCATACGCGTGTCCCGGAAAACCCACGCGCCGCTGACCTTGCCGGGGATGCTTTCCACGGCGGGGCATTGCGACCAATCGAGACTGGCCATGAACTACGCTCCTTTCTTAAGGATACGCGAAAAGGCGCGGGGGAACCACCGATTAGGACTTACCTGCTAGAATTCCCTGATGTTCCGTAAGGTGTTGGTGGCCAATCGCGGCGAGATCGCCGTGCGCGTCATGCGTACGCTGCGCGAAATGGGGATCGGCTCGGTGGCGGTCTACTCCGACGCCGACCGCACGTCGCTGCACGTCCGCATGGCGGATGAAGCCGAGCGCGTCGGGCCGCCTCCTTCCGCCGACAGCTATTTGCGCATCGACCGCATTATCGATGCCGCGAAGAAACACGGCGCCGCGGCCATCCACCCGGGCTATGGGTTCCTCAGCGAGAACGCCGAATTTGCGGCCGCGTGCGAGGAGGCCGGGATCGTGTTCATCGGCCCTTCGGCGAGTTCCATACGCGCCATGGGATCGAAAACCGCGGCGCGGCGAACGGCCATCGCCGCCGGCGCGCCCGTCGTGCCGGGGACGGAGGGCGCGGTCACTCTCGCCGAAGCCCGCGAATTCGCTCGCACGGCCGGCTACCCCATCCTGCTCAAGGCCGTCGCCGGCGGCGGCGGCAAGGGCATGCGCCGCGTGGACCGCGAAGCCGAGCTCGAATCCAGCCTGCGCGACGCCTCAAGCGAAGCCCTCCGCTCCTTTCGCAATGCCGACATCTATGTCGAGAAGCTGGTCGAACGGCCGCGGCATATCGAAATCCAGATTCTTGGCGACCGCCACGGCCACATGATTCACCTGGGCGAGCGCGAGTGTTCCATCCAGCGCCGCCATCAGAAGGTCATGGAGGAGTGCCCGTCCCCGCTGGTGCACTTATGCCCCGAGATGCGCCAGGCCATGGGAGAAGCGGCCATCCGCGCCGCCGCGGCAGCCGGGTATTACAACGCCGGGACCGTGGAGTTCCTGGTGGACCAGGACCGGCGCTTCTACTTCCTGGAGATGAATACGCGGCTCCAGGTGGAACACCCCATCACAGAGCTGGCTACCGGCCTCGACCTGGTGAAGCTGCAAATCGAGATCGCCGCCGGCGCCAGGCTGCACCTGACGCAGCAGGACATCCACTGGCGGGGATGGGCCATCGAGTGCCGCATCTACGCGGAAGACCCGTATCACGAATTTCTTCCGTACCCCGGCAAGATCACGCGCCTGACGCGGCCTCTCGGTCCCGGCATCCGCATCGACGGCGCCATCTATGAGGGCTGGACGGTTCCCGTGGAGTACGATCCGCTGCTGGCCAAGCTGGCCGTCTGGGCGCCGCGCCGCGAAGAAGCCACGGACCGCATGATCCGCGCCGTTCGCGAATACGACGTCGGCGGCATCCGCACCAATCTCAGCTTCTTCCGCCAGATTCTCGAGGACGCCGAGTTCCGCGCGGGCCACCTCCACACCGGCTTCATCGACGAGTTCTTCGCGCGCCGCCGCCCGCCGCAGCCGCCGCGCGATCTGGCGTCGGTGGCCGCGCTCACCGCGGCGCTTCACGCCCGCTCGCGCTTCGCCCGGACGGAATCGGAATCCGCGGGATCCGCCGGTTCCTGGCTGCGGACCGGAAGGAGCGACCTGCTGCGATGATGCTCCACCTGACAATCGATGGCGTGCCGGGGCAGATTGAGATTCTGCTTCCGGCGCCGGCCTGCCGCTTTCGCCTGGATGGAGAAGAACGCGAGGCGGACGTCGAGCAGCCCGAGCCGGGCGTGTACTCCGTAATCATGAACGGCCGCGCCTACGACGCGCGTATCGAAGAAAACGCCCTGGGGCTGGCAGTGGTCATCGACGGCTTCCGCTTCCGCATCGACGTGTCCGATCCCCGCCGCCTGGCGCGGCAATCGGGCGGAACGGACCGGAAGGGGGCGGAAACCATCGTCGCCCCCATGCCCGGGAAAGTGGTGCGCGTGCTTGTGGCGCCGGGCGACCAGGTGGAGTCCGGTCAGGGCCTGGTGGTGGTGGAAGCCATGAAGATGCAGAACGAATTGAAAGCCTCGATCGCCGGCCGGGTCGCAACCGTTCCCGCCAAAGAGGGCGCTACCGTGGCCGCCGGCGACGTTCTAGCGACCATTGCGTGAACGCCGGTCCCCTACTTGACCCCCGCAATCGCCGGCGAGACGGCGATCAGCGCCACACCTCCCGCAAACAGGATCAGCGTCAGCGCCACCAGCAACTTCACTTCGGCGCCGCCGTCCTTCGTCTCCCTCCAGGCCAGAATGCCCCAAATCGCCGCCAGTATCGCCGCCCCCTGCGTGAGGGCGTAAATGGGCGTGGGGCCGAGCGGCGTCGCCCCTGCCGGCAGACCTCCGCCCGTGCCGGGCGCGGTGTTGGCGTAAATCGCAACGAAACTGGCGACGGCCCCGGTACACCACAGCCCGCCGCCCACCAACCCCAGAATGTGCTGTCTGGGTGTGGCCCGGAAATAGTCCGCGATGGACAACTCTTCACCCTGCGTGGAGAGGTTCAGGATCAGCATGCCCACCAGCAAGGTCACAATCATCGCGCCGGCGCCGAAGAACACCCAAACCGCGTAAGGACCCAGGCCAATATCGGCCACCGTCGCCTTCCGCAGGAGCAGCGGGAAGCATCCGAGCAACAGGCCGCCCACGATCGCCAACACGATTCCCTGTATGCCCGTGGGCCGCCGGGTGTTGCCCTTCCCCGCACTGGCTAGCATCTCATACCGCCGGCGCCCCAGCGCCCGGTATCCCAGCGCATCCGCCAGTATCGCGCACGCCATCAGCAGGCACCCCACCCACAGGTACAGCGCGTTTCCCCCCGACATATCGGCCCAGCTTACGATCGCGCCAAGGATCAGGGCCGTTCCCAACGCCGCTGGAAACGCGAACGCCATGCCTGCCGCGGAAATGGCCGCCAGCAGGAACACGTTCCCCGAGGTAAAGACGAAGCCCGCGCCGACCGCGAACAGCCACTCGCGCTTTCCGGCATTCGTGACACTGTCCATAAACCCGAATCCGTCGAACCCCAGGTTACCCATGGTGAATGCGTAGAGCAGCGCAAACAAGAGCAGCCCAAATGCGAAGTCGAAGTAATACAGTTCGAATCGCCAGGGGCGGGCAAGTTTGAGCGTGTTGGCCCAGGAACCCCAGCAAAACATGCCGGCGATCATGAGGACCAGGATCAGGGTATTCGTGTGTGGCAGAATCATGGTAATCGGGTCCGGAAAGGTGAGAGTACAACGCGGGGCAACGCCAGGTCAACCGCGCTCGCCTTGGAAGACGGCGCCGGGATGAGGTGCGGAGGCTGGCCGGGGGACTGCACAATCCACAGCGGGCGGGGCTGCGCGCTGCATTCGGGCAGCGGCGTTACGGCGTAATAATTGAGGCCATAAATCCAATTGCGGGCGATATTGTCGATGCAGACGTCCCCCGCATGGCCCGCGACGATCCGCCACAATCCGCGCGCGGACGCCGTGGCATCCACCTGAGGTGCGGCGGATTGCTTCACATAGAAGACGCCGGCGGCCACTCCGGTTGCGACAACGGCCACTGCAGCCACGCGCCGGCCGCGCTTATCGAGCGCCCAGACCGCGGCTGCCGCCAACGCCGGTGTGAGCCACCACCAATTGAACTCCGGCCGCGGCGCCCTGGTAATCCCCCACGCCAGGGCCGCGGGCAGCACCGGTACTGCCATGGGAAACGCCACCAGCAATAACGCGCAGACCGCCAGCCACGGCTTGGCGTCCACCGTTTCCTCAAGCCCCAGCGCCACCAGCAAGGCCGCCGCCGGCAACAAGGGCAGGACGTATCCCGCCAGTTTGTTGACCGCGAGCGAGAAGAAGACCAGGCCGAACAAAACCCAAGCCAGCAGAAACAACCGCCGCCGGTCGCCCAGCGCCGCGCGCCTCACCGCCAGCGGCAACAGCGGCGTCCACGGCAGGAACGCGCCGGCAAAGACCGGCAGGTAATACCACCAGGGCTGGCCGTGCAGCAGTTCGCCCGTAGTGAACCGCCGGACCTGTTGCCGCCAGAAGAATTCGGCCGGGAAGGCCATGCCGTTCCGCAGATAGCACAGCAAATACCAGGGCAGGGCCACCGCCAGGAACGGCGCCAGCACCCGCAATCGGGCCAGATCGCGAAATGCAGGGCCGGGCCGCCCCGCACTGTCCGGACGCCGCCCGAACCACCAGACCGCCGGAACCACAGGCGCCGCGAGTACCAGGGGCGTCAAGCCCTTCGCCAGGACCGCGAAACCCAGCAGCGCGGAAGCCGCGGGTAGAAACCGCGTCTCCCTTCGCGCGATCCACGGCACGGCCAGCAGCATGGCGGCGGAAAACGTCACGGCTAGGGGAAGATCGGTGGCTCCCACCTGGCTGAATCCGAGCCACTCCCCGCACGTGCCCAGGATCAAGGCCGCGAAACCCGCCGCCTGGCAGCCGAACTCGCGGCGCACCATCCACCAAAAGAACGCCAGGAAGGCGACCGCCAGCAGCGCCACCGGCAGACGCGGCGCCAGTTCCGTACCCAGGCCCAGGCGAAACGCGGCCCCGGTCATCCAATAGAGCAGCGCCGGCTTCTCGAACCACGTGATGCCCCACAACCTGGGCGTGATCCAATCCCCGGACCGCGCCATTTCGCGGCCGATCGCGGCGTAACGCGGCTCATCCGGCCCGATCAGCCCCGCCGCGTCCAGGCGGTAGAAGTACAGGATGAATGCCAACGGGATTGCCAGCCAGAGCAGGCGCGGGTTGTTCCGTGGCATTGCACTTATTATAGGAGGCGGCGCCGGCCTTAGCTCTTGCCACTGGATTGGGCGTCCTTGGGTACTTCTCCCTGGGATTGAATGGAGCGCTCTCGCAGGCGCTGCCGCTCCCGCAGTTCTTCGTCGCTCAGGCGGGCATCGTACACCGAGCGGGGCTCAATCGTCCGTGCCACCATCGTGGCGATTCCGGCTATCAGGAGCAGCGGCAGAATGAATGACCGGTCGCGACCGGTGAGTTCCATCGTCAGCACCACGGCCGAGAGCGGCCCCTGAGTGGTTGCGGCCAGAACGGCTCCCGCGCCCAGCAGGGCGAATAATCCGAGCGGGGCGCCGGGCCAGATGACTAACCAAAAGCGGCCGAGGACGGCGCCCAACAGCGCTCCAGCGGTGAGCGACGGAGTGAAGAGCCCGCCGGGCGCGCCGCTGCGCATGCAAAGAGCAGTGGCTGTAGGTTTGAGCGCCAGGAGCGGTAAGAGCAAGGCCAGCCCCGGAGTCGCGGTGAAGAGGATTTCCGAGATGTCCTTGCCGTTGCCCAGAAGTTGCGGGTATGGGATGGAGACCAGGCCGAGCGATCCCAAAACAAGAAGCGGTGCGGCCAGGCGGCGCCACCCATGCGGCCGGTTCCGATCTGCCCAAGCGATCAGGCGGACATATCCGACCGAGGCCACGCCGGCGATAGGGCCCGCCAGCAGCGCCCAGGCCAGTACCGAAGTGGAACTGCCAAAGGCTGGAATGCGGTAAGTGGGAGCGTCCGGCAGGATAAGCCAGGAGACGCCGGTGGCTATCAGGGATGTAAAGAGCGCGGGCAGGACATATCGCAGCGCCAACATTCCGCGCATCACCTCGAGGGAAAAAAGCGCGCCGCCGAGCGGGACGCCGTATGCGGCGCCCATTCCCGCGCCGGATCCGCAGGCCACCAACAAGCGGCGCTGCTCGTCGGAGAGGCGGCTTTTATCGGCGAAGAGATTCGCGAAGACCGCGCCGGCCTGTTTGGGCGCTCCTTCGCGGCCGAGCGACGCGCCCATGCCGACCACGAAGATTGAGAGGATGGCGCTGCCGAGCGTACGGACGGCGGGCATGCGGCCGGCATGGAACCAGATGGCGGCGGTGGTATCGATGCCGTTGGCGCTGGTCAGTTGCTTCAGAACGATCTGGCCCGCGCCAGTGACCAACCCGGCGCCCAGCAGCGCCAGAATGTGGCGGAGTGCGCCGGCTTGGACGGCGGCATCGAGGATGTTGGTTCCGGAGCCTTTCCATGTGAGACGTTGGACCAGTTCGAGCAGCCGGGTCAGCGTCCCCGCGCCGATACCGGTGGCGATTCCGGTGAGCGCCACAGCAGGCCAGAAGGCGGCAGCCGCCGGATGTCCGAGACTGGACGGGATCTGATCGCGGGGTGAAGGCTGGGGCTGGGGAGACATAGCTCCTTCTCCGGACGACTAATCGATAGCTTAGCAAGAGCGGTCCGTCCTTCCTGTGGCACTACCACATAAGATGTGATATGCTTATGTGGTGCTACCACAGGAGAGAAGATGAACCCGAAGAGGCTTGACCTCATGCAGGGAACCCTGGACGTCATGGTGCTCCAGACGCTTTCCGCCATGGGATCCCTGCATGGTTACGGCATCGCGCGCCGCATCGAGCAGATCAGTGGAAACCAGGTACTGCTCAACCAGGGCACCATCTATGCCTCACTGGTAAGACTGCAGCAGCGCGGCTGGATCGCCTCCGAATGGGGGACCTCGGACAACCAGCGCAAAGCCAAGTACTACTCCATTACCCGGCGGGGCGTGAAGCAGCTCGCGGCCGACGTGCAGCGCTGGGAACGGCTGTCGGACGTGATGGGCCGTATGCTGGGCCAGAATGTGGAGGACGCCGGATGATCGACGCTCTTCGTGAACTGCCGGCTCGCCTCGCGTCATTTTTTCACAAGCGGGCCCGGGATGTGGACTTCGACCATGAGATGACAGCTCATCTGGAGTTCGCCGTTCAGGAGAACCTGCGCCGCGGCCTGCCCCTCGACGAAGCGCGGCGGCGCGCGCTGGTCGAGATCGGAGGAGTCTCCCAGGCTCGCGAGCTGCACCGCGAAAGCCGCGGGTTGCCGCTGCTCGACACGGTGATTCAAGACCTTCAGTATGCCGGCCGCACGTTAAAACGCGACGCGGGCCTCACCGTTTTCGCCGTTCTGATGGTCGGACTCGGCGTGGGCGCTAGCTGCACGGTGTTCAGCGTGCTCAACGCGCTGCTCATTCGTCCGCTCCCGTTCGCTGATCCGGACCGCCTGGTTTGGATCGCTAACCCAACGCCGTTCAACTCCGCGCAGACCACTCAAGTCGCGAACCTTGTCGAATTTCAGGCGCAAAGCGGCTCATTCTCCGGCATCGGCGGATACTCGCCGTTCTACGGGGCCGGCGATATTCTGCTCTCCGGCGGCGGCGAACCGGAGCGTCTCACCGGCGTGCCTGTTACCGGGACCTTCTTTCCGCTCCTCGGCTTAAAACCGGGATTGGGGCGATTCTTCTCCGCCGACGAGTGCCGCTGGAAGGCGCCGAAGACCGTGGTTCTGAGTCACGGTTTCTGGCAGCGCCGCTTTGCCGGCGATCCGGGCGCCATCGGGCGCCAGCTCATATTGGATGGCGAGCCCGCCACCATCGTCGGCGTACTGCCCGCGGCATTCGATTTCGCGGCGACCTTCACTCCCGGCAGCCGCGCCGACCTGTTCTACCCGTTCCCACTGACGCCGGAAACCAATAGCCAGGGCAACACGCTGGCGCTCATCGGCCGTCTGAAGCAGGGCGCGAACATCAACACCGCCCAGGCCGAAGCGACGGTAGTGGGAGAGCGCATCCGCGGCGCGGTCGCCCTTGACCGGTCGCGAAACGGGTTTCGGCCCAAACTGAGTTCTCTCCGCGACCGTGTCAGTGGCGGCTTCCGTTACGCCTTGGCGGTGTTGGCGGGCGCCGTCGCTCTCCTGATGTTATTAGTGTGCGCGAACCTTTCCAATCTGCTGCTGGCGCGCGCGTCCGCACGTCAAAAGGAAATGGCGATCCGCACCGCGTTAGGAGCCGGGCGCGGGAGGCTGGTTCGTCAGATGCTCATCGAGAGTATCGTGCTCGCCTCCGCGGGGGCGGCGTTCGGGCTTGCGCTGGCGGTTTGCGGCACATCTCTTCTGGCGCGTCTACCTGGCGCGAACATTCCCCTGCTGCAATCTGTTCATGTCGACGGCGTAGCCCTCGCGTTCACTCTCGCGATATCCGTCCTTACCGGCATCGTGTTTGGCATGGCGCCGGCGCTACAGGTTTCCGCTACCGCTCCTATAGACGCGCTGAAAGTATCCGGTCGAGGGTCGATCGGCGGCGGACGCGGTTGGATGCGCGGATCCCTGGTGGTTTGCGAGATCGCGCTGGCGGCCGTTCTGCTGACCGGCGCCGGCCTGCTCACCGAGAGCCTGATCCGCGTCCTTCGCGTGGATCTCGGATTTGCCACCGGAAACCTGCTGGCCCTCCGCGCCGATCCAGGTGTGGCGTACGCCTCCCACGCGCAGAAGCTCGCTTATTTCGACAGGCTGCTGGGCGCCGTCCGATCCGTGCATGGCGTGGAATCGGCCGGGATCACCGATGCATTGCCGCTCGGAGAGAACTTCGGCTGGCGGGATTGGGGCCTGGGCGCGAAGGGACAGGTTTACGAGAAAGGGAAACGTCCGTCTCCGTTCATTCGCGTTGTCGATGACGGCTACCTGGCTACGATGCGAATTCCACTACGCGCAGGCAGGGACTTCACCGGCGCCGACAATCTTACATCCGACCGCGTCGCGCTCATCAACGAGACGTTCGCCAGAACCCTGTGGCCGGGGGAGGATCCGCTAGGCCGCATCGTCACACCTACGATTGGCGATCAGGAATTCCGCGTGATCGGCGTCGTGGGCGGGGTCCGCTACTTCGGCTTCGAAAAGGACTCGGGCCCGGAGATCTATTTTCCAATCCGTCAAACCGCGAATTTCAAGTCTGTGGACCTGGTGGTCCGCGGTTCGGGCCCCCCGGCGCGACTGGCGGCGGCCGTGCGCACCGCATTGCGGTCTGCCGATCCCAACCTACCCGCGGCCGACTTTCACACCATGGACCAACTGGTGGACCGCGCGGTCTTCGCCCGCCGATCCGTCGTTGCGTTGCTCACAGGCTTCGCGGCATTCGGCTTGATCCTGGCGTCTCTCGGAATCTTCAGCGTCATTTCCTATTCGGTGAGCCGGAGAAAACCGGAGATCGGCCTTCGGATCGCGCTCGGCGCTTCCGCCGGTGGACTGCAAGCTCAAATCCTGATGCAGACATTGAAGCTTGCCGCCATCGGACTGGCCGTGGGACTTCCGGCTTCGTGGGCCGCGGCCCTCGCGATTCGGGGGCTTCTCTTTGACACGCGCGCCAACGACTGGGCGACCTTCGCCGGCGTGCTCGCTGTGCTCACCTGTGTGGCAGCCGTGGCGGGATACGTTCCTGCACGGCGGGCATCGCGGCTGAACCCGCTCGATACGTTGCGCTGCGATTAGCGAGTCACACGCGATTCTGAGACGATAAACCCCGTTGCTCCATGCGGTTGACCATCGTCCGATCCCGGGCCGGATCTCCGCCCGTGCTAAATCTTAAATCGTAGGGGAGAATCGCATGGCAAACTCAGCAAACCGGGAAGCGCCGAAGCACCCGCTCAACCGGCCACGGAACACAAAAACCAAACGAACCCAATCTCGCGCTAACCCTCACAAAACAAGCCCGTTGCACTCTGCACCAAACGAACCCAATTCCCTTTCCCCTCCCCTGCCCCAAGCCCCGCGCCCAACGAACCCAAGCTCGAATTTCCCGCGGCGCCAAACGAACCCAATTCTGCTTCCCCGGCCCCTGGCCCCCATACCCGTCCCCCGGCCCCCGGAACCACCCCAATCGAACCCAAATCCGATTCGCTGTATCATGTAATTTCGCGTAATCGGATTATGACATCCCATCTGATCGTTCTCGCTCCCGTCGATCTTGTCATCATCGGCGCCTACTTCGTGGCGGTCCTGGTTGTAGGTTTCTACCTGAAGGGCCGTTCCAGCACCGGAGAGGACTTCTTCCTGGCGGGGCGTGAGATGACGGCCTGGGTCGCCGGCCTCAGCTTCCTGTCCGCCAATCTCGGCTCTTTGGAGCTGATGGGCTGGGCCGCCGCCGCCTACCAATACGGCATCCTCGCGACGCATTGGTATTGGATTGGCGCGATCCCCGCCATGCTGTTTCTCGGCGTCGTGATGATGCCGTTCTATTACATCTCCAAGACCCACTCCGTGCCCGGATATCTCAAGCTGCGCTACGGCGAATCCAGCCGGGCGCTGGCCTCGGTCTGCTTCGCCTTCATGACCGTGCTCATGTCGGGCATCAATATGTATGCCATGGCTCTGGTCCTGAAGGTGGTGCTCGGCTGGGACATCTCTTTCAGCATCTGGGTCTCCTCCATCACGGTGGCCATCTATGTGGCCCTGGGCGGGTTGCGGTCGGCCATATTCAATGAGGTGCTGCAGTTCTTCCTCATCTGGCTGGGCGCCATGCTGATACCGATCCTGGGCTTGATGGAAACCGGCGGGTGGGGCGGACTCAAGGCGCGCGTGCTGACCGCCATGGGATCGGGCCAGTACACCCACCTGTGGAGCGGATTGGGTTCGTTCCGCGATAATCCCATGGGCATTCACTGGACCGGCATCGTGCTCGGTCTGGGTTGGGTCATCTCGTTCGGATACTGGACCACGGATTTCCTGGTAGTGCAGCGCGTCCTTTCCGCCAAGGACCTGCGATCTGCCAAAATGGCGCCCATCATCGGGGCCGCCTTCAAAATGATGGTTCCCTTTATCGTGATTCTTCCGGGCCTGCTGGGTCTCGCCGTATTGCCCATGAAGCTGACGGGCGAAACGGCCGCGCTGGCCGCCGGAGGGCACAGCTACAACGAAGTGCTGCCGCTCATGCTGGCGCACTACTTCGGACCCGGGCTGATGGGACTGGGCATCACCGCGCTGATCGCCGGCTTCATGTCCGGCATGGCCGGCAACGTGAGCGCCTTCGCCACCGTCTGGACCTACGATATTTATCGCGCCGGCATCCGCAAGAACGCGTCCGACGCGCATTATGTGAGCATGGGCCGCTGGAGCACCATCGGCGGCGTACTGATCAGCATCGGCACAGCCTACCTGGTCATGCAGTTCCTAAGCATCATGGATTACGTGCAGGCCCTGTTCAGCTTCTTCATCGCCCCGCTGCTCGGAACGGTCATGCTCGGGATGCTCTGGAAGCGGACCACGCCCGCCGGCGGTTTCTGGGGCCTGTTGTGCGGCACCGTGAGTTCCATCGGCATGTGGGCGTGGGTGAAGGCAGATCCAACCGCCTTGCGCTACATCGCGCTTTCCGGCAACGCCAAGGACATGGCAGAGAACATGTACCGCGCGCTGTGGTCGTGGACCATCTGCGCCGTCGTTACCGTGGCGGTGAGTTATTGCACCAAGCCCAAACCTGAAAGTGAGCTGAAGGGGCTGGTCTATGGCTGCACCGAGATCCCCAGCGAAAAGGACCTGTCTTTGTTCCAAAGGCCGATCTTCTGGGCGGTGGTGGTGGCAGTGGTTCTGGTGGCGCTGAACATCTATTTCTGGTAAGCACATGACAACCAAAACTCCGATTTCCGTTTGGTTCTTTACCGGGGTCCTGATCGCCTTTTATGGAATCGTGATCCTCGGATACGGCCTTTACGCCTTGGGTTTGCCGCCGTCCGGCCGCGCGATGAGCGGGCTGCACCCCGACATCTGGTGGGGCGGCGTTATGCTGGTTGTCGGTGCCATCTACTCGGTCAAATTCTATCCATTCAACAAATAGCGAAGGAGTGTTCCTATGTCGACATTCGGAATCATCGTCGGGAATCGCGGGTTCTTCCCCGACCACCTGGCTCGTAGCGGACGCGAACAGATTATTGCGGCCCTCGCGGCGGCCGGGCACGACGTGGTCTGCCCAACGCCGGACCAGACCAAGCACGGCGCGGTCGAGAGCCGCGCCCATGCCAAGATTATCGCGGAACTGTTCCGGCAGAACCGTGACCGCATCGAAGGCATCATCGTCACCTTGCCCAACTTCGGCGAGGAACGCGCCATGGCCGACGCGCTGCGGCTGGCGGACCTCAACGTCCCCGTGCTGATTCACGCCTTTCCGGATAGTCCGGACCGCATGTTGATCGCCGACCGCCGCGATAGCTTCTGCGGCAAGATGAGCATCTGCAACAACCTGAAGCAGTACCGCATCCCCTATTCGCTGACTACGCTGCACACCGAAGGCCTGGATACGGACGAGTTCAAGAACGATATCGCCTGGTTCGCCGGCGTGTGCCGCGTAACCAACGGCTTGCGCAAGCTGCGCATCGGCGCCATTGGCGCGCGCCCCGCGGCGTTCAACACGGTCCGCTACAGCGAGAAGCTGCTCGAAATGAGCGGCATCACCGTCGAGCCGCTGGACCTGTCTGAAGTGTTCGGCCGCATTGCCAAGCTCGGCTCCACGGATACCAAGGTGCAAGCGCAGGTGGAGGCCATCCGCGCGTACGTCTCCACGGAAGGCATTCCCGCCGAAGCGCTGGCCAAGATGGCGAAACTGGGCGTGGTGGTCGCCGAGTGGATGGGCGAGAACGATCTGCAAGTAAGCGCGGTGCAGTGCTGGACATCCATGGAGGAGTACTTCGGCGTGGTGCCGTGTACCGTCATGAGCATGATGAGCAACGGCCTGATGTCGAGCGCCTGCGAGGTGGACGTTCCGGGCGTGGTGGGCATGCATGCCCTGCGGCTGGCTTCGGAAACCCCCAGCGCCCTGCTCGACTGGAACAACAATTACGGCGCGGACCCGGACAAGGCCGTCTGCTTCCATTGCAGCAACCTCCCGAAACATTTTTTCCGCGAAGTGAAGATGGATTACCAGGAAATTATCGCGGGTTCGGTCGGCAAGCTGAACACCTTCGGAACGTGCGTGGGACGCGTCAAGGCCGCGCCCATGAGCTTCGCGCGCTTCTCCACGGACGACGCCGCTGGCAAGATGCGAGGCTACGTGGGAAGCGGCCGGTTCACCGACGATCCGCTAGAGACCTTCGGCGGCGCGGGCGTGGTGGAGATTCCGCGATTGCAGCAGTTGCTTCGGTACATCTGCGAAAACGGCTTCGAGCACCATGTGGCCGCGAACCTGAGCGACACGGCCGGCGCCGCGGTCTATGAAGCCGCCAAGAACTATCTCGGCTGGGACATGTACTGGCATCGGTAGCTAGGTGGGGCAGGTTGTATACCTGCGGGCCGATTGACAATCGGCCCGCGCGGCGGTTGGCGGGGCGCCCTCTGGGCCCCGCGCAGCTTGCCAAGCTGCCCCACTAGGAGATTCTTATGGCCGTCGTAGCGGGAGTGGATTACGGAACGCTGAGCGTGCGCGTTTCCATCGTAGACAGCGAGCGCGGGCGCCTCGGATCGGGGGTGGGCGATTATCCGCTGAACCGGAAACGCGACGACCCCGACTACGCCACGCAAAGCCACGCCGACCACATGCGCGCGCTCGCCGACGCCATGGGAAAAGCTCTCGCGTCGGCCAAAGTCCCCGGCGCATCTGTGGAAGCCATCGCCATCGATACCACCGGCTCGAGCGTCATTCCTGTGGACGAGCATCTCCAGCCGATTGACGACTACTACCTCTGGTGCGACCACCGCGCTTCGGGCGAAGCGGCGCTCATCACCGAGACCGCCCATCGCACCGGACTGGCGGCCATCGAGTGGTGCGGCGGCGTCTATTCCTCCGAGTGGGGCTTCTCGAAGCTGCTCCACTGGCTCCGCCACAACCCCGCCAAGCGCGGCCGGTTTTTCACCGCCCTCGAACACTGCGATATGGTTGCGGCCACGCTGTGCGGCATTCGCGATCCGCTTGAAGCGCCCCGCTCCATCTGCGCCATGGGGCACAAGTGGATGTGGAACCGTTCGCTCGGCGGGCTGCCGCCGGAAGAGTTCCTGGTGGAAGTCGATCCGCTGCTGAAGGGCGTGCGGGAACGCCTGGCCGGCCGCTACGAAACCAGCGACCGGATCGCCGGCCGTCTTTCGGATGAGTGGGCGTCCAAGTTAGGGCTGCGCGCGGGCATCCCCATCCCCGTGGGCGCGTTCGATGCCCATTGGGACGCCATCGGCGCGGGCGTACAGGCCGGAGACGTGGTCAACGTGGTGGGCACGTCCACCTGCATCATCGCCATCGCGCCTTCCACGAGCCTGATTCCCGGCGTTTGCGGCGTAGTGCCCGGCTCCGTGCATCCGTCCATGGCTGGGATTGAAGCCGGACTTTCGGCCACGGGCGATATCTTCGACGCCATCGCCCGCCGCGCCGGCGCCACCGTTGCCGCGCTCTCCCAGGGCCTCGACCGGTACCAGGCCGGTCAGAGCGGCCTGCTGCGTCTCACCTGGGACAACGGCGACCGCACGGTGCTGGTCAATCCCGATCTCGGCGGCGTCACTTTTGGGTGGACGCTCATGCACACCGCCCAGGACGAATTATTCGCCGCCATCGAGGGCACAGCGTTCCACACGCGCGTAATCTTCGACCGCATGGCGGAGCACGGAGTTCCCATCCGCCGCGTGATCAACGGCGGCGGAATCCCGCAGAAGAACGAAGTGTTGAACCGCGTCTACGCCAATATCCTGAATAAGCCCGTGCTGGTTCCGGAAACCGAGGTCACCAGCCTTGGCTCTGCCATCTTCGCCTTCCTGGCCGCGGGCACGTTCAAGAGCGTCGAAGAGGCCCAGCAAAGGCTGTGTCCGAAGTACCGTGTGTTCGATCCGGATGCGCGCGCGGCCGCGGTGTACGAAGAACTTTACCCTGCGTGGCGCGGCGCGTATTTCGGGCTGGGCCAAAAGACGGCTGAACCGGTTTCAATGGGCGGCGTCCTGCCGCTGCTGCGGCGAATCGCGAAAGAGGCGCACAATAGAAACAATGCTGCTACAGACGTTGCGTGAGCAAGTCCTGGAGGCCAATCTGGAATTGTCCCGCCGGGGTTTGGCCCTCTTTACCTTCGGCAACGCCAGCGGGGTTGACCGCACCCGCGGCCTGGTCGCCATCAAACCGAGCGGCGTGCCCTACGACCGGATGCGCGCGCAGGATTTGCCGATCCTGGATTTGGATGGCAAGCCGGTCGATGGCGAGATGCGGCCGTCCTCGGATCTCGATACCCACCTGTGGCTGTACCGCTTCTCCGCAGAGATCGGCGGAGTGGTTCACACGCACTCGCGGTCGGCCACAATCTGGGCGCAGGCGCGCAGATCCATCCCGTGCTTCGGCACCACTCATGCCGATTATTTCCGTGGCGAAGTTCCCGTGACCCAGGTATTGTCGGACGAGGAGGTGCGGACCGAGGAGGCCTCCACCGGCGCCGCTATCGTCCGGGCGCTGGCGGGCCGCGACCCTCTGGAAATGCCCGCCATGCTGGTGGCCGGCCATGGCCCCTTCACGTGGGGACGGGATGCTGTTGAGGCCGCCCACCACGCCGTGCTTCTGGAGGAGGTAGCGGCGCTGGCCCTTGCGACAGTGAGTATCAACCCGGGGGCAGTCCCCATTCCGCACGCCCTGCTCGACCGGCATTTCCTGAGGAAACATGGCGCCGGCGCATTCTATGGCCAGCCGGGGGCGCGTTCCTGATGGGCCAGTCGAAGTCAGTGGGGCAGGCGCTTCCGCCTGCCAATCTTGCGGCGCAACCGTGGTGGCAGGCGAAAGCGCCTGCCCCACCTCTCTGAGGTGAATCCTATGACCAAACAACCATTCGGAAAGACCGCGGCCGGCGAGGCGGTGGATCTCTATACGCTCGCCAACTCCAGCGGGATGGAAGTATCCATCGCAACTTACGGCGGAACCGTGACGTCGATCAAGACTCAGGACCGCGTGGGCAAGATCGCCGATGTCGTCCTTGGCTTCAATGACCTCGACGGCTATGTGAAGGCCACGTTCTATGCGGGCGCTTTGGTCGGACGCTACGCCAACCGGATCGCCAAGGGACGGTTCGCTCTGAACGGCGTCGAATACAAGCTGGCCGTCAACAATGGCGCAAACTCGCTGCATGGCGGCCTCAAGGGATTCGACAAAGTCGTGTGGGCCGCGCGCGAGCTGCCGGGCGGCGATCCGGCTCTTGAGTTGACATACGTCAGCCAGGACGGCGAGGAAGGCTATCCCGGTAAGCTGACCGTGACGGTGGTCTACACCCTGACACGGGCCAACGAATTGCGCATCCACTACCAAGCCGTGACAACCAAAGACACGGTGCTCAACCTGACCAACCACTCCTATTTCAATCTGGCGGGCGAAGGCAGCCCCGATGCCATGGATCATGTACTGCGCCTGAATGCGGATCGCTTCACGCCCACGGACGCCACGGCGATTCCGACCGGCGAGTTGCGCCCCGTCGAAGGCACGCCTTTCGATTTCCGCAGCCCGATGGCCATTGGCGCCCGCATCGGCCAGGCGGACGAACAACTGGAGCGAGGCTGCGGCTACGATCACAATTTCGTGGTCAACGGCCAGATGGGAACGCTGCGGGATGCCGCCCGTGCGATGGACCCGAAGTCGGGCCGCGTCCTGGAGGTGCTGACTACCGAGCCGGGAGTCCAGCTTTATGCCGCCAATTTCCTGGACGGCACGGCCGTTGGCAAGAGCGGCAAGGCGTACCAGCGGCGATCGGCCTTCTGTCTGGAGACCCAGCGCTTCCCGGATTCGCCGAACCAGCCGGATTTCCCAACGAGCGTTCTGCGCGCCGGCCAAAAGTTCGCGTCCACCACGGTGTTCCGGTTCAGCTTTGTCTGACGCTCATCCCCGGTAGGCGACCACCACCGCGCCGGCTGGATGGTCGCCCACCTGGACCGCCGTGAACAGGGGAGCCGACTTGTACCTGTGCACCCATGGTTCCGAGAAGGTGCTCAGCCGGATTACCGCGAGGTCGCCGGACTGTTCGTCGATGGCCAGGGCGTACTGGCGGTCGGGCGTGAGCAGGATTGCGCCCGGCGTCTGGCCCACCTGCACCACCGCGACGAGCATACGCGTATCTACGTCGAGCGCCGTGACGCTGCCCGATTCCGGATTGGCCACCAGCAGGTATGGTTCGGACGTTTCCGTTACCGCCATAGCGCCGGGCGCATGGCCCGCGAGCACGGTCTGGTCGATCTCGGTGCTGTAGGGGAATACGATGACCACGGCGTCCATGCCGTCGCCCGTGACGAAAAGCTGGCCGCCATCGGGAGTAACGCAGAAATGCCGCGGCGCCAGCGGCAAAGGAAGGCGGACCACGGTCTTGCCCGTGGCAACGTCGTAGATGGCCAGGTTGCGGTCCGGCGGGCAGGCCGCCATGAGAAGCTGGCTGTCCGAACGGAATTGGACCAGCGAGGGTTCGTCGGCCGACGCGATGGCTCGCTCGATGACGCCGTGGGAAAGCGAGACGATCGAAATGGATCTCCCCTTACGGCTGACGATGGCGGCGCGTCCGTCGCCGCTCAAATCGAAGCCGTCCGGAGGCGCCGGGAGCGAAATGCGGCGGGACGGCCGGAAGGAGCCAAGCGGAATCTGGACCAGCGCGGCCGGTTCCCTGTAGAGCGCCCAAAGAGCGTCGCCTTGCGGCGCAAGCCGCATCGCCACCGCCTGGCTGCCTCCCCAGGCTTTGCGGCTCACAGTCAGCGAGGCTACATCGATTTCGTAAACCGCTCCCGCGTTCGGCGCGAGAGCGTACACCTTGGGCTTTTCCGAAGCGGGGCCCGCCAGCATGGCGGAGGGCGGCGCATCGACCGGAATCTGCTTCCGGACGCGGAAGGTACTGAGGTCTACCGCGGTGACCGAGCGGCTTCCCCGGTTGGCGACGAAGCAATAGCCCGGGTAGCCGGTAGCCTTCTTTCTGCCGCAGCCCAGAGCCGCCACCGACGAGAGTAGAAGAGCGCGCCGGGAAATCCTGGGAGGGGTCACTTCCCTCATTCTACTTCGCCCGCCGGAACTGTCGCTGCCCCCGCAAATCGGGTTACAATACAAAAGCCGTTCCTTAACACTGTTTTACTTGCCTGCAAGGGCCTTGGAGCCAGAATGGAAAAACCGGCGCAGAACATACAAGATAGCTTTTTGAATAACGCCCGTAAGGACAAAATTCTCCTCACGATTTATCTCATGAGCGGCGTAAAGCTTTCGGGGAGAATCAAGAGTTTCGATAAGTATTCGCTGATCCTGGAGACCAATAACCAGGAGCAATTGATCTTCAAGCACGCCGTCTCCACGGTAGTGACTCAGAGAATGCCGCACGCCTACGCCAGCGTCCCCCCGGCGCCTTCCCAGACCGTCGCGCCCGTGACGGGGGCCAGCGTTGCGGCGCCGCAGGAATCGCCGGAGGCATAAGACACGGCACGTCCAGACGGCGTACGAGAGCGGGCCATCCTGGTAGGCGTGGAATGGACGGCGCGCGGGCGCTCGGCCGCCGTACCGGTGGATGAGTCGCTCGATGAGCTGGCCGAGCTGGCGGCGAGCGCCGGCGCTCAGGTTCTCGACCGCGTGCTTCAGTCGCGCCCGGGTCCGGAAGCGGCCACTCTGATTGGGCGGGGCAAGGTGGAAGAACTGGCGGCCGCGGTCCGCTCCGGCGAGGCCGATCTGGTGGTTTTCGATCGCGACCTTTCGCCCACACAGCAGCGCAACCTGGAAAGGATCGTCGGCGCGAAAGTCATCGACCGAACGCAACTGATCCTGGATATCTTCGCCTCCCGCGCCCGAACCAGAGAAGGCCGTTTGCAGATTGAGCTGGCCCAGTTGAATTACCGCTTGCCCCGCTTGTCCGGACACGGCGTGGAAATGTCGCGGCTGGGCGGCGGCATTGGCACGCGCGGACCCGGCGAAACCAAGCTGGAAACGGATCGCCGCCGCATCGCCCATCGCATCAAGAAGATCGAGGACGATTTGAACGGGGTGCGGGCCGGGCGCGCGCTGCATCGCCGCCGCCGGAACGCCGTCCCGCTGGCCACGCTGGCGCTGGCGGGGTACACCAATGCCGGGAAGTCGACGCTCTTCAATCGCCTGACTCAGGCCGGCGTGATGGTGGATGCGCGCATGTTCGCCACGCTCGACCCCACGGTGCGGCCGCTCATGCTGCCTTCGCGCCGCCGGGTGCTGTTGAGCGATACGGTGGGTTTCATTCGCAACCTGCCCACCACGCTGGTGAAGGCCTTCCGCGCGACGCTGGAAGAAGTGGCGGAAGCCGAGCTGGTGCTGCACGTGGTGGATGTTTCCGCGCCCTCGGCCTCGGAGTACGTGGCTCACGTCATGTCGGTACTGGCGGAAATCGGCGCCGCTGAAATCCCGCAGATTCTGGTGATGAATAAGATCGACCGGCTCTCCGGCAGCCCAGCCGATGCCGGCGCCCTTTCCCAGCGACTGCTCGGAGGAGGGCGTCATGTCACCAGCGCGACGGCGGTTTCGGCGCTCACCGGGGCCGGCCTTGACGGACTCTTGCGCGCCATCGACGATGCGCTGCAACTGGACCCCGTGCTGCGAGCCACCTTCCGCATCTCCAGCGGAGACGGCGCCACGCTGGCTATGCTGCACCAATTTGGAAGGGTGCTGGCGACGCGCTACGAGGGAACCCACGTCGAAGTGGAGGCCGAAGTGCCGGAATCGCTCAAGAGACGCCTGGAGAGCGCGTCCTAAGAGATCCACAGCCTCTGTGGATAACCCTGTGGGAAATGGCTTTCGGCGAATGTTAACGTATTGTTAAAGAAGACACTTATCTCGAATTGAACCACGCGGCAGCAAGTTGCATCGACAGCGCCAACCCATTTAGATTGAATATCTTGCTGGCTACGTCCGAAACCGTGCTGCATGAGACGGCGTGACGTCCGGGAATCACCCCGCAATAGCCGGCAGTTATCCACAACTGACTGGGGTAAAACCCGGATCTCGATGTCCCACGGATTTCGGATCTCTTTTGCTACACTTGGATCTGAATGGCGGCGTAGCTCAGCTGGCTAGAGCGAGGGTCTCATAATCCCTAGGTCGGGCGTTCGAGTCGCCCCGCCGCCACCAATGCCGTCCGGCCGCCTCTATAGAGGCTTTGAAGGAGAGAAATACCAATGAAGCTTCATGTTCAAGTTGCGGTGCTCGCGCTGGCCGCGTTGACGCCGCTGGCCGCTCAAACGCCGCAGGGCTGGAAGCAGCGCGTCGATCGCAGCCAGGCGGCTACGGACCCCGACGCCTCCGGCGCCATCAAGTTCGTCACATCGGGAACGGGATTCCACGCCACGAATCCGCAGGCCGCGGTCTATTGGAATCCGGCGAATACCGCGTCGGGCGTTTACACATTGAAGGCCACCTTTACGCAGATGGCCAAGAGCGGCCACACCAACTATTACGGACTGGTGTTTGGCGGCAGCGCTCTGGAGGGTCCGCAACAGGCCTATTTATACTTCGTAGTGGCGCAGGACGGGACGTGGCTCATCAAACGCCGCGACGGCAATGCGACCAGCAATGTGTCTGAGAAGACGCCGAGTCCCGCGGTGAAAATGCTGGATGCCAGCGATAAGGCCACCAATGCGCTCGAAGTGCGCGTAGGCGCCGACAAGGTCGATTTCGTGGTCAACGGCACGGTGGTCCATTCGGAGCCCAAGACCGGCGCGATGGCCAAGACCGACGGCATTTACGGCATCCGCGTCAATCATCTCCTCGAAGTTCAGATCGACGGGTTTGGCGTGTCGAAGTAGCGGCGTTCCCTTGCCGAGAAGCATCATCGCAGTGGGACCGGACGCTGTCCGAAAGACGGCGGAGATTCTCGCGCTGGCGGAAACCGGCAAGGAGACGGGCGGAGGAATCGCTCCCGGCCTGCAGTGGGGCGGGGATCGCATGGCTCTCGCGGTAAGCGGCGATTGCGTCCAATTTGTCGCGGGCAACACGCTCTACAAGCAGGGTCAAACCGATTTTCTGGCAGCGGAGTTTCCAGCCGGAAGCGCGTCTCCGCGCCGGGCTCCGTGGCTGCAGGGCTTGACGCCTTACGAGATGCCCTTCTGCATGGCGCTGGCAAAGGAACTGCCGCCGGCCTGGCCGGGCATTATTTCGGTCTGCGCGTTTCTGGACCGGTTCAGCCATTTCTACCGTGCCAATCGGAATCGGATTGAATTGGCGGGGCGTGAGCTGCGGTATGTCGCGGAAGGACTCCTGGCGCTTCAGCATTGGCCGGAGCTCTTCGACATGGCGATGGATTCCATGGGCGGGCCGGCGCGGGAGAGCCTCCCCAAAGGGCTGGCCGACTCCGATATGGGCGCTTTCCTGGGCAGGCTGCTGATTGGCGCTCAAGACGCCCGCATAACCCTGGCCCGCTTGCCGGAATGCCTGCGAGCCATTTACGATCCCCCGATACCGGCAGCCGAAGACTGCCTGCGGATTCCCCATTACCGTAGAATGCTGAGAAGCACGGAGAGGTTCGCGGAATCGGCCGCGCCGGTGGTGGAACAACTCGGCTCTGCGTTGTGACGGATGCCCGCTATACCGTCAGCGAATGCACGTAGGGAATGCTGTCCTTCATCAGGTCCAGATCCATCTCGATGAAATAATTCTTTACGCCGGCAGGCTCGGCGGCGGCGAAAAGCTCGGGCCAGTTCACGGCGCCCTGGCCTAGCGCCACTTGCTTCTTCTCCGCGGGCGAATAATCCGCGAGGTGCAGCGAGAGGAACCGGCCGGGATACTTTTGCAGATACGTGATGGCCTGGTAGCCCAGGCTGATGACGGCGACCTGGAATTGCATGCGGATCAGCTTCGGGTCGAACGCGCCCATCAGTTTGTCGTAGACCAGCGCGCCGCCGATTTCGTGGAACTCGAAATCGTGATTATGGAAGCCGAGTTGAATGCCCGCCTTCTGCACCTTTTCGCCGATGGCATTGAGTTCGGCGGCGGCCGCGAGCCAGTCCGCCATGGTGGCTGTGTTAGGCAGCCCGAAGGTGGAGAGAATCATCTGGGTCAGGCCGAGTTCCTTGGCGAAGGCGATGCGCTCGTCGAGATTTCGCCGGAGTTCCTGGAACTGGAAGTGGCAGCTTTCGCAATGCAATCCGGCGGCCTCGATAGTTGAGCGCATCCGGGCGGCGGGCATATTCGCGAGCGACGTCCATCCATAGCCCGGCGGCGAGCACATCTCGATGGCGCCGAACCCGCTATCGGCGAGCATTTTGAGCGTGCCCGGGAAATCCTTCTGGATGGCGTCCCTGACAATCCAGGTTTGCACGCCGATCGGCATGCCCATCGGATCGGCGCGCAAAGCGCGGGTGGATGCTAAGCCTGCCGCGGCGACGGCCGCGCCGCCCAACAATTGCCTTCTGGAAATGCGCATGTGCGTGCTCCTCGTTAGCTGACCTGTTCCTTGGTGGCCGGCCCGAATGCCGTGGACACATAGCGCCAAGTCCATGTGAAGAGGAGCTTGTCCACCATGTACTTGAGCTGCTTGAAGATGGCATCCGGCATATCCGCCTCCCAATAGGTCCGGGCGTACGGTCCACGCACGTAATAGTAGTGGTGCTCCGATCCGGAGGCGTCGTATACCGTGTAGTGGACATTGTAAATTGCAGAAGGATTGTATCTATCCGGCGAGACCGTGTAGTGGTCATGCCTGGCGATGTCGTTGTTTGTTCCGCCGTGGGAGCCGTAGGAATACGTCCCATGTTGCGATGCCGACGCGGTTCGCGTCCAAACGGCGCTGTTGATGGTGATGGTCGCGGGCAGATTCCTCATGTTGAGGGATCTGTTCGCCGATGGCGTACGCTCGACAAGGACCTTCGGGAGGGCCGTGGGGGCCTTAGCCCAAGCGCCCTTCAATGGCATCATTGGCGGTTCCTAAACCGGCAAATTCCGGCTTGAAATTCCCATTTCTTATTCAGTATAAACCGAACCGCCGTCTTTTGTCCCGCAAGCGACGGCCAGGCGCGATTCAGTCGATAACCGTCTCGAAAGCGACCACGGCGCGGCCCAGATGAATCTCATCGCCGGCTTCGAGCCTGACGCCGCGAGAACTTCGGGGTACTTCGAGGCTCATGCCGTCACGCACGATCCAGACGCCGCATTCGGGCGCCGCGCGGTCCTCGCCGCGAGCGTACCAGCGGTCGTTGAAGAGACGGTACTCGCCGGAGGCGCGGTCGTAGAGGATATGGGCGTGCTCGCGCGAAACGGAGCGGTTGATTTCGGTGTCTTCGGCGAAGGCCAGGTCGTTGCGCCGGAACAGGCCCTGGTCGCGATAGACATCCACCACGCGGCCGATGTTGGTGCGGGCTTTATCGAGAAGCAGCGTCTCGACATTGGCGCAGCCTTCGCGCACCGCCAGCCGCGCCACGGGCGGGGCGGCGACAGCGGCCTGTTCCTGCGACGCGGCTTCCACTACCAGCCAATCCTCGCCGCGCTGGGGCAGACCGGCGACCGGCTCGACCTTCACGCGCAGGCTGTCGGGATAGCGGCAACCCGCGTCGCGGAGGGCGTTGCGCACTTCCTGCTCCAGGTACCGTTGAAAGAAGCGGCCCGCGAAGATCTCGCGGCGGCTTTCTTCCACGCCGCGCATTTGCACGCGCACCAGGTCGAAGGGGAAGACTTTCCGTCCGCCGGAGCGGTAGCTCTTTTCACGGACCTGGTCGAGCACGGCCAGGCGGATCTCGGCCAACTCGGGCGGCTCATCCGGAGCGCGCTTCGGAGTGGGCGCGCCGGCCAGCGGGCTTTCGAAAACCGTCCGGCCAAATCGTTCGAGAAAGTCAGTCAGGTTCATATCGCCACCTATGGCATCCAACCCAAATCTCGCGCGGCTTCCATCACCTCACGGGCGATGGGCGCGGCCACGCGCGCGCCGTAACCGCCGTGCTCCACCAGGACGGCGAAGGCCAGGCGGTGAGTAGCATCGCCCTCGTAAGGCGCAAAGCCGACGAACCAACTATGCGGCGCGCCGGCGTCCAGTTGGGCAGTGCCGGTCTTGCCCGCCATGGAAAGGGGCGTGCCGGCCATGGCCTGGCGCGCCGTCCCTTCGGTGACCACTCGCCGCATGGCGCCTGCGAGAAAATCGGCCTGAGCGGCGGGCAGTATCGCAACAGGAGCGTCCGCGCGCGGATTGCTGAAATCGTCGATCCAGCGGCCTTCCGGCATTTGGCCTCCGGCGGCAATGGCGGCTGCCACGCGGGCCATCTTGAATGGGGAAGCCAGCACCGGCCCCTGGCCGTAGGAGGCGAATGGCAGGGCCTTGCGCAATTCGACCGGATCGCCGGTGGAAAAGCCCATGCGCGCGGCGGTATCGGCCAGCGCCTGCGACCCTACGTCGTGCACGCCCAACTGCGCAAAGTAAGCGTTGCAGGAGACCGCGATGGCGCGTTCCATATCGAGCGTGCCGTGCGCGCGGTCGCCGATATCGTCCTTGATGGGCCGGTTCCAGCCGGGGATGACGGCGCCGGCGCGGCCGTCGGGCAGCGTGCGGCAGAGAAACGTGCGATAGCGGAGCGCGGGATCCTTGACCAGCGCGGCGATGGCGGTGACCAGCTTGAAGGCCGAGCCGGGCGGGTATTGGCCGTAGCGGGCGCGGTCCAGCAACTCATCGCCCGTGGCGGCGGCGGTGCGGGCGGCCGGAGGAGCAGGCGCGGGAGCGCTCACAATGGCCAGCACGTCGCCCGTGGCCGCGCTCATCACCACAACGGCGCCGCTCGATGCGCCGGCCGCGCGCAGGCGGCGCTCCAAAATCTGCTGGGCACGAAGCTGAAGGCGGATATCGACGGTCAATCTCACGTTGCGGTCGCGGGCCAGGATGCGGGCGATATCCGGATTGCCGGGTTGATGGCGATGGCGCACCAGCGGCGCCAACTCGGAGTAGACGTAGCCCTGCAGCCTGGCGTTCGAATCGCGCTCGACGAGGGACGTGTTGCTGGCGTCGAAGTTTTCGCCGGTGCGCAGATCGCCGAGCAGGTGCGCGGTGGCGGAGCCGAAGGGATAATGGCGGGCCTCAAAGCGCGAGGCCGCGGCATCGGGCGAAATTCCCAGCGCCGCGTATTCGGCCTGGTGACGGAGCAGCTCGTTCCAGTCGCTGGTAGCCAGCGGGATTCCGTTGCGGTCGTAGATGGAGCCGCGCGGGATTTCGCGCGCCAGCGAGTTCATGCGGGGATTGCGCTGGGCGCGTTTGAGGCCATCCTCTTCATAAGTGCGGGCGTCGCGGGCCAGATAAGCGGCATCCGCCACCACCTGGTAGCGGGCAACGAAGACCAGAAGCACGGCGGCGGCGCCGGCCAGGACGAATTTCAGCGGCCGTGTGGAGGCCGGCAGCAGACCCGGTTGCGTGGAACGCGAGCCTCGCGCGCTAATGGACGCCACCAAAGCGAAGATCAGAAAGTTGGCGAGCATGGCGGTGTTGCCGGAACTGAGAAACGGCGACACCACGCCGGAGAGCGGGAGCACGCCGAGCACGCCGGAGCTGATCAGGAGCATCTCGCTCGATAGGAGGGTGGAGAGGCCCAGCGCCAGGAAGAAGCCGAAGTGCGTATCGGCGCGCGCAGCGGCGCGAAACCCGCGCGCGATCAGAAATCCGAACAGCAGGAAGACCGTGGCCACGCCGGCGGCGCCCCACTCCTCGCCAATGGCCGGCAGGACCAGGTCGGTGTTGCCGGCGGGGATCATTTCGGTATCGCCCCAGCCCGGTCCGGAGCCGAATGGGCCGCCGGTGGAGAAGGCCCAGATGGCGTGGGCCAGTTGATTTCCGCCGCGGACGTCGTTGTCCCAAGGCGAAAGCCACATGTCGATGCGCTCGACGACGGTGCGCGGCTGGCCCATATGGTAACCAACCGCAACCGAGCCGACCATCAGCGCGAGGCCGGCCAGCGCGAGGCCGGGGCGGCCGCGCGACACGGCGAACAGGCTGAGGAAGACGACGAACATCACCAGGGCCGGACCAAGGTCCTTCAGCACGAAGAACATGACGAGCGAAATGCCAGTGGCGGAGAGAACCGGCGCGATGTGCTCCATGCGGGGCAGGCCGGCGCGGCGGAAGAAGCCGGCGAAGACGCGCCTTTCGCGCAGATCGCGCAGGCGCTCCCAGTTGCGCGTGAAATAGCCGGCCAGGAAGAGGACGAGCAGAATCTTAATCAGCTCGACCGGTTGAAACGGGCCCAGGTTCACTTTGGCGTCGTTACCGGCGGGACCGCGGCCGAAGCCCAGCAGCAGACCGAACAGACCGAGCGCGGCGAACAGGGGGGTATAACACCAATCCGACAGGCGCCGGTAATCGAAGGCAGGCAGGGCGGCGAGCGCCAGCACAGCGCAGCCGAGAACGGCGCCCAGGGCGAACTTGCGGAACTCGAGCGTATCGCGCAGGGGATCGCGCATGGCGGCCATCAGAATGAAGCCGATGCCGGTGAGCAGATGCAAGGCCGGGAGCAGCGCCGTATCGCCTCGGAAGCGCGCCAGGCGCCAGACCAGCGCCACCAAATGGAAAGCGGCGAAGTAGAGCGCTGCCCATAGCAGAAACTGGCGGCGGAATTCTCCGGGCGTGCGCACGGCCATCAGCGGCTTGATGCGCGCCAGGGGAAGCAAGGAACGGCGCGGCGGTCCCGGCGCGCGCACGGCGGCCAGCGCGCCCGCGTTCGCCAGGGGGCGCGAGCGCTCCAGGAATTCGAACACGGTTTGCGCGGCCGATTCCCGCTGCTCGCGGTCCTGAAACGATTCGAGCAGCGGCGCCAGTTCCTGGGGACTCTTGACGGCATTGATTTGGACCAGGCGGGCGGCCGCGGCGAAGCTTCGGGACTTGCCGGCGTAGACCATGCCGAGGCCGGCCGCCACCAACAGCGTGGCGCACAGCAGCCACAGCCAGTTGCCGCGAGGCAGCCCGGTCTTTTCCACGGCGAGGACGCTGGGCGTGGCGCCGGGAGCGGTCCAACTTTGCGTTACCGCCATGAACGCCTCCCCTTTGCGGGCTTGCGGCCTGCGCCGTAATGCAAATGGGTCAGCTCATTCAAGTGAGCATCCACCTGGCCAAAGCCGCGAATCTTCTGGTACTGCGTCTGGGCGATTTGCGCATCGCGGCGGGCGAGTTGGGGTTTCGCGGCGGCTTCACTTTCGGCGCGGATGCGCCAGGCGTCGGCCTGCTGCTCAAGCTCGCGGGGGCCCAAAACGGCGCCCAGGCTTCGGGCCGCGGCGAACTCGACAAGGGCCTTTTCCAGGTCGTGGAACGCATAGACATCGAGACGAGCCAGGGCCAGGTGCGGGTCGGCGTCGCGCGGCATCTGTTGCGCAGCCTCGGTGAAATCGGCGCGCGCCGCGACCATCGCTTGCACCTTGGCCATTCCGGAGTACTGGCCATCGCCGATTCGCTCGAGCGTGGCGTAACCTTTGGCCAGCGCCAGCTCGCCCTTGGTACTGGCGGCGGAATCGCCCAAGGCGACGGCGCGCGAGAAGTAGACTTCCGCCTTGCTCCAATCGAAATCGGCGAGCTCGGGATCGCTGCCGGCGCGATACGCCTCGATGATGCGGCCTGCTTCGGAGGCGTAGAGATCCGGCAGTTCCGCGTCAGGACTGCGCGGCGCGGAAGGCATTGGTGGCGCCGGGCGGGCGGCTGTTGTATGCGCTGCGGCGCGCGTGTGCCAGGAGTGCCAGGCCAGCATGACGCCCATGGACAACGTCATCCCAACCCCGAACCAAGCCACGGCTTGGGCCGTCATCGCGGCGCGCCGCACCCGCCGCAGGGTTTTGGTGGCCTGGCGGAGGCACGCGCGCGCCGCTTCGATGGTGGCATTGGCGGCCCACGGACGCGCCGCCATCTCGGCGAGCACAGGCCGCTGTTCGAGGAATGCCTGCAGATCGAATTGGAATTCCCCCGCCGACGCGTAGCGCCGCGACGGATCTGACGCCAGCGCCTTGCCAATAATCGCGCGCAGGGCGTGCGGACAACTCGCGGGCAGGGCGCGCGGCGGGCGCTTCGAGCGGATCAGCCGTTCCAGCCGGCGCGTGTCCTCGGCGCGGTACGGCGGCTGGCCCGCCACCATTTCGTAAAGCGTGGCGCCCACGGCCCAGAGGTCGGACTGCTGGTCCACCTGCGAATTCAACAGGCGCTCCGGCGCGCAGTAGCCGGGGCTTCCGAAGAGGTGCGCGGTGGCATCGCAATTGGCCCGCAGGGTCTTGGCGATGCCGAAATCGAGCAAACGCACGGTGTCATTCGGCCCCAGGTGGATGTTGGACGGCTTGATATCGCCGTGCACCACGGCCGATTCCCGGTTATGGAATTTGACAAGCTGTTCGCAGATTTCAAGCGCGATCACGGCGGCGCGGTTGGGATCGATGATGGATTCTTTGTGCAACACGTCGGCCAGATTGCGGCCTTCGACGTACTGCATGGCCACGAAGAAATAGCCGTCCAGATCTCCGTAGTCGTAAATCTCAACCACGCGCGGATCGATTCCCTGCAGCTCCTTCTGGATGGCCGCGCCGCGGCGTTCGGCTTCGACGATCAACCGCGTATTGGGATCTTCATCATGCGGAACGAGCTTCAGGGCGGCCTGGCGGTTGGCGGCCGTATCTATGGCGAGATACACGTCGGTCATGCTTCGGCCGAGCGGCCGCACGATTTCATAAGGTCCGAGTTTGGATGGCGCGGTCATCGGTCACCTTTTGAACCCCAAGGCCGCCCATACTATCATGCCCAGCAGCAGGCCGTAGAGCAGGAAGGCGGCGCGGCCGGTGAACAGGCGGGCGCCGCGGCCGGGGCGCGTGGTGGAGAAGCGGGGCCGGGTGACGCCGGAGCGAGGCGCGCCGCGGGCGCGATACCCAGCCCCGGCCACGAAGACGGCGGTAATGTTGTCGCGCCCGCCGGCGGCATTGGCGGCTTCCACCAGGGCGGCGGCTACGCGCGCGGCATCGCCATCGTAGCGCTCGGCGATCTCGCGCACCTGGACGGAGGTGAGACAATCGGTGAGGCCGTCGCTGCACAGCAACACGGCGGCGTCATCGCGGAACGAGCAGCGGCGGATCTCGATGAAATCCGGTGCGGACGCCGAGCGCGGAAGCGAGCCGACATCGCGAAACACTTCGTTGCGGCGCGGATGCGCCATGGCTTCCGCCTCAGTCAGCGCGCCCGAATCTTCCTCTTCGCCCACGGGCGAATGATCGGATGTGAGCTTGCGGATGCCGCCGTTCCAAAGCAGGTAAAGGCGCGAATCCCCTACGTGCCCGATGACGATTTCCCCTTCCTCGACAATGGCCAGCGTGAGGACGCAGGCCATTCCGCGGCGGGCGTCATCCGCCCGAGCCAGCTCGTAAATGCGATTGTTGGCGTGGACGATGGACCCGGCGATTCGCGTTTCGGCCGGGCCGGCGGCGCCGATGGTTTCGCGGATCGCCGCGACAGCCGTCTCCGCGGCAAGCTCACCCGCGGCTTGTCCGCCGACGCCATCCACCACCAGGAAGACGCCGCGTTCGACATCCATCCAGCAGCGGTCCTCGTTCGATTCGCGCAGCAGGCCCGGATCCGTGGCGGCGCCGGCGGTAAGTCTGACGGCGGTCCTCATTCTCAATCCTTCCGATGTGCCAATGCGAAGACCGCGACGAATATCAGAAAAGCGATCGCGAAGAGCGTGTGCAGACGGTAGAGTTGCAACAGGACCTCACTTCCTCGCTTCAAAGGACAGCTTGAGGATTTCGGCGACGCCGATTTCGGCGCGCTCGGGAAGGGCTTCCTCCACGCCAGGGGTCAGGCGCCGGCCATTGAGCCAGGTGCCATTGCGGCTTTGGTCCAGAACTACGAACTTTCCGCTGGCCGGGTCGCGCCGCAGACGCAGATGTTCGCGGGACACTTCGTCGCTTGCGTAGAGCGGCAGATCGACCCAGAGATCCTCGCCGCCGCGGCCGATGCTGACTTCGTTCTGCGTGACCAGGAACGTCTGCGGCCCGGAATCGTCGCGGTAGCGGATCTCGGCGAATACTTTGTCAGGCAGGCGGCGCGTGGCGGCGCGGTCGCGCGCCACTCGCGCGGCGGTGACGGACGGCTCGCGGTCGATCAGGGTAGTTTTGGCGCCGCGGTAGCCGGGCTGCGCAACGTCGTTCAGCTCGGAGTGGATCTCGACGTCGCCTTGCGGCACGCTGCCTTCGGAGTCGCTGAAGAGATCGATCCACCAATCGTTCCGGGCGATGCGGTGCGGCTTGCGCGCGCTGCCGCGGCGGAAGAGCGAGTTGGCGCTGTTCCACGCGGACATGCGCGCGGCGAGGGCCCGGCGGGCATCCTCCTTAATGAGATCCTGAACGCTGGCCAGACGCTGGTAGTCCTCGGGATGCAGATAGACGCTGAACACGCACGGCAGCAGGACGCTGTAAGCCATCTCCAGACGGCCAAGCTCCATGTTACGGATCAGCTCATCGACAATGGTCTGAGCGCTGATTCTGGTCAGCGGGTTGGTTCCGTGCGCCATAAGACTCTACCCCGGAAAGAAGACAGGCGGGCCCACGAACAGCGTGGGCACCCCGGCCCGTCCCACTGATAGACGGCGGGGGGCGAGCGCCCGGTTTCGGAGTGGAGGATTAAAGTTCCGTTACCCTGGGCGGCTTGGGCGGCGGCACAGGGGCCGGGCCGGACACGCCGCAAACGGCGTTGACCTTCGCGAGCAGCGTCGAGGCCGTATACGGCTTGCCGACGAAGCCCGCGAACGGCTGTCCGGCGAACCGCTTCATTACCTCGATCTCGTTGTAGCCGCTTGAGATGAGGACCGGCAGATCCGCCCGGACGGCGAGCAGCCGACGCAGCGTCTCTTCTCCGCCGATCAGAGGCATGGTCAAATCGAGCAACACAGCGGCGAGCCGGCTGGGATCCTGCTCCAGGGTTTCGAGGGCTTCGATTCCATTCCGGGCCACCAAAACCCGGTATCCGTACCGCTCCAAACTCGCCTTGGCAACCGAGCGGACAGACTCTTCGTCGTCCACCACCAGGATGGTGCCCTGGCCGGCGCGGTTCTCCGCCGCGGGCGCACTCTCGGCTTTCGCGGCCGCATCCGGGACGGCGGGCGGCAGCATCACCGTAAAACATGCGCCATGGCCGGCGTGGCTGTAGACCATCACGGCGCCTTTATGCGCGCGCACGATGCCGTGCACAGCCGCCAATCCAAGCCCGCGGCCGGTAAACTTGGTGGTGAAGAACGGCTCGAAGATCCTGGGCAACGCCGCCTCATCGATCCCCGATCCCGTGTCCCCCACCTCCAGGCAGACATAGGAGCCGGGTGGGATATCCAGCCGGTTTTGTTCGATCAAGGCCGCATCCACGCTCCGCACTTGCGTCTGAATGCGAATCCGGCCGGGCTGGTCCCCGATAGCCTCCGAAGCGTTGAGCGCCAGGTTCATGATGAGTTGCTGAATCTGGCCGGCGTCCGCCTCCACGAGAGCGATATTTTCGTCCAAGTCGAGATCGATGCCGATCGTCGCCGGAATGGAGCCTCGCAAGAGGACCGCCATTTCGCGCGCCGCTTCCGACACGTTCACCTGACGTACGACGAAACGCCCCTTGCCCGCATAGGCCAGCAGTTGCCGCGTCAGATCGGCCGCGCGGGTGGCGGACCCGATCACCGCCTCGATGAGGGGACGGTCGCGATGCCAGACCGGCAGGGACTCCAGGGCCAGGCTCGCGTTGCCGATCACTCCCGTAAGCAGATTGTTGAAATCGTGCGCGATTCCCCCGGCCAAAAGCCCGATGCTCTCCATCTTCTGGGCCTGGCGCAGTTGATCGTCCCTGATGCGGAGATCCTGTTCGGCCCGCTTCCGTTCGGTGATATCGAGTTCGATGCCATCCCACACGGTAGAGCCATCGGAGCGGCGCGAGGGCATGGACCGCATCAGCGAAACGCGCACCTCCCCGGTTGCGCGATGCCGGTGGCGCACCTCGATTTCAAAGCGTCTCAAAGTCCGGCGCGACTCCTCGATGGCCGCGGACAGCCGCCCCACGTCCTCCGGCAGGATGTTTCGTTCCAGGGTTGAGGGGTCACGCAGGTATTCGGAAGCCGGTACGCCGGTGAGCCGTTCGATGCCGGCGCTGATGAACTCCACGCACGGACGGCCGTCGATGCCGACGCTGAACTTGAAGATACAGCCATCGGGCAGGTTATCGCCGAGCGATCGCAGATACGCTTCGCGCTCCCGCAGCGACCGCTCGGCGGCAATCATCTCCTCATGGAGTTTCCGGTCGGCCAGGTCCATGACGATCAGGCACACGCATTCGGAGCCGCCGAACGACAGCCGCTTGGCGGAAAGTTGCGCCGGCGCCACCACTCCCGCGCCTTTCGACAGCCAGACCTCAGCCTTGACCCCGTCCGAGCCCGCGAGCAGAGCGGAAAGCAGGGGCCGGTGTTCCACCTCGATGAAGTCGTAAATCGAGGCGCCGATCACCCGCTCTAGCGGGATGCCCAGCATGGAGGCAAACTGCTCGTTGGAAAAGAGGATCAGGCCTTCGAGGGTAAGGGTCAGTGCGCCCTCCGCCATGTTTTGGACCATGGCGCGGTAGGCTTCGTCGGCGCCCTTGAGGGTATAGACGCGGTCCCCTTCCGGACCGGAAGCCACCACGGCGTCGATTTCGCCGTTACGCAACGCGCGAAGGGTTTCTTCGGCTTCGTCCAGGCGCACTTGCAGGTCGCGAATGAGCTCCCGCGGATCTTCCTCCGACTTAGCCGCCATTGTGCTCCTTTGCCGGCTTCTCCGAAGCGTCCAGCGGGATGAGATCGAGTCCCACCAGCACCCGGTCGATATCGGACAGGTCCCCGATGATCTTGCGGACCGGCAGCGGCAGTCTCTTCACCAGCGTGGGCGTGACGATCACCTGATCCGGCTTCAACATCTCCGGATGCTGATAGATATCGACCACCTCCAGGTCGTAACGGCCGTGCAGCTTCTCATCGCAAACCGCGCGGATGTTCTGAATGGCGCGTGAGGACCTGGGCGTACTTCCGCTGATGAAGAGCCGCAGGCGGTAGTGCGGGGCATCCGGCTCGGCGGCCAGGGCGTCCTCGAAATCCTTCGTGTCGTCATGCCTGATCGAGTGCTTCATACGCCTCCCGTGAGGGACCGCGGCCGCAGGTCGAGGCCTACCAGCACGCGCTCGGTGTTCGACAGGTCGCCGATGATTTTCCTGACCGGCTCGGGGAGCTTGCGGACGAGGGTGGGAACCGCCAGGATTTGGTCTCCCTTGGCCAGTTGCGGGTTCTTGAGCAGATCGACCACTTCAATGCGATACTCGCCCGCCAGGTGCTCCTCGCAGATTCGCTTCAAATTGGCGAACGCGAGCAAGGATTTGGCGGTCTGCCCCGCCACGTAGAGCCTCAATTCCCAGTTCACCGTGGGTTCGCCGTTGCGTTCCGACGCGGCCTTCATTTTCGGCCTCCGCGCGTTTTCGAACTCCCTCCGTTCGACTCGCTCGGGCCTCTCCTGACGGAGCGGCTCCGGGCCATCTCACCGCGGTCCTGCTCGAGTTTGTTCCGCTTCAACTCCTCTTGCGCGACGAGCTGCCGCGCTTCCTGCTCCTCGGTCTCGAGCTCCAGTTGCACGGCCGCAATCTGGGCCTCTAACGCCTTGCGCTTGCGCTCCAGCAGGAGCTTCTTCCTTTCCAGTTCCAACTGCGCCAACTGCGCATCGGACGCGTCTTTGGCTTCCTGCGTCACGCGGGCGGACCCGGTGAGCAGGCCCGCTTCGCCCAGGTATACTTCCCGCAGCTCGACGCCGCGATCAGTCAAAAGAAACTCGCGGATCTGGTTGGAGTGCGCAATTCCGCGAGCCTTGAGGATGTAAATGCCGCGGTTGCGCTCGCCTCCGCTCTCGATATCGCGGAGCAGCAGCCAGGCGTCCACCAGCGAGGAAATCTGCACCTCGGTCTGTTCCCGGGCGTCCGTGCCGCTGGTCAAGGTGGTCATCAGGGCCGTGATCTGCTTTTCCTTGAGGAAATCCACGAGGCGCAGCAACATGCTTCGCGTCTCGTCGATGGCGCCCGATTGCAGCAGCGCGGTAACCGGGTCCACCACCACGATGCTGGGGTCGGCCTCCTGGATGATCCTGTGGATCTTGACAAGATGCATTTCCAGACCGAAGGTGGTGGGCCGGGCAGCTTGAAAGCGCAGCAGACCTTTGTCCACCCAACGCTGCAAGTCGATTCCAATCGACCGCATATTCCGCACGATCTGGTCCGCGGATTCCTCGAACGAGAAGAACACGCAGCGTTCCCCGCGGGCGCAGGCAGCGTCCACGAAGTGCGCGGTCAGGCTGGTCTTGCCGGTGCCGGCCGTTCCGGAGACCAGCACGCTGCTGCCGCGAAAGTAACCCTTGCCGCCGAACATCGCATCCAGGGCGGGAACCCCGGTGGAGACGCGCTCGTTGGACGCGTCGTGCGTCAATTCGGCCGAGGTCACCGGCAGCACGGAAAGACCGTCGGTCTCAATCAGGAAGGGATATTCGTTGGTCCCGTGCGTGGAGCCGCGGTACTTGACGATGCGCAGACGCCGCGTGAGAACCGTATCCGTGATGTGGTGGTCGAGCAGAATGACGCAGTCCGAAATGTACTCTTCCAGGCCGTGGCGGGTCAACGTGCCCTGCCCGCGCTCCCCGGTGACGACCGCCGTGAGGCCTCTGTCCTTGAGCCAGCGGAAGAGGCGCCGCAGCTCGGAGCGCAGAACCGCCTCATCCTGGAGCCCCGCGAACAGGGCTTCCACGCTGTCGAGGAGAACGCGCTTCGCGCCGATGGAATCCACGGCATGACCGAGGCGGACGAACAGCCCCTCCAGGTTGTACTCGCCGGCCTCTTCGATGAGGCTTCTTTCGAGGTAGATGTGATCGATCAGGAGCTTCTTGCGAGCGATCAGCGCGCCCAGGTCGAAGCCCAGAGAGGCCACGTTGGCGGCGAGTTCCTCGGCGGTCTCTTCAAACGAGAGGCAGACGCCCGGTTCGTCGAAATCTCTCGCGCCTCGGACCAGGAACTCCATGCCGAGCAGCGTTTTTCCGCACCCGGCGGCGCCGCAAACCAGGGTGGGACGCCCGCGCGGCAGACCGCCAAGGGCGATCTCGTCCAGGCCATGGATTCCGGTAGGGCACTTGGGAAGACTAACAAGCGCAACTTCGGAGTCATGCCGCCTCTTACCGGATGAACGCATCGAGCGCTGCTCCTTCGGCGAAATTACGTGAGTTTTATAATAGCACCGGCTGCGCAAAGACGGGTACGAAGAATCGCTTTACAATCAATCGATTGGATCGTGGGGTACAGAATCGGGCCTGTATGCCGCCGCACGCCGGCAAGGCGTCCGCGAGCCGCGGGACATCCTCCCAAAGGGATATTAGGCGGGTGAAACCGCTCGAAGGTAACGTTTGCGCGCGCGCTGTCGTACTCTAAGTAGTAGCGACGCGGTACGTATGCGCGGTTTCAGGCTCATCCTCGTCCTTTCTGTCCTCGCCGTGCCGCTGGCGGTGCCGGACAGGGCGGGCAACGCCATCGATCCGGTCCTGAAGCAGTACATCGACCATGAGGGGTTCACTTGGACGTACCGGCAGACAGCCCATTTCCGCCTTTATTTTCAAGCGGATTCAGAGGCCCGCCGGCACACCGGCGCGCTGAAAAAGAACGTGGAAGCGGACCGCGAGCACGTCATCCGGCTTCTCGGCGCCACCGGCTACGATCCGCCCATTTCCGCCTTTTTCCTGAAATCGGGCGCGCAGATGAAGGAACTGGTGGGCGTGGACGTGGATGGCCGCTCGCGTCCCGCGCAGCACGCCGTGTTTTCGGTGGTGACGCCCGCCCGCCTGCACCTGAAGCACGAGCTATGCCATGAGATTGCGACCAATCTCTGGGGCGCCGCGGAGCCGTGGATCGAGGAAGGCCTGGCGGTTTACGCCGACGAGGGGGCCCCGGTTTCCTCGGCCGAGCCGGATACGGTTCGCTACGATGCCTGGACCCTGCTGAGCGCGGGCAGCCTGATCCCCTTCGAGAAGCTGATCCGCGCGGATTGGAACTCCACCATGTATTCGCCCGATGTCACCTACACGGAGCTGGGCGGATTCGTAATGTTCCTGCACGACCGGTTTGGCGTGGAGCGCCTGAAGCAGATCTGGCAGGGCGGCAGCCAGTCCATCCCCACGGTGCTCGGGATGTCGCTGGCCGATCTGGAGCGGGAGTGGCGCGAATCCCTGGTGACCCAGTTCCCGGCGCCGCCCACGCGGCATTACCGGGCCGGCGACGTCGGCTTCCAGATTCAATAGCTTACAGGCGAACTCCCGTTCTTTCTGCCACGATGCGCTGCCGGTGCTATACTCTTGGCGCGATGCTTATCGCGTTATTTTAATTTGGGTACAGCTCCGGTTATGGACTTTTCTTCCGGATTCTCTATCCGCACGACGGGGGTGTTCTTATGTTCGACCTTATGCTTGTGCGCGTTATTTTCATTACGGTCCTGGCGGTTTCCGCGGCGTTTCTGCAGCCCTTTGGACTGGTTTTCTGGCAGGCGGGGGCGGGCGGCGTGGTTTTGGGGGCCTGCATTATTCTGTTTGAAATCCGGCTGGAGCAAATCAGCCTCAAACGCCTTATCGGGGCGGCCTGCGGCTCCATCCTGGGGATTCTGGGCGCCTTTTTGATGTCCCTGGTGCTGGAAAAGGCCGCGCCCAATCCGTCAGATCCCGCGGCGCGTTTTCTGCAGTTGGCTTTGCTGCTGTTGATGGCCTACGTGGGCTTGATCGTGGGCGCCAAGAAGGGCGATATGTTGAACCTGTCGGCCCTGGGCGGCATCTTCGGCGGCGAGAAATCGTCGAAGAAGTCGTACAAAATTCTGGATACCAGCGTGATTATCGACGGCCGTATCGCCGACATCGCCGAGACCGGTTTTCTCGATGGCGTTCTGGTGATTCCTCAATTTGTGCTGCGCGAGCTACAACTGGTGGCGGATTCGGCCGATTCGATGAAGCGCAACCGGGGGAGGCGCGGGCTTGACATTCTGCAGCGCATCCAGAAGATGGCGCACCTGAACGTCCAGATTGTGGAAGACGATTTCCCCGCCGTTCGCGAAGTGGATATGAAGCTCATCGAGCTGGCTAAGGTCTACGATTGCAAAGTGATCACCAACGATTTCAACCTCAACAAGGTGGCGCAACTGCACGGGGTCTCGGTGCTGAACATCAACGAACTGGCGAACACGCTCAAACCCATCGTGCTGCCGGGCGAGGTCATGCGCGTTTTCATCCTGAAGGAAGGCAAAGAGTATAACCAGGGCGTGGCCTACCTGGACGACGGCACCATGGTGGTGGTGGATAACGCCAAGAAGGTGATTTCCAAGACCATCGATATCACGGTGACCAGCGTGCTGCAGACCACCGCCGGGAAGATGATCTTCGGCAAATTTGACGAACGGACGCATGCCGTCACGGGCGGCGAGAAGCGCGAGCACCCGGTGCGGAAGACCGACCCGCAGCCCATGACCAACGCGGCCGAGAAAACCACGATAGAATCGTAATGCACATGAATGTCGCCGTGATATTGCCCGCCGCGGGCCTCGGTACGCGTATGGGCCGCGGCTCCGCCGAGAAAACAGGCGCCAGCCGGAAGCAGTTTATGCTGCTCGAAGGCTCGCCGATTCTGCTGCACACCGTGCGCAAGTTCGCCGCTTCCGAGCGCGTCGGGAAGATCGTAGTCGCGGTGCGCGGCGAAGATCTGGAATGGCTGGGCGAGCTGCTGGCCGGCGAATTTCCGGACGGCCGCGCGCGCGTGGTGGAAGGCGGCAACAGCCGCCAGCAATCGGTAGCGAACGCCCTGGCTACGCTCAACCCGGACACCGATTTGGTAGCGGTACACGACGCCGTGCGTCCTTTCATCGACCTGGAGACCATACATAACGTGCTCGACGAAGCGGCCGCCACCGGCGCCGCCATCGTCGGGGTGGTTCCGGTGGATACGGTCAAACAGGTGAGCCGCACCAATGGCCGCGCGCGCATCCGCGGCACGCTGCAACGCGACAAGCTGGTGCTGGCGCAGACGCCGCAGGTGTTCCGCTACGACCTGCTGGTCCGTGCATTCGAGACCGCGCGGCAGGATGGATTCATAGGGACCGACGAAGCCAGCCTGGTGGAGCGCCTGGACGTGGAAGTGAGCGTGGTGCTGGGCAGCGATCGCAACATCAAGATCACCAAGTCGGGCGATATGGATCTGGCGCGCTTGTTCCTTCAGGAAGAGACCGCCCGGGACCAAACGGCAACCGTCAAGGAAGCGCGGCTTTGAGCGAAATCCGAACGGGGCTCGGTTGGGACGTGCACCGCCTTACCGCCGGCAGGCCGCTGGTGTTGGGCGGAGTGACCGTGCCCTTCGAACTGGGCCTGGAAGGCCACTCGGATTCCGACGTGCTGGCCCACGCGATTACCGACGCCATTTTGGGAGCGGCCGCCCTGGGCGACATCGGAATGCACTTTCCCGATACCGACCACCAATGGCAGGGCTGCGACAGCCTGGTTTTTTTGCGGCGCGCCAGGGACATGGCGGAGGAACAAGGCTACAGAGTCGTCAACGTGGATTCGACGGTGATTCTGGAGAGGCCGAAGCTGAAGGATTTCCGCGACGCCATACGGGAGCGGCTGGCCGAAGCCCTGGGCCTGGAAAAAGACCGAATCTCCGTCAAGTTCAAGACAGCCGAGCAACTGGGGCCGGTGGGAGAAGGCCGTTCCGCCGAGGCGCAGGCGGTGGTGAGCCTTCAGAAGCTCGGTTCCGGCCCGTGGCACAACGCGGCGGGCCAGGGCGAGTAATGAAGCAACCGCGAACCGAGCCGCGAACGTAAGAGAGCGGTCGCCTGCGCAAATCTGCGCTTATCTGCGGCTAACCCTTCTTCCGCAACCTGCTGCTAGTGAGCCGCCGCATCCGCCCGCCCCACCGCAAGCCACAGGCCAATCCAGCAGCTCACCGGCCAGGTCAGCAGCCAGGACAGCCAGTACCAGTGAGGCCAGCCCTTGCTCCAGTTGGGAACGATCGCGGCAATGCCCATCGCTTCCCCGACAAGGAAGAACCAAAGCACATGCCGCGAGACGCGGTCCGCAGCCAGGCGGGCGCAGAGCCACGCGCAGAGGATTGAGACAGCGACAAAGAGCGCCGTGCTCGCTAGAAGCGCAACACGGGAGGGTATGCGGCCTTCCACGAAATCGCCCGGGAAGACGCGCGACAGCACCGGGTCCGTGGCCATGACCAGAACGACCGAGAGCACGTAACTACCGCCCACGACGGCAATGGATTTGAGCATCGGCTAGACCTCCATGCCGGGATTCCCATTCCAGCGTCCCGGCTCCTCGCCAGTATACTCCTGGTACGAGTCTTGGCTACTGGCGGATTGCAAAATCCATCCACTGCGAGGCGGCCTGGTATTTCTGTTTCGCCAGTTTGTCGACTACGATCAGTCGCAGTACGTAGTCGCCGGGGGGAATCTTCGATAGGACCATATCGCCGCCTGCCAGCAAACGCTTCGGAGTCGTCTGCCCGGCAAGATCCAGCGTCATCGGCTGACCTTGATACACCAGGCTGCCGTCGCGGAAAATCCGGATCTCCACCTGCAGGCCGGTCTTCCCGGCTGCGTCGGCCTGAGCGTTGAAGATCTGGTATTGATACGATAGCGCGGCGCCGGGTGAGAACACGCGTTCGGCGGCGCCGGCGGCTGGGTCGGCATCGGTAACGCGTCCTTCCGGGCGATTCACGTCTGAACCGTTCTGCGCGTTCTCGCGCAGCAGAATGGAGGACAATGCCAGCCGGCCGTTGGCGAGATCGGGCGCCGTCACGAACTGGCTGGCGGATCCCAGTCGTCCGGAAGCCTCGTCGCGCAGGGCGACGCGGAATTGGTACGGGCCGGGGCGCTGCAGAGGCTGGTCTATCCGATACACTATGCCTTTTGCGTGGGCCGCGGCGTATTGCGCGGCATCCAGATCGATGTCGAACCGGCGGTCGCTCCGGTCCACCGGCCTGCCGCCTTCGCCGAAGGTCATGGCAGCCACGTCGACGGTGGCCTTTTGGCCGCCGCCAGGCTGCTCCACGAACTTGATGTTGTTGGCGTCGATGCGCATCACAGCGCTAAGGTAAGCCGGCCCACTGGGCGGTTGGTGGAACAGCGTGGTCAATTTCAGGTCCACGCTGCCGGAGGAAAATGGCGAAGTCAGCGCGTGCATCAATTCGTCATGCCCGTTGCGCGGCGCGCCTTGCGCTTCCGTGTCGGATTCCCCGAAAAAACCGCTGCGCGAACGCACGTGCAAACCAGCGCGAGTGACCCGAACTTGGATGTGGTGAAACACGGGCTCGCCGCTCTTGGCATCGAACGTCGCCTTGTCGGGACGATAGCCGATCAGGTAGTACCCCGCGGTATCGGCCACCGCCTGGTGGATCGCGTCGTCGATGCGGTTATCGTCGTGGATGAAAAGGCCGCCGGTATCTTCCGCCAGCATGACCAGTCCCTGCTGCGAATCCTGCATCCGCTTTTCGCGCTGGCCATCGGCCGCGGGCCTTGTCGCCCCGATTCGCCCTGGCCCGGGAAGAAACGGCGGGACGCCGCGCGGATCGATGGTATAAATTACCACCGACGCGCGGTTGGCCGCGTCCATGAGACGGCGCATGGCGCCCACGACGGACGGGATCGGCGGAAAGGAAGGACCGCCCCCGGCCGTGGGAATCGGGTCGTCCGCCAAGCCTTGGAAGATCTTCATGTTCTCGGAGAACAGGACGACGGATTTACGGCCGGGCAAATCGCGCAGGCCGTCGATCACGTAACGAAGGGCACCCAGCGAGCCCGTAAGGAAGGTCTCGCCGCGGAGCTGGGTATCGGCGGCATCGGCATCCGCGGCGAACACGCCCGCGAGGCTCGATCGCGAAGCCGGGTAGACGCCGGTAAGCCCCCCCACCGGCTCGAACGAATTGACGCCCACTCCGCCGTACACGAACTTCAGGTGGTCGATCGCCGCGTCCAGCAGGCTCCCGTCGGTGGTGAATTGCTGCAGCACGCCCGACCCTCCGCTAGTGCGAATGATGGCCACCATGTCGCCGGGCTCCATCTGCTGGTGGACGAACTTCCGTAGGCCGTCCCTGACATGAGCCATGCTCTCGAAAGACAAACCCAGATCGTCCACCACCAGGGCAAACATCCGGCGGACATCGGCGGGTTTGAGCGCCGCGGGAGCGAGTGGCGCCGCCGCCACGCCGGTTCGGGGGCCAGGAGGTGAAATCGCGAGAACCGTCCCGTTGCCCGTCGTAACGTAGGAAAAGTTAGTGATGGTCTGCGCCTTACCGTCCTGAAGAACTACGAAGTCTCCAGCCTTGAGATTGCTCACGTGGTTGTTCTTGGAATCCGTGACGACGGCGTCCACCTGCACCAGGTTGACTTCGACGCGAATGACCGTTTGGCCCAGGCCCTGCGCGAGCGCGGCCGCGCACGCCAAGACAAAGACGACAACCTTGCGGACCATAAAGGCTCGACGACTCCTGTAAATACTCTACATTACGCCGGGGGCTTGCATTGAGTTTCCCAGGAAAACAAGGCATCGAGTAAACTGTGCCTTATGGCTGCCGATTTCTCCACCGTCTTCGCCGTCCTGAAACCTGTACTCGCAAAATATGAGAACCGCCTGGCCGTGAAGGCCGACACGCCCATTGAATATACGCTTGTGACGAAATCCGCGTCACCTTTCCCACAGCATAAAGGGCAGCCCTTGTACTTCGGCTGCGTGCGCCTGGGAAAGGCATACGTCAGCTTTCATCTGGTGCCGATTTACATGTCTCCGCCGCTCATGAAGAGCGTTACGCCCGCGTTGAAGACGCGCATGCAAGGCAAGGCGTGCTTCAATTTCAAGACTGAGCCGGCGCCGGAGTTGCTGGCCGACCTGTCCCGGTTGACCGAGGCGGCATTCAAGCAGTGGCGCGAGATGAAGTGGGTGTGAACGCGGCCGCTATTGTCCGTGTTACTGCGGGACCGGCTGCTCCGCCGATAGCCATCGACCCAGAGTCCGGCACAGTTCGTCCATTTTCACGGGCTTCGTGATGTAGTCGTCCATCCCCGCTTCCAGGCAGCGCTCGCGAGATCCCGCCACGGCGTCAGCCGTCATGGCGATAACGGCCACCTGACGCGCCGGGCCTTCCCGCCGACGGATGTTCCGTGTGGCCTCGTAGCCGTCCATCTCCGGCATCTGACAGTCCATGAGGATCAGGCTGTAAGGCGCCTGTGCGGACATTTCGGCCGCCTCCCGCCCGTTGGAAGCCACATCCGTGCGCAGGCCGAGCCGCTCCAACATCATGCAGGCGACCTTCTGATTGACGGGATTGTCTTCCACCACCAGAATCCGCCCGTCGCATCGAGCGAACTTCCCGGCGAAGGACGGTTCCGGATTCGGTTTGGCCGCGAGGCTGCCGGAAGGCCCGTTTGGCCGCCGTTCGGCGCAGGCGTTCGCCAGGGCATTGAACAGTTGCGACTGCCGCACCGGTTTGCTGAGACACACATCGACGATGCCGCTCAGTGTTTGACCGAGCTCCTGGAATTGTCCGGAGGAACCCGACATCGTCACAATGACAGCGCCGCGAACAGCCGGATCGGAGCGAATCGCCTGCGCGAATGCAATCTCGCCGCCTCCGCTCAGCGGACAATCGAGAAGGACCACGTGAAAAGGATCGCCGGCCTCTTGCGCGCCACGCATCTTTTGCAGGGCGTCTCGATCCGCGGCAAAGTTCTCGCTGCGAATTCCGTAACCGTTAATCTGTTCGCCGATCATACGCCGGGCGACTTCGTTGTCACCCAGAATCAGAACCCGTGGGATGCCGGTGTCAGCCGCAAGGGCCGGGGCCGCATCCTGCTGCGCATCGAGCTCCAACGGCAGCTCGAACCAAAAAGTGGACCCTTCTCCAAGCCGGCTTTCGACCCCGATAGACCCTCCCATGAGGTTCACGAGCCGTTTGGATATAGCCAGGCCCAGTCCCGTGCCGCCATACCGCCGCGTGGTCGAGCCGCCCACCTGGCTGAACTTCTCAAACAGGAGTCCGATCTTATCCGATGGAACTCCCACGCCGCAGTCCCGCACCTTGATCCGCATCCGCGGGCATCCGGCATAATGCTCCGCGCAATCCACGGAAACCACAATATTGCCGCTGGGCGTAAACTTGATGGCGTTGCCTACAAGATTGGTGACCACCTGGCGGATCCTGGCGCCGTCTCCGATGAACTTGCGCGGCGTCCGCGCGGCGTACGCCAGCAGCAGATCGATTCCCTTCTCGTTGGCGCCGGCGGCCAGCAGGCCGTAGACTTCCTCGATGACCTCGCAAAGGTCGAATGGATAAGCCTCGATACCCACTTTGCCGGCGTCGACCTTCGAATAGTCGAGAATCTCGTTGATCAGCGTTAGCAAACCTTCACCCGACTGGCGTACGGTCTCGGCATATTCCCGCTGCCGGCTCGTGAGATCGGTATCGAGCAGCAGACCGGTCATTCCAATCACGCCGTTCATCGGGGTGCGGATTTCGTGGCTCATGTTAGCTAGGAACTCCCCCTTGGCGCAATTGGCTTGTTCGGCCCGCCTGGTGGCCTCTTCGGCCCGCTTCGTGGCTGCCGCCAGATCTCTTGTCCTTTCCTCCACCGCCGCTTCGAGCGCCGCCCTCACCGAGCGTTGACGAGTCTCCCGCTGCCGCCACCAACACCAGAAGAGGCCCGCCAGCGCAAGCGCCAAACCCGCCTGAGACTGCCAGGCGCGGAACCAGGCCGGACGAACGCGAAACTGCAAGACCGCGGAGTGCGTCCACACTCCCGGCTGGGATTCGCCCTGAACCTCAAACCGGTGGACGCCGGCCGGAAGCTCGGCGAAGCGGACCTCCCGTGTTTGCGTCTCCACCCAAGGACTTGAGGCGTCTCCCATCCGGTACCGGAATCTTACCGCCCCGCGGGAATAGGAGAGCATCGTGAAGCGAAGCGCCAGGGAATGCGTCCGGGAATCGAAATCCGTACCCCGGACCGGCAGATCGTTGCGCAGTACCGTCGTAATCGACACTTCCGGCAGGACGGGCTTCGGCAGGTCCGCCGGCGTAAACCGCGCGAGGCCGCCGCTGGTTCCAATCCACACGCTTCCATCGGCCTCGGCGAAGTACGCGTGGGCGTTGCAGTCGTTCCAAACCAGGCCGTCGGAGGTGTCGTAGTGCGTCCATCCATCGCCATTCAGCTCGGCCACTCCGCTGTCGGTACCCAGCCAGTGCCGGCCGCCGGCATCGAAGAACTGGGAGTAGACGACGTCGCTCGGCAGTCCGTCGGCGGCCGTAAAGTGCCGCATCCGCAAGTTCCCGCCATCGACTTCGATCCGCGTGATTCCCAAGGGCGCGAAGTAGGAAATCCAGAGCGCCCCATCGGGGCCGATCACCACCTGCTGAACCCAATTGTCCTTCAGCCCATCCGCCACGGTGAGCAGACGGCCCACCTGACCCTGCTGAATGTACAGCCCTTTATGGCCGGCTACGAAGAGGCCTTCGCGCGTGGACTTGACTTCCGAGATGCTGGAATCGCCCGTTGGCAGTGGAACCGGTTCCAAGCGCGTGGCCCCCGGCCGCAGGCGCATCACGCCGTGCGACGTCCCAACCCAAATTGCGCCGGCGTCATCGCGATCGATCGCATTGACGTAGAACTTAGGCACAGGGCGGTCCGGTGGATAGACCGTCCGCGCATTGGTCCGAGGGTTAAATCGCACCAGCCCGTTGGCCCCGCCTTCATACGTGCCCACCCAGATGGAGCCGTCGCTTTCCGCCGCCAATCCATATACCGGAAACCTGCCCGCGACATCCGTTGGCCGAAACCGCCACCGGTCACCCGCCTGGGCGCCGCGAAATAAGCCGTGGCTGGTTCCGATCCACAGCTCTCCGCCGGCGCCGCGCACGATTCGCCATATGGACGGATTTGCAAGCCCCTCGTCCTCGGCGAAGCTCTGCCACTGTTCCCGTCCGAGCCAGCGGGCCACACCGTGGCCACTGTAACCGATCCAAAGCGAACCCTCCCGGTCCTCGAATGCGCTAATTACTTCAGCGTGGCTCAGGCCGCTCTCGGCGCCGTAATTCCGGCAATGGCCGCCGTCGCAAATCATGATTCCGGCGCTGTGCGGAATTAGCACCTGTCCGAGACGGTTGGCTACCAGAGGCCAGCTATGGATGGAGTTCAGGTCGGGGAGGTCCGGCACAGCGTGAAACCGCGAGCGGGGCGAATCGCGTACCAGCACTTTTCCCGGGGAACGAATCCACAGCCGCCCGGCGCCGTCCTCCACAATGCTTCTCCAGGGGCCGTCGCTCACGCCGCGGTCGCGGGCCCACTCCTGTTCACGGCCATCTTTGAGCGCGCACAGCGCCGGCCCGCAGCCGAACCACACTGTTCCATCGCGCGCCACGAATACGGCGTACGACTCCTTCGGCGAGATCGGGAGCGGTTGCCCGCGGCCATCGAGCGGCATCGCGCGGAGCCCCGATTGCGCGGCGACATAGAGGTTCGTGGCGTCGCTGCCGATCGCCTGGGCCCCCGTCAGCTCGACGTTTTCAAACCCCGGAACCGCGGCGAAGGCATCTCCCGCCCAACGGAATAAACCGGCGCTCGATCCCGCCCAGAATTGGCCGTCTGTCGAGCTATGCATGGAGTAAACGTCGCCGTGTTTCCCGCCGGACTTCGCGGCAAACGCTTGAAAGCGGTCGCCATCGTAACGGAAGAGGCCGCCTTCCGTGCTGGCCCAAAGGAATCCCCGGCGATCCTGCTGCAACGCGAGGATCGTGGGATTGGTCAATCCCTGGTCTACCCCGTACATCTGGAACGACCAGTGTTGCGCCGTTCCCGGCAAGGGGTACAGGCACCACAGGCTGACCATCCAGCCGATCTTTCGCGGCAGAGACATCCATAATAGTTATCGGCCAAGAATCGCCGCGCCGTAGGCGTTTCAAACACGAAATTTCGCGCTTGCCGGTGGCCGGCCGTGGTCAGCCCGCATCGTCCGCCGATTGCAGGCGGTGTGTCGCCTTAGAGCCGGGGACTAAAAAAACGTGCAAATAAGGGGTACGACCGGAGGGCATTCGGTGTACAATCCCCTGTAACCGCGGCGCAAAATGGAGATTCCGGCTGGCAGACACGGCCCGTATGCGGGCAACTCTTCGCTTGGATTGCGTCCGGTAACTTTGCGCACGCGATAGTGAGGGAGGTGACGAGTCATGGGCCTGAGCAGCAGTAACAACGCGATTCTCGTCAACGGTTGTCAGAGTCTACAGAGCCTAATTGTGACCCTGCAGGTCAATTGGGATTTGATCACGGCCGGGAATAATGGCTTTTCGCTGCAGTTGAATTGCTATCCGCAGACCAATCCCCAATCTACTTATCAGGGCAAGGCGCTGTTTTGGATGCAGTTCGTGATCGCCGTTGAAAACAACTCGGTTCAGTGGGGGATCCAGTACTGGTCCACGGACAAGGGTTTCGGTTTTAGCCCGGCCAACAACTATTCGTCATTCGGCACTGTCTCATCGAATCAGGTGCTGAGAGGCTCAGTGATGAGAATTGCGCTCGACACCGATTCCAACAGCAATGTGACGAGTGCGACATTCAGCATAACCAATCCGGGCTTCAGTGAGGTTTCCAGCTACCAGTTTGGGTTCCCGTCTAACTGCTTGTGTGCGATCTATGGCTTCCAGGTCAATCTCGTAGGACCACCCAGCGGTACCCACAGTTGCACATTCACGTCAGGAGGCGGCATCCTAACCTATCAGGCATTAGCCCCGCTTGCGGTACAGAGTACCAACACCTGCGGCGGCAGTCAGACCCCCACGGGCGAGACGTCCAATGCCCTGTATGGCGATGTCACACCAGCCTCCGGCAAGGACCTGAGCCAGAACGTTTTGCACCAGACGTAGTGACACCGGGCTGGGCTGGGCGGGTGGCCCGGGAGCAAGCCCGGCCCGACATGAGCTGTGCTCTCGTCGGTTTACGGCGAATCCGGAAACAAGCGAGAACGTGTTAGCGCCCCAACCTCCAAGGGCAGGCGATTGCTCCCGATATCTGGGGTTATCGGCGCCTGGCCCGGACACGGCGCCGCTCTCAGGGCGTCACCCCCAGGAGCTTCTGCCCTTCCGTGCATTGCCAAGCTCCCGCGCGGACGTTCTGGAATTCCTGCTTCTGGCCGCTGGGCCACTCGATCTCGACGCGCTGGACGCTGTCCCGCTTGCCGAGGCCGAAGGTGAGCGTCAATTCGGATTGCGAGAGGTAGCTCGATCCGGTCTTCACCATCCGCGATTGCGCGCCGTCGGGAGTCGTGGCGCGCGCCACGGCCCCCACGGCATCGCGATTCGATTTGACTCCGGTCAGCTTCAGGCGCAGCGACCGAAACCCGTTGCCGAGGTCGTTGCGATACAGATACGCGGGCCCCTGGTTGGTGGTCATCAGGAGGTCCAGGTCGCCATCGCGGTCGAAATCGCCGTAGGCGCAGCCACGGCCCACTTTCGGCGCTTCAAAGCCGCCGCCCACAATGCCCGCCACGTCCCGGAAGCCGCCATGACGGTCGTTGAGGAAAAGGTGCGGCGGCTGGGCGTATCCCACGTTGCCGCGAATCTGGCGGACGGTTTCATCGATGTGCCCGTTCACGGCCACCAGGTCGAGCCAGCCATCCAGGTCAATGTCGAGGAACTGGCAGCCGAAGCCCAGGCTATAGCGCGACGGCTGGCCGATACCCGCTTTGACCGCCGTATCCACATAGACGCCTTCGCGCACCTGGCGGTAGAGGGCCATCATCTCGTTATCGAAATTGGTGATGGCGATGCCATCCACGCCGTCGTTATCGAAGTCCGCCACATCGATTCCCATTCCGGCGCGGGCCTTGCCGTCCTCGCTGAAGGCCACGCCCGCTTTGACGGCCACGTCTTCGAAGGTTCCGTTGCGCAGGTTCCGGTAGAGCTTGTTGGGCTGGGTGTCGTTGGCGATCAACAGGTCCAGCCAGCCGTCGCGGTCGTAATCGATCAGTGCCACGCCGAGGGATTTCGAGGCGCCTGGAACACCGGCTATGGGTTAGAATAGAATCGGCATGAAGTTCGTGGTCAGCATCCATCAAGACGAAGACGGCCTGTATATTGCCGAGTGCCCCTCGATCCCGGGCTGCGTCAGCCAAGGGCAAACGGAGCGCGAGGCCGAGGCGAACGTCGTCGATGCGATCCGGGAATGCCTGGCGGTCCGAGCCGAGCTAGGTATGCCGCTCCACGTGACCACGCGCGAGGTTGAAGTAGCGGTCTGATGCCGGAACTCCCGCTGTTCCGGCCACGCGAGGTCGTTCGCGCGTTCGAGCGTCTTGGGTGGCGGGTTTCGCGACGGCGCGGCAGCCACATCGTGCTGACGAAGCAGGGCGCTCCCGCGACGCTGTCGGTCCCCGATCATCCGCAAGTCGCCCGTGGGACGCTGCGGGCGTTGATCGCGAGCGCGGGATTGACTGTGGAAGAGTTCCTCGCGGCAGCCCGATAACCTAGCGTTGCCCGAACTCCGTTTCCGGGTATGCGGCGGGCCGGCGGGGCATGGGCATAACACTTCCGGACCGCGACTTGGAGACTGCAGCGCGGTAGTTTCCAGGAACCCCCTTCACAACCAGAACCTGTGCGCTCATGTAACCGATCGTGATACAGCGGTGTCTTTGCTATTAGATGCGACCGAAGTCATGCGCTCTATACTTGATCCTCTCCAGCTTCCTGCTGACGGTTACCGCTCAGAAACATCCCGGAGACCCATCCGCCGACGATCGGTTGGCAGCTTCTCGGGTCGCGCTTCCGTTTGAGGATGCGGACGGATACGCCGTCATGAGTGCATGGATCGAGGCATACGTCCGGGACGGAAGCGGACCCCTCGTTATACAACAAGAAGTTGGGGCGTCATATCTCAAGGGATGGGTCCAGGCTCCGGGCGATTCCACAGAACCTCCAAACCACGTACCGTTATCATGCTTTTCCAAACGACTTCGATCTGAATTTGAAGAGGCGATTCGCAACTACGCCGAGCAGAACGCGCATGATTGGCTGCTGGAACGCTCAATTGTCTCCAAACGGCTTGCGTATTCGCTCGTGCCAGCTTCAGGCCTCTTGCCCGGATGGGGCACTGGCGGCCAGAATCCTCCGGGTGACAGCAGAATAGCCGGGTATACAGTCTTCTCCGCCGTTGGTTTCGACTCTCATCGGAAGAGAGCTGTGCTGTTCGTGGCGAATCGATATCGACTCGGCGGAGGCTGCAGCTACTTCCTCTTCAGGAGGAGCGGATCAATTTGGCGTGCGGTGAAACCGCCCTGTGTCTCCTCGATTGCCGAGTAGGCTGCGCAGCTGGCTCTCGCGATCCGCGCATTAGCTGACGAAAAGTCGGATATCGCTAACTGGCCCGGACACGGAGCCGCTCTCAAGGCGTCACGGCCACGAGCTTCTGCCCTTCCGTGCATTGCCACGCTCCCGCGCGCACGTTCTGGAATTCCTGCTTCTGGCCGCTGGTCCACTCGATCTCGATGCGCTGGACGCTGTCCCGCTTGCCAAGGCCGAAGGTAAGTGTCAGCTCGGATTGCGAGAGGTAGCTCGATCCGGTCTTCACCATCCGCGATTGCGCGCCGTCGGGAGTCGTGACGCGCGCCACGGCCCCCACGGCATCGCGATTCGATTTGACACCGGTCAGCTTCAGGCGGAGCGACCGAAACCCATTGCCGAGGTCGTTGCGATACAGATACGCCGGCCCCTGGTTGGTGGTCATCAGGAGGTCCAGGTCGCCATCGCGGTCGAAATCGCCGTAGGCGCAGCCACGGCCCACTTTGGGCGCTTCGAAGCCGCCACCCACGCTGCCCGCCACGTCCCGGAAGCCGCCGTGCCGGTCGTTGAGGAAGAGGTGCGGAGGCTGCGCGTATCCCACGTTGCCGCGAATCTGGCGGACGGTTTCATCGATGTGCCCGTTCACGGCCACCAGGTCGAGCCACCCGTCCAGGTCAATGTCCAGGAACTGGCAGCCGAAGCCCAGGCTATAGCGCGACGGCTGGCCGATACCCGCTTTGACCGCCGTATCCACATAGACGCCCTCGCGCACCTGGCGGTAGAGGGCCATCATCTCGTTATCGAAATTGGTGATGGCGATGCCGTCCACGCCGTCGTTATCGAAGTCCGCCACATCGATTCCCATTCCGGCGCGGGCCTTGCCGTCCTCGCTGAAGGCCACGCCCGCTTTGACGGCCACGTCTTCGAAGGTTCCGTTGCGCAGGTTGCGGTAGAGCTTGTTGGGCTGGGTGTCGTTGGCAATCAACAGGTCCGGCCAGCCATCGCGGTCGTAATCGATCAGTGCCACGCCGAGGGATTTCGAAGTGGCGTCGAAGATGCCGCTCCTGGCGGTGACGTCTTCAAAAGTCCCGTTGCCGCGGTTGCGAAACAGCCAGCAGGTCTCACCGTGGTAGGCCTCCGGCGTGCAATACGACTTGCGCTTGCCGTCGAGGCTGCAAAAAACGTCGCGCTCGGGCGACCACTTCACGTAGTTGCAAACCAGCAGATCGAGCAGCCCGTCGCGGTCGTAATCGCACCAGACGGCCGAAGTGCTGAAGGCGCTGCGCCCGCCGAGGCCGGCCTTCTCCGTGACGTCGACGAACTGCCCGCGCCCGTTGTTTTGAAACAGGCGGTTCTGGCCGACGGCGGTAATCAGGATGTCGGGAAAGCCGTCGTTGTTGTAGTCCGCGACAGCCACGCCCATGCCGTACATTTCGACGTTCAATCCGGCCTGGCGGGTGACGTCGGTGAACGCGCCGTTGCGGTCGTTGCGGTAAAGCCGCAAGGCGCTGCGCTGGCGCTTGTGCCCCGGCCAATCCATGCCGTTCACCAGCAGGATGTCCAGCCAGCCGTCGCCGTCGTAGTCGAGGAAGGCGCAGCCCGGGCCCATGGTTTCGGGTAGATACTTGGCGCCGAAGGCCCCGCTGTTGTGATGGAAATCGATTCCGGCGGCGGCCGTGACGTCGGTGAGCCGGAACCCGGGACCGGCGGGAGGAGCGGCCATGAGCGGCAGCGCTCCGGCAAGAAAGGTCCTCCGGGTCACGCGATGCTCACCAGTCCTTCCCGGATGGCATAGACCACCAGCTCGGCGGTGTTGTGCATGCCGAGCGCCTGCATGATATTGGCGCGATGCACGGCCACGGTGTTGGCGCTGACCCCCAGCACGGTGGCGATCTCCTTATTGGACTTGCCATGGACAATCAACTGGAGCACCTCCAACTCGCGGGTGGTCAGGTCCGGCCGGTCGGCCTTGTCGGGCGGCGCCAGCGAACCCAGGCGCGGATCGAGCACCTGCGCTCCGGCGGCTACCTGCTTTACGGCGCGCACCAGTTCCAGGTCCATGGCGTTCTTGAGCAGATATCCGCGGGCTCCGGCATCCATGCAGGTGCGCACGTAGGAGGCCTCGGAATGCATGCTGAGAATCAACACCACGGTTTGGGGGTCGGCCTTCAGGATGTGGCGGGCAGCCACCGCGCCGTTCATGCTCGGCAGCGCGAAATCCATGACCACCACCATGGGATGCAGGCGGGCCGCGGCTTCCACGGCTTCATGCCCGTCGCTGGCCTCACCCACCACCACAATCCCGGAATCGTCTTCCAACATGCGGCGAAAACCCTGGCGTACCAGGCTATGATCGTCCACCAGAAGAACGGAAATGGGGGCGTCGGGCATGAATCGGGACTAATGCCTATCGTATCGCTAAGGGTCGGGTGCGGGGTTAAGGGCTGCGAGGTTCGTCCGCTGGAACCGGCATTCGCCGGCATCCGGCGCGCATTCGCCGAATCGCGCTTCAACGCGTCCCCAGCCGGCGGATACGATCGCTCTGAAAGGAAGGGTTCCATGGCAGCTCACGCATCGACCGTAAAGCCTTATAAGGGCCTGGGAATGGAGGGTCCCATTGCGCGGTGGTACGCATCTCTGACGAAAAAGTCGCTCGGTGATTTTCAGGCGCTTGCGCGGCGCGAGGCGGCACGGATTCCGCCGGGAGCGAGCGTCCTTGAAGTGGCTCCCGGGCCTGGGTACTTCGCGGTCGAACTGGCGCTGCTGGGCGACTATCGAATCGCGGGTCTGGACGTAAGCGCCACGTTCGTGGACATCGCCCGCGCAAATGCCGCGGCGGCAGGCGTCCAGGTTGACTTTCAGAGGGGCAACGCTTCCGCCATGCCGTTCGGCGATAACCTGTTCGACTATCTTCTGTGCCGCGCGGCCTTCAAGAATTTCAGCGAGCCGGTACGCGCCCTCGAAGAGATGCACCGCGTTCTTAAGCCCGGCGGCCAAGCTCTCATCGTCGATCTGCGAAGGGATGCCTCCTGGGAGTCGATTAGTAGGGCTGTGAATGACCTAAACGCCGGCGCCGTGAACGGATTTATGACCAAACTGACGTTCCGCTTCATGCTGCTCAAACGCGCCTATACAAAGGGTGAGTTCGAGCGGATGATCGCGCAAACGAAGTTTCACAGCGCTGAGATCCAGGAAAGCTTGACTGGGCTGGAGATACTCCTTACGAAGAACGAAACGCCCGAGCAACCGCAAGCACTTCGAACCGAGCCGCGAACGTAAGAGAGCGGTTAACGTTTTCGCCGGGCCGCGATCGCGCCGGGCGGCCCCTATCGTGTCGCTAAGGCTCAGCCGATGTTACAGGCGTTGCCCCGAAGGGCACGGGCCAATGGGGGCAACATCGGCGATGTGATACTCTCATAACAATCTTCGTCGAAAAGCGACCCATGTCAGACGCATCCAATTTTCGCGATCTGTTCGATAACGGTCCCGTGGCATATCACGAATTGGACCGGGAGGGCGTGATCCTGCGGGTGAACCGGGCTGAGTGCGCCCTGCTGGGTTACGAAGCGGCCGACATGTTGGGGCGGCCGGTATTCGATTTCATCGCCGGCGCCGACCGCGAAGCCGGCCGCCAGGCCATCCTCCGGAAGATGTCAGGGGAGCAGCCACTGGAACCGTTCGAGCGGCGTTTCATACGGCGCGACGGCGGTGAGTTGTGGCTCGAAATCCACGACATCCTGGTGAGGAAGGAGGATGGCGAGGTTGTCGGCATCCGCAGCGCCCTATTGGATATCACGGACCGGAAGCGGGCCGAGTTGGAAGCGCGCGCGGCGCACGCGGAACTTGCCGTGATCCACGCCAACGCGCCGGTGGTGTTCTTGGTAGTGGACCAGGATCTACAGGTCGAGAAGGTGAATGAAACCGCGCTCAAACTCGCCGGGCGGCTGGAAAGTGAAATGCTTGGCCTGCGGCCGGGCGGCGCGTTGGGGTGCCTGGGTTCGCTGGCCGATCCGAGGGGCTGCGGCCACGGGCCCTCGTGCGGTGAGTGCGCGCTGCGGTTGGCGGTGCTCGATACGGTTCAGAACGGGAACCCGCATGACAACGTGGAAAGGTGGCTGCTCCTGGGCGGTGAGTATGCGGAGCCTCGCTGCCTCCTGGCGTTCACCGCGCCTCTGGAAATCCACGGAAGGCGGAAAGCCCTGGTCTCCATCCTGGATATTACCAAGCGCAAGCGGACCGAGCAGGAATTGCAAACCAGCGAAACGCGCTTCCGGACGCTGACCGAAGATGCGCCCATTGCGATTTCCATCTCGCGCCTGGGCAAAATCGTCTACGCCAACCCGATGTACTTGCGCATATTCGGCTTCCACCGGCCCGAGGAACTGAACGACCGCCCCACCATCGAGCTGTTCGCGCCGCAGCACCGGGACGAAGTAGCGGAGCGGGCGGCCCGGCGCGCACAGGGCCTGCCCGTTCCCAGGGATTACGAGGCCGTCTGCCTGCGCTCCGATGGTTCGGAATTCCCGGCGGCGCTCTCCGTGTTCACCATGCCGTTAGCCGAAGGGCCGGCCCTGGTGGCTTTCATCACCGACCTGAGCGACGCCAAACAGGCGGAGGAAGAGCGCCTGCGGCTGGAACAACAGTTTCAGCACGCGCAGAAGATGGAGTCGATCGGACGGCTGGCGGGCGGCGTGGCGCACGATTTCAACAACCTGCTGACGGTGATCAACGGCTACAGCCAGATGTTGCTCGCCCAACTGAAGGCGGGCGACCCGTTGCGGGAAAGCGTTAGCGAGATTCGAAAAGCCGGGGAACGCGCCGCCGGATTGACCCGGCAACTGCTGGCCTTCAGCCGCAAGCAGGTGCTCGAACCGCGCAAAGTGGATGTCAACCGCGCGCTGGCGGAGATGCGGCCCATGCTCGAGCGTCTGGTCGGGGAGGACGTGGAACTGCGCGTCGCGCTCCGGGCGGAGGCCGGGACCATTCTGGCTGACCCTCATCAGTTGGAACAGGTGGTGATGAACCTGGTGGTGAATGCCCGGGACGCCATGCCCGGCGTCGGCAAGCTGATGGTGGAGACGTCCAACGTGGAACGGGACGAAGGCTACGCCCGAGCGCATCCGGAAGCCCGTGTGGGCCGCTACCTTGTGTTGAAAGTCGCCGATAACGGCGTGGGCATGGATGAAGAGACCAAAAATCGAATATTCGAGCCGTTTTTCACCACCAAAGGCGTAGGCGAAGGGACCGGGCTCGGGCTGTCGATGGTGCAGGGCGTCGTGGCGCAGAGCGGCGGCTACGTGGAGGTCCAGAGCCAGCCGGGCCAAGGGACAACTTTCAACATCTGCCTGCCGGCGCTGGCCGAAACGGCCGACGACAGGGACCCGCCGGCCATGCCGGCGCTGGGAGGCAATGAGACTGTGCTGGTGGTGGAGGACCAGGAGGAAGTCCGTAAGTACGCTGTCGCGGCGCTCAAGGCAAAAGGATACCGGGCAATCCCCGCGGAGAACGCCGGCGAAGCGCTGCTGCTCTTCGAGCGCGAGCGCATCGATCTGGTGCTGACCGACGTCGTGATGCCGCATGTAGGCGGCCGGGAACTGGCCGCGCGATTGGAGAAACTACGGCCCCGCGTCAACGTGCTGTTCATGTCCGGATACACCGATAAAGCCATGGAGCCGGAGAGCCTCATGGAGGGGAACGCGACTTTCATCCAGAAGCCGTTCAGCCCCGAGGAACTGGCCGTGAAGGTCCGCGCCGCGCTGGGCGCGCCAGCGCCGGCGGGCCGCATTCTGGTGGTGGACGATGAAGCCGGGGTGCGCGGCTTCCTGTGCAGGGCGCTGCGGGAAGCCGGCTACGAAGTGACGGAAGCGGCCGATGGGAAGCAGGCGCTTCGGCAGGCGTTGGCCGGAGGGGTGGACCTGGTGATCACGGACCTGGTGATGCCTGAACAAGAAGGGATTGAGACCATACGGGCTTTGCGCCGGGATATGCCCGGCGTGAGGATCATCGCCATCTCCGGCGCGTTCGACGGCCGATTCCTGGAGACTGCGCGGATACTCGGGGCCGACGCCGTTCTGAGCAAGCCGGTGAGCGCGGGTTTGCTTTCGGCCAAGGTTGCGGAGGTGTTAAAAACGCGGCGGTAAGCGCGCGGCCCGCATCGGCTGTTTGGCCGGGGCCCCGCGGACTGTCAGACTATAGCGTGGACTGTCCGGGCTCCGGCGCAGGCGGCTCCGTGTCAGGCGGCTCGGTGATGGGCGGCTCCGGCGCGGGCGGCTCCGTGTTAGGCGGCTGTGGCGCGGGCGGCTCCGGCGCAGGCGGCTCCGTGTCAGGCGGCGGCTCTCCCCCGGGCGACGGCTCCGCGGCGGCGCGCGCCACCGGCTGAACCGGCTCGGACAGCCGCACTTCGCACTCGCAACAGTCGCTGCACCGCCGGCACTTTTCGCAAAGGTGATTCTCGCAGGCGTCCTTGGTGCATCGCACGCAGATACGCGTGGACTCCTCCCCGCAGATGCTGCATGAGAAAGGCATGGCTGGTTACTTCTTCCTCCCCGAAGTGGATGGCGTCGCGGAAGGCTGATCGGCCAGAATGCCGCGGCAGCGCTGCGCTTCGCGGTCCATCACGTTGAACCGCTTTTCGCGCTCGGCCGCCAGATCCACAATGTACTTTTGGAAACGCCCCAGATTGGCCCCGTTCTCCGCCGCGAGCGCCGCCAGCGCCTGGGCATCTTCAGGGTTTTGGTACTTCCGGATGCCCTCTTCGATCGAGCCAAGCATGGTGTTGACGCCTTCGATCCGGAACAGCAACTCCAGCGCGGGCGCGAGTTTCTCGGGGTCGGAGGCCAGCGTCTTGGCGCCGTCCTGGAACGCGGCTGTCTGCCTCTTGCAGGAATCCAACTGGTCCCCGTAGGTTTCCGACGCGCCCTTTTGGACCCAGGCTCTCACATCGGCCCGGTCCAGCGCGGCTAGCAGACGTCCGGCGTGCGCCGCCATCTCTCCAAGCACGACGCCGATATCCCACTCGGTTTCGAGACCGGCCGGCGGCGGTGTGGGCGCCGGGTTCGCCGTCTGAGAGTGAAGCGCCGCGGCGCAGGCCAGGACCGCCAATCCGCGCAGGGCAAGAGCCATAACCTTCAGCCTAGCATGCGAGAAGGCAGCGGATGCTTCATCTGGCGCGTTGCGGAGCCGCCATGCGACCGTGGCGCAAGCCGCCAGGCTTGCAGAGTCGGCTGTCGAGCCGACTTTTCGAAGGCCGAGACGACTTTCGGTCCCGCGGTCGTGGCCGCCCGAACCACCCTGCGCCGGAAATCGGCCTCTCTTAACGCCTACGCACGAAGGACGCGGGAGCCCCCGGCGCTGCGCGGAGCCATGCGGCCGTGGCGCAAGCCGCCAGGCTTGCAGAGTCGGCTGTCGAGCCGACTTTTCGAATGCCGAGACGACTCTCAGTCCTGCGGTCGTGGCCGCCCGAAACACCCTGCGCCGGAAATCGGCCTTCTCTTAACGCCTACGCACGAAGGACCTGGGCGCCTCCGGCCCCCCCTCAGGACAAGCCGGGCGGTCGCGCGGAATCCAGAAGCTCCTGGAGATTATCGAGAGAGGTTCTCATCGCCTGGAGATTATGGTCCGCGCCGGTGGTATATTCGGCGATCTTCGCGATCACACCTTCGTGAAGACGGCCGAAAAGGTCGACCACCCGCGGATCGCGCCAACCGCGGTCCGCCTCCTCGCGCAGGATTTGAAGCGCTTTGGCAGGTGTGTAGGAGGCTTTGTAGGGCCGGTCGCTGATGAGCGCATCGTAGATGTCCGCCACTTGCAGCAGCCGCGCCTCGATCGGAATCTGCTCACCGCAAAGACCGTCCGGATATCCGGAGCCGTCCCAGCGCTCGTGGTGGTGGCGGATCAGCGGCAACGCCTGGCGCAGCGACGACACATGCCGGCAGATCTCTTCGCCGCGGGCCGGGTGCGTCCGCATCGTCGTCCATTCCTCCGTTGAGAGCGCACCGGTCTTGTACAGAATCGAGTCGGGGATGCCGACCTTGCCCACATCATGGAGGTAGCCGCCTCTGTAGAGACTCAGCAGCTTGGGACGGTCTAACTGCATGGCCATCCCCATGACGACGCCCATGAACGCCAGCCGCTCGCAATGGCTCGCGATGTGGCTGTCGCGCTGCTCCACGGCTCGCGCGAGGGCAAACAGCGTTCCCTCCGTGTCGTCGATCGAAAACTCGCCCGCACCACACAAACTGTCCGCTCCGGATAACGCCTGTCGGCACAGACCGCGTAATGGTTCCGGAGCGCAAACCTGCGCCGCCTTGCAGGATGACCAGGGCCGGGATCTTGGGTTTAGAACATCGCTTCCCATTACTATTGGTCCTATCGGCGCCAACGCGAAACGGACTAGGGTACTAAGTGAAGATTTCTTACTAATCCCCGCTTCGTACCACCGTAATCGTCCTCCATGCCGAATTTCCGGCCGCGTCGAAGGCGCGCACCGTCACCGCGTTCGTCCCCACCAGCAACGGCGCCTGGAGCGTCCAACTCGCCGTGCCGGTTGCGTTGCCCGCGGAACCCGTTGAGGTGGTCCACTGCACCGCTGTTACCCCCACGTTATCGGTGGCCGTGCCACTAACGAAGATGGCTGACGACGTCGTAGACACAATGGTGGAACTGGGCGATACCACCTTCAGAGTTGGCGGCATGTTGTCCGTACCGCTCGGCGGACTAGCCGGCGCCGTGGGAGTTGGCGGCGGCGTTACCGGCTGCACCGGCGGCGTGGCGGCAATGGCGCCATAGAGGCTCTGAATGCCGGCGATGTCGTCGCCGTTCAAGCCGGTCGCCACGTGATAGTAGGGATACATCACCGCCGCCGGGTCGGTGGAATGGGCCATGCCGAGCGCATGACCGGCCTCGTGCAGAGCCACGCTGAAAAGGTCCGTGTTCACCCCTACGCCCCAGGTCTCGCTGGCGTCGAAGTGCATATCGCCCGCCAACGGCTCCGGGTTCGGCGGCGCAGGGTAAAAGGTGTGGGCCAGGACGCCGCCCGGCCCATCGAATGGGTAGGCGTCGCCGTGCGCGTAGCTTGCCGTCAGGATGGCGATGGTGCGCTCCGAGGCTGCGCTGCCGCCCTCCGTGAAGCTGACGTTGACATAACTCGCCCATTGGCTGAACGCCTTCACGATTTGGGCTTGCGCTGTCGCGGCATTCAGATTCGCGGGCAGCGATTCGATGAAGTACTGGAGCGCGACCGCGCCGGACGCGTCCGGAGCCCATCCGGTTCCCATGGTGGCGTAGTCCGGGACCGACCCGGCGCTGGTTTCCGCTCCGCCGCAGCCGGCCACATCCGCGCCGGCGGCCAGGTCGGCGGACGCCGGGAGGATGAAGGCAACCTCGTCGTTGGCGGCCAGCTCCGCCAGGCGGTTCGGATCCCCCTTCACCACCAGATGTCCGGGAAGTAGTCCGCGATTCTCAACCGGGGCGAACCCATTCTGCAGAACCAGAGCGCGCGCCGTGCCCATGTCCACGTCGGGGAAGAACTCTACCAGGAACGCGGGCGCCGGCCCGGCCGCGAGCCGGGGGCTCAGCTTGTCCGGCGTCTCGAGCGAACCGGCCCAGGTGGCTCCCAGCCCCCGCAGTTCCGCCCCTGGACCAGAGGAAACCATCAGCGCCGAATCGGGAACGTAGGCCAGCACGCTGACGCCGCGCCGCTCCAATTCCTGGCGAATCTCCGGCCCGGGATACGCGCCGAATTGCAGGATGTAGTGCGAGCGCGGCGCTCGTTGGCCGTTGCGCGCCACTGGGGGAAGCGAGGTTTCGCCGCTCGGCGGTTGGAAGGTCCGGGTTTGCAGCCGGATGTTGTTCTGGGCCCACGCGAACTGCGAAAGAAGAATCAAAGCCGGTGCAAATGTTCTGAAGAATTTCACGTTTCTTAGTGGCTCCGTCCTCGCTCTTCGGACCCCCCGCGGACGGCCTTTTTGGGTTCGTGCGGAACCGTACGCGTTCGCGCGCCGCAATCGTGACGAACAACACAAATAAGGCATTCGGGTCCGTAAACCCGTGAAAGCGCTGCGCGCGGCATAAGGCTGTTATGCTGGGACGGGATGACGCCCGTAGCTCTGACCATCGCCGGTTCGGACCCCAGCGGAGGCGCGGGGATTCAAGCCGATCTCAAGACCTTTCACCAGCTCGGCGTGTATGGCGAGGCCGTCATCGCGCTGCTCACGGTGCAAAACACCACGCGCGTCACGCGTGTCGAGTCAGTGCCGGTCGCGCTCGTTCTGGAACAACTGGAAGCCGTGCTGGAGGATATCCCGCCTGCCGCCGCGAAAACCGGTGCGCTCGGGTCGGCCGAAATGGTGGAAGCCGTGGGGCGCGCCGCAGCCAGGTTCTCCTTCCCGCTGGTGGTAGATCCCGTGATGGTGAGCAAACACGGGCTGCCGCTGGCCCCGCAATCCGCCGTGCGCGCGTTTCGCGACGTCCTTCTTCCCCAGGCGGCCCTGGTGACGCCCAATGTTCCGGAGGCCGAAGCCCTCACCGGACTCGCCATTCGCGATCTCCAGGGCATGCGCCGCGCCGCGGCCCGTCTGCATGAACTGGGCGCGCGCGCCGTGCTCATCAAGGGCGGCCACATGGACGGGGACGCCACCGACGTGCTCTTCGACGGCGCGGAATGGCGCGAGTTCCCCGCCCCGCGCCTGGAAACGCGCCACACCCACGGCAGCGGATGCACGTATTCCGCCGCCATCGCGGCCGGCTTGGCTTGCGGCCTGCCGCTGGGCGAGGCCGTAGCGCGCGCCAAAGCCTTTATTCACGAAGCAATCCGGACCAGCCCCGGCCTCGGGCGCGGCTGCGGCCCCCTCAACCACCATGCCGAAGTCCGGCTCTATTCGGAGGCGAAATGACCCAGGTACAGATTCATTTTCGATTGCAGCGGCCCCTCAACAACACCTTGCTGGCGCGCATCGAGTCCGTCAACGTGTTGTATGGAATCCAGCGCGTTCGCGTAGCGCCCTCGCTCGACAGCCTCACGGTGGACTACGACGCCACCCGTCTGCGCCCCGCGGAGGTGGAATCGGCGTTGGCCGCCGCCGGCATCCCCATCGCCCCGCAACTGGCGTGATTAGGTGGGGCGGACCTCCTGGTCTGCCTTCTTCTGCCTTCTTCTGGCCTGTTGAGTTGATTCTCGGGCATACGCAAGCCCCCTTCGCGATCGCCGCTTCAGCCCACTCCGCTGAAGTGGGCTATACTCTGGTTTCCAAACCCCATGCCCTTTTATTTCGCCTTCTTCCTCGTTTCAGGATTCTGCGCGATTCTCTACGAACTGGTCTGGCTCCGCCTCGCGATGGCGCAATTCTCGGTCGCCACCGCCTTCGTCTCCATCGTTCTCTCCGTCTTCATGTTGGGCCTCGGTTTCGGATCCTGGCGCGCCGGCCGGTACGTCGAAGAGCGTGGACCGCGGCACGGCATCCGCGGCCTGCGGCTCTACGCCCTCGCCGAACTGCTCATCGGCCTCTCCGCTCTGTTGGTTCCCCGTGAATTGGCCTGGGGCAGGGCGTTCATGGAGAGACTGGCCTCCGCCCTTCCCCTTTCCAACGCCGCTTACTATGCCGTGGTCGGGATACTCATGGCCCTGACCCTGGCGCCTTGGTGCGCGGCCATGGGCGCCACGTTTCCCTTCGCCATGCAAGCCATCAAGGAGCGCTATCCCCGCGAGTCGCCGCGGTCTTTCAGCTACCTCTACCTAGCTAATATCGGCGGCGCGGTTTTCGGCAGCATCGTACCGCTCCTGTTTATCGAAAAATGGGGATTCCTTGGAACCCTGCGGGCCGGCTTGACGCTCAACACCTGCCTGGCCGCGTCCGCTTTCGCGCTTTCCTTCGCCGCCCCGCCGAAGCCAAGACCGCAGCCTGCCGCCTCGCCGCGCGATCCTCTGCCGGAGGCCCCTTCGTCCGATTCGCGCACTTACCTTTGGCTGCTATTCGGCACCGGCATCACTACCATGGGCGTAGAGGTGGTGTGGGTCAGGCTCTTCACCGCGTTCCTCGGAACGGTGGTCTACGCCTTCGCCGCCATTCTGGGCATGTATCTGACGGCCACGTTCATTGGGTCCACGGCCTACCGGGACCGCAAGATCCTAACCGGTCCCTGGACCGCCGGCCACCTCATTCTGCTGGGGAGCTCCTTGGTGCTCCTGTTGGTTGCCTGCGATCCGCGAATGCCCTTATTTGCGCTGGTCCGTGTCGCCATCGGCGTCATGCCCTTCTCGGCCTGCGCGGGCTTCCTGACTCCCATGTGGTTGGATAGCTTTTCGCGCGGAGATCCCGCCCGCGCCGGCCGCGGCTACGCCATTAACGTCGTCGGATGCGTCGCCGGCCCCTTGCTTGCCGGCTTCATCCTGCTCCCGCTGGTGGGCGAACGTTGGTCTCTGCTCATCTTCGCGCTGCCCTGGATTGCGGCCGGCTTGCTTCTCCGGCGTTCCGGACCATCGAAGTTCGCTCGGGTGTGGCAACCCTGCGCGGCTGCCGCCATGGTTCTCGCCTGCGTGCTCCCCACCCGCGGATATGAGACCGAGTACTCGCCCAGAAGAGTCCTGCGGGATTACACCGCCACCGTGGTCGCCGGCGGCGAGGGCGATGAGAGGCAGTTGCTGGTCAATGGCGTCGGCATCACCAGTCTCACGCCCATTACCAAGATGATGGCGCACATGCCGCTCGCGTTTCTGCCGCGCGTTCCCACCGACGCCCTCGTCATCTGTTTCGGCATGGGGACCACCTACCGCTCCGCCATGTCGTGGGGCATCCGTTCGACGGCCGTCGAACTGGCCCCCAGCGTCCCGCGCATGTTCTCGTTCTTCCATGCCGATGGCGACCGGTTGCTCAAATCGCCCCTCTCCCGAATCGTGATCGACGACGGCCGCTTCTTTCTGGACCGCACTCGCGACCAGTACGACGTGATTGTCATCGACCCGCCGCCGCCGGTGGAAGCCGCCGCTTCCAGCCTCCTCTATTCGGAAGAATTCTACGCCGCCGCCAAGCCGCGCTTACGGCCGGGCGGCATCCTCGCGCAGTGGCTTCCCGATGCGGACCAGAACGTCCAGGCTTCCGTGGCCAAGGCCTTGAAGCAATCGTTTCCCTACATCCGCGTCTTCCGGTCCATTGAGCAGTGGGGATGGCATTTCCTCGCCAGCGAGTCGCCCATCCCTCGGAGGACCGCCGCGGATTTGGCCGCGCGTCTGCCCGCCGGCGCGGCGGCCGACCTCATTGAATGGGGACCGGAAGACACCCCCACCGAGGAGTTTGCCGTGGTCTTGGGCCAGGAGGTCCAGTTGGACGATTTGATCCGGCAGAACCCCGGCATCCCCGCGCTTCAGGACGACCGCCCCATCAACGAATACTACCTGATGCGCAATTGGCGCTGAGAACGGAGTCATCATGATCGGAACGAACGGCCATTCCTGCAATCGCAGGGAGTTCTTGAGGAATTCGGCGATCGCCGGATCTCCGCTCCTGCTGGCTGGCGCGCGCGCCGCTTCGGCCCCCGCATCGCCCGGCGACTGGTTCGACCGTCCCATGCGCTGGGCCCAGTTAACACTGGTCGAAAACGATCCCGGCACGTACGATCTCGCCTTCTGGCTGGACTACTTCAAGCGCACCCACTCCGATGCCGCCTGCCTCAGCGCCGGCGGTTGCGTGGCGTACTATCCCACCCAAATCCCACTGCACTACCGCAGTAAGTGGCTCGGCGCCGGAGACGCATTCGGCGACTTGGTGGCCGGGTGCCGAAAACTGAACATGGTGGTGATCGCCCGCACCGACCCGCACGCCGCCCACCAGGACGTCTACGACGCTCATCCCGATTGGATCGCCGTCGAGGCCAATGGTCAGAAGCGCCGCCACTGGGCCGACCCGGATTTCTGGGTCACTTGCGCCCTCGGTCCTTACAATTTCGAGTTCATGACTGAGGTGACTAAAGAGATCGTCTCCCTCTACCAGGTGGATGGCGTCTTCAGTAACCGCTGGTCCGGCTCCGGCATGTGCTACTGCGAGCACTGCCGGACGAATTTCCGCGCCGCCTCAGGCCTCGATCTGCCGCGCGGCGGCAATCCGCGCGACCCCGCGCGCCGCGCCTACAACCAGTGGCGGCAGCAGCGCCTCTTCGAACTGTGGCGCCTCTGGGACGGCGAAATCCGCAAGATCAATCCTGCCGCCCGCTACATTCCCAACACCGGCGGCGGAGCCTTGAGCGATCTCGACATGGAAAAGGTCGGCGAGCTGGCCGACATCCTGTTCGCCGACCGCCAGGCCCGCAGCGGCCTTGCGCCTTCATGGTCGAACGGGAAGAACGCCAAGGAGTACCGCGCCGCCATGGGTGCGAAGCCCATCGGCGGCATCTTCAGCGTCGGAGAAGAGGAGGCCTACCGCTGGAAAGATTCCGTCCAGAGCGGTCCTGAAGTCCGTCTGTGGGCGCTCGACGGCATCGCCAACGGCCTGCGTCCCTGGTTCACCAAATTCTCCGGCACAATCCGCGACCGCCGCTGGCTCCCCGTGGTCGAGGACCTTTACGGCTGGCTCTACCGCAACGAGCGCTATCTCCGCAATGAAGCGCCCCTGGCTCGCGTCGCTATCGTTTACTCCCAGCAGACCGCCACTTACTACGGCGGCGCACAGGCCCGCGCCAAGGTGGAAGACCCCGCGCTCGGCTGGTACCAGGCGCTCATCGAAGCCCGCATTCCCTTCGAGATGGTTCACGACCGCCTGCTCGATGCCGCTCACATCTCCCAGTTCAAGGTATTGATTTTTCCCAACATCGCCGCGCTTTCCACCGCGCAGTGCGCGCAGATTCGCGATTACGTCGGCCGCGGCGGCAGCGTTGTCGCCACTCATGAGACATCCCTCTACGACGAATGGGGCGAGCGCCGCGCGGATTTCGGCCTCGCGGACCTCTTCGGCGCGTCCTTCGACGCAATCGACGCCCACATGCAGAACTCCTATCTCCTCCTGGAGTCGGACCGCGCTACCGGCAAGCGCCATCCGATTCTGGCCGGATTGGAGGATGCCGACCGCATCATCAACGGCGTCTCGCGCGTCGCCACGCGCCCGCACGACGCCCCGCCGAATTCGCCCCTCACCCTGGTCCCGTCCTATCCCGACCTGCCCATGGAGGAAGTCTACCCGCGCGTTCCCAAGACCGACATCCCCGAACTCTACGTGCGCGAAGCAGGCAAAAGCCGCGTGGTCTATTTTCCCTGGGACATCGACCGCACCTTCTGGGAAATCCTGGCCGTCGACCACGGCAAGCTATTGCGCAATGCCGTGGACTGGGCCTCCAACGAGCCGCGCCCGGTGTTAGTAACCGGACCGGGCCTGCTCGATGTCACCGTCTGGCGCCAGAAGTCATCCATGACCGTTCACCTGGTCAACCTGACGAATCCCATGATGATGAAAGGCCCCATTCGAGAGTTCGTTCCCACGCCGCCGCAGCAAGTGACCCTCCGCCTGCCCGAAGGCCAGCGAGCGAAAAAGGTGCAACTCTTAGCCAGCGGTCAGACCCCCCGCGTGCGCGAAACCGACGGCTCGCTCACCCTGGTAATTCCGTCGATCCTAGATCACGAAGTACTGGCCGTCGATTTTTAAACCGGGGACAGACGGGACGTTCCCCGTTTCCGAAAAGGGGACGTCCATGATAAGGGCTTGTCAAGGGAAAACAGAACTCCCCCTGCACTCGGCAGAGTTTCCTGAAGCGCCGTAGCGAGTCCGACGAACTGCCCTTCGATTTGCCTTGGCCGAT
>Ga0181520_10000622_pt1 | contig 76949 bp, 78 predicted proteins | sample PEATcosm2014_Bin_29_FD_132451 | JGI IMG/M metagenome (GOLD analysis project Ga0181520, IMG submission 132451) | Peatland microbial communities from MTU Mesocosm Facility, Houghton, MI, USA - PEATcosm2014_Bin02_30_metaG | ecosystem: Environmental > Terrestrial > Soil > Wetlands > Peat | place... | reverse complement strand
TGCACCGCAAATCATCCGAATATGCTCGTGGCATCGGTTTGTTTCTTCGCGGAGAAATCGCCGAAGCAAACTTACTCCACTTTATCTCTCCCGGATATAACTACTCAGGAACCGGTCTAGACACATGAACAGAGCCAAGTGAGGAAACCGCTTAAGTCTCGTCTCGGTCGGCATTGGAGCAAAGTCCCCCATGTCTTTCGTTTTTACAATTGTTTTGAGGCAAGTTGTTTCGCACGGATTGTATTGCCGAGGATCCGCCGAAGCAATCGAAATCAGAGGTGGATACTGAGCGAGTTGGCGAAATATCGACGGCTATCTAATCGACCTTCGCCGGATAGCCCATTCAGGCCTTCTGTTCGCATGCGTGAGGCTGTTTGATCAGCCTGCTTTGCATTCCACAGGCCTTGCAGTCCACGCGGATTCGATTTCGACCCTCGACTCACATCCTGCGGCGTACCCGACAGTTTTCGTCTGGAACCTACTACTCGCTTGCTACATCTCGGCTTTTCAAAATTCGCACGATAGCCATGATCGTGTTCCAATTCCGCGTCGTTGCCCTCGCGCCGCACAATCTGTCGATTTGCCCAAGATAGCCGATCGTCTTCATGTGCCTGCGGTACTCTCCGAAGACGAATTGCTTGTCCGACGCTATGAGCCGCACTAGCCATTCGCCGTCCGTTGGAAGCGCAATTGGCAAGGGAGGTCTGACGCCGCCGGCCTCCAGCAGTATGCTGACGAAGCGAACAACATCAGGCCGCGATGGGTCAGGTCCAAACGGATTCTTTTTCGTCAAACGGATGAGATCGCGGCCGTCGCACGAGACAATCTCCGCAATGAACGGCAGTTTCTGAAGTAATTCAGCGCGGAACTTGGCTGTATCCCCTGGGTTCCAAACGACAAAGGTTCCCGCAGCGCCCACATTCACCACGTCATAGGCGCTCAGTTCCCGTGCGAAGACGCTCGGGCGAAATGTTCTGTGCCCGCCGACATTGACGCCTCGCAGAAAAACGACCAGAGCCATATTGGTTACCAAAGAAAAGCGTCGAGTCAGCACTCAAACGGAATCCTCAGTGCTTCTCACTCAGCGTTTAGATGAGGCGATGGTTAAGCGTAGCGAATCCACTTGAGGATTTCGGGCAGGGTGGGGCGCTTGCCGTACATGAGGATGCCGACGCGATAGATGCGCGCGGTGAGCCAGACCAGCCCGACGAGCGAGGCGAGGCTGATGGCGATGGAGAGCGCGATTTGCCAGGTGGGCGGCATGGAGACCGTGACCCTCACAAACATGATGATGGGCGAGGTGAGGGGAAAGATGGAAAGCCAGAAGGCGAATGGCGTATTGGGATCGCGGATGATGGCCATGGAGCAGACCATGCAGAGGACCAGGGGCAGGGTGATGGGAAACTGAAACTGCTGCGCTTCTTCGTCTGTGTTGCACATGGCTCCGATGGCGGCGTAGAGACAGGCGTAGGTGGCGTAGCCGAGGAGGAAGAAAACAGGGAAGAGGACGACGGCAATGGGCGCGATGCGAGCGTCCTTCATGCTGTCTCCGATGAGTTGATGGAGGAAGGCATAACTGCAGGTACCGAGGAGGCTTCCGGCGACGGTCCAGATGCCGATCTGGGTGAGTCCAACGGCACCGACGCCGATGATTTTGCCGGACATGAGCTGCATGGGAGTGACGCTGCCGAGCAGGACTTCAACGATGCGCGAAGATTTCTCCTCGATGACCGAGCGCATGACGTAGATTCCGTAGACGAGCACGGTGACGTAGATGGCAATGAGCAGGATGTAGGGAAGCAGGTAGGCGCCGATGCCGTTGGATTTGTTGGCGCCTTGTTTATCGATGCGCACCGTATCTACATGGACGGGGCCGAGCAGGGTTTTGGCCTCTGCCGGGGTGAAGCCGTGTTCGGTGAGCTGGTGCTGGCTGAGAGCCATGCGCAAGGCGCGGCTGACCAGCGATGCCTCAAAGAAGTCGCTTGCATTGCGCGAATAGTAGACGCCTTTGCGGGTGGTTGCGGCATCGGGATCGATCCAGGCAAAGCCGTCGATGATGCCTTCGCGGACCTGGGTGGTGAGTCGCTGACGCAGTTCTTCGGTGGGCGCGGTTTCGACGCTGACATCAAAGTCTGGCCGGTGGAATTTGCGGCGTCCGGACTGCGGTAGATCGTAATCGTCGGAGGCGTGGGAGCCGGCGAGTTCGGTCTTGATGGAGTTGGCGAGAAAACTGTCAGCAGCCACGATGACAATGTGCTTGGTACCGGATTCCTGCAGCATGAGCCTGGTGGGGAGGACGAAGGCGGCTGCGATGAACAGGGGCATGAGCAGGGTGGTGAGGATAAAAGCCTTGGTGCGGACACGCACTAGATACTCGCGCTGGATAATGAGGAGCAGTTTATGCATGGGCCACCGCCTTGGTGGATTCAACGGTGTCGATAAAGATCTCTTCCAGCGAGGGCTCGACGATCTCAAACTTGCGGATGCGGGCGGTGCGCATGGCGAGCGCAAGAAGCCGCTGGGGATCGGCGCCGGAGGCAAGGCGCAACTCCACGTAGTTGCCGAAGTCGTTGGAGCTGGCAACCAGGGTTGGGTCGGCGAGCAGCGGGAGCTCGCCTTCGTACTGAAGCTGAACGCTGCTGTGGCCGTAGCCGGCCTTGATGTCGCGCAGAACTCCGAGCAGGACGCTGCGGCCCTGGTTGATGAGGCAGATGGAATCGCAGAGCCGCTCGACGGTGTCCATGCGATGAGTGGAGAAGAGGATGGTTTTGCCCTGCTTCTTGAGATCGAGCAGAGCGTCCTTGAGGACGAGCGAGCTGGCAGGATCAAGTCCGCTAAATGGTTCGTCGAGGATCATGAAACCGGGCTCGTGGATTACGGCGGCAATGAACTGCACCTTCTGCTGCATCCCCTTGGAGAGCTCCTCAACCCGGGAGCCGGCCCAGCGTCCGAGGTCGAGACGTTCGAGCCATTGATTGGCGCGGCGAGTAGCCTCTGGGGCGCCGATGCCTTTGAGGCGGGCAAGGAAGACCAGATTCTCCATGATCTTCATCTTCTTGTAGAGACCGCGTTCCTCGGGAAGATATCCGACGCGGTCAAGCAGCTTGCGGGTGAGCGGCTGCCCGAAGATGCGAACGGCACCGGAGTCCGGGACGGTGATGCCGATCATCATGCGGATGGAGCTGGTTTTGCCTGCACCATTGGGTCCGAGTAAGCCGAAGATCTCACCTTCGGGAATGTTGAAGGAGAGGTGGTCGACGGCTACGAATTCGTCGTAGGACTTGGTGACGTCAGCCAGTTCCAGCGTGAAAGCCATTCGTTAGTGTCCTGATTCTCGAACCGAACGCCCTTACTGCACCATGTTGCCCTGTGATGACGGGCGCTGTCTAGCTCTGTGTTTTGAGCAGACTGGCGAGTTCGCTGCCGACGTGGGAGGATTCCAGGGCAGGACGAAGGCGGTTGGCTGGTTCATTGACCTTCGGCGCGGAGGACTGATAACATCAGGTTTTTCAGGCAGTTCTCCATCAGCGAAGGAATCTCCCGTGCGTTATACCCGTCATGAATTGAAGCAGGACAAGTTTGCCGAGTCGGCTGCAGAAGCCGTGCAAGAAGTTGTAGAGCATCGCTCCGGTATTGTGCGGATCGTGATCGTGGTCGTGGTGCTAGCGGTGCTGGGCGGCGGTATCTACTGGCACGTGAGCTCACGGGAGCAGCAGGCGACGAACGCGCTGGGGCAGGCGCTGGTGATCTACAACGCTCCGGTATTGCCCCCGGGAACGCCGAAGGAAGGGTCGATGACCACCTTCAATAGCGACCAGGAGCGTTTGATCGCTGCCAAGAAAGCCTTTTACGAGATCAGCGACAAGTACGGCTGGACGAGCTCGGGCCAATATGCACGCTACATGGCCGGAGTGACGGAGATGGAATTGGGCAACTTCAAGGTTGCTGAGGATCAATTGCGCGCCTTGGGCAATAGCCGCCGCCGCGAGCTGGCCGCATTGGCAAACTATGCTCTGGCCTCTGTCTATCGCGACGAGAATCGCGACCAGGATGCCATCGACCGATTGCAATTGCTGATCGGGAAGCCCACAAGCAGCGTGCCGAAAGCGAGTGCACAGTTTGCGTTGGCCGATCTGTATGTTTCGCAGCATCAGCCGGATAAGGCCAAGGTGATCTACGACCAGATTGCCAAGGACAATCCGAAGAATGCAATTGCACAGATTGCGAAAGCGCACTCGGACGAAGTGAAGTAAGCAGAGTAGTAACGACATAGGTAGAAGAACCCCGGGGTGCAGACTCCGGGGTTTTCTTTTGGCACAGGGCGACGGCGCGGCAACCAAGGGGTCCGCCACGGGCGTGAGCGAGGATGGCAAACTTGCGCGAAGCGAGTGCATCTGTTGCAAGGTCCGCACGGAGCCGGCGACGAGACTCACGATACCGAAGCTGGACAATTCAGCAGGAGGTGCAGAGTGAAAGGTTTTCTGTTTGGCCTTGGGCTTGGGATTGGCCTGGGGGTGCTGTTTGCCCCAATGAGTGGAGAAGAAACGAGAGAAAACCTGAGCGAGCGTGCCAACGATCTGGCAAGTTCGGCGCGAGATAGCTATGAACAGGGCCGCGAACGAATTCAACGCGGAGTGGAGCAGGTGAGGTCTACCGGACGACGCGCCATCAATCGGATGAGAACCGGAACCGAAGAGGTGAGCCTGTAAGTCACCACTGAAAGTCAGAGCCCGCTTGAGCCGACTGTTTGCTGCACCGGAAGCCGGTGTACCTTCGTAATGCTATCTTTCAATTACAAAAGTTTGAGTAACGCAAGATTCTTGCTATAGTGGTGTCTCCCTCCCCGGGATATTTGCCTGGCCGACCTTAACGAATCGGCCAGGTTTCGATGTTTGGATCTGCAACCCTGGCCTGCCTATTCATTCATGTGCGGAGTCCTTATGTCGGAGCGCGGGTTTTCTCTACTAGAGTTGCTAATTGTGGTTGCGATCATCCTTGTGATCTCGGCGATCGCAGTCCCCAGTTATCTGCACAGCAAAATTGCAGCCAATGAATCGTCGGCGGTTTATTCGATCCGAACGATTAACACCGCACAGGTCACCTACGCGACGACCTATCCGACGGTCGGCTACGCCTCGACACTGAATGCCCTGGCAGCGCCGACATCGGGACAGACCAGTTCGGCCAATGCGGGAGTACTGGACTCGATCCTGGGATGCGTCAACATGCCCTGCGAGAAGAGCGGGTACAATTTCCTCCTCACGGGTGTATCCGGCTCGCCCGTCGACGATTACACCATCCAGGGGACGCCGGTAATGGTGGGAACAACCGGATATCGCGGATTCTGCTCCAGCAGCCTCAATCCAGTCCTATTCGATCCAACCGGTGGAACCAATTGCACCCAGCCGTTGCAGTAAGCCCGCGGAACGCGAGTCTGGTTGACTTTTGTGCCGCGGGTTCTTAGCTTGTAGCTGTCATGTCCACCTCACTGTTTGACGCTCAACCGTACGACGAAGCTGGTGCCAGACGCCGCCGCCTATGGATTGTTGTGGCAATTATCGCGGTTCTGGCAATTGCCGCTCTGCTATGGTTCAACCGGTACTGGCCGGAAGAACACCGGGTCGCGCAGTTTTTTGCCCAGTTGCAGGCGAAAAACTACGAGGGAGCTTACGCTGTCTGGATGAACGACGCGAACTGGAAGCAGCACCCGGATGCGTATAAACGTTACGACTTCCACGCCTTCTACCTGGACTGGGGACCGGGGGGAGAATGGGGGCCGATCCAAAGCTACAAGATTGTGGCGGCGCAGAAGCCGCGCCCGGATGCCAGCGGCGTAGTGGTAGGGGTGCGGGTGAACGAGCGCAAGCAACTCTGTTCGGTGCGGGTGGAGTTCAAGGATAAGACACTGGGGTTCTCGCCGGACGAGATGGTGGAATGAGTGGTGAGAGTTCTGATGAAACGGCCCGCCGGTGACGGGCCGTTTTTATTGGGGGCGCCAATCACCGTTTCAATTGCCGGAGCGACCACGACTAGCCGGTCCTTCCGGCTACTCCGGAAGACAGAACCAGCAACCCTGATCAGAGCACAGGCATCCTAGTAGGTGCCCCCGTCCGGGAGGTATGCGGAGACTGACTGCGGGTGTGCGGTACCAAATCACTTTTTGCTGATGCTTAATGCTGCCAAGTACAGAGCACCACGAAAGGTGCCGAGGGGGACATCTTGTCTATATCCGCGCTACCGCTTACAACAAAACTGAGTAATCACTACTGGTCCGATTGGGCAGGAGCTGCTTTTTTTATTGTGTCGGCCGCTATCATCCTGGCGCGCGGATCGCAGTTTTCCATCCTCCTGATACCCATTGTTGCGCATGAAGTTCTGGTTGCAATTTCCTTCCTGTGGCGCACGAAATCGAATGGGCAATCAGGGACATGGTTTGCGCGCGGTATCGCATATGGTGCGACCTTTGCTTTCCCAGTACTGGCGATGCTGGTTCAGATGTGGCAACCACAATGGCTCGCCACTGATCCGAATACGCACCTGACAACTGTTGGCGGCTGGCTATGGATTTGCGGCTCGCTGTTCGAACTTCGGGCATTGTGGTTCCTGCGGCGTTCGTTCAGCATTGAGCCTGAGGCGCGGGAGCTGGTAACCAAAGGCCCTTATATCATTGCCCGCCATCCGATATATACGTCACGCATCCTGCAGTACAGCGGCATTTTGCTGATTCGGCCTTCGATCTCACTCGGCCTCATCCTCGCAATCTGGTTTGTGCTGATGTTCGCGCGCGCGCGTTTCGAGGAACAGGTTCTCCGATCGGCTTTTCCAGACTACGAAGCCTATTGCCGGAAGGTGGGGATGTTCGGCCCAAGGCTCTTTCATCGCACCAGCCCACGGCGAGCAGCGGTTACGGTGGTTCGCTGCGACATTCGAACTCAACGGCGTGGCAGCGTCGAGCTTCACGGCTCTGAAATGCCCGGCAAGGCGCCAGAGAATTGCCCAGCGCTAACGGCCCAGTGATCGCATCCACGTATGGAGATTCATAAGCCATCCACGGTCGTGCCATTACGCCATGGAGTAGCGGTGGTCACGTTCCTGCTTGGAATTGCGATTGCCTTTGGTGCGGCCCTTTGGGTGCCTTATTTTCTCGCAGTGCGATTGGCGAGCATTCGGTTGCTCACCTTCAGCTCGGTGGCTACATTCGGGCTGGTGATGTGGTTGGCAGGGGAGGCGGCTGCCACTCTCTGGGGCACGACAAGGCATAGCAGGGCTGCACTCTTACTCAGCGGGACGATTACCCCAATATTCCTGGCCGCACTATACGTAACGATTCTGCGTCCTTCTGTTTCCGGTCTTCCCGATGTGCACCCGTATCCCAACACGCGGTACTGGCAGTTAACGACGGGGTCTCTGATCGCGTACAGTGAGTACGATCCGCCGCCCGGCACGGTGGTGAATCCGATTCCGATTGTGTATCTGCATGGCGGCCCCGGGGCCCGTCAAACGCCCGTGGATCAGGCGGTTTACGGGTCATTTGCCGCACAAGGATTTCGCGTCTTCCTTTTTGATCAGGCGGGCAGCGGGCTCTCAGGGCTTCTGCCTCACGTGCATGATTACACGGTGGAACGATGCGTTAGCGATCTTGAAGCGGTGAGGCAAAAGATCGGCGCTGAAAAGATGAACCTGATTGGCCATTCCTGGGGCTCAACCCTGGCGGCCAGCTACATGGCGAAGTATCCCAGCCACGTTGCTAAAGTTGCGTTCCTTTCGCCCAGCAAGATATGGAATCTGGAGGACGAGAACTACAACTTTTCCCGTACGGATGAAAACCGCTCAATTCCTCCCCCGCTACGCTTCTCTGCTGCGCTGATGCTTCGAGATCGCAACCCGGACGCGAGTGAGAATCTATTGCCACAGCGGGAAGCCGAAACACTTGCGCCGCCGTCTCTTCTGAGAACGTTTGGATCATTGGTGTGTGCGGGCGACTCGAAACGATTGCCTCTAAACCTTTTTTCCGGGTTTAATCCGTATTTAGTGCCGGAACTGATACCGGATACAAGTAACCGGGAAAACGATCCGCACGAGGCGTTGCGAAGGAATCAGACACCTGCGATTCTGCTGTATCCCGAGTGCAACTACCTCGCGTGGAACGGCGCATTGGACTATCGCAAGACACTGCCGAATCTCAAGATTTATTACATACCGCATGCGGGCCACTATATCCAAATCGAGCGGCCTGGCTTACTCAAGCGCTTGATTCTGGCGTTTCTTCTGGACCAACCCGACCCAATTCCGCCTTATAAGAGCGATGCCGATCCGCGAACCAACCGCCCATAACTGGACAGTCTTGAGCGGAAAATCGCTACTTCGTAAAATGCGCTTTGGCTTTTTGCAAAGTGGCTTCGTTTTCGACATTGAGACAGGACTGCGATTTGTCGATCTGGCGCAGTAGTCCGGTGAGCACCGCGCCAGGACCGGCTTCGAGAAACTGGGTGGCACCCTGGGCGATGAGGGCACGCATGGAGCTCTCCCACTGCACCGTGCCGGTGACCTGGCGGATCAAGGTTTCGCGCGACTTCGCGGCATCAGAGACAGGCGCGGCTTCAACGTTCGCCATCACGGGAATCTCCGGAGTGTGGAAGTTGAGCGCTTGCAGGTCGGCGGCAAGGCGATCCTGTGCGGGCTGCATCAGCGGGCAATGGAAGGGTGCACTGACCGGAAGCATGACGGCGCGTTTGGCTCCCTTGTGCTTGCAGAGTGCAGCGGCGCGTTCGACGGCTTCCTTGGAGCCACTGATGACGACTTGACCGGGAGAGTTGATGTTCGCGGGCTCGCAGACTTGGCCGGGGTGTTCGGCAAGGGCTTCGCTGCAGGCGGAATGGATCGCGTCAATTCCCAGGGCGAGGATGGCGGCCATGGCGCCCACGCCGACCGGCACCGCTTCCTGCATATACTTGCCACGATTGCGCACGGTGCGCACGGCATCAGCAAAGTTGAGGGTTCCGGCGATGACGTGGGCGGAGTATTCGCCCAGCGAGTGGCCGGCTACAAAGCTGGGAACGATGCCAACTTCGGCAAGGACACGGGCAGCGGCAACCGAGACGGTGAGGATGGCGGGCTGGGTGATTTCAGTGAGGCGAAGCTTTTCGTCGGGACCCTCGAAGCAGAGTTGGCTGAGCGGATATCCGAGCGCTTCGTCGGCTTCGTCAAAGGTACGACGGGCCACCACGTGATTGAAGGCGAGTTCCTTGCCCATTCCAGCAGCTTGCGAGCCCTGGCCGGGGAAGAGAAATACGAGTCCGGAAATGCGGTGTGCCATCGATGGCTCCGTACATAAATTCTGATATGTGGAGCGCGACAGATTGCGCGCTCACACTCTACGGAACGCGGCCGATATTCTCAGGCGGCGCTCTGCCGCAAGGCTAGTCACACTTTGCGACTGTACCTGGCGGCCGAAACCAGAGCCTCGCCGACAACATCCGCGGCGCACTCCGGAAATACTAAACCTATTCGGCGGCAGCGATACGATCGTGGGCAGCATGAATCTGCTCCTCGATCTTCTGATTAAGACCGGAGCGGGCAAATTCCGAGGCGACCCGAATCGCATTCTTAATGGCCGTGCCGTTGGAAGATCCGTGACTGACGATGGCCACGCCCTTGAGTCCGAGCAGCGGAGCACCTCCGTACTCGGAGTAATCGAGGCGCGTCTTGAAGTCCTTGAAGGCCGACCGCGCGAGTAGAAAACCTACCTGGCGCGTGATGGTTGACTGCAACGATTCCTTGAGAATGGCGCGCACCGCTTCGACCAGTCCCTCGCTGACCTTGAGGGCTACGTTACCCACAAAACCATCGCAGACGATGACGTCGGCGTGCCCGTTATAGAGGTCGCGGCCTTCGACGTTGCCGAGGAAGTTGAGGGAGAGCAGCTTGATGAGCTGGAAGGCGTCGCGGGTAAGTTCGTTACCCTTGGTCTCTTCCTCGCCGACGGAGAGCAGACCGACGCGCGGATTGCTGGCCGTGGGAAAACGTCCGCTGAAGATAGAACGGAAGTATATGTCTCCCATGATGGCGAACTGCTGCAGGTTTTGAGGCTTGCAATCGACGTTGGCGCCCACGTCCAACATGATGGTAGCGGTGTTGGCGGCAGTGGGAAAGACGGTGGCAAGCGCGGGGCGATCGACTCCGGGGATGACGCCGAGAACCATTTTGGCGGTAACCATGGCGGCGCCGGTGTTACCGGCGGAGACAAAGCCATCAGCCGTGCCGTCCTTGACCAGGCGGAGTCCGACGCGCATCGAGGAGTCCCGCTTCTGCTTGACGGCTTGGGCGGCCTTCTCGTCCATGGTGATGAACTCCGAGGCATGGACGACCTCGATGGGTAGATCCCGAGCTTCAGGATGTTGAGCCAGTTCGGCGCTCACCACATCCTGCTGCCCGACCAGAAGCACTCGAACTTCACATTGCCGTGCGGCAAGAATTGCGCCCTCGACTTCCGGCTTGGGGGCGCGGTCCGCACCCATGGCATCGACCGCGATGGTGATTGACATCGTCCGGAAGGGAGGCCTAGCTGGCCTTTTCAACCTCAACGATTTCACGGCCCTTGTAGTGGCCGCACTTGGCGCAGGCACGATGCGGAAGTTTGGCTTCGTGACAGTTGGGGCACTCGCTGGTGGAGCGTGCGGTGAGGTGATCGTGAGCGCGACGGAGTGCCGTGCGCTGCTTGGAGTGTCGCCGTTTAGGATTTGCCATGATCGACTACCTTTCAAATTTGGTGCGGCACGTTGATCCGCAAAGCGGGGCCGCGAAAATCAGAAGATACGCCCGAGGGCGTTACTGCAATTTGTTTTTCAAGTCGCCGAGCGCTGCCCAGCGCGGATCCGGCTTAGCCTGACTGCAACCGCAAAGCTGCTGGTTGCGATTGGCACCGCAGGTGGGGCACAAGCCCTTGCAATCATACCGGCAAAGGGTCTTGATGGGCACGGCGAGCAGAATCTGCTCGCGAAGCGAATCTTCCAAATCCATCCCTTCGCCTGAGTAATAGCCAATTTCAGTCTCAGCCTCGTTGATGGCTACTTCGTCGGAGCCTTTTTCCGGCACCAGCGGGCGGTACAAGAGGTCAAAAGAGCGCGAAATCGGAATCTGAACCGGCTCCAGACATCGGGCACAACTGACTTCCACCCTGCCATCCAACTTGCCGAGCAGACGGATGTCGTCAATGGAATGATTGCCGCCGTGGTGCTCACGAATCAGTTCGGCGTGCCCCTCGGTTTCCAGTGAGCCGACCTGCCGCACCTCAGAGCCGAAGTCAATCTCTCCGGGCTGAAATTGCAGCTCAAACTCCAGCTTACGGACTTCCAGGTCTTGAACGCGAATCTTCATGACGACGCCACACTTGCTCCTGAAGCCCAGCCGGCGGATCACAACCGATTCGCTTGTAAGCGAATGAGAACGCTAGGAATGTACCAGCTCAAACAGTGAGCCGAAACGGTACCCATACTCCTGGCGGGAAACGCTCCTCAGGACAGATTACAAGGATAAGGGCGCGAGGCGGGCGGTGTCAAACGTGGCTAGCCCGCTGGTACTTATCGGAGCCGCGCTTTTGTCTGCTCCTTGACCACGATGGTTTCGGCGATGCGATCATGGACACACTGGCAATTATGGTGGATGAAAAACTGGAGGAAGCCAAAGCCGCCCTCAAGCGCCGAGGCCCCGTAGCCGAGCGCGCGCTCTGCTGCCTGCCAGAGCGAAATCTTCGGCTGCTTCAGCGAGACTACGCGGATTCTCAACAGACGCTTGCCCGCCGTCAGACCGTTGGTCATCCAGACCAAAAGCCCGGCGTACACCACGATCCAGGCGAGGTCCTCCAACTCGTGAAAGTTGAAATTCACGGCGATGTGCAGCGGGTGATGCATGGCCTTCATCTCCAGGTACTGACGGAGAATCACCACCGGGATGTAGACCGCGAGGACAACCAGGAAATCGATGGCGAAGGCCGCCGCGCGCTGCCAGAATGAGGCCAGCGGCACTCCCTGCAGAGACTGTGCGCGAACCGTCTCGTGGGGATCGAAAAGACGCACCTTCTTCGCATTTGCCGTGCTTTTCATGCTCCACATGATGGGCCGGAATCGATTACAGTTGTGCGCCGCTTGAAGGAAAGCGCTAACATCGAGCGGATCATTGGAGGCCATCATGGAACCATTCCGCTTTCATCTCTTCGTCTGCACTCAGCAAAAGCCAGAGGGCATAACTTCCTGCGCGGCCCAAGGGTCGCAGGCGGTTCTCGAAGCACTGGATCGCGAGATAGAGACGCGCGGTCTCGGCAATGACGCGCAACTGACGACCTGCGGATGCATGGGACTGTGCGATGAGGGTCCGGTAATGGTCGTCTATCCGGCAGGAGTGTGGTACCGGCACGTGCGACCGCAGGATGTGTCCGAAATCGTAGACGCACATTTGCGTGCCGGAAAACCGGTTGAGCGCCTGGTGTGGAACGATGCGCCCGGGATGAAGGCGCTGTCGGTTGAACATCGGGAGAAAGTTCGCGCCGTAGCGGCTGCCCGCGAGAAAGCAGGAATGCTGCCCGATAGCCTCGATCAGATGATCCGGGCCTTTATGCCGAGCCGCTGCATTCTGACGGCGCTTGAACTCGACATCTTTACGGCTGTGGGAGATGGAGCGAATGCGGCGCAGATTGGGGAGCGGATTGGCGCGGATGCCCGCGCCGCGAGCAAACTGCTGAACGCGCTCGTCGCCCTCGGCTTGCTGACTAAAGCCGGAGAGGATTTCAAGAACACTCCCGAGTCCGCACGTTTCTTTGTTCACGGCTCCAAGGACAACCAGCGCGATGGCCTGCTGCACTCAGCCAATATCTGGCATTTGTGGAGCACCATGACCAAGGCAGTGCGCAGCGGCACACGCGTTCCGATTGAGCGCGACGACGCCGCTGAATGGACGCGGAACTTTATTGCCGGTATGCAGCGCAACGCGAAAGATCGGGCTCCGCTGGTGGTGAAGTCCCTGGGGACGGCGGGCGTTCGCCGGGTTCTCGATCTCGGGGGCGGCTCCGGCGCATACTCCATCGCGTTCGCGAAGGCTTCGCAGGATGTGCGGTGTGAGATTCTCGACATTCCGGAAGTTGTGCCGCTGACCGAAGGATATGTGCGTGCCGCAGGAGTTGCAGAACAAGTCAGCCTCCGCTCCGGAGATATGCTGCGGGACGAGTTTGGCATGGGCTATGACCTCATTATGCTGAATGCGATCTGCCACATGTTTTCCGAGGAGCAGAACCGGGAACTCTTCCGCCGCGCACGCCAGGCGCTGGCACCGAACGGCCGGCTTGCAGTACAGGACTTCATACTTAATCCAGACAAAACCGCGCCACAATGGGCGACACTGTTCTCACTGAACATGCTTGTGGCCACTGACGCCGGTGCGAGTTACAGCGAGCCTGAATACACGGACTGGATGAAGGCTGCGGGGTTCACCGAGGTAAGCCGGATCAACCTACCTGGGCCGAGCGACCTGATGGTAGGCGGGGTGAAATAGAAGAAATCAGTGTGTCACATTCCGATGATGTGATAGCGTTCGGGAACTCCGGCTTTCACTGTTTGTTCATGAAGCTCGCGTAGGATGTTCACACGACTTATCGCCATGGCGTGCTCTGCACACTAGAGCAGTTCCAGGGAAGGTATATCCTTTCCGATTTGATCACTGCCGTTGCTCCCTGATGGTCGCGACGGCCCAAGGGTAGCGGCTTCGGGATACAGCATCCCTGGAACTGCTAGCGGGATGTTGTGGGCAAAATCATTCCAAGCGTTGCGAACAGGAGAGCTGCATTTAAGATGTCTGCCATTTTTGAGGCTGAGAAGGAAGTCCCCGTTCGCACAGATTGTCCGCAGTGTTCGTTCATACGCATCTGCTTGCTGGCGCTGGTGCTTCTTGCTCCGCTTGCGCTGATCGCCCAGGGTGGCCCGCCGCTGCTGACCGACGATCCGGGGACACCCGGGCGCAACAACTGGGAGATCAATCTTGGCTACACCATGGACCGCCAGCCCAGCGACAACTACTACGAAACTCCAATTCTCGACATGAACTACGGCTGGGGCGACCGCGTCCAGCTCAAGTACGAGATGCCATACGTTTACAACAGCACGGGCGGCGGCCCGCTGGTTTCCGGCCCTGGCAATTCCAAGTTCGGCGTCAAGATCCGCTTCTTCCAGGATGAAAAGCTGGACTTGAATATTGGAACGTACCCGCAGATTGCAGTGAACAACACGAAGGACTCGGTGCGGCGCGACTTGGCCGATGACGGCCCTCTCTTTTTGCTGCCGGTGGAAATCACCAAGAAGGTGGGACCGCTCGATGTGGACCTGGAGGTGGGGCGCTGGTTTACGCAGGAGAAAGACTACTGGATTAGCGGATTGGCGTTTGGCCATCAGGCGACCCGAAGGCTGGAAGTGTTGGGCGAGGTTTACAGCGATGGCAATCCTGAGGGACAACGCGACAATACGTTCGACTTTGGCGGGCGCTACCGATTGAACCGCAACGCACTCTTCATCTTTATGGCTGGACGCAGTTTCAGTCCGCCGAGCAGCGGCCAGTCGCAGCTCATCGGATACTTCGGAATGCAGTTCCAACTGGGGCGGCACCTGCGCGATGACCCCACGACGGAGGAGCAGCCGCACTCGCCGGCCGCTCCAACTCCCGGCATGAGACGCTAGAGCGGTTCCAGGGAAACTATATTCTTTGCAAATTGTGCCCTTCCGCTGCTCCTTGATGGTCACAGCGGCTCTTGGCAAGTGGCTTCGGGACACAGCATCCCTGGAACCGCTCCTAGGTGGCTTGCACGCGCGCGTGAAGCAGCTCGACGGCTTTGCGTGCGATGTGCTCGGCTGAGACTTCAAACTCCTTGACCAGCTCCCAAGGCGCGCCGGAATCTCCAAAGCGATCCTGCACTCCGATGTAGCCGGCGAGGACCGGATGCTGGAGGATGGCAGGGTCCTCCATGATGATGCCTGCAACACGCCAGCCGAGCGCGCCGACCTGGTGCTCTTCGGCGGTAACAATGACACTGGTTTCGCGAGCGGCTCGCGAGATGGCCTCGCGGTCGATTGGCTTCAAGGTGTGCATGTTCAGAATGCGCGCCTGGTAGCCGTAGTCGCGATTCAGTATCCATGCGGCACGCATCGCCTCAGGAACCATGGGACCACAGGCGATGATGGTCAGGTCTTCGTGCTCGTCCGCGTAGTCTTGCGCCAAGCGGGTTTCAAAGGCATCGGCAAAGTTTTCGCGTTCGCCTCGGAAGCGCAGGACGTTTGCCTTACCGAAGACGAAGGGCGTGGCGTCGGTGGAGATGACGGGCGTGGCCTCGCGGGCAAAGCGCATGTACTTGGGACCCTTGTGCTCCAGCAACATGTAAGCCGTGGCCTTCCTGGTCTCGACGGAATCCGCGGGGACCACCACACTCATGTTCGGGAGTCCACACATGGCGAAGAGATCCTCAAGCGCCTGATGAGTTGCGCCATCGGGACCAACGCTGACTCCGCCATGCGCACCCGCGATGAACACGTTCAGATTGCTGTAGCAGATGGAGACTCGCACCTGGTCAAGGTTGCGCGCCGCGGCGAAGGTGCCATAGGTGCCAAAGACCGGGAATTTGCCTTCTTTGGCAAGTCCTGCCGCTGCGGCCGTTGCCGACTGCTCGGCAATGCCCATGCTGAGCCATCGCGGCTTCCGCTCCGGATGGCCGGCATAGAAGTCGCTGATGGTGATGGAGCCCGAGATATCCAATCCCAGACAGACGACGCGCTCGTCGCCGCCTTTGTCCGCCAGAGCCTGACCGAAGCCTTTGCGAGTCGGCTCCATCTTCACCTTCATCTGATCCCCGGCGTTCCACCAATAGTTTTCGCGGAACTTCGGCATCTTCGATTCGAGCTTCTGTTCCACCCCGCACTGATATTCGGCGGCATGTGCGGCCAGCGCCTCGACATCTACTTCTTTGGTTACGCCGAGTTCGTCGAGAGCCTTCATGAGTTCGTCGCGGTTCGGGGACTTGCCGTGCCAGCCCGCTACGTTCTCCATGAAGCTGACACCCTTGCCCTTGATCGTATCGGCGATGATGACCTTCGGCTTGCCGTTGCGGCTCCGCTTTGCATTGGTCAGCGTGTTTACGATTTGTTCCATGTTGTGGCCGTCGATGCGCAGAACCTCCCAGCCAAAGGATGCGTACTTCGCCTCAATGGGGTCGATGCCCATTACGTCCGCGACCTTGCCGTCGATCTGGAGACCGTTCTTGTCCAGAATCGCAACCAGGTTGTCGAGTTTGTAGTGAGCCGCTTCCATGGCCGCTTCCCAGATCTGACCCTCCTGCTGCTCGCCGTCGCCCATGATGCAAAAAACGCTGTAGGGTAGACCGTCGAGCCGGGCGGCCAGAGCATTGCCGACGGCAACACTGAGTCCCTGACCGAGAGAACCGCTGGAGATTTCGATTCCGGGCAGCTTCAGCCAGTGGGGATGTCCCTGGAGAGGTGAGGAAAGTTTGCGCAGCAGTGCCAGATCGCGCTTCTCACAGAAGCCGGCGAAGGCGAGGCCTACGTAGAGGGCCGGAGCCTTATGTCCGGCGGACCAGATGATGCGGTCTCGCCCGGACCACGAGGGGTTGCGGGGATCGAGGGCGGCGACTTGCAGGTAGAGTGCGGCGGTAACGTCCATGATGGAGAGCGTGCCGCCAGTGTGGCCGGAGCCGGCACAGTAGAGTGCTGCAAGGATATAGCCGCGCATCTGCGCCGCCTGTGCTTCTAGTTCTTCTGTGGAATACTGGCGAAGGGGACAGTGCACCTTGGGGGCAGGGCTGGACATAATTGACCTCAATCTGAGTTAAAGCGCCGGACTTGGGGGGCCTGCGGCCACACTCCGGAATGCGTCACTGTATGCGCTGACGGGCTGCAACGCAGTGAGCTTTATCACTTGCCGTATGTGACGTAGGAGAGCGAACATGCGTAACGGCAAAGATTAGGCAGAATCGCCGATTTCCAATTCAGTGTCAGCTAAACTATCATTGGTGTAAAGGAGCCATGGGAAATGTTGTCCCGCAAAGGCGCAATCGCGTGTCTTGCCTTGCTCGGGATTCTTTTTGTCTCCTTTTTCCCTGCAAACTTTGGACCGTTTACCGTTACGAACGGACCTGCTACTGCATTTCGCGCGCTCGAGGCGGCAAGTGGCCTTTTTGACGCAATCAGTACGGCGGTGATTGTAGCGATTGTCCCGAGATGTATTCTCTTCCTACCACATGTTACGCAGACCGCTGTTGAACAGCTAAACTGCGATCCCGCGCTCGTCTCTCTTCGCTGCTAAACGCGAACCCCGCCAGCGTCCCGAACCCAAATCCCTAACTCCAACATTCCCTTAAGGAGGAGTGTATGAAAGCTCGTTTCCTGCAGATTGCAGGTTTGTCTTTTGTCCTATCCACAATGTTGTTGCTCGGCGCATGCCATAAAAAGTCGGCTCCTGTTGTTCCGCCTCAGGCTCCTCCGCCCGCTGCGAAACCAACCGCAACCCTCACCGCTTCGCCTGCGAGTGTGCAGCGCGGCGATGCCGTGCAACTCACATGGAGCACACAGAACGCTACCGACGTGCGCATTGATCCAGTCGGCACTGTGTCTGTGAATGGAACGCAAAAGCTGGCTCCAGCGGCCTCAACCACCTACACACTCACGGCGAAAGGTCCGGGAGGAACAGTCCAGGAGTCGGCACGCGTGACGGTTACGGAACCACCGACGCCAGTCGCGGTGGCCGCCGCCCCAACCGATCGAGAATTGTTTGAGCACAGCATGAAGGACATTTACTTCGACTACGATCGATACGACGTTCGGCCGTCGGATGCCACGGCGCTCAAGGCAGATGCCGCGTTCCTAGCCTCACATCCTAGCTACAAGTTCGTAATCTCCGGACACTGCGACGAACGCGGTTCCGAGGAATACAACCTGGCGCTGGGATCGAGCCGGGCGGATGGAGTTCGCGACCAGCTTGTGAAACTGGGAGTGGCTAGCAATCGCATCAAGACCATTAGCTACGGCAAAGAAAAACCCTTCTGCATGGAAGCAAACGAACAGTGCTACCAGCAGAATCGCCGCGCACACTTCGCGCTCGAGCAATAGCGGATGCAAGTGGCGAGAGGAGAGCCCTCGCAGGCTCTCCTCTCGCTCTACGCATGTGGTCACAAATCAGAACTGCGATAAGATGAGCTGATTCCGTGAGCTGAACTACTATCGCACCGCTGCGAGAAAGAGATTCGAGTAACCTTAAAGAATCCATGACCGTCCCGCCTGTTGACCGCAACCCGGAATTGAAATGGCACACCGCCATGTGGTCGCGCGTTACGGCGCTTGTAAGCCAGCGCGAGGAGCAGGTTTTCCTTGTCTTATCGCTGGTGATTGGCGCCTTGGCGGGGCTGTCGGTGGTTGCATTTATTGTGCTGACTGAGCGCCTGGGATTGCGGATCTATCCGGTCGGAAGCCCGGCATGGAGACGCTTAGCGATGCCGGTGACAGGCGCTCTGGCTATGGGATATCTGCTCTTCCGCTACTTTCCAGATGCGCGGGGCAGCGGCGTACCCCAGACTAAGGCGGCGCTTTACGCCCGCGAGGGCAAGATATTGCTAAGCACTGTGCTGGGCAAGTTCGGCTGCACGGCGGCCACTCTCGCCAGCGGAATCCCGTTGGGGCGAGAAGGTCCATCGGTGCAGGTGGGAGCCGGGATCGCATCCGTCCTGGGCCGTTGGCTGGGGTTGCGTCCCGAGAAGGTAAAGGCCCTTATACCGGTGGGTGCCGCCGCTGCGGTAGCCGCAGCCTTCAACACTCCGATGGCAGCTGTGTTGTTTGCTTTGGAAGAAGTGGTGGGAGATCTCCACGCTCCGGTGCTGGGATCGGTGGTGCTGGCCTCTGCGACTTCCTGGGCGGTGTTGCGCCTGCTACTGGGGAATAACCCTTTATTTCATGTGCCGGAGTACCAACTGGTGCATCCGCTGGAGTTTGGTATTTACGCGGTGCTGGGCGTCGCGGGCGGCTTCCTTTCCGTAGCGTTCACCAAGCTATTGCTGGAAATGCGTAAACGCTTCCTCCTGCTGCCGAGAAGTTCCCGCTGGTGGCATCCTGTGGTGGGCGGCGTGATGGTCGGCATCATGGGGATGTTTGTACCGCAGGTTCTGGGCGTGGGGTACGTCTACGTCGGTCAGGCGCTGAACGGAAGCATGGCGCTCAAGTTGATGGTCCTGCTCGTAGTGCTGAAGCTGTTTGCCATTACTACCGCATACGCCTCCGGCAACGCCGGCGGAATCTTTGGCCCAGCTTTGTTTCTTGGCGCCATGCTGGGCGGCGCCATTGGCACGGTGGCTCATCACCTGTTGCCGACCTACACGGCAGCGCCAGGAGCATATGCACTGGTCGGCATGGGCGCGCTCTTCGCAGGCATTGTGCGCGCTCCTATGACGTCTGTGCTGATGATTTTTGAGATGACCCGCGATTATGCCGTCATCGTGCCGCTAATGATCGCCAATCTGGCGAGCCTTTTCATCTCTTCGCGTTTCCAGAAGCAACCTATTTACGAGGCCCTGGCGCATCAGGACGGTATTCATCTACCGAGCAGGAAGTCGCAGGAGGAGTTTAGCGGACACATTGTCTCGCAGGTAATGCGCCCGGCTGCGGAGATATTACCAGCGCAAATAAGCGTCAGGGATGCCGTGGAACGGACGCGAGCGAGCGAACTCCGCACATGGCCGGTGGAGGATGAAGGAAGCGTGGTGGGAGTGCTGAGCCGTGAAGCAATGCAATGCGCTTTTGTGGACGACAGCGAACAGAGTTTGCGGAGTTTGTTGGCCACCTTGGAATTTCCGCACATCCACCCGGATCACCCCTTGCATCTGGCGCTGGAACGTATGAGCAAGAGCCATCTGGACCTGTTGCCAGTGGTCAGCCGCGCCGATATTCACAAAATGGAAGGGGTTGTAACTCTGCGTGACGTGCTGGATTCCTACGGCGTGGACTCGACGGGCTTAGCCTAGCTCGGGATTGCGAGACATGCTCTAACTCTTCTGCTTCTCTGCAGTCCCTGTTCGCCTGCTCAGCTTCTATCGTCACGCAGCTCTGGATTCGGCGTATTATCGTTGCTCTTGAAGGTGACAATGATGCCACTCACCGAGTCAATACGTCCCATCCTGAAGCAGAAGGGCGGCGTTGTCTGTTCCGTAACCTCATCTAATTCCGTTTACACGGCCATTGCCATGATGGCTGAAAAGCAGGTAGGTGCGCTGCTGGTGCTCTTCGACGACAGAATCGTGGGCATCGTCTCCGAGCGCGACTACGCGCGAAAGGTGATCCTGAAAGGCCGCTCCTCAAAGGAGACAACCGTTGCCGAGATCATGAGCGCCCCGGTCATCGCCGTCACACCGGAACACACCGTCGGCGAGTGCATGAAGATCATGAGCGACCATCGCATCCGTCATCTTCCCGTGCTGGAGAACGAACGGCTGGTGGGAGTGATTTCAATTGGCGACCTAGTGAACTGGATTATCTCCGAGCAAAGTGAAACGATTCGCCATCTGGAAGCGTACATCTCCGGCACGCCCACTTTGTGATTGCTACGTTATTCAGGAGAGCAGGTTGAGCACTTCGCGGAGTTGCTGACGCACTCGCCGCAGCTCTTCCTTGCGCTGAAGATCACTCACTGGTGCAGGAAATGGCAGAGCCGCCTGGGGCTCATTCTGGAGTTCGTGGCGGGCTTCGTTTAACTCCACACTCTTCAAAGCGACATTGTTCGACGCCGCATTGTTTGAGGCCACATTCAGATTCTGATCCGGGGCGGTATTCAGAAGCTGTGGCGCGAGCTGATTCTGCAAACGGGTGTTTCGCACTTCCTCGCGCAGTCTCTCGCGAGCTCCCGCGATCGTGAATCCGTCCTCGTAAAGCAGTTTGCGGATCTGCATCACGTATTCCACGTCACGGCGGCGATACATGCGCTGGCCTGTGCTGCTCTTGGTGGGCTTGAGCTGCGGGAACTCCGTCTCCCAAAAGCGCAGCACATAGCTGGGGAGCTTTGCCAACTCGCTCACTTCGCCAATACGAAAGTAAATCTTCTCCGGAATCACAACTTCCGGTTGAGTTCGGATGTGTTTGCGCTTTGCTGTTGCCATGGTGAGCACCGCTGCTGCTACCTGTTCTTGTAACACGTACGTAGAGCTGCTTCAATCTGGAGCAGTTCCGGAGAAACCACTCCAGCGCTCGTAAATGAAAAAGTCTCCGCCAGCTGAGCGGAGACTGAACAAATGGAAATCGAGGTCTAGCCACCTCGCAGGTCCGGAACTGTTACCAGCCACACAACACCTGTTTGGAACTTCTCCCTTGAAGGTATCTGCGACGATCTGTAAGCCATATCTACAGCTTGGATGCACTTACGTACTAGTCCCATATTTTGTGTCCAGTTACTCTGATTGTCAATAGATTTTGCATCTTTTTTACTTGACGAAGCCGTTCCCGTGTTCATCGCCACGAGCAAGCACGGTTCCTTCCAGAGCCTGAATCTGCATTTCCAACCCTTGCTTCCGGTACGGCCCCGACATGGTGTGGTGCTCCTGGATGCTAGAATACGGAGTTCTACACCCCTGAGTTTTCTGGCAAGGATGCTCCATCGCAATCCTTTCGAAAGGCAATAATCATGTCAAAGTTGATGTCGGCGGTGGTCAAGAACGAGCCGAAAGCGGGGGTGGAAATCCGCGAGGTTCCGGTACCGGCCATAGGTTCCGCCGACGTGCTGGTGCAGGTGAAGGTCGCCTCCATCTGCGGTACCGATCTGCATATCTTCAATTGGGACCCCTGGGCGCAGGGACGCATTGCGCCCCCGCTGATTCCCGGCCATGAATTCTGCGGTCACGTTGCCGCCGTCGGCCGCGAGGTTACAAGCGTAAAGGAAGGCGACTTCGTCTCGGCCGAGATGCATGTGGCCTGCGGCAAGTGTCTGCAGTGCCGCACAGGCCAGGGACATATTTGCCAGAACGTGAAGATCATCGGCATCGACCAGAATGGAGCCTTCGCCGATTACGTCGTCATCCCGGAGTCGAACATCTGGAAGCTCGATCCCTCGATCCCACATGAGTACGCCTCGATTCTTGATCCGCTTGGCAATGCGGTTCACACCGCGCTCTCCGGCGATCTTGCGGCGAAAACCGTTGCCATCACTGGATGTGGTCCCATTGGCCTGTTTGCCATCGCGGTGGCGCGCGCTTGTGGTGCAGCTCAGGTTTTCGCTATCGAGGTCAACGAATACCGCCGCGATATCGCACGCCAGATGAAGGCCGACCTGGTGCTTGATCCTGCAACCCAGGACGTGCGCAGCATTGTGCACGATCACACCAATGGCTACGGAGTGGACGTTCTGTTGGAGATGGCCGGGCACAAGGACGCCGTTAAACTCGGCTTCGATATTCTGCGCACTGGAGGCCGTGTCAGCCTGCTTGGCATACCTTCGCGACCTCTCGAACTCGACCTCGCCCGCGACATCATCTTCAAAGGCGCCACCGTGATCGGCATCAATGGCCGCAAGATGTTCGAGACCTGGTATCAGATGACCGCACTGCTGAAGGCCGGTAAGCTCGATCTTCATCCGGTTATTACCAACCGCCTGCCCATCTCTGATTTCAACAAGGGTATGGAGCTGCTGAACTCCGGCAAGGCTTCGAAGATTCTGCTCTACACCGGTGACGCCGACGCGGCATTCTAGACCGATCCGATAAGCCGGCCTCCGCTCTGAACTTCTGTACTCAGGAAGCGATGCGGCGGGATGGAGGGTGTTGCTCCAGGTTCTGAAGCAGCCGCCGAGCATTCAGAGCCCCTTCCGGCGTTTCTTCGTGCTTGAGGAATGCATAGACGTCACATTCCTTGACCGCCTTGGCCAGACGGTTCTCGAGTTGAAGCATCTCGGATTCGGGATATTCGGACTTTCTGAAGCGGAAATAGGCGAAGCTGGCGGTGATCACCTCAGGCACCTGCAGGTCATCGCTTTCCGCGATGCAGAGAGCGACATTGTGCTCGCGCATAAGATGGAAGACGCTGTCGGTAAACCAACTGCCATTGCGGAATTCGATGGCGGTCCGCGTGTTCGCGGGGATGCATTCCAAGAACGCTTGCAGACGTGCTTCGTCGAGCTTTAAGAACGGGGGAAGCTGGAAGAGTACAGGTCCGAGTTTGTTCGCGGAGGCCAGGGGCTGAAGCGAACCGTAGAAACTGGAGATGTCGGCGGCTACATCCTTGAGCCGCTTGACGTGCGTGATCCGCTGATGCGCCTTGACTGCAAAACTGAAATTCTTCGGCGTGGCGGCGCACCAATTCTCCAGAGTCTTGAGCGAGGGACGGGCGCGAAAGGTGTAGTTCACTTCAACGCAGTTGAGCTGGGTCGCGTAATAATCCAGAAACTTGGCGGTTGGCATCTTTTGCGGGTAGAAGTCCGGTTTCCAGGAGGAGTAGGCCCAACCAGAAGTGCCAATGCGTATTGTGCTCATGTGTTTCCTCCTACCTTCGCGGCTTCAAAGAACAGGAGCATTAGATGCCGCTCTGTCGTGTGGTGTCAGGTAACGATAACTCGATTGTTCCCGTTCAGTCCGCCGGCAGATGAAGTGTGTTGTGCTTAGACTATTATGCGTACACAGGCATTCTTGAAAAAGGGGGTCGTATGTCCACAACCCGCATCAATCCGCTCGCGTTCCTCTCGGATGAATTAAACGCATTGAAGCAGAAGGGCACCTATTTCAAACTGCGCGTGCTCGACGATGAACAGGCTCCAGTTTGCCACTTCGACGGGCGCAAAGTGATCAACCTCGCCTCCAACAACTATCTCGGCCTCACCACTCACCCCAAACTTCGCGAGGCTGCGCTGGAGGCCACGCGCAAATATGGAGTGGGCTCAGGCGCGGTGCGCACCATTGCCGGAACCATGAAGATTCACATGGAACTGGAAGAGAGGATCGCACGCTTCAAGGGAGTTGAGGCGTGCGTCGTCTTTCAGTCCGGCTTCACGGCGAACGCAGGAACCGTTTCGTCGTTCCTCGGCAAGGACGACTTCATCATCAGCGATGAGTTGAATCATGCCTCCATCATTGACGGCTGCCGACTTTCGCGTGCCAAGATTCTCGTCTTTCGCCACAAGGACGTGGCTCACGCCGAAGAGCAACTCGCCAGCGTGGCCAAACTTCCGGGCAAAAAGCTACTGATCTCCGACGGCGTTTTCTCGATGGACGGCGACATCGGGCCGCTGCCCGGACTCTGCGACGCGGCGGAAAAGTACGGCGCCATTATGATGGTGGACGACGCCCACGCCTCCGGCGTGTTGGGCCGCAACGGACGCGGCACCATTGACCATTTTGGGGTTCACGGCCGCGTGGACATCCAGGTCGGCACGCTTTCCAAAGCGATTGGCGCGCTTGGCGGTTACGTCTGTGGCACGCGCGACTTCATCGAGTACCTCTACCATCGCGCGCGTCCATTTCTGTTTTCCACCTCGCACCCGCCAGCGGTCGCGGCCACCTGCATCGCCGCATTCGATGTGCTGGAAAACGAACCCGAGCTGATTGAGCGCCTCTGGGCTAACACTCGCTTCTTCAAGAAAGAGCTCGGACTTCTCGGCTTCAACATTGGAGGCGTCACCACACCCGCCAGCGAGACTCCGATCACACCCATCATCATTGGCGACGGACGCGCCACCATGGAGTTCAGCAAAGCCATCTTCGAGGCAGGAGTGATGGGCACAGGCATCGCCTTCCCCACGGTTCCCGAAGGCAAGGCGCGGGTACGAACTATCGTCACCGCTACGCACACGGAGTCAGAACTCACCGAGGCGCTGGAAGTTCTCGGCAAGGTGGGGAAAAAGATGGGGCTTATCTGAGGTTTATTTTGTGCAATCGCCGGGCAGCCTTGGCTTATCCCTCAGGCTGCACGGCGCGATCTCTCGTCACCCGCGGCACTAATTGTTCTTGGCAATTTCCGCCAGCAATTCTTTGCCATACTTCTCGGCGCGTTTCGGGCCCATCCCTTTGATTTCCAGCAGCTCTCGCATGGTGCGTGGCTGCGAACGGGCGATCTCCAGCAGCGTGGCATCCTGCAGCACGCAATACGCAGGCCAGTGATTCTTGCGCGCCAGTTCCAGACGCAGCGTGCGCAGCCTCTCGAAGCGGGCTTCCACCGCGCGTCCGTGTAACACTCCCACCTTTCCACCAGCTACTTCCTTTGCTGCCGCAACTTTTGCCCGCGGGGTTCGCTCCTCCGGTGTTCGCAATGGGCTACGCGCAAACATCGTTCCTCGCTGGAACCTTTCTTCCAGCGGTGGCACCGCATTTTGTGGTCCAGCAATCGCATTCAGCGTGTGGAGAATTCTGTTGCCGAAGTTCTCAATGATCTTATGGTGCAACTCGAAGTCGTCGCGTAGCTCCTCAACGGAGTTCGGCGGATTTGCAATCAACTGGCGCAGTAAGTCGTCCGGCAGATGCTGAAAGAACATGGTGCCGAGCGCGCGCACTACGTCTCGGCGCAGCTCCTTCATCCTCGCCAGCCGCAGATCCTCTGAGGCCGGCGCTCCTACCGCGCGCTCCATTTTTGCAAGGAGCGCGGGCTGTGACGCAACGTCATTTGATGCCGGCGTCTTGACGGCTACTGTCTCCGCAGCACGCCCCGTTGCCTTCAGCTTCGGAGCCCGGGCGCGGCAGACGTCGCAACTACAGTTCTCCGGGATTCTATCTTCGCCAAAATATTCCAGAATCTGCCGGCGCCGGCAGCGCTCCCAACGAGCATAGTTCTGCATGGCGTCCAGTTGTTTGTTGCCGCGCTTCTTCAGCACGGCAATTTGTTTTGGAGTGATCTGACTATTGGTTTCGCCAATCTTCTCGATGAAGAATTTCTGCATCATCACGTCGGCCGGAGCAAAGTAGAGAATGCACTCCGCTGGCGCCCCATCGCGTCCTGCGCGTCCCGCCTCCTGGTAGTAGGCTTCCAGGCTACCGGGAAGGTTGTAATGAATCACGTAGCGCAAATTTGGCTTGTTGATGCCCATGCCGAAGGCGTTGGTCGCCACTACGATGGCGTCTTCATGATCGATGAACCGGCGCTGGTTGCTGCCGCGTGCCTCCTGCTCCATGCCTGCGTGATAAGCCACGATGGTGCGCCCGCGCAGCGCGCTTCCCAGCAGTGACGTGACCTCGTCCACATGTTTGCGCGTGGAGCAGTAGACAATGCCGCCGCCCGCCTTATGGCGCGAGAGATAGTCGACCAGTTCCTGCTGCTTGTTCTTGGCCTTGGCAAAGACAATGGACTGGTAACTCAGGTTCGGACGGTCGAAGCCGGTAACGTGAATCGCAGGATTTTTCAGTTCGAGATTGCGCACGATGTCGGCGCGCACCTCCGGGGTCGCCGTCGCCGTCAGGGCGATGGTCAGCGGCAGGCCCAGCAACTTGCGCACCTCGCCCAACCGCAGATACTCCGGGCGGAAATCATGTCCCCACTGGCTGATGCAGTGTGCTTCGTCGATTGCCAGCAACGACAATTTGCGGTTGGTGATGATCGAGAGGAATCCCGGCGCGTTGAATCTCTCCGGCGCCACGTAGAACAGTCCGCGGAAGCCATCGCGCAACCGTGCCATCACCTCGCGCTGCTCGTCCCAAGTCTGCCCGCTGCATAACATCATCGCCGGAATGCGCAGCGCGCGCAGTTGCCGCACCTGGTCGGTCATTAGCGAAATGAGAGGCGAGACAATCAGAGTCAGACCGCGCAGCGCCACCGCCGGCAATTGGAAACAGAGGCTCTTGCCCGCACCCGTCGGCATGACAACCAGCGCATCGCGTCCTGCGAGCACGTCGTTTACGATTTCGCGCTGTTGCAAGCGAAAGTTTTCGAGTCCGAAGATTGAGGTCAGGATGGAATCGACATCAGGCATAGCTGGAAATCCAACTCTAACAGCAAAGGCCCGCTCCATGCGGGCCTCGGCTTAAACTCTGAGGCTGCAATTACAGCTCGCTGAACACAATTTTGCCGGCCACGAGTGTTGCCCGCACCTTGCCGTAAAACTGCATTCCGTCATACGGACAATTGCGTGATCGCGAGTGCGTTTTTTCCGCGTCATAGGTCCAGCGTTTTTTCGGATCGAAGATGGTCACGTCGGCCATCGAACCTTCGGCCAGCGTGCCTCTTCCGCTAAGCCCCACGATCTTTGCGGGATTTGCCGAGAGCAACCGCACCACCTGCGGCAGGGAAATTTTTCCTGTGTGCTGCAGCGCTGTAATCGCCGCCGCCAGTGCAATCTCCAGCCCAGTGATTCCGAAGGCGGCTTTGTCGAATTCGACTTCCTTTTCGAACAACGCGTGCGGGGCATGGTCGGTGGCAATGGCATCAATGGTTCCATCGATGAGCGCCGCCAGCATGGCATCACGATCGGCCTCCGAACGCAGCGGGGGATTCATCTTGTAGCGCGTGTCGTTACTCGAACAACTATCTTCAGTGAACAGGAAATGATGCGGCGTGACTTCGGCAGTCACCTGCACATGTGAAGCGCGGCCCAAACGCACCATGTCGAGCGACTTGGCAGTGGAAACGTGGGCAATGTGCAAACGCCCACCCTCCTGGCTCGCCAACCGAATGTCGCGCTCCACCATCTGCCACTCCGATGCCGGAGGCTGCCCGCGCAATCCCAGCTTGAACGATGTGGCTCCTTCGTTCATCGGGTTCCCGTGGGAAATTCTGGTATCTTCGGCGTGCTGAATCACCGGCAGTCCCACACGGGCCGCCAGCGCCAGCGCCTCGCGCATGATGTGGTCATCCAGGATCGGCTTGCCGTCGTCGCTGAGCGCCACCGCGCCAGCTTCCTTCAGCTCGCGATAATCGCTCAACCGCTCTCCCAAACTGCCCAGTGTGGCCGCCGCAATGGGAAAGACGTTGACCACGGCACCGCGCTCTTCGTCCTGTATCCATCGCGTGACCGCCGGAGAGTCGTTGATGGGCCGTGTGTTCGGCATGGCGCACACCGAGGTAAATCCACCGGCAGCAGCAGCAGCCGTCCCAGTGGCAATGCTCTCCTTGTGTGTCTGTCCGGGCTCGCGCAGATGCACGTGCAGATCGATGAAACCGGGAGCGATAACCAGCCCTTTTACGCTCAGCGTCTCATCGGCCGCGCACTTGGCTTGGCCCGGCTGTGCAATCTCCAGCACGCGCCCCTCGCCCAGCACTACGTCGGCTGCGGCATCAAAGCCTGCGGCTGGATCGATCAGGTGTCCGCCCTGCAGCAGAATCGTGCTCATCGCTTTCCTCCCAACAGCGTCGCCAGGATTGCCATGCGCACCTTTACGCCGTTCAGTACCTGTTCCAGCACCACCGACTGCTTGCAATCGGCAACCTCGTCGGTCATCTCCATGCCCCTGATCATGGGCCCGGGATGCATCACGAGGGCATCCTTCTTTGCCAGCTTCAAACGCGAGAGAGTCAGCTGATATCGCCGGATGTACTCATCCACGTTGATCTGCATTCCCGAGAGGCGTTCCTGCTGCACACGTAGCATCATCACTACGTCGGCACCGCGGATCGCCTCATCCATCTCACGGACAATCTCAACTCCCGGCGCAAGTTCACGCGCCACGTCGGGCAGCAAAACGTCCGGCCCGCAGAAGACTACGCGCGCCCCGAGCTTACTGAAAATATGGGCATCGCTGCGGGCCACACGACTATGGAATATGTCGCCGATGGTGACGATCTTGAGCCCCTGCAAACTCTTCCTGTGATCCAGAATCGTGAATGCATCCAGCAGCGCCTGCGAAGGGTGGGCGTGCATTCCGTCGCCAGCATTGATGATTGGAATGTCGATCAGCCGCGACAATAAAACCGGAGCGCCGGAGCTGGGATGCCGCATCACGATCGCGTCCACGATCGATTGCAGCGTCTTCCCCGTATCTTTTAGCGATTCGCCTTTTTCAATGCTGGCGGTGGTGGCATGGATAACCACGGTGGAAGCGCCCAGCGATTTGGCCGCAATCTCAAAACTGGTGCGCGTCCGGGTTGAGTTTTCGTAGAAAAGGAGAGCGATACGGCGGCCACGAAGGGTGAGGCGTGGGCGCGCCGGATTCATACGCTTCGCCAGAGCGAGAATTTCGAGAATCTGCCGCGAATCCAGCGGCTCGATCCCGAGCAGCGACCGGGGCTTGGCTTTCATGTTTTCCTTCGCTTAGCCTTCGGGTTCCGGCACGCGCTCAACCATCAGGACCTTTTCCATCTGGTCCGTTTCGGTGAGCTTGACTTCAATGATTTCCAAGTCCGTGGTCTGTACCCGGCGTCCCACAAAGCTTGCTTCAATCGGCAGCTCACGATGGCCGCGATCGATCAGGGTCAGCAGCTTCACGCTGCGCGGGCGCCCCTGGTCAAATAAGGCATCCAGCGCGGCTCGAACCGTGCGTCCTGTGTAGAGGACGTCGTCGCAGAGCACAATGTCTTTGCCGGTGATGTTGAAGCCGATGGGGCGCGGCTCTACCACGGGTTTTGGACCCACGGTCGAGAGGTCGTCGCGATAGAGCGTGATGTCCAAGGTGCCGACCGGCACTGCGGACTTCTCGATGCGCTCGATGTGCTTCGCCAGGCGCTCGGCAATTGGAATGCCCCTGCGGCGAATACCGATCAGCCCGAGAGTTCCGATTCCGTTGTTTTTTTCTACGATTTCGTGCGCCAGGCGGACCAGCGTGCGCTCGATTTCCGAGGCGGACATGATCTGCCCTTTTTCGCGAAGATGAGGGGGACGTGAGATGACGTTCATATCTGCCTGATGATACGCGACCTTGCAAGTGCGCGGCAAGGACTTCATCGCACCGTTTTACGACTCTTTCCGGCCGCTCTCCCGTCCGAACAGCGCCGCTCCCAGTGTTCCGCCAAGTGCGCTGAATAGCAGAAAAACCAGCGCCGCAATCATCAGGAAGAACAGCACTACGATGATCAGACCATGGTCGCTGGCAATGTAATTCCGGAACTGCTCCATCGCCTGGCGCACATCGGGGTCAGCAGCGGAGGCAATCGCATCCTGCATCTTTTCACGGAAGGCTTCGCGCAACTCCATGCGTTCGCTGGCGGCAAAGAGCCGGAACGTACTCAGCAGAGCCAGTAATCCAAACCCCAATCCTCCGGCCAGCAAACCCAGCTTTGCCCCCATCCAAGGGGTCACCGTGCGATATCCCGACTGGCGGCGGTAGAGCGTGACGGCCAGTCCGCCGGAGGCAAACATGCAGAGCATCGCCAGCGGAACGATGGGAATTGAGGTGCCGACCGCAGCCAGCAGCCCAGCTGCCAGCGCCGAACTGAACGCCGGACGCCAGACGATTTTGTTTTCCGGACGCGGATCGAGGCTTTGCGGCCTTGGCGCCACCGGCGCATCGCTCTCGCTTACTATCGGTTCAGCCGGAGGCTGGAGATCTTCTGGGGTTCCTGGTGGAAGCGGCTCGGTGACCGGCGCCGTGGGGGGATGCACCGGAACCCTGATCTGTGGTGCGTGACAGTTTGGGCAGAACGGACGCCCATCCTCCACCACCACCCCGCATTGGCCACACGAATGCTCCACTGCTCAGAAGTTATCAGCCCGGTTGCCCGGACGCAAATGCGTCAACCGCCGTTGTCCGAGTCCCGCAGAGCCTCGTTCCGTGAAAACGTTTGACTTATGCCGTGGCTACCTCATACCCTTTTCCGTTGGAGAGACTATGAAAGTTCTAGTGCTGGGCGGCGGCGGCCGCGAACACGCCCTGATTTGGAAGCTGAAACAGTCGCCACGAGTCACGCAGCTCTTCTGCGCTCCCGGCAATGCCGGAATTGCGCAGGATGCAACCTGCGTAGCCTGCGACCTTACGCACTTGGACTCCATGATCGAAGCCGCCGTCAAGGTCGCGCCTGACCTTGTGGTCGTCGGCCCGGAAGTTCCGCTCATGCTTGGCGTGGTCGATGAGCTCCGCCGCCGAGGCGTCCCCGTTTTTGGCCCCACCCAGGCCGCCGCGCAGCTGGAATCCAGCAAGAGCTTTTCCAAAGCCTTCATGACCCGCCACCGCATTCCTACTCCGCTCTATGTGCAGGTTCATGCGGTTTCGGAGATCAAGGACGCTCTGGCGAACTTCAGCGCTCCCATCGTGGTTAAAGCCGATGGCCTCGCCGCCGGCAAGGGCGTCGTGATTGCCGCCACCAAGGAAGAGGCTGCCCAGGCCGCAACCGCCATGCTGCAAGGCTCTCTCGGTGACGCCGGTCATCACGTGCTATTCGAGGAGTTTCTCAAGGGTGAGGAGATCAGCTTCTTGCTCATCAGCGATGGCGAACGCGTGGCGCCGCTGGTTGCCGCGCAGGACCACAAACGCATTGGGGACGGCGATACCGGCCCTAACACTGGAGGCATGGGCGCCTACTCCACCCAAGGTTTAATCGACGACAACATGCGCGATTGGCTGCTGCGCCATATCGCCCGCCCCGTGATCGCCGGAATGGCAGCCGAAGGCGCGCCTTACACTGGCATCCTATACTGCGGCCTCATGATGACCGCCCGCGGTCCCCAGGTACTGGAGTTCAACTGCCGCTTCGGAGATCCGGAGACCCAGCCCATCCTCATGCGTCTGGACAGCGACCTGCTCGAAGCGTTCGAAGCCAGCATTGAAGGGCGCGTCAGCAATGGCGTCTTCCGCTGGAGTCCCGATCCCAGTGTTTGCGTGGTCATGGCCGCTGGAGGTTATCCCGGCCCATCTCAGCCCGGTAAAGTAATCTCCGGACTGGAGCGCGCCAACGCCCTGGATGGCGTGCGCGTCTTCCACGCCGGTACCAGCCTGTCCGATGGCCAGATCGTGACCCATGGAGGACGTATCCTCGGAGTCACGGCACGGGCCACTACGCTGGAGTCCGCCGTCGCCCGCGCCTACGAGGCCGTCCGCTGCATCAGCTTCGACGGCATGCAGTACCGCAGTGACATCGCCCATCGGCGACTGAAGCACTAACCGTTAGCAAGCAGGTTTACGAATCTTTGCGTATTCGAACCGCGCATCCGAACCGTTCATCTGAACGATGAATGAGAGAATAGGCCATGGAAAAAAAGCCGGTAGTCTCCATCATCATGGGCAGCGACAGCGATCTTGAGATCATGAACGAGACCGCCAAAGCCCTCGAACTCTTCGACATTCCCTACGAGATCGACATCTCCTCCGCCCATCGCTCCCCAGCCCGCACCAGTGAATTCAGCCGCAAGGCTGCCGGGCGCGGCATCCGCGTCATCGTTGCCGGAGCCGGTGGCGCCGCTCACCTCGCCGGAGTCGTTGCAGCCGAAACCGTTTTGCCGGTGATTGCCGTTCCCATTGCGGCCACATCGCTCGGCGGACTTGACGCTCTGCTCGCCATGGTCCAGATGCCGGCCGGAATTCCCGTCGCCACCGTCGCCATTGGCAAGGCCGGAGCCACGAACGCCGGAATTCTCGCCGCCCAGATCCTGGCCACCAGCAATCCCGAATTGGCGGCCAAGCTTTCCGCCTACAAAGAGAAGCTTGCTCGCGGGGTGGAAGAAAAGTCGCGCAAACTGCAACACAGCCGCACCAAGTAAGCTGAGGAAATTGCCAGAGAGGAGCAACGCCATGGCCAGCAGTGCACTCGCATACACCTTCCCGGAGATGATCGCCGCCCAGGAGATCGAAGTCGACCGTTGGGAGCAGTGGTTCCTCAAACAACCTTCAACCTTGCTCGATCTTCACCTCGATCTCGCCAAGGGACAGGAGCTGCGCTCCGCACTCTTCCACATCTTTCTCGTCGAGGTGAACTTTGGCGAGTCGCTCAACGAGCTTCGCGACCCCAACAACCCCATCGACGATCTCTTCGCGCTTCCTCACCAAACCTTCGCCGAGCTTTTCGCCATGCACCGCCGCGGACTCGGCTTGCTGAAGCAATGGGCCGGACAAGCCACGCCCGAAGATGCGGCAAAGCTGTTCATCCGTGGAGAACTCCGCGCAACCCGCAAGAAGTGTTTTATTCAGGTGATGGAGCACAATGTGCGCCACTTCGCCCAGCTCGCCGTCGCATTGCGAAAAGCCGGTCATCCCACCGACTGGGTGCACGATTTTATTCGCAATCCATCAATGCCCTAGCACATGCAAAAGGGCCAGCTTTTAGGCTGGCCCAATCCGCGCAATCGTCTGCGCCTAACCGGCGGCTGCAACTACCCCGCGCACTTCCAGTTCAATCTTCGGCGGATGCATGAGTGTGTTGTGAATGAAGCAGCGATGCACCGCTTCTTCCAGACCTTTCACCTGCTCCTCGCTCAATCCTGCGGGCACCTCCACCTCGATCTTGAACTGATCCAGCCGTGCCGGATTTTTCACCTTCTCGGCTGTTACCCGGACCTTCGTTCCCTCAATCGTGAGCTTTTGCCGCTTCAGGTAGTCGACCGCATAAAAGCCCGCGCATGAGCCCAGCGACGCCAACATCAGCTCCGGCGGCGTCATTCCCTCGTCGAAGCCTCCATTCTCCGTTGGCTGATCGCTTACCACCGAGTGTCCCCGCGCTTTGATCTCAAACTGCGCAGCTCCCAAATGCTCCACTGAAACTTCCAACATGATCCTTCTCCTTGTTCGCTTATCGTGGTGTTGTGCTCGCTGCCAAAATCTGGTCCAGCCGCTCGCGTACCGCCTGCCGCGCCCGGTGCAATCTGCTCTTCATCGCCGGAATGGTGATCCCCAGCTTTTTCGCCACTTCCTCGCCGCTTATCTCTTCTACGTCACGCAGCAGATACGTCTCGCGAGTCTCCTCTGGCAACCCACCGATCACTTGCCACAGCAGCGCCTTCATCTCGCGCCGCGCCAGTTCCACATCCACGGCTTCGCCCCGCGATGCCAGCTCTACGCCCTCATCTTCCATGGCCGAGAGCTGCAACAGCGGAGCCATCGCCTCGCGCTCGCGCAATTGCCAGCACAGGCGGCGCCCAATCTGCCCCAGCCACGCCCGGAACGCCGCTGCCTCGCGCAACTGTCCCAAGCTGCGGTAAGCCTTCAGCAATGCTTCCATCAGCACGTCTTCGGCGTCCGCATGGTTGCCGCAAACACGCAGCATTTGCCGATAGACCGCGTCCTTATGCTCGTTCGTCAGCTCTTCGAAGTTCATCCCTGCAATTCTGCAGCAAACATCCTCTCCGTGCTCGCCTTATCCGCAGCACGCGCTCTCGGACTTTAGAGGCTTTACCACCCGCACCTGATTCCACGGCATCTTGGCCAGCAGAATCCCCATCATGCAAATGTCCGTAGCTCCCGCAAAGGTCAGCCCAGCGCCCACAAACATCGCCAGCCAAATCGCTCTGTGGACTCCCGAAACCTCCAGCACCGTCCCTGCCAGCACCAACAAACCGGCTCCGAGCCGCACCTGCCGCTCCAGTGACCAGCGAGTCTTAGCCGAAGTCACCACCTCATACCCCTGGCAGCGCCAGGCATCGGTACCACCTTCCAGCACCCGCACCCTTGCATCCGCTCCCAGCCACTCCGCGACAATCTGCGAGCGGCTCCCCGCCTTGCAGACCAGCACCACGCCCTCTTCCAGACGCAGGTCCTTTCGTCGCGACTCGAACTGATCCATCGGAATATTCACCGTGCATGGAATGTGTCCGCCTGCGTACTCTGACGGCGTACGCACGTCGATCATCTGAGGATGCCGACCACTTTTGATCTCGCCGTTTAATGCCTCAACCGATACAGTGCTCACGTTTCTTCCTCTATTCTGAAGAGCCCCGGCCTGACGAAGAGGATTCACCTTCGGGCCAGAATTTCTTGTTGGCCGGTCCGCCGACTTGCGCAAAGGTCGTAAAATCGCATATTTGCGACTTTATCTACTTTGCAGCGGCGTCAAACGCCCTCGCCCCCGCCGGACGCATCTGCATCATCGCGGTTACGGTGGTGAACTTATACCCGAGGTCTTTGTACTCGCGTATTAACTCGCCGGTTGCTCGCACCGTGTGGCTGCGATCTTCGCCCATGCGCAGGTGACCGCCGTCGTGCAGCAGCACAATCTCTCCGCCTGCAATCTGCCGGCGCGCGTGTTGCAGTATCTCCTCATGCGACTTCGCCTTCCAGTCGTAGCAGATCACGCGCCACATTACGGGAAGCATCTTCAGTTCCCCGGCCACTCTGAACGTCCCCGGCCTGCGCCCTCCAAACGGCGGACGAAACAGTACTGGACGCTTGCCCGTGGCGTCTTCAATTGCCTTCGAGGTCTCTTCCAGCTCCTCGCGCAGCTTCGTCTGGCTCGCAAAGATCAGGTTCGGATGGGTGTAGCTATGGTTGCCAATCGCGTGCCCAGCCTCTGAAACTGCGCGCGCAATCTCCGGATGCTGGCGCACATATCGGCCCAGCATGAAGAACGTCGCATGGACCTCATGCTTGTCCAACACTTCCAACAGCTTCATAGTCCATGGGTCGTTCGGGCCGTCATCGTAGCTCAGCGCCAGAATCTTCTGGCCTTGCGGAAGGCCATTGAAGTTTTCGCCATAGAGCTGCGACCACGGAACCATGGTGTGCACTCCGGCGAATGTGGCGGCGGCCGCCGCTGCGAATGTTCCCGCAATATATCCAATCATCGCAATGATTTTATGCTCTTCGCCTTCGTCCACGTCACACGTCTCTTCGCGAGCCCTGTTGCCCACACCGCGCACAGCGCGCTATTCTTCCCGTGAGCTTCTGAGAAGCGGAATCGGCGACCTCTACCATGGCCAATTTCTTTGAACCGTCGCGTTATATCGCCGTAGAAGGTCCAATTCGCGTCGGCAAAAGCACTCTCTCCCGCTTTCTGGCCGAGCAGTTGCACGGTCAGCTTGTCCATGAACCCGAGGAAAACCCATTCCTCTCAGCCTTTTACGATGGTGAGCCCGGGGCGGCTTTCCAAGCCCAGTTCGCCTTCCTTATCAGCCGCTTCGAGCAGCTCCAGCCTTTGGCCGCGGCCCGCAATGCGCAAAAAATTGTCGTCACCGATTACATCTTCGAGAAAGACAAGCTCTTCGCCAACCTCAACCTCAGCGACGACGAACTTGCCGTCTACGACCGTTATTACAAACTCCTGCGCGCCGAGCTGCCCACCCCGGACCTGGTCATCTACCTTCAGGCTCCGCTCGATGTCCTGCGCAAGCGCCTGCGCCGCAAGAATGTCTCCAACGAGCGCGCCATCAGCGACGAGTACATGGAAGAGGTCGTCAAAGCTTACGAACATTTCTTCTTCCACTACTCCGCCAGCGACCTGCTTGTCGTCAACACCGCTGAGATCGACTTTGTCGAACGCAGCGAGGACCTCCAGATACTCTTGCGCCGCGTCAGCGAACCCATCAAGGGCACCCAGTACTTCCTTCCACTCGGCCAGCAAGCCAACCCGCGCGAATAATCTCTGCCTTGGCGCCGTTGCAAGCAGGTTGCAGCTGCGGTTACGATGGTGGCATGTCTGTTGAGAGTCCGTTCGCGGTTCTCACTGCGGTTGTCGCGCCCGCGTTGCTCACCAACTCCTCAACCGTGCTTGTGCTTGGACTCGGCAATCGAATCGCCCGAGTCATTGACCGCACTCGTACCGTGGCAGCAGTCATGGCCAACACGGGGGAGCAATCTGAGCTCTACCAACGGCTGCAGCAACAGACCAACCTCCTCGATCAGCGCGCCCGGATGCTAGGCAAGTCACTCCGTCTGGGGTACGCCGCCGTCGGCGGCTTCGCGGCGGAAGCTTTGATTGCCGTGGTCGGCGGCATGCTTGTCCACTACGATTTTGAGCCAGCGGCCCGAATCGCGGCTATGATCGCACTGACGATTGGCTTTGTCTCGGTGGGCAGCCTCGTCTTCGCCTGCGTTTACATGGTGCACGAAACCGCCATCGCTCTCGATAACCTGCAGGAAGAGGCGCGGACCGTCATGATGGAAGCCTCACGCTCATCCCCAAGGTCTTGAAATCACTGGATGTTGCGACTTGATCGACAGCCGCCGGGATATCTCCCGGCTTGCTTCGCTCTCCGCCTAGCGACTAGAATCGACCTGCCGTCCCAACGGCATTTTGCGCCTCGGCGCACAGGCGGCATCCGCTCGGCGGAGCCACACTGGAGGAGTCCATGAGTATTACCACCGGCGATTTCCGCCAACGCATTACCGTCCACACCCTAGCCGAAAGAAAACGCAAACACGAGCGCATCGTCTCGCTCACAGCCTATGATTACGCCACCGCCCGCCTCGCCGATGAAGCCGGGGTGGAGCTCATCCTCGTCGGAGATTCGCTCGCCCAGGTCGTGCTCGGTTACGACAGCACTCTGCCGGTTACCCTAGAAGAGATGCTGCATCACACCCGTGCCGTGCGCCGCGCCGTGCAGCACGCCTTTCTAGTGGCTGACATGCCCTTCGGCTCCTATCACACCAACGATGACCGGGCACTTGAAAACGCCGTGCGCTTCGTCAAAGAAGGCGGCGCCGAAGCGGTAAAGATCGAAGGCGGCGTCTCCCGTGTTCCGCTGATCCGCCGCATCATCGAAGCTGAGATTCCCGTCGTCGGACATATCGGACTCACTCCCCAGTCGGTACACCGCATGGGCGGCTACAAGGTGCAAGGTAAAACCGCGCACGCCATTGACGCTCTACTGGCCGACGCTGACGCGCTCGACCGTGCCGGGGTCGTCGCGCTTGTGCTGGAAGGCATTCCGCGCGAAGTCGCCGCGCGAATCACTGCTGCGGTGGCGACCCCTACCATCGGCATTGGCGCCGGTCCCGAGTGCGATGGCCAGATCCTGGTCTTCCACGACCTCGCCGGACTCACTTTCACCACTCCGGCCAAGTTTGTGCGCCGCTATTGCAATGCCGGAGAGCTCATCTCTGAGGCCATTCGCTCCTACCGCGACGATGTCCGCAGCGCCACTTTCCCCGCTGACGAAGAGTCCTACCATCTGCCGCGTGAGTCGCACCCCGCGCTTGGCGAGACGCACCCAGTTCCAGTTGTTGGCCGGAAATAACCGAAGCCATGAAACTCCTGATCGCAAAACTAATCCTTTGCTCTGGCGTTCTCTGCTTCGGCGTCGGTGCCCAGGCTCAGTCTTCACCCAAGCCTGCCGCACCCACCCACAAAGCCTCCACCGTGGCTGGACGCACCGAGTGTGTCCAGCCCGTCGGACTCTGCGTGACCGTCCCGTCCTCCTGGCAGCGCCTAGGCGATGTCTTTGAGGGGCTTGGCTTCGTTGTCTCCGAATCCCGTCCCGGCCCCGGAGTCGATCCCGCAACCTGGCCGCAGATCACCGTAGCCGCCATGGACGTGCCTGAGAAAAAAGATGGCGGCGGAGCTCCGTCGCTCGATTCTCTCGTGGACACCGTGCTGACGCCCGGCGGTTCGTTCACCTCCGAGACCCTACAGCGCACGCGTCTCCTGCTCAATGGCAACGAAGCTGAGATTGTGCGTATTCGCGAGCACGACGAAGGCTCCAAGACCGACGTCATCGAGGCCGTCGCTTTGATCGTGGGCGATGACGGGCTTGTCTACTCGATCGCGCTACGTTGTCCTCCCCAGGACTTCACCCGTCTCGAACCGATCTTCCAGAAGACCGTTCACAGCTGGCGCGTCAAGCCGCCTGCTCCTGAGAGTCAATCCACGCAGGATTCAGAAAAGAAATGAGAATCATCCGCGATATTCGTACCATGCAGGCCGCCAGCCGCGAGGCCCGAACCCATGGACTCACCATCGGCTTTGTTCCCACCATGGGAGCCTTGCACGAGGGACACCTCTCGCTGGTGCGCCAGGCGCGTGCCGCCTCCGGCCTGGTCGTCGTGTCGATCTTTGTCAATCCATTGCAGTTTGGTCCCAGTGAAGATTTCACCCAATACCCCCGCACTCTGGAGGCCGACTGTGCCCGGCTGGAGCCCGAAGGTGTGGAGATTGTCTTCGCTCCCTCGCCCGATCAGATGTATCCCGCCGGAGCCACCACCGTGGTGCATGTCGAAGGACTCAGCGACAAGCTCGACGGCCGCTCTCGTCCTGGACATTTCCGCGGTGTAACCACGGTGGTCGCCAAGCTCTTCCACATCGTGCAGCCGGACTACGCTGTCTTCGGACAGAAGGACGCCGCGCAAGTGGCCGTGTTGCGCCGAATGGTGCGCGATCTCAACATGGACGTGGAACTGATCGTCGCGCCCATCGTGCGTGAAGCCGATGGCCTCGCGCTCTCATCCCGCAATGCGTATCTCTCCGCCGGGCAGCGTCAGCAGGCACTTGTTCTACACCGCGCCTTGCAGCGCGTGGAGTCGCTCGCAAGCTCCGGCGAAACCCGCGCGGAAAGCCTCCGCTCCGCCGCGCTCGCCGTTCTCGCCTCCGAACCTGCTGCCAAGCTGGACTATTTTGAGATCATCGACAGCGATACGCTTGAACCGCTCGCGGATGTGGGGCACGGCGCACTTGCTGCCGTGGCTGCATCGTTTGGCGCTACACGGCTTATCGACAATCTCCTGATTCCTGCTCGTTGATCGCCGGTTCTCCGGCGCGTCACCGGATCAGTGCTAGAATTCGCATCTGATGCGGCAACTGAGAGTTCGTGGCACCCTGAGGATGGTTGTGCTTACCGGGCTGATGCTTTGGCTCTGCGCTCTGGCTGCCGCGGCCGCCCAGAACAAAGAGCTGGCCCGGCGCGTGGACGCCATTCTGGAGCAATCCGATGTGGCGCGCGGCTTCTGGGGTGTCGAGATCGAAGAGCTGAACAGCGGGCGGGTCGTTTATTCGCACGATGCCGACCGGCTCTTCACTCCAGCCTCCAACACCAAGTTGTTTACCACGGCGGCCACGCTGGCGCTGATCGGCCCGGATTATCGCTTCCGCACCACGGTCGAGTCCACAACCCCACCGGATAAGTACGGGCGGCTCAGCGGAGACCTCGTGTTGGTCGGGCGCGGCGACCCTAACCTGAGTGGCCGTGCGCTTCCCTATGATCTGAAAACCGAGCGTCCCCTCTCTCCCACCCACGTTCTGGAGGAACTCGCCAACCAGGTAGTAGCGCGCGGGGTCAAGGTTATCGACGGCGACATCGTGGCCGACGATAGCTTCTTCGTCTATGAACGTTACGGCCCCGGCTGGTCGCAGGACGACCTCGTATGGGAGTGGGGCGCTCCGGTTTCGGCCTTGGCCATCAATGACAACGTGGTGTATGTCAACATTCTTCCCGCCGAGCGGGTTGGCGAACGCGCCTTCGTCAGCATCTCGCCCTTCGCCGAGTACTACCACATCGAAAACCATGTGCTGACTTCTCCCGCCGGCACCGGTCCGCGCAAGGTTTATATCCAACGCCAGCCCGGCTCCAACCGGCTGGAGATCTGGGGCGACATTCCTCTCGACGATGCTGGCGCCGGTGAAGCCCTGGCCATCGAAGAACCGGCTGAGTTCGGTGCACGCCTCTTCTGGGAGCTGCTGGCAAAACGCGGCGTAGCTCTTTATGGCCGCACGCGGGCACGCCACACGCCCATGGCGAGCCTGGGCACCATCACGGTCAACGCCAGCGCACCTCTCGGCGGAGGCGTCGAGGCTCATCCGTTCTCCGCACTTCCGGTGGTGCTCGCCGAGCACGATTCGTTACCGCTGGGACTGGATATACAGGTGATCAACAAGGTGAGCCAGAATCTTCATGCCGAAATCCTGCTGCGCCTCCTCGGGCGTGAGAAAGGCAACAGTGGCTCGCTGGCCGGAGGACTTGATGTGCTGCGCGGATTTCTCACCCAGGCCGGCATAAAGCCGGAGGAATACGCCTTCTACGACGGCTCAGGACTCTCCCGCGAGAACCTGGTCTCACCTCACGCCACGGTAAAGCTGCTGCGCTATGCTGCCACGCAAGCCTGGGGCGCGGAGTATATGAATAGCCTGCCGGTTGCGGGAGTGGATGGAACTCTGCATTCGCGCTTTAATGCCCACTCCGCCAAGGCGACACTGCGAGCCAAAACCGGCTCCCTCGATCATGTCAATACCCTATCCGGCTATCTCACGACCGCTCACGGCGAGCGTCTCGTTTTTTCCATCATGAGCAACAACCACAACCTCACCAGCAGAAAAGCCACCCAAGTGATCGACGAGATTGTGCGCGAGGCGGAGCGCAATCAGAATTGACTGGCTGAAGCACGAGCCGTGCGCCTTACCCACCTTGCAGCGCGAGATCCCCAATGCGTTAGACTGCAAGAACCGGAAAACTTCAAGCGGAGGACAAGAATGCTGCTGATTCGCGCGGCTCAACCCGAAGACGTAGGAACAATTCTGAAGCTGATTCGCGGGCTGGCCGAATACGAGCGCGAACCTCTGGCCGCGGAGGCCACCGAACAGGGTCTGTTGCGCGATGGCTTCGGAGCCTCCCCAAGGTTCTACTGCCTCATTGCCGAGTGGGAAAATTCGCCTGTGGGATTCGCTCTCTATTTTTATAACTACTCCACCTGGAAAGGCCGCCCGGGAATCTATCTGGAAGACCTCTTTGTCTGGCCCGAGCATCGCGGCAAGGGCATTGGAAAGGCGCTTCTGCTGCATGTGGCGCGAATTGCGGTGGCCGAAAATTGCGGACGCTACGAGTGGCAGGTCCTGGACTGGAATACGCCGGCCATCGAATTCTACGAAGGGCTCGGCGCCCGGCGGATGAAGCAGTGGCTTCCCATGCGGGTGGAAGGTGAAGCGCTTCTGGAGCTAGCCGGGAAAAAGTAATCGCCGCCCGGCTTATCGCTTCGGAGGCACAAAACCCTCCGACTTCGCATGAAGATGGGAGTCGAGCAGCACGTAAGCCTCAAGCACGCGGCGGCTACCACCCGGATAGAGAAATCTCACGTCACTGAAGTGCACCAGCTCTCCCCCAACGCCTGCCGCCGGAACGGCGTCCGTGCTCCCAGGTGCACCCAGGCGTTCGGCTTCAACCAGCGGAAACCGTGCCCACTCCATGTAAGCGCGGCCCAGATCGGTGCTGCACGCCGCCCGCGTCGCATCCGTGGTCTCCGGCTTGTAGTAACTCTCGGCGTCGTTGCCAGGATCGGCTTCCGGACGCAGCGAATCGACGTGCACGGAGACGTAGGCATTCGAGGTCTCAGCCACCCCAGCCCAGTGAAACGGATTCACCATATAAGGGAAGGCAGCAACGCGCTTGGCCGCCTCGCCGCGATACTCCACGGCATCGAGCGCCGCCAGGGCACGCCGGTGTTCAAAGTCGCGCACTCCCCACAGAGCCACAATAAACAGCAAAGCCGCAATCGCCGCGCCGCGGCCGCGCGGTCCGCTCTCGCGCGCGCCGATCTCCCGGTTCACCAATCCAAACAGCCACGGCAACACCAGAGCTGCCAGCAGCACGGCAAGGATCAGCGGTTCGATGATGAAAACAATATCCCACGCATACCACTGGCGCTGGAATGGATAAAAGGGCCGCACCCCATAGCTGTTCGTAAAATCCAACAGAATATGGGAGAGCCCCGCAATGCAGGCGAACAGGTACAGCCAACCCCAACGCCGCGTAGGCGAAGGCGGCAGTTTGCGCCTCCGCCGTTCCCGCTGCCAGAGAGCGTCCACCACCCAGACAAAACCGACGACCAGCCCCGCCACGGCAGGAATCCCAACAAGAGTGTGCGTGATGCCGCGGTGCTGGATGAATCCGTAGGCCGACCCTTTGACATAGGCAAGGATGTCGAGGTCGGCTGCCTCGGCCGCGAGCGTCATTGTGATTGTGGCTAGCGCGGTTTTGCGGTTGAACCCCGCGCGCGAGAGAGTGGCGCCGGTCAGTAGATGGGTTATCGGTTCCATGACGTGCCATTCAGGTTGGCAAGGATTCCCGCGAATGTCAAAGGTGCGGCGGCGATGACGATGGCCTTCGTAGCTAGTCGCCCTCGGGGGGAATCAGCAGCGTCAGCGCTTCGGGCACAATGGAGATTTCGACAGGCGTGGGTCCCAGCAGTTCGCCATCAGCCTGCACCCGTAGCTCAGCCGAACGCATTTCGGGGGGATAGCAGGTCACAGCCTTGGCAAAGACAAAGGAGAAGTCGGCATTCGGCGTGTCAAGTTCATCGTAGGAAGCTAGCCCCGTCAAAGCCTGCAAACTGTAGCGCACCACGTGCGCCCGGCTTGAATTCCGCAGCAGGACCAGCCGCAGATCGGGCGACAGCAACGAGCTGCCCGGGCGCCAATACCGCAGCGGGCCGCCAAATGAGCGAACCCGCATGGCGACCAGTTCCAGCGCCGTCATCTTCACCACTTCGCCATCGCTTTTTGTAATCTCCACCGGGAAGGGAACAAAGGCGTGCCGGAACAGCAACCGTGCGCCGTTGGTGTAATAGGCGAAATAGCCGCCCCTCTGTTTTGCTCTCGCGTTGGCGCGATACAGCAGCTCCGCGTGGACTCCCACGCCTGCCGCCACGGTGAAGAAACGCGAGCGGCCAGCAGTTTGGATACGTCCCAGCGAGATGGTGCGCGGCGCAAAACCCAGAATCTGTGCCGCCGCCCGCTCCGGCCGGGCCGCCAGACCCAGGTCGTGGGCCAGCACGTTGCCGGTGCCCAGCGGAATTACGCCCATCATGGCCGTGCTTTCGGCCACTCCCTGCAGAACCTCGAAAACCGTTCCATCTCCTCCGCAGGCAAACACCGCATCGCATCCGGCGCTGATCGCAGCCCGGGCCTGGCTTCCGGCCGAGCCTCGCGCCTGCGTGGCTTCCACCAGTACTTCAACTCCGGCGCGACGGAAGACCTCGGCAATCCGGTGCATCGTAGCTTCCCGATACTCCAGGTGCGCGCCGGAAACCGGGTTAAACAGCAACAGAGCTTTATGGAAAGCGGGTATCCGGATCAGGTGAGGCAGCCTCTCGCATGGGGAGTCTAGCGCCGGGCGCCCGCAGCCGGAGCGGCATCTCTCGCCGTGTATCCGGCCGTGAAGCTCGTTGCCAGCGTTCAACGAGAGTGTATCAGCTCAGCAGGGTCTATTCTCCCGAGACGTACATCCCAGATACTCAGAACCCAAAGGCTGGAGCAGGCCGGGCAAAGTCCACCGGACGGCTCGACTGGGGTGCGTGCTTTGCCGTTTCAAGGTCGCGCTGCGACTCGTCAAAGCGGCGCAACGCCTCCAGCAATACGGACTGCGTGCTATGCGTGATGGTACGGGGGCACTCACCGCACTCAAAATCGATCAGGAATGTGCCTTCCGTCCAACCCACAACCGGGTACACCGCCGCTTCGCCGCTCAATGTGCCGAACGTGGCATGAACCAGTTGCCCACTGCGGAATTGCATTTCGCTCCGCTCGCCGTCTTGCGTCAGCACAAGGCGGCAGCTCTTGCGTCCGTTCTCCAGCGTTTGCAGCAGATCAACCACAGACATCTGCGCCAGGGTGCCGCGAACGCTGTCTGAATTGGCGGCCTCGCGCGTCGTCTTGCCCAGAATAATGCGGTCCAGTACGCGCTTGATGCGGGCTGTGGCCTCTTCGACGAAGAACGGTTTCTCGATGAACTCTTCCACCCGTCCCCCGGAGCGCGCCAAAGGGCCGGTGATATCGGCCCGCGAGGCCAGCATCACTACCCCAGCCTGCGGAAAAACAATGCCAATCTCTGCCAGCAGTTCCAGGCCGCTCAGTCCAGGCATACGGTAATCGCAAATGATGAGGTCCGGTGTCTGTGTCCCGGCCTGCCTCAGCGCTTCTGCGGCGTTGCCGAAGGCATGTACCGCAGCCAACGGCGAAAGCGATTCAAGCAGTAATCCGCGAATGCAAGGATTATCGTCCACCACCAGTACGTTTACGGCCGGCCCCATGATTCAGCCTCTCCTTCACTGCAGTCAGAGCTTCTGCCGTCGGCCAGGACGCTTGTATTCTCCACTTTTGCCGCCGCGCTTTCGCTCCAGTTGTACATAACGGATCTCGATGCCCTTATCTAAAGCCTTGCACATGTCATACACGGTAAGCGCTGCCACGGAGACCGCCGTGAGGGCCTCCATTTCCACTCCCGTTTCCGCCGTCGTCCGGGCGTGGGAGAGCAGCTCGACCCCATCTTCGCACAGGGAACACGAGATATCTACGAAGCTTAACGCCACCGGGTGACACATCGGTATCAGCTCCGATGTGCGTTTAGCCGCCTGGATTCCGGCGAATCGGGCAACCTCGAAGGGGTTACCTTTCGGATTATTGGACAGCGCCGCCAGTACCTGCGGGCTCATGATGACCCGCGCGCTGGCTTCCGCACTGCGTTCCGTCGGCAGCTTTCCGGAAACATCCACCATGGTGGCTCGCCCCGCTGCATCGTAATGCGACAGCTTCGGCGACAGGTCGGTCTTGGGCAATGTCTTGGAGGGTTTGGATTTGGCGGCCATGCGAGATTGGCTCCTGGTTGAGGGAAATGCTGGTACAAAGCTACGCGCATCCGCGGGCAAAATCTCCCGCCGTACGGCGATTGTAAGGGATTTCCCACGCCGCCTCTAAGCGTGAAGATTTGTTACCTGCAGCCCAGGGCACTTCTCTGTAACCGCCGCATCTGCGAGAATCGAAGATGTGAACAGCGACAAATTGCAGGTAGCAGTCGTCGGGGTCGGCTCCTTTGGCCGCAACCACGCACGAGTCTACAAGGAGTTGGCCGACGAAGGCGTGGAGTTGGCCGCCGTGGTCGATGCCAACCTCGAACGCGCCCAGTCCGTGACAGCCGAGTTCGGCGGCCAGGCATTTGCCTCGTTGAGCCAGATGCTTGACGCCACTCCGCACCTCAAAGCCATCAGCGTTGCCGTGCCCACCGTGGCTCATCTCGAAGCCGCGCGCCAGTTGATGGAACGCGGCGTCGATGTCCTCATCGAGAAGCCTCTGGCCTTTTCTCTTGCCGAGGCTGACGCGCTGATTGCGCTGGCCAAGCAGCACGGACGCGTGGCCCAGGTCGGTCACCTCGAACGCTTCAACCCCGCGGTGCGGGCAACCTGGCCGTTGCTGACACGTCCCATGTTTTTTGAGGTGCACCGCCTCAGCGTCTTCACCCCACGTTCGCTGGACGTCGATGTGGTGCTCGACCTGATGATCCACGACCTCGACATTGTGCTCAAGATGGCTAACTCTCCCGTGCGCGAGTTGCGTGCCGTCGGCCTGCCGGTACTCACCGGCAAAGTCGATATCGCCAGCGTTCGCATTGAGTTCGAGAGCGGCTGCATCGCCAACTTCACCGCCAGCCGGATCAGTACCGAACGCGTGCGCAAGCTCAGATTCTTCCAGCCAGCGCAATACGTTTCGCTCGATTATTCGCGGCGCGACGTCTTTTCGCTGACCGTCAAGCCAACCGCAGGAGGGATGCCCGAAGTCGCGCCCTACAAGCCTCCGGTCAGCACCGAAGAGCCGCTCCGGGCCGAACTGAGCAGCTTTCTCCAAGCCGTGCGCCAGCGCACCACTCCCGAGGTCACTCTTGAGGACGGGCGTGCCGCACTGGCTTTGGCCATTGCCATCCAGCAGCAGATGGTCGAGCATCGGAAGCGCGCCCACCTCGACGAGTTGGCTGCCGCCATGGGCCGGGCTGGAGACGGCTCGGCGGATTGAAATCAGATTCCAGACTTGGGCTAAGTTCGATTAGCCAGATGTGATGCCCGGTCGGATGCGAAAATTGAACGTGCGCGTCTCCGGCGAAGCGGGAACCGGCAGTGAGCATACATTTTGGTGCTTCGCACCGCTGCTGTCAGCCGTCTCATAATGTTAGTAAGAGGTGCCAACATCGAGTCCGAGAGCAACAACCAGGCGACTCCTCCATCCCCGCCGCCGGCGCCGATTCCCAGCCCAGCCCGGCGCCCACGGGTTTATATGTTGGAGGACGAGAACCCCGAATTTGTGCCGCATATGCTGGCGCAACTCGAGGACGAGCTGGCGCGCTCACGCAAGCGCGAAGCTTTCTGGATCTCGGTCATCGTTCACATCGTCATGGTGTTGCTGATCATCTACTCACCTGACTTGTTGCCCAATTGGGCTCAGCCTCATCTGCTGCGCGCCGAAGACCTGGCGCACGCCAAGGAACCAACCTTCCTCGTATTGCCTCAGGATTTGCAAAAACCGCCCGCCAAGGTTCACACCGATAGGCTGAGTGACAAGAACCGCATCGCCCAGACCACTCATCCCCAGATCGACCAGAAGACCCTCGAAGCCATGCGCGAGGCGCATCTGCGCGGCAACCTGACGCCGCCAGGACCGCCCGCTGCAACTCCGCCGATGCCCGAGCCTTCCGGTGCACCGCAGCCGCAGCCTGGGAACTCGCAATTGGCGGCCAACACCTTCCAGCAACCCAGGATGCAGCCGCAGGAATCGCCGCGCGAGAATCCATTTAGAACGCCAAGCTCCGCCGGAGACCTCATCGCCCAGGCCGCCCGCAACACCCGCATGGGCTCTGGAGGCGGAGGCACCGGTTATGGAATGGGTCCCGTCGACCGCAACGCCGCGCTCGGTCCGTTTGATATCCTCAGCGACACCCAGGGCGTGGACTTTGGCCCCTATCTCTCGCGCGTCCTGCAGTCGATCAAGGCCAACTGGTACAATCTTATTCCTGAGGAAGCCCGCGCTCCGTTGCTTAAGCATGGTAAGGTCGCAATCCGTTTCCTCATCACTCCCAACGGCAAGGTCGCCGGTATGTACGTCGAAGCTCCCTCCGGCGATGTCCCACTTGACCGCGCCGCCTACGGGGGAATCACCGCTTCCGACCCGTTCTCGCCGCTGCCCCACGAATTCAATGGCCCCTACCTTGCGCTACGCATCACGTTTTTCTACAACCCCAAAACCGGCGAACTGGAACACTATCAGTAATTCCTCCGCCGCTGCGTAGCCGTCGCCGCGCATTTTTCCGCTTGGCACGCGTAGAATGGCCGCGATGCCACTTCTCAATCGCGAGCCGGAAATACCATACATTCTGGGACTGCTTATCGTCCTGGCTCTGATCATGGGGATCGCCGTGTTTCGCTACCCGCCGTTTTTCCTTCATCAAATTCTGGGTGTGCGATGAGCGCCGCCAACGCTCCTTTGGTGGTCGTCGCCGGCCCCACTGCCAGCGGTAAATCCTCCCTGGCCCTGGCGCTCGCCTTGCGCTTCGGCGGCGAAATCATCAGCTGCGACTCCGTCGCCGTCTATCGTGACTTTGAGATTGGCACCGCCAAACCTACCCGCGAGGAACGCGCTCTCGTCCCTCATCACCTCATCGATGTCGTCGCGCCCGACGCCTTCTTTACCGCCGGTGACTACGCCCGGCTGGCACGAGCTTCGGCGCGCGAAATCACCGGCCGCGGACACCTTCCCATTGTCTGCGGAGGTACCGGACTCTATCTCCGCGCCATGCTCGACGGCTTATTCGCCGGGCCTCAGCGCGACGAATCTCTGCGCCAGCGGCTGCGCCGTCGCAAACGCCCTGCCGCCTTGTGGCGTCTGTTGCGTCGCCTCGATCCCGAAGCGGCCGACCGCATCCATCCCAACGACGAGCCCAAACTGATTCGCGCCATCGAGGTCTGCGCCTCTGCCTCCCGACCCATGAGCCAGCTTCTGCGCGATGGCCGCGATGCCATCGAGGGTTATCGCGTGCTGCGCATCGGCCTCACCCCATTGCGCGCCGCACTCTACGATCACATCAACCAACGTTGCGCTCAAATGTTCGAGCACGGCCTGGTTGAGGAAACTCGCCTTCTGCTCTCGCGCTACGGCCCGGAGCTCTTCGCCATGCGCTCCCTGGGTTACCGGCAGGCCGCCGCCCATCTGCGTGGAGAGCTTTCGCTTGCCGCAGCCGTCGCCAGTGCTCAACAGGGCCACCGCAATTACGCCAAGCGCCAGCTCACCTGGTTCCGTCGCGATCCCGAAATGCACTGGCTGGACGACTTCGGCACCGCCGCCGCAACCCGTGCCACGGAGGCCGTTGGTGCTTTTCTCGCACTGTCTGCCGCGGAGTAGCGTGGAAAACCTCCGAAGGGGAATGCCCGGAAGGAGAATTCTGCTTACCCAGGCTTTTCCTCCTCATGAGAGAATCATTGTGCGATGGCGCGAATACAGAAGAAGTCCTCTAGCACGCATATCAATCATCATCACGGATTGACCGAGCAGCAAAAGCTGCGGCGCATTGTTGAATCGTTCCCCAAGGTGAGCGTCCTGGTAATGGCCGACCTCATTGCCGACGAATTCATCTCCGGTGAGATCGCGCGTGTCTCACGCGAGGCCCCGGTATTGATTCTCAAGCATCGCGATCGCATGTTGGTTCCCGGCGGCGGCGCAAATTCGGTGATGAACCTTGCCGCCCTCGGCGTAACCGCGCTGCCCGTCGGGCTGGTGGGCGATGACGAGCCGGGCCGGGCGCTGCTGCAGATCTTTCGCAAAAACAAAATCTCCGTCAGCGGCATCTCCAAGCTCAAGGGCCACGTCACCACCACTAAAACGCGCGTGCTGGCCTACACGGCGCACTCGTCGCGACAGCAGGTAGTGCGCATCGACCGCGAGTGCGAGCCATTGCCGGATGTGCATCCCGCGCTGGTCGAGTTGGTTGCTTCGGCGCGCGAGTACGTGCCCGCCGCCGACGCCGTGCTGCTCAGCGATTACGGCTACGGAGCTGTCTCACCCCGGATCTTCAACTTTGTCCGCGCCAAATCCAAGCTTGGCGAAACTCCCGTCACCCTCGACAGCCGCTATCGCATGTTGGAGTACGAAGGCGTCACCGCAGCCACTCCCAACGAATCCGAGGTCGAGGAGGCGTTGCGCTGCAAGATCGGCGACGACCATGAAAAGCTCCTCGCAGCCGGTGCCACGGTCATTCGCCAGATGAAGCTCGACTCGCTGGTTATTACCCGCGGCGGCGACGGCATGGTGGCCTTTGAGAAGAGGAAATCGCCGCTGCAGATTCCCATCTACGGCACCAATCAGGTGGTGGACGTTACCGGCGCCGGAGACACCGTCATTGCAACCTTCACCGCCGCCCTGGCTGCCGGTGCCGATACTGCCAGTGCCGCCCGGCTGGCCAACTACGCCGGAGGCATCGTCGTTATGAAGCGCGGCACCGCCACTGTCACCCATGCCGAACTGCTTGCCGCATTGGAGTAGCGACGAGTTGCAATAACCACACGGGCAGGAGCGTTTCGTGGGACGGATTGTTAAACGCGAAGAGTTAGCCGACGTCGTAGCCCAATGGCGGGCAGCCCACGAGACCGTCACTCTCGCCAACGGCTGCTTCGACCTGCTGCACGTCGGCCATGTGCGCTACTTGCAGGGTGCCCGAGCTCTCGGCGGCAAACTCATTGTCGCCATCAACTCTGACCAGAGCGTGCGCCGCCTCAAAGGCCTCGGCCGACCCGCCATGCCGGAGTTGGAGCGCGCCGAGATCATCGCCGCGCTCGCTTGCGTCGATGCCGTCGTCATCTTCGACGAGCCGGATGTTCGCCCCCTGATTCGCGAGATCAAGCCCGACGTCCAGGCGAAGGGAACCGATTACACTCGCGACACCGTGCCCGAGCGCGACGAAGTTGTTGCCCACGGCGGCCGCGTCGAAATCGTTGGCGATCCCAAGGACCACTCCACCACCGAAATATTGGGAAGAATGGGAAAATAGTCCTCATGCGATCGGAGTCTTCAGATTTCAGCTCGCCGAAATGGAGTCTTGACCAACTCCGTTCTCGTCCGGATCGAACTTGCGAATAACTCCTGATGCAAAGATGAATCCGCGTGCGCTTATCGTGCGCCTGGGTGCCATGGGCGATATTCTTCATGCCCTGCCCGCCGTCGCCATGCTGCGCCGAGCCTTGCCCGAGGCGCAAATCGGCTGGGTCGTCGAGCAACGTTGGCGCGAACTGCTGTGCGCCCCCGGCGTCGAACTCGCTGGCTCGCGCAGTGCTGGACGCCCCTTGGCCGATGAGGTGCATCTAGTCGATACCCGCAGCTGGCGCAAACATCCCCTCAGCCCCGAAACCCGTCGCGAATTTCTCTCCGCCATCCGAGGCATGCGCGCGCGCCAGTATGATGCTGCTCTCGACCTGCAAGGCGCCATCAAGTCGTCGGTGGTGGCAAAGCTCTCTGGAGCCGCTCTTATCCTCGGCTTCCGCAAGCCGCGCGAGTTCCTCGCCCGCCTCCTGTACAACACTCTGGCCGATGGCCGCGCCCCTCACGTGATTGAGCAGAACGTCGAAGTGGTGCAGACCTGGCTGGAAGAGATTGGCCTTTCGCGCGCCACTCCCGCCCTGTCGCCAGGCACCGCGTTGCTGCCGCGCGACAGAAGCAGCGAGGCGCGCATTGATGCAACCTTGAAGTCCATGGGACTGGCCCGTTCTCCCTTTGCAATCCTCAATCCGAGTGCGGGCTGGGCCGCAAAGCAGTGGGAGCCCTCACGTTACGGAGAACTTGCCATCCGCCTCGCCGCCCGCGGCTTGCGCTCTATCGTCAACTACGGTCCAGGTGAGGAAGCTCTTGCCCGCCAGACCGTTACGGCCAGCAACGGATCGGCCATCGAGCTCTCCAGCTCTCTCAGCGAATTGATGGCCCTGATGCGCCGCTCCCAACTTTTCGTCGGCCCAGACACCGGCCCCATGCATCTGGCAGCCGTGCTCGGTGTAAAGACAGTCGCTCTTTTCGGACCCACCGATCCTGCCCGGAACGGTCCTTATTGGGCAGGCACGCGAGTCCTGCGCCATCCCGCCAGCATCACCAGCTACAACCACAAACGCACCACCGACTCCGGCCTTGAGAAAATCACCGTCGAGCACGTGCAGGCCGAAATAGACGCCCTGCTGGATTGATCCCTTGTCGCCCACTCGCTACTCTCTTTGTTCCTCGCCGCAGATCCGCAAGCCTCGCATCGAGCCTGTCTCACTCCACCACCTCCGATGCCGTAGAATACGAACAGCAACTCCACGTTAAGGATGTCCATGGACTGGGGACGTATCGCTAAGAGAATTCGTGTACCGTTGGGATTTCTCTTCGCAGCGTTTTATCTGCTCATGGCGAGTCCCCAGTGGTGGTCGCTTGCCGCCGGATCGGCCGTAGCCTTCGCCGGGGTCTGGATTCGCGCCATCTCCAGCGGCCACGTCAAGAAGAATGAGGAACTTGCCACCACCGGCCCTTATGCCTACACACGCAACCCTTTGTACTTCGGATCAATCGTAATTGGCATAGGTTTCGCCCTGGCCGCGCTGCGTTGGGAAATTGCGCTGGCGCTGGTCGTCCTCTTCGCTGCTATCTACGTCCCGGTGATCCGTGGCGAAGAGCAGTTCTTGACCCGGCATTTTGCCAATTACCCGGAGTACTGCTTGCGCGTGCCCCGGCTGCTGCCCAGGTTGTGGGCAGGCGAGCAGGGCCGTTCGCACTTTTCGCCTGAACTCTACAGAAAGCATCGTGAATACAATGCTCTGCTCGGCACTCTGGCGGTTATTGCCGCCCTGGCTGCCAAGCGGATTTGGATGGCGCGCTGAACGGATGCGAACCTTGAAGCAAATCCTGTTGTTGACCTTGGCTGTCGCCGCACCCTTCACATTTGCGCAGCAGGCGTCGATCTCCGCCACTCCCAAAGCGGTCATCGAGCCCGCCGGAGATGCCTATCGCTTTCCCACTGGAACTCTGCACTACGATGCCGAGTGGCGTCTCTGGAAGGCCGGCACCGCAATCCTCAAGATCGAACCGCTTGGGGAGCTGGAGCACGTAACCGGTACGGCTGAAGCCTCAGGCGCCGTTGCCATCCTCTACCGCGTGGAGGATCGCTTGGAGTCCTACTTCGATCGCCGCAGCCTCTGTTCCAGCCGCATTCTCAAGCACTCCGAGGAGGGGTTGCACAAGCGCGAGACAGTTCTCATCTTCGATGCCGCGCGCGGCAAAAGCGTCCTCGATGAGCGCAACCTTCGCACCGGCGAAACCAAGCATCAGGAGACCGACTCACCCGCCTGCGTCACCGATGTCCTTTCCGGACTCTACTACCTCGGAGCACAGCGCCTTGAGCCTGGTGTCTCTCATATTTTTCCCTTGAACGACGGCGGTAAAACCGTCGATGTCATCGCCTACGTCGAGGGCCGCGAAGACGTGAAGACCGATGCCGGAACCTTTCACACCGTGCGCGTAGCCGTCTACTCTGACGCGGGACCGCTCAAAGGACGTGGCAAACTCTGGATCTGGTACACCGACGATGCCGCGCACTTGCCCGTACAGATGCGCTCCCGCCTTTTCTGGGGAACCATGACCCTGCGCCTCACCCGCGTGGAAAAATAAGCTCCTCCTCCAGCGGCTGACGCGGCGCTCATTGCAGCCGGTACCGCTCCCGCATCAACCGCTGAAACCGTGGACGATACAGCAGATCGTAGGCCAACTCCTTGCCCGGAAACATTGCTAGCGCTGCCGCGCGCGAGTCCGCCACCATCTGCGAAGCCTCCTCAAAGCTGAGCTTTGAATCCTGCGCAATCACCTGCATCACCAGGTTCATCATCAGTTGGAGGCGGCGGAGGCGTTGCCCCTCGTCGAGTGTTTCCCCGCACCGGGTAGAATCGGTGTCGTCCTGCTTCATGCAATGCTCCTCGTCCCGGCTTGCCCTCAACCGGCTCGCATGGTAGTTCGATGTCAGCATTGCCTTGGCGGTGCTGGAAATGTTGTGCAAAAATTCATCTCAGTCGACGCTTTGACAACTATCTTGTCCGGCTCTGTGCTCATCCGTCCGCGTCCAAGAGTTCTGCATCTAATTGTGGGAGGTAACAGTATGCCAGAGGCACTGCGAAAAGAGCCGGACGAGGCGCTGATTGTCGTTTTTGCGTCTGAGCAGGAATCAGAGGCCATGGTGGTGCAGGGTCTGCTCGAGTCCGCCGGGATCGAGGTGCTGCTCACCAACTTCGATGCGCCGCAGGACATTCTGCCCGGCGTCGGTGGTGTCAAGCTCCAGGTTCGCGAAGATCAGGCCGAGGAAGCTCGCGCCATTTTGACTCAATACCAAAACAAGGGTCTCACCGAAGCCGAAGCGGAAGGATAAAGTCGGCTGATTCTGCTCTGCGGTTCTTCGTTGGTTATTACCGCGCCACCCACGGATGAACTCCCTCGGCATCCATGTAAAACGTTACCGGCCCAAACAGATCCGTGCGGTACGTCTTGGCCCGATGCTCTGCCAGCCGTTCGATCACCTCCGGCCGCGGATGCCGGAACGGATTCCGTATCCCCGCCGAAATCACCGCGTACTCTGGCCGCACCGCATCCAGAAATTCCTCACACGACGAACTGTTCGAGCCATGGTGCGCCACCTTCAGCAGATCGGCATGGAGCTCCCGCCGCCGGGACTCCTCCACCAGCATCTTCTCCACTCGCTTGTGAATGTCTCCCGCCAGCAGCGCCGTGTGTCCGGCATAGCTCAGCCGAAGAACCATCGATGCATCGTCTTGCCCACGCGGCTTCAGCTCCCAATCTGCCGTCGGCGCCAGCACGTCAAAGTGCACTCCATCAAAATCAAAACCTTCGCCCCGGTGCCGCTCAATGCGCGCCACATGCAGCCGGTCGGCAGCCTCCCACAGTGCTTTTACCTCGTGCGAAGGATAGTTCGGCGCATACCACAGCTCGCGCGGATGGAAATTTCGCAGAATCGCCGTCATCCCGCCCATGTGGTCCGAGTGCCCATGGCTGAACGCCGCCGCGTCCAGATGCGTCAATCCTCGCTGCCAGAAATACGGCGACACCACATCCTCGCCGATATCCAGATCGCTGTGACTCATCCCCAGCAACCCGCCCGAATCTAGCAGAAGCGTATGCCCGCCCGGAGTCACCACCAGGAACGCATCTCCCTGTCCAATGTCTATGGCGGTGATCTCCAGCTCGTGCGCATTGTGCTCAAACTTGCGTGGGTGCGCATACACCATCCATGCCGAGGCCGCCAGCAATCCCACGGAAGCCAAGGCCAGCATTCTGTGCCGCCGCGCTAGCAACAGCGCCAACCCATAACAAACAGCGACCGCCGCTATCGCCAACGTCGCCGGCATGGCTGCCCGCAGCTCAGGCACCTGAACTCCACCCGACCAGTGCACCGCAAACAGAATTCCCTGCAGCGACCACCTCGCGGCCATCGCAAACGGTGCAGCCATCCATCCTGCAACATAGCGGAAAGCTACCGCCAGCATCGCCGCCGGCATCAGCACGCTCATCATCGGCAGCACAACCATGTTGGCCCACAGCGCATGAGCGTTTACCCGGTGGAAGTACCAAATCGTGGGCAGCGTAATCGCGATCTGCATCAGGGCGGAGAGCGCAAAGAGTTCAGCCGTCGCAACCGCCCCATAGATCAGCTTTGGCACCAGCCACCGTGCCGCGCGCCCTCCGGTCAGCACACCCAGACTGGCAGCGATGGCGCGAACGTCGAGCCGGAATTGCGCCTGCTTCGGACTCAGCGTCAAATCCCGCCCCGTGTTTTCAATGTCGTCGAGCGATTCCCGTAGCGGCCCGGTCGTGCGCACAAACAGCGGCACCCCCAGCCCTGCAATCGTCAGCACTGCAACAAACGTGAGCTGAAAGCTGGGATCGAACAGTTCCTCAGGATTGATCACCAGCAGCACCAGCGCCGCCAGTGAAACCGTATTCAGCGGCGCGCGATCGCGGTTGAGCAGCGCTGCAATCTGGTACGCGGCAATCATCAGCACCGAGCGCAGCACCGGCGCGCCCAGCTCGGTCAGCCACGCATAGCCGCAGGTCAGCACAATCGCCGCCACAATTCCATACTCCTGAGGAAGCCGCAGCCGCCGCATCAGCCACAGCAGAAACACCGCAAACACCGCCACGTTCATGCCGCTCACAACCAGCAGGTGAAAGGTCCCGCTGCGTTGGAACTCCAAACGCTGCTCACGTCCCACCAGTCCGCGCTCTCCCAGAATCATCGCCTGGAATAGCCCCGCATACGGCGACGGCCACAGCCGCCCCATCTGCTCCAGCACGCCTCGCCGGGCATGCCAGCGGATGCGCTCCATCCGGCTACCGCCCACCCCGGGCAACACATCGACATTTGTCGATTTAGCCGAGCCAAGCACCGCTACACCTTGCCCGCGCAGCCAGCTAACGTAGTCCATATTTCCCGGATTCCGGAAGTTGGTCGGCGGACGCAACTTGGCTCGAACCCGCAGCCGTTGGCCATAGTCGAAGACCGGCGGCGCCACCACTTCATCCGCTCCGTCCTCTTCCGTCTCCCACGAAAAGCGCGTCCCCGGCACGTAGAGACTGAGGCGCACGCAGCCTGTCACCGCCTGCGCCGCTTCGCCATCCCATTGCGCCTCGTCCACTGCCATGTCGAGTGATTCGTGGAGGTCGCGTCCAGTGCGTAGCGAACCGGAGCGCGCCACGTAGCCAGTCAGCGTCACCTCGTCGCCGCTCGCATATTGCAGTAGTGTGGCCGGAGCCGCCGGTCTCGACTGGTGCGCGACAGTCAGCAAGGCTCCCGCCGGGAAGAAAGCCAGCACCACGCCCGCATAAGCCAGCAGCGCGCGACGTTTTCCGCTCACAAATCGCAACGCCAGCAGCGAACACAACGCAAACAACACCGTGCACGCAAAATACAGCGCGACCGGTTTATAGGTGTAGCTCTGCAGGAGAATGCCGCCTGAGAATGAGACAACAGCGGCGAACAAAGGAGCGGCGGGCGGACGGCGTGATCGGGTTTCCGGGTTGGTGGGCGCGTCTGGCATAGTTTGCGACACCACATCTGCTGCATGATCGCTAAACCGGGCCTCCCATCACCACGCCGCCGTCGCTGCGGAGATGAGTGGCCCGGTCCTGATCTAATTCGGTTTTACAGAACTGCTTGCACTCCTAGATTTTGTCCAGGTCGTCTTTGCCGGCCAACGGAGCCCACTGAATCAGCTCGTAGTTCGCGATGCCTTTCTTAAAGAACGGGTCGCCGTCGCGCATGGCGGTCAGTTTCTGCTGGGCGTTTTCATCGGGAACGCGCGCCAGGATCATGCCTCCTACGCGCGGCTCCATCGGTCCCGCGGCAATCAGCGTTCCTTCCGCCTTCAGGCCCTTCAAATAGGCACGATGTTCGTCGGTAACCTTGGCGACTTCTTCCATCGGAACACGGTAGCGAATCACAATCATTGCGTACATATTTTTCTCTCCCTTTCTTCCTGCATCTAATTCCACCTTGCGCTCACCGCACCAGGTGGAGAATGCTTTCCATGTGGTAGGTCTGCGGAAACAGATCCACAAGATGCGCTTCTTCCACGCGGAATCCAGCTCCGAACAGCGTCACCAGATCGCGTGAGAGCGTTGCCGGATCGCAGGAAACATACGTCAGGCGCGGAATCGACAGCCCCGCCAGCGACTTTGCCACTCTCTCTCCCAATCCGGCGCGCGGCGGATCGACGATGGCAAAATCCCACCGTCCCTTCGCCGCGTTCACATAATCTTCGGTTGTGCTGTGTACCGCCTGGATGTGCGGCACCGCTGCGTTAGCCGCCAAATCGTCATAGGAATTCTGCGCGATCTCAACTGATGTAATGCGCTCAAAGTTGCGCGACATCGGCAGGGTAAACAGTCCCACTCCGGCATAAAGGTCCAGAGCCGCGCGTCCGCTCCGCTTTCCAATCACCAGTTCCACCAGCTTCTCGGCCAGAAAGCGGTTGGTCTGGAAGAACGATCCCGCCGAAACCCTATAGCTCTGGCTGCCCACGTTGTACGTCAAGCTTGCCGAACCTTCAATGTGAGGCACGCCCGCCCGGCTCAGCCTTCGCGAAGCTTCCAGGTTGCCGTCCTCCAACTCGTCTTCCGCCGTTCTGCTCGACGCTCCACTGGGTGGACCACCGCCGCTGGCAAACACCGCGACGCCCACAATCTCCGGCATCCGCTCCCGTAGCAGCTGCGCAAATTTCGCCAGCAGCACCGGCGTCGTCGCATGATGAATAAACAGCTCGACCAACATTTCGCTATCGTTGTGATTCGCAAAGAACTGAACCTCTCGTAGCGATGGATAACTCGCCGCCTCTGGCGCAAGCTCCCATAGCAAAGCAATCGCCCGGTTGATCAGCGGCGAGCTGATCGGACAATGCCGCACTGCCTCCAGTTCATGGGTGCCGTGCTGGTAATATCCCAGCGCGAACTCTGGCTCCACAACAATCTTCATCCGCGAGCGATTGCGGAAGCCATACGGCTCGCCGGAGTGCACCTCGATATACGGCAGCGCCAGCTTGGCGCCGCGCAGAATGGTCTCCTGCAAAATCTGCCGCTTGTCTTCCAGCTGCGCCGTGTAATTGGAATGCTGATAGTGACATCCGCCGCAGGCGCCAAAGTGTGGACATACCGGAGTAACCCGCGCCGTCGATGGCTGCAGTACCTCCACCAGTGCGGCGCGCGTATAGCCCTTGCGCTCTTCCACCACCGTGGCTTCCACCAATTCTCCTGGAAGTACGTAAGGCACGAAGACGGTTTTGCCACGTCGCTCGTCGCCACTGGCCGGGATGCGGGCAAGCCCGTCTCCGCCGTAGATGAGTTTTTCTATAGTGAACTGCACTCTATGAGGATATCGGGTAAAGACTCCAGAAGAAAGCAATCATTCCAAATAGAACAAACGAGGGCGCTCCATATCCCGTCGGACTTTGGCAAACGTGGGAGATGCGCTTACAAATAAAACAAGCTCAGCCGCGGCAAACCGTGCCGCTCCATTAGCTGTTTGTTCCCGTATTGCCGCAGCAATTGGTCGATCTGCGCCCCGCTCATCTTCCCCCGGTAGGGAGCCAGTTCGCGCTCCGCCTGCGCCCGAGTCTCCATCAGCTCATCGTCGCCCGCACTGCTCCACAGCGCCGCGAACAGCTTCTCTTCCATGATCGTCATCCGCCGTTCCAGCCCTTCCAGATCCGCGTTCGCGGGTGCACCACATCCGCCTTCTGTTGGCGAATGTGGGACGTGCGCCAGCTCTCCTGCCAGCTCGCGTAGAGTCGCCGCCTGCTCTGCCGCCAGCTTCCGCACCGCTGCTGCCGGATGCTTGCACCCCGCCAGCTGCTGTGCATTCCGTTCAAAGTACCGCGCCACCTCCGCATTCGGAATGCTGGTCGCGCCCGGATCGCGCTTCGAGCCAATCGCAGCTTCCTTCAGCTCTTCCACCGCAGCCAGAACTTCCTGCTGGCAATACGCCAGCGAATTCACCTTGCGCGTCTTCTTTGCCCGCCGGTCATACTTGTCAAAGGCCGCGTCAATGCCCTTCAGCACAGCATCCAGCGGAATCCCCGCCTCTTTCCAAAGCTCCATCAGCGCCCAATCCAGAGGCGAGCAGATGAGTATGCTTCCACGCCTTCGCTGGAAGTGCTCTTCAATCTCGGAAAAATATGTGAAGTGTTCCACGGATCTTACTTTACTTCTTGCGGCTGTGCAGATTGCGTTCCCAGATAATTCTTAGCCCTGTCAGCGTCAGTTCATCGTCAATTTCGGAGAGGAATCGCGAGCCGCTGGCGATGAACGGCGCCATGCCGCCGGTGGCAATCACCCGCGACGGGCCAAGCTCTCCGAATAGCCGCTCCAGGATTCCATCCACCAATCCCGCATAGCCGTAAAAGAGTCCCGATTGCAGCGAATGCACCGTATTGCTGCCCACCACATGAGGAGGCCGCTTGATCTCCACCCTTGGCAACCGCGCCGTCCTTGCAAACAGCGCCTCCGCCGAAATTCCAATCCCCGGAGCGATCACTCCTCCCAGGTATTCGCCTTTTGCGGAAACCGCGTCGAACGTTGTCGCGGTGCCAAAGTCCACCACCACGCAGCTCTGCTTGCACTTTTCGTACGCCGCCACCGCATTTGCAATGCGGTCCGCGCCCACATCCGAAGGGTTGTCGTAATGCACCGGCATCCCCGTCTTGATTCCCGGCTCGATAAACAGCGCCTTGATCCCGAAGTACCGTTCGCACATCTGCCGCAGCAATCTCTCCAGCGGCGGCACCACCGAGGCCACAAGAATGCCGCGCACCGAGTCCAGTTCCAGCCCGCGCATGGCAAACAACTGCCGCATTAGCACGCCATATTCATCCGCGGTCTGCTTGTGCGAGGTCGAGACTCGCCACTGCGCCGCCAGCTCCGGCACAGCCGTCCCGTCCTCCCGCAGCGGAAAGACCCCTACCTCAATCTCCGTGTTGCCGATATCAAGTACGAGCAGCATAGCCGTCCATCATAGTACACACCCGATCCGTGGGCATTTCTACTGCGCCGCCGCCTGAGGTATTGCCCCACTCTTCGCAGCTTTCGCCAACCCAGCCAGCTCCTCCGGACTCAGCCTCCGAGGCACCAACGTGAACGAACGGGCGATCTCTTTAACCAAAGCGCCCGTGTCTTGATCGCCCGGCGAAATGGAGAGAACGAAAACTCCGTCCTTCGACGTAAGCCCGATAATATAAACGGTCATCCTCTCGCCGCTGTTTTTGTGGAGCCTCATCTCCGTAATTCTCAGATCCTGCCTCGTTCCGCTCAAATCGTCCCGAGTCACGGTATCCACTCTGTCAGCATGGGATCGCCAGTAGTTCAGCTCCCATCGCGCGTGATCGCCCAAGAGGTTCGCACCCTCACCAAATTCCTTCTTGTCCGCGAAGGTAACTATCATTCCGAGGCCTTGTCTCAGTGAGATATGGTAGGCGTCTTGAAGTTTGACCTCGTTATCGCGTGGGAACGAAAACTCTGCATACTCGTCGTTGTGAGCAAATAGCCCCATCCAACGATTGTTTGCGACAAAATAGATGGGATCGTCCGGAACGTCCGACGCAAAGACATTGGCCGACAGGAACCAGAAGCCTCCAAGCACCACCAGCAACGCGCACAACTTCCGCTTCGTCATAACGCCCTTCCTTGTTATTTCACCCCTGCCGCTTCCAGCATCGACTTGAACCTTGCGTTCGCATTTTCCACTTCAATCGTCAGCACCGGCGCAATGATCGGCGCGAGTTGCGAAGCGTCCAGCTTCACCAAGTCTTTTTCCGTAGTCAGAAAGCCGTTGGCCTCATGCTGCCGCGCCAGCTTTTGCAGCAGCGCAACGTCCTTGGCGCTGTAGCGGTGATGGTCGCCAAACGCGTACGTTCCCACCGGATAAATTCCAATATCGGCCAGCGACTCCCAGAACTGCTTCGGATGCGCCAGCCCGCAAAAAGCCAGCGCACGCGTTGGCGCCGGCTCAGGCAGAACCAGTCTCCGCCGCACATGCCAGATGTTCGGTTCGGCCAGCAGCGCCGCCAGCTCCTCCGGCGCGGCCACCGCCTGCGCCCGCCCCAGTGACGAAAGCGGCTCCCGCAACCGCCCAAACGGCAGTAATCCCTCGCGCAAGTCGCCCGCTGCCAGCAGCACAATGTCAAAGTCGCGATGCAGCCGCCGATGCTGGAAGCCGTCGTCCAGAATGTGCAGCCGCGTTCCATATCCCGAAGCCTCGCTCCACGCCTCCGCCGCCACTCCGGCTGCATAGCGCTCCTCGCCCACAAACACCGGAACCTGCAGCGTCCGCGCTAGCAGCAGTGGTTCGTCTCCAAATGACTCGGCCCTGCCTCCCGCATCCACCTGCAGCACTCCACGCGTGCTCCGCCCATAGCCTCGCGAAAGGATGTCGTACCGAATCCCCTTGGCCGTCAGCCAGCGCCCCAGCGTCTGCACAAACGGAGTCTTGCCGCTCCCACCCATGCTCAGGTTGCCAACGGAGATCACCGGCAGCCGCAGCCTGTGAATCGGCAGCCGTCCGGCGTCATAGCGCACGTTGCGCGCCCGCACAATCTGCCCAAACAGCCACGTAAATGGGTCGGCGATCATGCGCCCCCTCGGCTTGCCAGTGTACTCTTTGCCGGTTCGCTCGCTACCAATGCAACCATGCGCGCCACCGAGCGCGCCGTCGCCCCGCGTTCTTCCATCAGTACCTGCTCTGCCCGCCTGCCCAGCGCCTCGCGCTCCGCGCCTTCGCGCAGCAACAGGATGAAGGTGATCCCAAGGTTTTTCGTCGTGCAGCGGACCACCGCACTGCGGCTCTCAAAGCAACGTAGTATGTCGCGAAAGTTCTCCGTATGCGGGCCTGTTAAAATCGCCCGCGCAAAAAAGGCTGGCTCCAGAATGTTGTGCCCACCCCGCGCCACCAGCGATCCTCCCACAAACGCAATGTTCGCGTACCGGTAGAGCGCCGCCAGCTCTCCCAGTGTGTCCAGCAGCAGCACCGCTCCGCCAAGATTCTGCTCTGCCGCATCGGCCGCTGAGCGCCGCACAAAGCGGAAGCGCCGCTCCTGCAGCAGCCGCGCCACTTCTTCAAACCGCTCCTTGTGCCGCGGCGCTAGCACCAGCACCGCCGTTGGATACTCGACCAGCACCATCCGGAACGCCGCCAGCACGTAGTCCTCTTCGTCCTCCACCGTGCTGCCTGCCACCAGAATCGGTCCGCCCGTTGCCCTCAGCCGCTCGCCTATCTGGGTCACCGCCTCGCTCTCCACCGGCGGAGCCACATCGAACTTCAAGTTGCCAGTGACCTCGACCCGGCTGGCCGTAGCTCCCACCGCGCGCAGCCGCTCCGCGTCGACCTCGCTCTGCGCCAAGAACAGCTCCACCGGCTCCAGCACCTTGCTCACCAGCCCTCTAAATCGCAGATACCTCGGATACGAACGGTCGCTGATCCGCGCATTCACCACCGCCAGCCGTGCTCCGCTCGCTCTCGCCAGCCGCAAAAAGTTCGGCCAAAACTCGGTCTCCGCCATTACCACCAGCTTCGGTTTCAGCGCCCTCAAGTAAGGACGGATGCAGATTCCGAAGTCCAGTGGAAAGTAAAAGACATTTGTCTCGCCAAACTTGTCGCGAGCCAGCCGCTGCCCCGTGTGGGTCGTCGTCGAAACCACCACGCGATACCCCTGCTCCCGCAGCTGCGCCACCAGAGGCGCAATTGCCAGAACCTCGCCCACGCTCACCGCGTGAATCCACGCCAGCGCCCGCGGCTGGAGCGGCGGTATTTGCCGCGTACCCGGCCGCGAAGCGTCCCGCTCTTCCGCCTCTTCGCCGTTTGCCAGCCGAATCCGCGCCGGCACCATCCCCAGCCGCTCTGCCAGCCCTGCCCGATATTTGCCTAGCCGCAGCATCTGCACCAGCCACCAGGGAAGCGAGAGAGTCAGCAGCAGAGCCAGGGTCGCGCTATAGAGGAAGTACACGCCAGTCATTGTAGATTGGTGATGCAGGTCAGGGACAATAAAACGCTTCGACCCTCACGGCTCAGCCGCGATGCGAGGAGCTCCATGCCTTTGCTTTGTGCTTCCTTGCCATTTTGCCGCCCTCTTTGCTTTTCCGCCCCAACTTTACTTCCATTCCCGCCTATAATTTCCGCCATGAAGCGAACTCCCTGCGTCGCGGTCATCCTCGCAGCGCTCGTTCTCGCGGCGTTTGCCAGAGACTTCGTCATGCCCCGGCTAATTCCGGCCACTACCATGGCCGCTCGCGACTCCCACCCTCAGGAGAAGCTCACCCTCGGCGCCGACGCCTATGACACGCCGGAGAAGGCCGCGCTCTTTCATCCCAAAATGCTTGAGCACTCCGTCCTTCCCATCCTTGTCGTCTTCACCAACGACGGCGACCAGACCATCGTCCTCAGCAACGCCAACTTCCAACTCGTCACGCGCGACCGCGCAAAAGCCAATCCCTATTCGCTCGACGATCTGCGCCGCGTCTTCACCTCCCTGCGCGCTCCCCGCTCGCGCACCCAGGACCAGATTCCCATCCCCATGCCCGGCCGCAACAAAGTCCATGGCGGGCTCTCGCAGAAGGACCGCGACGAGCTCCAACACGCCAGCTTTGCCGCTCGCACCGTCGAGCCTCACGCCTCGCAGCAGGGCTTCCTATTCTTCGATGTCGGAGACCTTGAGAATCCCGCACAGGGCGCGCGCCTCTTCGTCACTGGGGTTAACGATGCCCAAGGCCACGAACTCATGTACTTCGAAGTGCCGCTGGGAAAGCCTTAAGCCTCCGAAAAGTGGTGATGAACAATTCCGTCCTTCATCACCATGCGAGTCGACCCTAACCTTCGCACGTCATCCTCGAGGTCCCCGCTGACTGCAACCAAGTCCGCCTTTTTCCCGACAGTGATCGAACCAATCTGATGATCCAGCTCGCACAGTTTGGCGGCGTTAATGGTGATTGCCTGCAGAGATCGCGCCAGAGATTCACCGAACGCACTCACCATCAGGAATACATCTTCGGCGATCTCGCCGTGGCAAGCATCCGTACCCACCGCCATCGCTACTCCAGATTGCAGAATCGCCTTGTACCTCTCTGTGACCTCTTCACGGTTGTTCCTGAACTCGGCGGCTACGTCCTCGCCCAGCATCCTCCACCGCGCATCGTTGAAAAAAATTCGGGGGGTCAGCACCACCCACCTTTTCTCTTTCACCAGCATTTCGATCTGTTCGTCAGTCGCGAAGTAGGCATGTTCGATGACGTCCACGCCTTCCTGTATGCAGTTCGTCAGCCCTTCGCCTCCAATGCAGTGAGCCGCTATTTTCTTCCCCGCGCGATGAGCTTCGTCCACCGCGGTTCCGAGCTCTTCGCGGCTCAAGTAACAAGGCAAAAACTCTGCCCGGCGTGAGGTGCCGGTGACGAAGATCTTTATAAAATCGGCTCCACGCCTAATGTTCTCGCGCACCGCAACTCGGATCGCTTCCGCGCCGTCACATCCCGTGCCAACAAATCCGTGCGCATGGCTGGCCTTGATGCCCCTGGTGCTGGTAACAATTCGCGGCCCTTCAATCAATCCACTTTCAACCGCGTCTCGGAGATGCAAATCGACAAAATTCTTCTCTCCCAGGTATCTGGACGTGGTCACTCCAGCGCGGAGATCCGTCTTCATATTGACGATTCCGCGAATGGTAAGCACCGCGTCCGGATCTAACATAAGCTGCGCGTGGTTGGGAAGCTGCGGTGAAAGCGACAGATGGTTATGCGCGTCAATCAACCCGGGGAGCAGCGTACATCCGTCCAGGCTAATCACGTCGGCGCCATCTTGCCGCGCCGGCTCGCCGAAGCTTACGTCCATGATCGTGTCGTTCTCTACGGTGATGACGGGGTTTCGTCGAAACGCGCCCGCCACACTATCGAACAAGTAGCCAGCTTTAATCCGCACCAATTGAGCCATCATTGCACTCCTGCGTCACGTGTTTACCACAACTGCGCGACTCCATAGAAATAATAGAATTCCAGAAGCGCCACAAATCCAGCATCGCCCGGCCTATGTAGACTCGTCGTGCCAACCGTTATAATCAGATTTCATATGGCTACCGCGGCGAAAGACGTTCAGTCCAAATACGAAACTGTCATCGGTCTCGAAGTGCATGTGCAGCTGCTCACCAGGACCAAGATTTTCTGCCCTTGCCCCAACGTCTTCGGATCTGAGCCCAACACCAACGTCTGCCCTGTCTGTCTCGGAATGCCCGGCGCGCTTCCGGTCCTGAACCGGCAGGCCGTTGAGTTTGCCGTCAAGGCATCGCAGGCGCTCCATCTCCACGTCAACGAGACCTCCGTCTTCGCCCGCAAGAATTACTTCTATCCCGATCTTCCCAAGGGCTACCAGATCAGCCAGTTCGACAAGCCGCTCTCCGAGCACGGCTACATCGAGGTCACTACCACAGCCGGGGAAAAGAAACGCATCGGCATCACCCGCCTGCATCTTGAGGAAGACGCAGGCAAGTCCATGCATGAAGGCTTCGCCGACTCCGCCTCCAAAACCTACGTGGACCTCAACCGCACCGGCACGCCTCTCGCAGAAATCGTCTCCGACCCCGACATCAGCACACCCGAGGAAGCCTACGAGTATCTCACTCGCCTCAAGGAAATCATCCTCTACACCGGCGTCAGCGACTGCAACATGGAAGAGGGCTCGCTGCGCTGCGACGCCAACGTCTCCATCCGTCCACGCGGCTCGCAGACCCTCGGCACCAAGGTCGAAGTCAAGAATGTAAATTCCTTCCGCTTCGTCAAGCAGGCGCTTGAGTACGAGATCGAGCGCCAGGCGGAAGTACTCGACTCTGGCGGCACCATTCCGCAGGAGACTCGTCTCTACAATCCCGGCGAGGGCCGCACCTACGCCATGCGCTCCAAGGAGGCGGCGCACGACTACCGCTACTTCCCTGAGCCTGATCTGCTTCCGCTCATCGTCGATCAGTCCCAGCAGGACGCCATCCGTGCCACCCTGCCCGAACTTCCCGAAGCCAAGCGCCAGCGCCTCATCGCCGAGTACTCGCTCAGCGAAGGCGATGCCGCCACCCTCACCGCAACCCAGGCCCGCGCTGATCTCTTCGAGACCGAAGCCAAGAAAGCCAAGTCCCCCAAGCGTCTCGCCAATCTGGTCATCAGCGAACTCCAGGGACGCTTGAAAGCCGCCGGACTCGAACTGGAGGACTCACCCATCACCATTGCCGGCGCGCGTCTCTCCGCCGACCTCCTCGAAGACGGCACCATCAGCTCGAAGATACTCAAAGAACTCTACGACCACGCCTTCGAGCAGAAGGTGGACTTCCCTGTCATTTACGAAAAAGAAAAGCCTCAGCAGATTACCGACTCCGCCGAAATCGAAAAGATGATCGACGCGGTCCTTGCCGCCAGTCCCAAACAGGTGGAGCAGTACCGCGCCGGCAAAACCACCATGATCGGCTTCTTCGTCGGCCAGGTAATGAAAGCCTCCAAAGGCAAAGCCAACCCTGCGGTGCTGAATGAATTGCTGACGAAGAAACTAGGCTAGTCCGGGCGAGAGCCCACATCCGCTGATGAGCGAATGTGGGCCTGTCTGAAATAAAAATTGTGGTGGCCTGTTACGACATTGGAGCCGACGCGGAAGCGACGCATTGCCACTTCCCGTTTTTCTTTACCCAGGTATCCGCCCAGCGCTCTCTGGTGTCCACGGCCTTCCCCATGCTATCCACGCCTTTGCCATGCCATACGCCGGTCACAATCGCCGAATCTCCGTGCTGGTTGACCTGCAGATCGCTGAGCTCGCTGACCTCCCATTTGGATTTCTTCGTGCGGGCCATCGTCTCGCTCTTGTTCAGCACCTTGCCATCCGAGTCGATGTTGACGAAGTCGTCGGCAAGCAGCGGCCCAAGGGCGTCGCCGTTACTCGCCAGCGAGGCCTTGACCCACTCGTTTTCCATGTCCTTCAAATGTTGTTCCACATTGGCCGAGCCGGCGTGCATCTCGGTCTTCGAGGCCATCGATTCCTGTGCAACGGCCATGCCCGCCATCAGCAGGAATGCCGCTACAGTTGCAGTGACTAGTTTCATTGAACTCTCCAAGGTTGAAATTCGACGGCGTGGCGGCCGCTTGTGTACGAAGCAGTTTGTGAGTTGGAGGTGCGTTCCGAAGCTCGCAAGATCGAGTGCAACGCCAAGCCTCCGAGGGGTTCACCCGGTCTAGTCTCCTCAGAACGTGGTTCACCGGTCGGAGTTGTCTCAAGGAATTCAGCTGCTCACGATTACCTTTTTGGTCAATCCTTGTTTTTGGCAGGTGGACTACTTTGCAAATGGTTGCGCGGATTCGCGCAACCATTTGCAGATCGGTCAACACGGCCTTCCCAACGATTACCCGATTCGCTAATCGTTAGCCCCATGCCGTGAGCTCACCGCGAGCACACGATTCGCTCTGTTAAACTTAAAGTTTCGAGTTTGAGGAACCGTCATTCTTATGCCGCACGAACTGTCGAAGGCTTACGATCCTGCTGAGATTGAAAAGCGCTGGGCCGAGTACTGGGTCCATGAAAACCTCTTCCATACCGCAACTCCCGCGGACGGTAGCAATGTGTTTTCCATTCTGCTGCCGCCGCCCAACGTCACTGGCCGCCTGCACATGGGCCACATGCTTAACCACACCGAGATGGACATCCTCGCCCGCTGGCAACGCATGTTGGGCAAGGATTCGATGTGGCTCCCCGGAACCGATCACGCTGGAATTGCCACGCAGATGATGGTCGAGCGCCAGCTCGCCAGCGAAGGCAAAAAGCGCCAGGACCTTGGACGCGCGGCTTTCCTCGAACGCGTCTGGCAGTGGAAGGAGCAGTACGGCGGCTACATTCTGGAACAGATGAAGCGACTGGGCGACTCCGTTGACTGGTCGCGCGAGTTCTTCACCATGGACGAGCAGCTCTCCCGCGCGGTGCGCGAAGCCTTTGTGCGCTTCTGGGAGGAAGGTCTCATCTATCGCGGGACCTATATCGTCAACTGGTGTCCGCGCTGCCTGACCGCGCTTAGCGATCTCGAAGTGGCCCACGAGGAGACGCAGGGCAAGCTCTGGGAGATTCGTTATCCCGTCGTTGGCCTGCCTGGCGAATCCATCGTCGTTGCTACCACCCGTCCCGAGACCATGCTGGGCGACACGGCCGTGGCCGTCAATCCGCTCGATGAGCGCTACTCCCACTTGCACGGCAAGAAGGTGATGCTGCCGCTCGTCGGCCGCGAGATTCCGATTATCTTCGACGAACTCGCACAGCCTGAGTTCGGCACTGGCGCCGTCAAGGTCACGCCTGCGCACGATCCCAACGACTTCGAAGCTGGCAAGCGCCATGGGCTCGAAGAGATGGTGATCATGGATGAGAGCGCGCACATGAACGAAAACGCTGGTGTTTATAAGGGTCTGGAGCGTTACGCCGCGCGTGAGCGTGTGGTTGCCGATCTGGAAGCCAGCGGCGCGTTGGTCAGCGTGAAGGATTATGTGGTGCCGCTCGGCAAGTGCGACCGCTGCAAGACTGTGGTCGAGCCGCGCATCTCCACCCAGTGGTTTCTTGCCGTAAACAAGGAGACGAAGGACGGGCGGCCATCGCTGGCAAGGGTTGCGCGCGATGTGGTGAGCGATGGACGGATCAAGTTCACGCCGGAAAATTACAAGGCGATTTACCTGCAGTGGATGGAAAACATTCATGACTGGTGCATTTCGCGTCAGCTCTGGTGGGGCCATCGGATTCCGGCATGGCACTGCGCCGACTGTCATGAAATCACCGTGGAGCGCAAAAACCCTACTCACTGCGCGCATTGCGGCAGCGCAAAGATTGAGCAAGATACCGACGTGCTGGACACCTGGTTCAGCTCCGGCCTGCTTCCGTTTTCAGCGCTAGGCTGGCCGGAGAAGACTCCGGATTGCAATGCTTTCTACCCGACCTCGACGCTGGTAACTGGCTTTGACATTCTTTTCTTCTGGGTCGCCCGCATGATTATGCTGGGCTGCCATCTGATGGACGAGCAGAAGCCCGACAAGCGCGACATCGTTCCTTTCCGCGAGGTTTACATCCACGCGCTGGTGCGCGACGCCGAGCGCCAGAAGATGTCCAAGACCAAAGGCAATGTTGTCGATCCGATCGGCGTCATCGAGAAGTTCGGCACCGACGCGGTGCGCTTCACCTTGGCCGCCATGGCCGCGCCCGGAACCGATATCGCCTTTAGCGAGAGCCGCACCGAGAGTTATCGCGCCTTTGCCAACAAGATTTGGAACGCGGCGCGGTTCCTCTTCATGAATGTGGATCGCGCGACGGAAGCGAACGTCTGGTCGCTCGCTGAGTTTGCCGCCGAACGCAACGCCAAGGACGGCGTGGGGTTGAAAGGCTTTGCGTCGGCCACGCTGGAAGACCGCTGGATTCTTTCGCGCTTCAACCGCGTTGCCGGTGAAGTCTCGGCGGCGCTCGGCGAGTATCGCTTCCACGAAGCTGCGCACGTGGTCTATCACTTCTTCTGGGGCGAGTATTGCGACTGGTATGTTGAGCTGCTCAAGCCACGCCTGCTGTCGCCCAAGCGCGATGAAGCGCGAGCCGCGTTTGCCAATCTGGTTCGCGTCTTTGAGGGCGCGCTGCGACTGCTTGCGCCGTTCATGCCATTTATCACCGAGGAGATATGGAGCGCGGTCTACGATGGCAAAGCACCGCTAAAGTCAATTGCGCTGGCCGCCTATCCCCAGACTGATGCAGCTCAGCTGAACCCCGATGCCGAGCGCGAGATGTCGATTCTGCAGGACCTTATCGTCGCCGTGCGCAATGTTCGCGCGGAGCTGAAGGTTGCGCAAAAAGAAAAATTGCCGATCGAGGTGTTCACCACCAGCGATGTACGAACGATCATCGAGGCGAACCGCTCTGCTATTGAGCAGCTGGCCAGTGTCTCTGCATTGACATTTGTCGATGAATCGCTAGCCAAGGCCACCAACTCACGAGCCACGGCGCGCTTTGAAGTGCGCCTGGTCTACGAGCAGAAGATCGACGTTGAGGCGGAGACGGCGCGCACCAGCAAAGAGCTGGAGAAGCTCGAAGGCGAATACCTGCGCAACAGCAACCAGCTCAGCAACCAAGGCTTTCTTGCCAAGGCACCGGCAAAGGTGGTGGAGGGCTTGAAGACAAGGCGGGTTGAGTTGGAGTCGCTGATTGGAAAATCCAAGGCGCGGCTGGCAGAGCTGGGCAGCGCAAAGTAAGGGAAGGACTCGCAGATGAACTGGAGTAGCCGCAGGATCACCGCAATCCTGTCAAACGCTTTGCTGGAAGACCAGGCCACGCGTGATGCCACCACCCAGGCAATCATCGATCCGCAGCAGCGGGCGATGGCAACGATTCTGGCAAAAGAGGACTGCGTGCTGGCGGGCATCGGATCGGTGCAGCGCGTCTTTGAAATCTTCGCCGAGTTGGAAGGCGAGTCGAGGGCTTATCCCGAGGTCAGCATTCCGCAGGAGATCTTCGACGGCGTGCGTCTGCGCAAGGGCGAGTCTGTTGCCTCCATCCGCCATAACGCGCGCGTGCTGCTGAGTTGCGAAAGGGTGATCTTGAACCTGCTGCAACACCTGAGCGGTATTGCCACGGCGGCCCGCCGCTACGCCGACGCCGTGGACGGCACCGGGGCGAGGATTCTGGACACACGCAAGACCGTGCCCGGAATGCGGCTGCTGGAGAAGTATGCGGTGCGCTGCGGCGGCGGCTTCAACCACCGGCTCGACCTCTCTGACGGAATCCTGGTGAAGAACAACCACATCGATCTTGCCGGCGGCGTGCGCGTTGCCGTGGAACGCGCCCTGGCGAACCGCAAGGGCGAACAGCCCGTCGAGGTAGAAGTTCGCAACATGAAGGAGCTGGAGAGTGCTCTGAAGTATGGCGCTGAATCCATTCTGCTGGATAACATGACACCGACGGAGACCCGCGTGGCCGTGGCCCAGGTGCGCAGGGAAGCGGGCGCGATGAAGATTGAATCTTCCGGCGGAATTACGCTTGAGAACGTGCGACAGTACGCCGAAGCCGGAGTGGACTTCATCTCCATCGGCGCGCTCACGCACTCCACACGCGCGGTGGATTTGAGTATGCGAATTGAATCCGCATAAGTTTGCAAGCAGCGCAAAAGCAGAGGGCACGGAATATTCCGTGCCCGATCTCTTTTAAGTCGTCAATTCGTTAGCCGTGATTAATCGCGGCGGTTCAATTCGCGCACAACCGCATTCACCAGCAGACGCTTGAAGCGGTCAAAGACTCGATCCACTGCCTGGCGAACGCGTTCCACCTCAAGGGAGTGGCTGTCCAGTTCGGGAGACGACAAGATGTTTTCCGCGTGCGCTTCCATCGCGGAATGAGCAACCTCGGCCACCATCGCCGGCGGCGCAAGGGCGTGAATCGGCTCCGGCGTTGGTTCGTGCTCTACCGCAATTTGTGCCGGGGCTAATTCAGATTCCGCCGCAAGCGGTTCCGACGTCGGCTCTGGCGCAAGCTCTACGGGCGTTGCTTTGGGTTCTGTCGCAAGCTCTACTGCTTCGGATGCTTTCGGCTCAACGTGTACGGGCGCAAGCTCAGGTACAAGCTCCGCAACTTCGGCTTCAACCGGCTCCGGCGCAGCGGACATCGCTTCCAGTGCAGCGGGAGCTACTTCTGCGAGCGGCTCTGCTTCCGCCGGAATGCTGTCGAGCTCTGGTGGCGTCAGCTGGCTGAGCACCTCTGGCGGCTCATGCGTCAGGCTCAAAGCCGGTGCAGGTGCCTCGAGGGGCTGCTGCAAGCTCCTGATCTCCTCCAAGGTCGGCTCGATACCACGATCGAGCATCACATCGCGGCCGGGAATATCCCCGACGGCGTTCATCGGCTCCAACTCCTCCATCAGGTAAGGATCAGGTTCCGAGACGAATTCATCATGGCTGTCCTTGGTTAGCGGCTCAATCTCCGAATCCAACGCGACATCGAAAGGGTGATCGTGGGAGAGATTGGCCATGCTCGGAAGGATGGAGCTTTCGGCGTGGGAGAACTGGGCCGGAGCAGGCTCGGCTTCGGCGGGCGGAACTTCAGCGAGTGAGGCAGGCGATTCGTCGAGCGGGAGCGGCTCGGTCGAATTGAAGAGTTCCTCAAATGCAAGTCTTCGAGCCTCCTCATCCAGAGCAAGCCTGCGGGCTTCCTCATCCTCAGCAGGCGGAGCTGCCGACGCGGTCGAGACGGGATCGACGTTCGTGGCTCCCTCGTGCGCGATAGTCGCCTGCGGAGCTTCGCTGGGCTCTGGCACGGCTGCGTCAGTTTCCTCTTCCAGTAATGGATCGGGGGGCGGAACGCCCAACGGAGATGCTTCCCACTCCAACGGGCTTGGCGCGGAGTACGCGGGTGATGGCGCTTCGGGGGCTTTCGTTTGCAGCGCCTCAGGTGCGGCAAGCAAAGGCTCCTCAGCGTTCGAACTCTCTGCGCCAGGGGCCGCAGGAGACGGCTCAGCCGTCAGGTCAAATTCGCCGAGCGGAGACTCCTTATCTGCTTCCTGGAAGTTTGATATCGAAGGCAGAAAGTCTACCACCGAGGCGCTGAAGGGTGTCCGTACCGCGTCTGGATTGTATGCCAGGCTCTCCGCTCCAGTCGATTCAGCGCCGCTCGATTCAACGCCAGTGAAAAGAGGCTCGTCATCACCTGTGTAGATGCTCTGTCCGGCATCGGTCGAAGGCTCTGCCAATCCGGCTGCCGCAGATTCAAGCAAGGGTAAAGGTTCGTCGCCATCTGCGTACGTAACATCCTCAAACGGCTCTCCGGTGGCGGAAATATGGTTCGGGTCCACCACTGCAGGCGCGGGAGGGGGAACGGACGACTCGCCGATAAGACTGCGCACGGCGGAGATCAACTCTGCGGCAGCAAATGGTTTTATGATGACGGCGTTCGACTTCACCTGTTCGCCGTCTTCGGAACGATATGGCTCCATTTTGCCAACCGTCAGGATGACTGGAAGTGCGGCCGTGGGAGTGGCACCGCGAAGGCGCGCACAGAGCTCCAACCCGGAGTAGCCGGGCATAAAAATGTCCAGAATGGCAATGTCCGGAGGCGCTTCGTTAATTTTTCGCAGCGCGTCGAGACCGTTGCTGGCCGTCAGAACGTCATAGCCTGCGTCCACAAGGATCTTCTTGCCCATGTTCTGGGCAGGTACGCTGTCATCGGCAAGCAGCACTTTAAGGAGCACGGAGCGGAATCCTGATCAGGAGATAGTGTCTGCGTGAACTAATGGGTCACGTTAACGCTTTCGCATGGCAAGGTCAATGGACCGGAGCTATTTCGGTAAACCGGAGGTCAATAAAAATCCGCATGGACGTTGTACTATCGGGCGGCCTTTTCTTGTCTTTCGGATAATGCTTTGGAGCGAATCTCTAAATTCCATGCCAGCTCCGCCCGGCCATGATCCGCAGAATCCACGGTACAAGCATCGCAAGCACCGAAACAGTGATTCCCGCAACAGCCATGGCCAAGGACGCCGTCGAGCCCTGCAGGTCGTGCTCCTTCAGCATACGCGCCGCACCGAATCCGTGTGAGGAGGTTCCCATCGCAGCGCCCATTGCCAGGTGCTGCTTGACTCCGCAAAAGCGCAAAATCTCCGGTCCCACAAGATTTCCAATGATCCCCGCCATCAAGGCCATTGCCGCTGCGATCTCCGGGAAACCATGCAGCTCGCGCGCAATTTCCATTGCAATTGGAGTGGTCACCGACTTTGGCACCGCACTCGCGATGAGCTCTTTTGGAGCGCCCATCCATGCCGCACAAACTCCTGCCGTGAGCATGCCCACGGTTGAACCGACGCCGATGGCCACGGAGAGCGGCACCGCTGCCTTACTCAGATTTCGTCCGTTCTTATACACCGGAACACCCAGCGCAATCACTGCCGGTCCCAGCAGATAGGTGAGCATGTCGCCGCCGATGGCATAGTTTTCCAGGGGGATGCGCAGCAGCTTTATCGTGAGCATCAATCCTGCACAGGTTACGATCAAGGGATGCGCCCAGCTCAACTTTTTTTGCAACAGTAGCGCAGCCGCATAGAACATTACGGTCAGACTCACGCCAAAAACAGGGGACATGGTTAAGGTATTCATTCCGCAGCCGGACCTTCTTTGTGGAGCAGAAACTCAGCCACCAATCCGGTTGTCACCATGACGGCGAGAGTGCTCACCACAATGCTTACCGAGAGCGCGGCCCAGTTCTTCTTAACGATGGGCGCCAGCCGCATGATCAGCACCGTCATCGGCACGAAGAACAACAACATGTGCCTGAGCAGGAAGCTCGCGGTGGGTTCCACCCACTCCAGTTTGATCCATCCCAAAAACAGCGAAACAGTAAATAGGATCAATCCGATGACCGCACCCGGCATGGAAACACCAAGCGCGTGAACCGCTGCACCGGCAAATTGAAACGCACCCAAAATCGCAAAACCTTTCATACGCCGACTTCGTGGCCTCCTGGATCCAGCAAAGGCCGCGCATAGCAATCAGCCGACCGACCGGGATCGAAGCTACATATGCGAATTTGCTACCCATTTTCACTTTTCTAAATGCGTGACCGGGCAGAACCGCCGGGCCTGCGCATGTGAGCAGAATACGCGTACTGGTCCGACCAGTCAACTATGTGACAGGCGTGTTACGATAGACGCATGGTCGGCACCGAAAGTTCCATTTTTGCCAAGGTGCGCTCCACTCGCGCCCATGAACATATTGTGGAGCAACTACAGCGCCTGATCCTTAGCGGGAAACTGGCGCCCGGCTCACGTCTGCCTTCCGAGCGTGCCATGATGCTTGAGTTTCAAGTCAGCCGTCCCACGGTGCGCGAAGCTCTCAGGGTGACGGAAAGCATGGGATTGATCGCGGTGCGCCACGGCGACCCGGGAGGCGCCCGAGTGTTGGGCACTCCGAGCGTTGGAATCGCACGTGTATTCGACAGCCTGCTTCAATCGGACTGCACGTCCGTTTTGGAACTGCTGGAGATGCGCGTTGTTTTGGATTCGTCAGCCGCAGCGTTGGCCTGTACACAGCCCAAAAGCTCTCACTCAGCCTTGTTGGACGTGCTTCGGCAGATGCAAACCACAACTGACCTGCATGACTTTGCGGAATTGGACGCAAACTTTCACGAGGCTGTGATCGTTGCGAGCGGGAATCGCCTTTTCCATCTCGTCCTTCAGGCGCTAGATAAACCGATCCGTGCCCTGATCGAAAACCGCCTCAAATCTTTCCAGCATCAGAGCCGCCTGGAGACATTGGAGCATCATGCGGCTATCGCCGACGCGATCCAGCAAGGCGATGCGCACCGGGCCGCGAACGCCGTGCGCACCCATCTCAGCGAGTTCTATCTTCCGATTCTCTCTACCCAGGACAAATGCCGGATAAAAGCTTTTATTCGAGCGATGGAAGTAACGGCAGGCCGCTAGCTACCACTGCGGCCAGTCCACCGGACGGCATAATCGAGCACGGTGCTCTCTAGAACGGAATCGGAATATGGAAGTGGCGCTTCTTCTTGGCCTTCTGGCTGGTCGAGGCGGCCTTTAGATCGTCCTTCGTATTCGGTGCCGTCGATGAGGAACTCTCAGCCGTCGGGGACGACGACGAACTCGACGCGCTCTCATTGAGTTGGCTGGGAGCTGGTGCCGGGACATCGCTGGGACTTAAGGGCGGTTCGGCCGAGCGCGGTGGCGCCTGATTCTCCGTCACCTTGGTGCCTCCGCTCACCGCCTCCACCGTAACCTTGCCGGTACCGGTCTTGGCAGCCATTTCAGAGGTCACAATCGTGTTGATCTCGCGCGCCAGCTTCGGCGCATCTGTTTCCTTCGGATCGACCAGCGTGGGCTGGCCCGTTCTGATGGCAGCACTCAAGTCCGGACGCTTCGCCATGTTGTTCACAAAGCGCTCGTAGCGCGTGGTAGCCGTACGGCTGGCCATTTCTGTTTTATTCTGGGCAATCGCTTCCGGAGTCGGCGTCGGCACTGGCCTGCCAATGGCGGCAAGGCGGCGGCGAGCGTCCTGATATTTCCCCATCGCCGGATAGCGCGTCACGATCTTTGCGTAGGCTTGCGCGGCGTTGTCCAGGTAGTCCTTGCTAAGGCGCTGTTTCAAAGTGTCCGGAACATTGGCGGCAGCGCGGGTGCGTTCCGCCTGCTGTTCGTAGGCCTGGCCCAGCATGTAGAGCGCTTCATCGGAGTGGCTGTAGAGCGGATAGGTGTCAGTGAGCGTCTTGGCGCGCGCAATGGCGGCCAGGGTTGAGCCACGCAGAAAGTAGAAGTGCGCGATGCGGAACTCACGCTCAGCCAGCACTTCTTGCACCTCTAGCAGACGCTGACGGGCGGTATCTGCCAGCTTGCTGTCAGGATACTGCAACAGCATTTGGCGGTACTCATCCTCGGCCCTGCGGGCGTGGGTGAAATCGCGGTCCGGCTTCTCCATCTGGCGGTAGTGAATGTCGGCGATCTTGAGTTGCGCCTCGGCGGCCTCCGGCATGTTGGGGAAGAAGGTGATGAAGTCGCGGAACTCGGTTTCCGCCTGGGCCAGCGCGGCGGTCGAACCTTCCTGGTACCAGGATTCGCCTACCGTCAGCTTGGCGCGCGCTACAAATTCGGAGTCCGGATAGGTGTTGATGAGCGTCTGCAAAGTGATGCGCGCAACATCGTACTTGCGCTGCTTCATCGCCTCCATGGCGCGGTCGAAGAGCACCTTGTCCGGCTGCTTGGAATTCACGTGAGCGAGCGGATTGGTGGACTTCTTGTTCTGGCAGGCCACACAGGCCAGTATGCTTGTGGCCAGCAGCAGGGCTATGAAGAAGCGACG
>Ga0181520_10000621_pt1 | contig 76996 bp, 66 predicted proteins | sample PEATcosm2014_Bin_29_FD_132451 | JGI IMG/M metagenome (GOLD analysis project Ga0181520, IMG submission 132451) | Peatland microbial communities from MTU Mesocosm Facility, Houghton, MI, USA - PEATcosm2014_Bin02_30_metaG | ecosystem: Environmental > Terrestrial > Soil > Wetlands > Peat | place... | reverse complement strand
GAAGAGTCCAAGGCAGTCGCCGCTCCCAAAGGCTTTGAAGAGTTCCGCAACCGGTGGATGGCGCGCAAGAACGGTTTGCTGACACAGGTAAACGATCTGTGGCTGAAGGCCGCGCCGGGCCCAGCGAAGCGCGATGTAGGCCAGCGGGTGAACGCATTGAAGCAGCGCGCGGAGGCCCTGGTCACAGAGGCTGAGCAACTCGCGGCCGGATCGGCTCTCAGTGCGAAGATCAAGTCTGAGACTCTCGACATTTCGCTGCCCGGCATCGAGCGGCCGCTGGGCGTGCGGCATCCTGTTCTGCGCACACTGGACGAACTGATCTCGGTCTTCGTCAAGATGGGCTACTCGATCGCCGAAGGGCCCGAGGTAGATAGCGACTACTACAATTTTGAGGCGCTGAATTTTCCGCCTAACCATCCGGCGCGAGACACGCAGGACACGCTGTTCATCGCCAACCAGGAGCGGCGCGCGCAGCGTGACCGCCTGCTGCTGCGCACGCACACCTCACCGGTACAGATCCGCACGATGGAAAAGCAGCGGCCTCCGGTGCGCGTTGTGTGCCCTGGTAAAGTACATCGCAACGATGCTCCGGACGCGACTCACTCGCCGGTCTTCCACCAGCTTGAGGGACTCTGCGTGGATACGAACATCACTATGGGCGACCTGAAGGGAACGCTTGACCACGCGATGAAGTCTCTGTTTGGCTCGGCGGTGAAGACCAGCTTCCGGCCATCGTTTTTCCCGTTCACGGAGCCTAGCGTGGAGGTTTCGATCTCCTGCCCATTCTGCGGCGGACAAGGCTGCCGTCCCTGCAAGCAGAGCGGCTGGATCGAAATGCTTGGCGCGGGAATGGTTGATCCCAACGTCTTCGGCTTCGTCGATTACGACCCGAAGAAGTACAGCGGCTTCGCCTTCGGCATGGGCGTGGAGCGGCTGACGATGATGAACTATAACGTCGATGACATTCAGCAGTTCTTCTACGGCGACATGAGATTCCTGGAGCAGTTTGCGTAATGAAAATTTCAGCGAATTGGGTTCGCGATTTTGTTTCTCCCAAAGCGGGCGACCGCGAGGTTGCCGAGGCTCTCACCATCAGCGGCATTGCCATTGAAGGCTACTTCGGCGAAGGCACCGACCAGACCTGGGAGGCGGAGATTACCACCAACCGCGTCGATGCCATGAATCATTACGGCGTGGCGCGAGAGGTTTCGGCTATCTACGACATTGACCTTGCACCGCTTGGACCGCGGGTTTTCGAGAGCGGCCCGGCAAACTTCTCCATCGTGATTGACGACGCCGAAGGCTGCGCACGTTACACGGCGCGCGTGGTGCGCGGCGTAAGGATTGCACCGGCCCCGACAAACATTGCGCATCGGCTGGAACTGGTTGAGCAGCGCAGCATCAGCAACGTGGCCGACGCATCGAACTACGTGCTCAATGAAATCGGCCAGCCGACGCATGCCTTCGATCTCGATAAACTTGAAGGTGGCAAGATTGTTGTGCGCCGGGCTCGCGTGGGGGAAGTCATCACTACGCTGGACGGAGTGGAGCGCAAGCTGTTGCCTGAGGACCTCGTCATCGCCGACGCGGTGAAGCCGGTGGCAATTGCCGGCGTGATGGGCGGCGAGGCGACAATGATCACCTACGCCACGCACAATGTACTTATCGAATCGGCGTGGTTCGATCCGGCGTCGATCCGGCGCACAGCGAAGCGGCTGGGCATGCACACGGATGCATCGCACCGCTACGAGCGCGGGGCCGATTGCGGCATTACGCCGGTGGCTTGCGCAAGGGTCGCGGAGTTGATTGTCACGAGCGCTGGTGGCGCAGTTTCCGAGGAGATCGACGTGGTGGGCCGCAGCATGACGCAGCCGCGCATAACACTTGCCGCCAGCGAGGTAAAGCGCATTCTCGGAGTTGATATTCCTGCCGCGGAGATCGCACGCATCCTGCGGCGGTTGGGTTTTGACGTAGAAGGCAGCGGGACGCAAGGGCATGAGTTCACCGTCACGGTGCCCACCTGGCGGCTCGATGTGGAACGCGAAATCGACCTGATCGAAGAGGTCGGACGCATCTACTCCTATGAGAAAATTCCCGGCACGCTGCCTTCGTTCGGCGGCGGAGTGACCGAGTTGCCCAACGCGCGCAAGCAAGCCGCGCTACGTGGCCGACTGCTGGCTCTGGGCTACAACGAGTCACTCTCCTCCACGTTTATTCCTCTGGAGGACGCGCGCTTCTTTTCGTCCGATGACGGCCAAGCCGAACCCGTGCGCATTGCGAATCCGCTGAGCGAGGAAGCCTCGTTCATGCGCACTACGCTGGTTCCGGGGCTGCTGCTGCAAGCCGCGTACAACCTGAATCGCGGCAATACGGATGTGCGACTGTTTGAGGCTGGCCACGTGTATGCAATGCAGGGAGAAGCGGTCGATGAGCACGACTCGCTTGCGTGGGTCTCGACGGGCGCGGCGAGTGAACCGGGAGTGCATGGCAAGCCGGAGCCGATCAATTTCTTTCACATCAAGGGAGACATCGAGCAGCTTCTGGCCGCCTTCGACTTCAAGACTAGCAAAGTAAGCTTCGACCGCAAGGTGCCTGCGTGGCTTCATCCTGGGCGGGCTGCACGCGTGCAGGTGGCGGGCAAGACGGCTGCCATCTTCGGACAACTACATCCGGAATTGGCTGCCGCGCGCAAGTTGAAGCAGGAGATTTTCATCGCGGAAATTTTCGTCGAGGAGCTGTATGGGTATGCACTGCGTCAGCCCATGTACACGCCGGTCTCGAAGTTTCCGGCGGTGGAACGCGACTTCTCGTTTGTGTTGCCTGAGGGCGTGGAGTTCTCGAGCATCCGACAGAAGCTCTCTGAGCTGTCGATTGCCGAACTTACGGCGATCCTTCCAGCAGAAACATTCCGTGGCGGCTCACTCGCCGCAGGGACTTATTCTTTCCTTCTGCGCGTCCGCTTCCAATCCGCTGAGCGAACGCTGCGCGACGATGAGGTCGCGAGCTGGTCGCAGCAGATTGTAAAGGCAGTGGAAGGACTGGGTGGGGCGTTAAGGCAGTAAGGTATCTCACACACCAAGGCCCGCGATTGCGAATGTTTCCGAGTTTCGCAGCGCGGGCCTTCGCTATTGAATCGATTCTCGTTTACGACGTGCTTACGGCATTTGCCTGCTCGGGCAGCAGCGGTTCATCCTCGGCGCTGGCATCCACGAGATCGGGGGGCAAGGTCTTCTTTGGCTTTACGCCGAAGGCTTTCAGCATCTCCGCCTGCCGAATCACGTTGCCCTTGCCGGTGGAAAGTTTGCTGAGCGCAAGACCGTAGCTGGACTTTGCCTGCTCCAGGCGGTCTCCCACGCTCTTCAGGTCATCTACAAATCCCGCAAGTTTGTCGTAGAGTTCGGCGCCGCGATTCACAATGTCCTGCACGTTCTGCTTCTGCCGCTCCTGCCGCCACAGGTGCGCGACGGTGCGCACCACGAAGAGCAGGGTGCTCGGACTCACCAGCAGCACGTTGCGCTCGTAGGAGTTGCCCCACAGTTCAGGGTCGTTGCTGATGGCCGCCATGAACGCGCCCTCGATGGGGACGAACATGCAGACGAAGTCGATTGATTGCAGTTGGTGCAGCGATTGGTAGTTTTTCTCCGCCAGTTCCTTGATGTGACGGCGAACGGAGTCCATGTGCCGCGCCAAGGCCAGTTTGCGCGCCTCGTCGGTCTCGGCGTTGACGTAGTCGTTGTAGGCGGTGAGGGAAACCTTGGAGTCGATGATGAGGTGCTTGTCTTCCGGCAGATTGACGATCACGTCCGGGCGCACCTGCCGGGCATCATCATTGCGGAAACTGTTCTGGACGAAATACTCCTCGTCTTTGCGCAGGCCGGAAGACTCCAGAATCTTCTCCAGAATCATTTCGCCCAGATCGCCTTGTGCCTTGGCCGAGGTGGTGAGGGCGCGCGTCAGTTTGCCAGTGTCGTCGGAGAGCTGCTGGTTCAATCCCATCAATAGCTTTACCTGCTCGGAGAGTGCCGAGCGATCCTTGCCCTCCTGTACGTACACCTCTTCCACCTTCTGCTGGAAGGTCTTGATTTTTTCGGAGAGAGGCGTGAGCAACTGCGAGAGGTTGGTCTGATTCTGCTCAGTGAAGCGCTTGGTCTTCTCTTCCAGAATGTCGTTGGCGAGCGCCTTGAACTGGTTTGACAGCTCGATGCGTGCGCCGGTGAGTAATTCAAGTTTTTCGCTTGCCTGCCGCTCCTGCTGCGAGAGTTGTTGCGCGAAGTGGTGTTCTTGTTGCTTGAGCTGTTCGCCGAGACGCGCGACCTCTTGTTCTGCTGTGGATCGAGCGCCGGAGGCGGTGCGCAGCTGGTTGCCGCACTCGGTGAGTTGGGTCTGCATTGCGACGACGTTGCTACGGCTTGCGGCCATCTCGGCTTGCACGGCGGCCAGTTGCGCGCGCAGCGCCGACGAACGCGAGCCCAGAAGCACGGCGGAGATGCAGGCTCCGAAGATCGATGCAAGAATAACAGTGAGGACGATGGTGAACATGCGAACGACTCCAGGTGCTTGGATTGTAACTCACCTTCATCGTGGAAGGTCATTGGCTAGGCATTTGCTGCTGTTGCTGACGCTGGTGCTGTTGGTCGCCGCTGCCTCGGCCCAATCGGCTGCGCCGGAGGCCGAGCAGGAGATTTTGCGGCTGGTCAATGCGGAGCGGCAGTCGCGAGGACTGGCAATGCTTGTCTTCGACGAGCACTTGCAGCAGGCCGCCCGCAAGCACAGCGCACTGATGGCCGCCAGCGGCGAGGTGGAGCATGTGGTGGGAGGCGAGTCCAAACTCTCGCTGCGCCTCGGCGGGCTGCGCTTTGACGCCTGCGGAGAAAACGTGGCGCTCTCCGCCGCCGCGAGCCTTGCACACACGGCGCTTATGCACTCGCCCGGACATCGTGCCAACATTCTTGACGCACAGTACAACGCCCTCGGAGTTGGGGTGATTCGCACCTCAAAAGGAATCTACGTCACTGAAGATTTTGCTCACCGCCTTCCCGAGGTCAGCGTGGACGAAGCGGAGACACAGATGGCCACGAATCTCAACCGCATGCGGCGCTCTGTCGGGATGCCCATCCTGAACCGCGTGTCGGCCCCTGAGCTGCGCGGGCGCGCCTGTGAGATGGCGGCGAATGACAGGGTGAATCCCCACGCTGGAATGCTGTCGCGCCGGGTGAGCAACTCGGTCGCTTTCACCGCGCTCGATCTGACACAGGTTTCCGAATCTCTGGGGCGCCTGCAATGGCAGCAGGCCAGCGGCTTCTCAGTTGGGGCGTGCTACCGCTCCAGCGCAAGCTACGAGAATCCGGTCTTCTGGATTATCGTTGTGACCTACTTCTGATCGCATGAACCGTTGGGGAAGCCCGCAAAGATTGTGCAAAAAAAGAAAACGCGGGCCGGAAAAGCCCGCGTTTCGATCTCTCCGGCGATGCGGCTAAACCTTAACCGGTTCTTTCTTGGCGTACTTGTGGCCCACATAGTCGCTCAGGATCTGCTTGAACTCCTCAACGATGTGATCGCCTTTAAGGGTGGTCACCAAGCGACCGTCGATAAAGACCGGAGCCTTCGGGTCCTCGAATGTTCCCGGCAACGAGATGCCGATGTTGGCGTGCTTGGACTCGCCCGGCCCGTTCACGATGCAGCCCATCACTGCCAGCTTCATCTCTTCCACGCCGTCGAACTCTCCGCGCCAGGCGGGCATCTGCTCACGCACGTAGAGCTGAATCTGTTGCGCAAGTTCCTGGAAGTAGGTCGAGGTGGTGCGTCCGCAGCCTGGGCAGGCCGTAACCTGCGGCAAGAAGCTGCGAATGCCCAGCGACTGCAAGACCTGCTGCGCCACCTGAACTTCTTCGGTACGGTCGCCGCCCGGCGCAGGGGTGAGGGAGACGCGGATGGTATCGCCAATTCCCTCCTGCAACAGAATGGCAAGCCCAGCGGTACTGCTCACAATGCCCTTGGCACCCATGCCCGCTTCGGTGAGCCCCAAGTGCAGAGGATACTGACAGCGCGCAGCCAAGTCGCGATAGACGTCCACGAGATCCTGCACGCCGCTGACCTTGGCGCTCAGCAGAATGTGATCACCCGGCAGTCCGTAGCTTTCGGCCAGTTCCGCCGAATGCAGCGCCGAGACGATCATCGCCTCAATCATCACCAGGCGCGGCTCCTGGGGGTCAGAGAGCTTGGCATTTTCGTCCATCATTCTCGCCAGTAACTGCTGATCGAGCGAGCCCCAGTTCACACCGATGCGCACCGGCTTGTCGTTCTCGATCGCGCACTCAATCATGGTGCGGAAGTTGTCGTCGTTCTTGCGACCTATCGAGACGTTGCCGGGATTGATGCGGTACTTCGCCAGCGCTTGCGCACACTCCGGAAACTTCTTCAGCAGGAGGTGACCGTTGTAGTGGAAGTCGCCAACGATGGGAACATGCACGCCCATGGCAGCGAGTTCGTCCACAATCGGACGGACTGCCGCAGCAGCAGCATCGTTGTTCACCGTCACCCGAACCACTTCGGAGCCGGCACGCGCCAGCGCCGCTACCTGTTGAACGGTTGAGGCGATGTCCGCCGTGTCGGTGTTGGTCATCGACTGCACCATGACCGGCGCATCGCTGCCTACCCTTATGTTTCCGATGGTTGCCGTGTAGCTTTTTCTACGCTTGATGATTGCCATGAAGAATTCTTCTCTTAGAGTTTGTCACGAGCGCCACGGCGGTTGAGCAGCATCCGCTGCATACCATTTCACGAAGCGCTTTTACACTACTGGCCGGGTAGCATCCTCACTACATCGTTAAAGATCACGACGCCCGCGAACAACACCAGGCAAACAAACGCAGCCTGGTAGAGCCGGATCTTGATACCTTCATTGATGTCTCGCCGCATGACCGACTCCACCAGCAGCATGACAATCAATCCACCGTCCAGGATGGGGATGGGCAACAGGTTGAAGAGCCCAAGCTGCAGGCTGATCATCGCCATGAACTCCATCAGATCGTTGGCGTTGCGACGGTGCACCATCTCGCCTGAAACCCTTACGATCTCGATTGGGCCAGACATCTGTTTCACCGAGACTTTGCGCTCGATCATGCGCCCAATCAGATCGAAGATCAGTCCGGAGAGTTTCCTGCACTCATCCACCGAGCGGCCAAATGCCTCCGACACTGGCAGCTTTTCGACCTGGGTAGGCTCGGAGACGAATCCGACGCGATAGTTGGGCTTGCGCGTATCCATCGAGCTGAGCCTTGGGGTCACCGTCAGCGCGAACTGCTTGCCCTCGCGCAGAATCTCAAGATGTACGGGCGTGCCCTTTGTGCTCTGTAGATAAGCCTGCATGGCCCCAGTGGTGTGGATCGGCTTCCCATCCACGGAAAGGATTTCGTCACCTATACGCAACCCGGCCTGCTCCCCGGGCATGTTCGGTTCCAGCCCCGTCACCACGAAGGGCTGCTTCGGCATCCAGCCAGCATCGCCGGTCTGCTGTTTGCCTTCGGCTTTTGGCACCAAGGTGACAGGCAGCACCTGGCCGTCGCGCTTCACGCGCAACGACAGCGGCTGGTTCGGGCTGATCATGACTTTGTTCTGTACGTCCTGCCAGTTGGGATTCTGCGTATCGGCGACCTGCAGAATCTGGTCTCCCTCTTTCACTCCGGCCTGCTCCGCCGACGAACCGTTCATGACCCAGCCGACGACAGCCGGCTGATACATCCCGTAGGGAATCTCATGGTGCAGGGCAAACACCACGGTGAGCAGAACAATCGCCAGCACCACGTTGGCCGCCGGTCCGGCCACGGCAATCAGGAGCCGCTGCCAGCGGGGATGCTTCACAAACTCGCCAGGGTCATCGGCAGGCGCACCTTCGGCACGCTCCTCCGGCATTTCCACGGCGTTGACTCCGGTCATCTTCACGTAGCCGCCCAGCGGCAGGGCGGAGATGCGGTAATCGGTATCTCCATGCCGGAAGCCAAACAGGCGCTTGCCGAAGCCGAGTGAGAAAACTTCCACGCGCACGCCCACCAGTTTGGCCGCGGCAAAGTGGCCAGCCTCGTGTATCAGAATCATCACGCCAAGCACGAGGACTGCGCCGACCAGAGTGTAAAAAGCGCTAATCATAAACGGAATATGTTTTCTCCATTGCCCTGAGTACTTACTTCGTGGCCGCCACAGGCAATTTGCTCACGCCCGCATTCACAATCCGCAAGGCTAGCGCGCGCGCCTCCGAATCCATTTCAAGAACCTCTGATATAGATTCCGGTTTGTGGCCCGGCGTTTCATTCAATACTGACTGAATCGTAGCTGGAATCCCTAAAAAGGGGATTTTTCCGTCCAGGAAGGCCGCTACCGCAACTTCATCTGCCGCATTTAGAGCCACGGTCTTGGCACCGCCTGCCTCCACGGCTTCATAGGCCAGTCGCAAACAGGGGAACTTATCCAGGTCCGGCGGGCAGAAGTCCAAGTGCTTCAGCGACAACACATCGAAGCGCAAGTCGCTCGCAATCCTCTCCGGCCAGGTCAGCGCGTAGAGAATCGGCAGCCGCATATCGGTAACGCTTACTTGCGCCAGGATGCTGCCATCTACAAACTCCACCATGCTGTGCACGGTGCTCTGCGGATGCACAATGACCTTGACTCTGGAGGGCGGGGTGTTGAACAGACGCACGGCCTCGATGACCTCGAAACCCTTGTTCATCAGCGTCGCCGAATCGATGGTGATGCGCTGGCCCATCTTCCACGTAGGATGGTTCAGCGCCTGGGCAACTGTGATTCGGGCGAACTCCTCGCGCGGGGTGCGCAGGAATGGTCCACCGGACGCGGTCAGCCACACCCGCTCCACCTCATCCATTCGTCCGCCACGCAGGCACTGGTGCACCGCGTTGTGCTCGCTGTCAATCGGCAGCAACGGCTTGCCTTGCCGCCGCGCCTCGCGGGTGATCAGCTCGCCAGCCGCTACCAGGCATTCCTTGTTGGCCAGCCCAATTTCCTTACCCGCCTTCACCGCTTCGTAAGTCGCCTCCAGCCCTGCGACACCAACGATGGCACTGACGACGAAATCAACTTCAGCGTGGGTGGCTACGGCTACTGTTCCCGCCGTGCCCCACACCACCTCGACTTCAGTGGCACCAGCCGCGTGCAAGCGTTTCCGCAGCCTCTCCGCCGCATCTTCACGCGCCACTGAGAGCAGCTTCGGACGCCAGCGCAACGCCTGCTCCAGCGCGAGTTCCAAGTTCGAGCCCGCCGCCAGCGTTGCAACTGCAAAGCGCTCAGGATAACTCTCAACGATTTTCAGGGTGTTCGATCCGATGGAGCCGGTCGAGCCCAGGATTGCGATTCGTTTCATCACGGTATACAACCAGTTTAACCCGCCCACCTACCCTTGTACGAATTTCTGGCCAAAAGCAAGGAAGAGTACAAACGCCACCGGCAGCGCCAGCAGCAAAGCATCGATACGATCCAGAATTCCTCCGTGGCCCGGCAACATGGTGCCTGAGTCCTTGACGCCCGCGCCTCGCTTTAAAGCCGACTCCAGTAAATCCCCTACCTGCGCCGCCGCGTTGACCAGCACGGCCACCAGGGCGGCCAGCCAGAGCGGTGCGCGAGCATAAGCTGGGGCGCCGATCAGCAGTGATTCGTCAGGTTCGACCAGCAGGTGCGCCCGGCTCAGCCAAGCTGCAATCTCCGGCACATAGTGGGCGAAGAGGCAGCAGACGGCGACAGAAAAGACCAGCGAAGCCACCGTGCCCTCAATCGTCTTACCGGGACTGATCCGTGGCGCCAGTTTGTGCCGTCCCATGCTCTTTCCCACGTACATGGCAGCCGTGTCTCCCACCCACACGGCGAAAAACGTAAACAGCACAAATACCCATCCCCGCACTGAATCGCGCAGCATCGCCAGCAAAAGCAGCGGCAGCGCAATGTAAGGGAGCGCCAGATAGCTCATCGCCGCCCCGGGCAGCGCAGACTTCAAATCTTCGCGCCCCATCGACGCGGTCAGCAGCAGGAATGGCGCGAAGAGTAGCAGCAGGATGATCCCCGCCAGCAGCGCGCCGCCGCCGAATCGCTGGGCATAGTAATAAACCACGAAGAACGCCGCGGTGTAGAGGTAGGTCAGGAGGCGGAAGGGTTCAAAGCCGTAACCGGCCACGATGCCCAGGTACTCAAAGGCCGCCGCCAGTGCTGCCACCACCGTAATCAGCAGGAAGAGCCAGAGCGGCGCGCGAAACACAGCCAGCAGCACCAGTGGAATCAGAATCGCAGCGGTAACAATACGTTTCATGTGGATACCAGCAGAGTACCCTCTGGCACGCCCGGGAAGCAAAGCGGGGAAGGAAATTGACAAATCAGAGACGGCTTAGAACGCCGCGCCTACGTTGCCATAGCGCCGCTCGCGCTTCTGGAAGTCTTCCAGCGCCTCGAGCAGATGATCGCCGTCAAAGTCCGGCCATAGCGTCTGGGTGACGTAAATCTCCGTGTAGGCCAGCTGCCATAGAAGAAAGTTTGAAAGCCGCATTTCGCCGCTGGTGCGAATCACCAGGTCCGGGTCCGGCAGGTCTGCGGCATACAGGTGGCTGGAAATCAGTTCTTCGTCGATATTCAGATCTGCGAGGCCGCCGTTGTTGGCCGCCGCCTCCACAATTGAGCGAAACGCATCGATCAACTCAGCCCGCGCCCCGTAGTTCAACGCCAGGGTCATGATCATACCGGTGTTCTTTGCGGTCTGCTCCTCCGCCCAGGCCATCCGCTCCTGCACCGAGGGCGGCAGTTCATGAGTCCGGCCAATATAGCGAAGCTGGATATTGTGTTCGTTCATCAGCGGAACGTCGTTCTTCAGGTAGGTCCGCAGCAGCGCCATCAGAAAGCTGGTTTCGGTCTTCGGACGCTTCCAGTTCTCCGCTGAAAACGCGTACAAAGTCATTGCCTTCAATCCGATGCGCGAGGCCAGTTTGATGACGTCGCGTACCGCAGTGACTCCTTGCTTATGCCCCGCAATGCGAGGCAGATGACGGCGGCGAGCCCAGCGCCCGTTGCCATCCATGATCAATGCGATGTGTTGTGGTAGCCGTTCTGGATCTAGCTTCGCGAATAGTTCTGCTTGCTTGCGAGTCAGCCCGGCAGGGACGGTGGTGTGCAAAGCATTCCCTCAAAAACGAGTAGTTTGAAGCTAGCACACGGTTGGGCTTCTTGCAACGGATTGAAAGCGAAGGTAGCGACTATGCCACTATGCCACCCGTTTGCGGCGCACCAAGTGGTACTCCTGCTGGCGCCGGTCATAGCGGAGATCGAAGTGCTCCATGCAGCTTGCACACAACCACAGCGCCTTTTGCATCGGCCCCTGATCGTCTTTTCCCGCCTGACGGACGAACAGCTTGCCCTCGCCCAGCCGCTTGAATTTCCTTCCGCATTCCGGATTCGCGCACTGCGAGACGTTTGTGTTCTTCATTGGGCTTCTTCGCTCCAGCGGGAGACTGGTCCTTGCGCCCTGCCGGCATCCGGCCTTTCGCTCGAGGGCGCGCCTTCTCAGTAAGAAGCACGCCACCCCCTTCGGAGTTATCCCGCCCGCCCCAACCACATGCATCCTGCTACTACAGTTCAGGCTGAACGCCGAGTCATTGCCGTCATCTCTCGCACCTGGTTCAACACGCTGGTCCACTGCAACCCGTTCAACTTGTGCATGTAGGGCATCAGTTCCGAGATGAACTCATCGCGCGACAATACCCGGATGTCGTCTTCAGTCGTGTGTCCGGTGGTCAACAGGTCACACACGCGCACCCGCAGCGCATCGGCCAACCGCTCCAGCGAACCCAATGTGGGACATGCTTTTTCGTTTTCGATCTTTGAGACGTAGGTACGAGGCACACTCATGCGCATCGCGAGTTGGCGCTGGCTCAGCCCCGCCCGCATCCGTAATGACCGGATCGCAGCCGCCACTGGAATTTGATTGGAGCGCATGGTCGCCACCGGGTTGGGCATGGTGACCGGAGGACGCATAGTAACGATCTCAGGAACCGCGTCCAGAGGAGTCTTGCATCGACGGCAGATATTGTTGGATGTCCGGAATTGGACCAAAAGACAATCGTCGCAACGTACCACTTCCCGAGAGTCAACGGGCGCTAAAGTCGTAGCCATGCGAATTGTACGGAGCCGCCAGAGCGGGGGCAAACTCCCGTCACCGGAATCCCAGTTGATACGCATCGAACTGGTAACCCGTGTGACATGAGTAATGTGCGGGTTCTCTGGCTGCGATGTCAACAACAATTTCAGCAAATCTCGTCAATTTCCTATTGCAAATGGGAGATATCCAGAGAAAACCGGAGAAAACCGGGTAAAAACGGCAAATCTGACAACGCACAGACTGTTTACCAATCAGATTCTTCCTGACGAATGGCCACCCGTTTTCATTCGCATTTTCACCAGTTGTGCGTGGGTGAGAAGAAAAAAATGAGCCAACCGATTGGTTGGCCCCGTGCAAACTATCCCTGACTGTTGGCAAAGCATGCACAAGTTTTGCAAGTGAAACCGTCTTCGTGCGAAGAAGTATCCATCACGCAGGAAGTCCGGCTCACGCACATCGGCCCCTGCCTTGATAAGTGAACCTCAGGGAACGATGTAAGATGACGGGATTAGCAGGTGCAATCTATTGGCCAAAGGGCGCTCGGAATAATCCACGCGCTTACATCAGCTTGCGCGACACGAGTGGATTACTTCTCTGAAAATCCATACCTCCCACGCGACAGGTCTCCCGAATACCGTAGAATTGCTGCCGCCCGTTTCCTGCTAACGCAAAACGACCGCCAGCTTTCCCTGGTGGATTACCTCTGCCACTGCGGAAATATCCTTGGCCAGTGACCGGTCCTCGGTCACCATCGGAGAGACCGAACGAATTTCTCGCAACGCCTGCTGAGCGCGCTTTCCCGGCTTCAGCGGCGTGAGCAAGTCCACCGCCTGGGCGGCCGCCAATGCCTCGATTGCCAGCACATAACGCACATTCTGGATTACACGCTTCAGCTTTAGCGCCGCGGTCATTCCCATGGAGACAAAATCTTCCTTGTTGCCGCTGGTGGTAATCGAGTCCACCGACGCCGGATGCCCCAGCACTTTGTTTTCGCTCACCAGCGCCGCAGCCGTTACCTGCGGCATCATGAAGCCTGAGTTCAGCCCCGCGCCCATTGCCAGAAAAGCCGGCAATCCTTCGCTTAGAGCAGGATTCACCAGCCGTTCAATGCGCCGCTCGCTGATGCCTGCCAGTGCCGAAATCGAGATCGCCATGAAGTCCAAGGCGAATGCGATTGGCTGTCCGTGAAAGTTTCCTCCGGAGATCACATCGCCTTCCGCGATGTCTCCCGGCTTGGCCTTGGTGCCCGGCGGGGGCGTTTTCACGAAGACCAGCGGATTGTCTACCGCCGAGTTCATCTCCGTCTCAAATACCTGCCGCGCATAGTCGAGCACGTCGCGCACCGCTCCATGCACCTGCGGAATACATCGCATCGAGTAGGCATCCTGCACCCGTTTGCAGTCGCGATGCCGCTCCCGCAAGAGAGAGCCTTCGAGCATGGTGCGCATATGTTTGGCAACCAGCATCTGGCCGGAATGCGGCCGGGCATGGTGAATGCGTTCGTCGAAGGCCACGTCCGTGCCCTGAAGAGCGTCCAGTGAAATTGCACCCAGCACATCGGCGGTTGCCGCGAGTGTCCGCGCCTCAAGCAGCGCCAACCATCCCACGGACAGCATAGCCTGGGTGCCGTTGATGAGCGAGATTGCCTCCTTTGCCTCCAGCCGGATGGTCGCAATCTGCGCCGCCTTCATCGCTTCACCACCGCTCATGCGGCGCCCTTCGAACCATGCCTCACCCTCGCCGATTAGCACCAGTGCTTGATGCGCCAGCGGCGCCAGATCGCCCGATGCACCCACCGATCCCTGCGAAGGGATCACCGGATGCACGCCGCGGTTCAACATGTTGCAGAGCGTGTCGATCACCTCAGTGCGTACGCCGCTGAGGCCCTTGGCCAGCGAGTTGGCGCGCAACAGCATCATGCCCCGCGACTCCGCCTCGCTGAGCGGTTCACCCACGCCCACGGCGTGCGAGCGCACCAGGTTCATCTGCAACTCGCGCGCCTGGTCGGCGGAGATACGCACATCGGCCAGGTGTCCCACACCGGTGGTGATGGCATATGCCACGCGATCGCCCGCGACGAGCGCGTCTACCACTTCGCGCGCGCGCGAAACCCGCTGGCGCGCCTCGGCCTCCAGCAGCACGGGCTGCCGGCGCAGCACTATCTCCTCAAAACTTTCCAGTGTCAGCTCATTCCCATTCAAGTGCAGTGCAGCCATCGATTCCCTTTCTTAGGATTGCGTTGTGCAAGACGGTGTTGCGGATGATGCGGACGCGGCGGCCGCTTGGAGTGCGTTCCGGTATTTCTCAGTCAGATGAGTGCGCTTCAGATCGCGTCCCACCACCACGTGTACGCTCTCGCCTTCAGCCAGTAGAAGGCCATCGGACTTGCGCAGCACCTCGTAGTGAAAGCGCAGCAGCGACTCCCGCATCTGCGCCAGCCGCGTGCGAATCGTCAGCTCGTCGTCATAACGAGCCGGATGCTTGTAGCGGCACTTCACTTCTACCACCGGGAGGTTCATCCCATCGGTCTCCATCTCCAGATAGCTGAAGCCCAGCTGCCTCAGCAGTTCAACCCGTCCAACCTCGAACCAGATGAGATAGTTCGAGTGATACACCACTGCCATCTGATCGGTTTCGGCGTAGCGTACCCGCAGTGTCGTCTCACAGATTGTGCTCATGTATTTAGGTTACATCATGGACGAGCGCCCGCGTCCGGAGCAGCGTCAGTTGCCGCGTACCCGACCGCGAAGCACGATTGTCGAATCGGACGGGTCGCGTTCTGAGCCGCCCTACCCCTGCGACTACTCGCTCCATTTTGGCTTGCGCCGCTCCAGGAAGCTGTGCACGCCTTCTTTGAAGTCCGCGCTCTGGCGCATTGAGGCATTTGCCTCCATCCCACCTTGAATTTCACGATCAAGGGCCTCCCTTGCGTAGCTGCGCAGCAGCGCCTTGGTCGCCCGCAGGGACGCCGGTGAGTTCTCCAGCAACTGCTCCGCCAGCCGCCGTGCCGCTGCGTGCAGATCTGGCGCCGGAACCAGTTCATTCACCAGTCCCATGCGGTACGCCTCTTCGGCCGTGATGATGCGTCCGGTCAGAAGCAGATCGCGGGCGTGCTTCTCGCCCACCTGCCGCAGCAAAAACGACGAAACCACCGCCGGAACAAATCCAATCCGCACTTCGGTATAGCCGAAGCTCGCCGCCGTGGAGGCCAGGGTAAAGTCGCACAAGGTCGCCATGGCCGCGCCGCCGGCGATGGCCGCGCCGTTCACCGCCGCAATCGTCGTCTTGGGAAAATCGTAGAGCGAACGGAAGAGCGTCGCGATGCGCTGGCTATGAGCGTAGTTCTCCTCCGCCGTATGCGTCACCAGCGCCTGCATGTCTTCCAGGTCCATCCCGGCGCAGAAGGCCTTGCCCTCGGCGGCCACAATTAGGACCTGCGCGGCGGAGAGTTCAACCTCGTTCAGCGCCGCCAGAAATTCATCGATGAGCGCATGGCAGATGGCATTGCGCTTCTCCGCGCGGCTCAGAGTTAAAGTCGCAACCTTCGCTTCGAATGACAGCTTGAGTGTCGTATACATGGCGGCAAAAGCTTACGCTGGCGCGCGGGTTTTCGGCAACCCCTGTTGCGCGGTCCTTCGACTCAGCGAAACAAATGCGGTACAAACCGGCTGCGATTGTTGGTGATGAACGTGTCACTCTCGCGGATACCCATTCCTGCGGCACCCTGGTCGGCAATCATCCATGAGCCCAGCACCGGATAGTTGCCGTCGAAGCAAGGAATCGGCGCCAGCGCCTGGTAGACGAAACCCTCTTCGCCGTAGGGACCGTAGGTCTGCTGCTTTTCTCCGTGGCGAATCACCTGCACATTCGCGCCTTCGCGTCCCAGCAGCGGCTTGCGCACGTAGTCCTGCATCTCGCGTGGCCCGTCGAAGTATGCCGGCAGTAGTAGTTCGTGCCCCGGATACATCTCCCACAGAGTCGCCAGCAGCCCCTTGTTGCTGAACATCATCTTCCAGATCGGCTCGATCCACTGCGTCTTGTCCATAAAGTCCAGCGCACGGGCTCCGAACTTTTCCTTGAGAATCCACTCCCACGGATACAGCTTGAAGATCGTCTTGATCGGCTGGTTTTTAAGATCGACGAATGTAAATGTATTGATGTCGAAGCCAATGTCCAGCATCCGCAGCGCCTGCGTCTTGATGCCCGCCTGCTCTGCCGTATCGCGCAGGTATCCGGTGGTGAACTCGTCCTCAACGGTCTCCACATAGCCAAACGAGACCGGCTCGCTCACGTAGTCTTTCAGGTCCTTCCACTTCGCAATCAGCTTTTCGTGAATCGAGTTCCACTGGTCGGCCTTCGGAGAGCAATCCTGAAGCCAATACCACTGCACCACGGCCGCCTCCAGCAGCGCCGTCGGAGTGTCCGCGTTGTACTCCAGCAGCTTGATCTGTTTGCCGTCGTAGGCCAGATCAAAGCGCCCGTAGAGCGCCGGAGGCTCGTCGTTCCACGTCTTCTTGATCGCCGCAATCGCCTCCACTGGAATCTTCAAATCACTCCAGCGGTTCTTGTCGATGATGAACTGTCCGGCGGCCAGGCACATATCCTGCAGCTTCTCCGAGGCTGCCTCAAGCCGGTCCACCTCCGCCGCGGTGAACTCGTAGTACGCCGACTCGTCCCAGTAATTGCCGCTATCGCCATCCAGCGTATGGAAGACCAACCCAACCTTCTCGACCTTCTGCTTCCAGTCTGCGCGTGGCGTTGTCGTATGCCGTTGCATCATTCGCCTCCTGAACCGCCGTGGCCCCCGCTGCCTGTATCGCCGAATCCTCCGCGCGAGATTCCGCCAAAGAATCCGCCGCCACTGCCGCTGCTCATGCCCGGCGTTGGATTGCCATTGACCACCTGGTCGCCGTGGCGTCCGCCGGTGCTGCCGCCATAAAGATAGTGGTAGTAGGGCTGCGGTCCAATGTAGCCCGAGTTCCGGCGCTGCTCCACCAACTGGCAGTTCTGGTCATTCGTGATGCGGCCCGATTCGTCCACGCAATCGCGCCGCTCCGGCGTCCGATGGCAGCCGGAGGTAAATGCCAGCGCCATGCCGGCCAACAGGCCCAGGGTAATGTGCTGAGTTTTTTTCATGGTCCGGCGCGATTGTATCGTAAGCTGAACGACGTTGCACCGTTTGGTTCACGCAAAAACACTTACCGTGCGAACCGTAGTGCAATGTCCTCGTTCATCCGCAGGACGTTCTCCAACGGTTTGCGGATTGGAGGCTGCGCGCCGTGTTCAGCCAGCGTGCGCAGAACCAACTCAGTAGGAACATTGCCCACCAGCGCATCCTGCGCAAAGGGACACCCACCCAGTCCGCCCAGCGCCGAATCAAATCTCCGGCAGCCTGCGTCGTAGGCCGCAAGCACCTTCGCTGCCGCGTCTTCCTTGCGTGCGTGCAAATGCGCACCCACCTCGATGTAGTCGAATGCTTCGACCACCGCACTCACAACTTCCGACACCATCTGCGGGGTCGCCAAACCCACGGTGTCGGCCAGTGAAACTGTCTGAATTCCCAGGTCGGCAATATTCTGTACTGCCTGCAGAAGTTCATCCGCGTTCCACAGGTCGCCGTATGGATTGCCGAACGCCATCGAAATGTAGGCCACCATCGTCAGATTGTTTTCTTCGGCTTTGCGCCACACCGCCTCAAGCGCGTCGCTGTTCTCTTCTGCCGTCTGGTTCTGATTCTTCTTCAGAAACGTCTCGCTGATCGAGTAAGGGAAACCCAGCGTGCGCACCGCATCGGTCGCAATCGCCCGCTCCGCGCCCTTGTCGTTCACCACAATGCCGATGATCTCAACATCGTCGGGCGGGTCGAGACGTTTCAGCACGTCTTCGCTGTCGGACATCTGCGGCACCGCCCTGGGTGAAACGAACGACACTGCGTCGATCTGCTTGAAGCCCGCGCCTACGAGCGCGCGCAGATACTCTGCCTTGGTTTCGGCCGGGATCTGCCGGGCCAACCCCTGCCACGCGTCGCGCGGACATTCGACGATCTTCAATTGCTTTTCGCTCATGACGTTTTCAGAATACATCGGGAGGTACTTACGTCTGCAAAATCCCCACGCTGAATTTTTCCACCACCGGATTGCACCGAGCCGCCGCCAGTGCCCAAGCCAGCGCCTCACGCGTCTGAGCGGGGTCAATGATTTTGTCGATCCACAACCGCGCTGCTCCATACTGAGGCTTCATCTGGCCGGTGTATGTCGCGCGAATCGAATCATAGAGCTCCTTACGCGCAGCCTCGTCCACCGCTTTGCCTTCGCGCTCCAGTTGCTTCAGCTTGATCTCCACCAAGGTGTTGGCCGCACTCTCGCCGCTCATCACCGAGTAGCGAGCCGTGGGCCAGGCAAAGACAAAGCGCGGATCGTAGGCCTTGCCGCACATGGCATAGTGTCCCGCACCAAACGAGCCGCCTACGATGACCGCAATCTTCGGCACCACCGAGTTCGACACGGCGTTCACCATCTTCGCCCCGGCGCGTATGATGCCGCTCCACTCTGCGTCGCGCCCCACCATAAAGCCGTTGACATCGTGCAGGAACACCAGCGGAATGCGTCCCTGGTTGCAGTCCATGATGAAGCGGGCCGCCTTTTCCGCACTCTCCGTGTAGATGACCCCGCCGAACTCGGTACGCCTGTCGCCGTTGTGATCGATCTGGGTGGCGTGCAGCTTTTGGTTGGCCACAATCCCCACGGCATGACCATCGATACGGGAGTAACCGCACAGTAGGGTCTCGCCGTATCCGGTCCTGTACTCGTCGAAGCGTGAGCCGTCCACTATTCGCGCGATAATTTCGCGCATGTCATATTGCCGCGAAGGATCGCTCTCGTAAATCCCATAGAGCTCTTCGCTTGCGTAGAGCGGCGCTACAGAAGCGCGGCGATCAAAGGGCGCCTCGGCGCGCGCTCCCATCTTTTCCACCAGCGAACGCACCCGGGCAATGCAAGACTGGTCGTCGGCTTCACGGAAGTCCACCGTGCCGCTGATCTCCGCGTGCATCTTTGCTCCGCCCAACTCTTCGGCGCTCACCTTTTGTCCAATCGCCGCCTGCACCAGCGCCGGGCCGGCAAGAAATAGCCCGCTGCCTTCGGTCATCAGAATGTGGTCGCACATCACCGGCAGATACGCACCCCCGGCCACGCACATTCCCATGATCGCCGTGATCTGCGGAATTCCCTTGGCAGACATCACCGCGTTGTTGCGGAAGACACGCCCGAAATCATCCTGATCGGGAAAGACGTCTTCCTGTAGCGGGAGAAAGACGCCTGCGCTGTCCACCAGGTAGATGGTCGGGAGGTTGTTTTCGATGGCGATGTTCTGCGCCCGGATCACCTTTTTCGCCGTCATTGGAAAGAACGCACCGGCTTTCACGGTGGCATCGTTTACGATCAGCATGAAGAGCCGTCCGTGCACCCGTCCCAGGCCTGTCACCACGCCGGCCGCCGGAGCTCCGCCCCACTCCTCATACATCCCATGCGCGGCATGCAGTCCCAGTTCGAAGAGTTCGGTTCCCTCGTCCAGCAATAGGCCAATCCGCTCACGGGCCGTTAGCCGCTGCTTCTTGTGCTGCGCCTCGATGGCCTTGGCTCCGCCGCCCTCGCGAATCTTTGCCTCCTCGGCGCGTAGCGCTTCCATAAGCCCGCGCATCGTCTCCACGTTGCGTGAATATCGCGACGCGTCGGGCTTCACCGCCGTGGTCAGTTGGTTATTGGGAAAAGTGGCTTTCAAGTCGCTCATCGGCTCCTCACCAGAGTCAGATGCAAACGCACCAGCGTACAAGAGGCGGGGGAGGACAAGCAATGGGCGAGGAGCGGAGCGATGAAGTCGGAGATGGTCCGCGCACCGATTCATTGCCAGAACGAGCTCCATCGAGTCTGACATGCTAATCTGCTGAACAACGGAGGTCGGAACAATGGCAAAGGCAATCTTAGCGGCGATGGGTGAACATAGCGTCGAACTAGGACGGATACGAGAGTTGATGGACCTAGCCTTTTGCTCTAGGGCCACGAATGCACCCGAGGACCGGGTAGTGTTCCCCCTCTTAGTATCCTGCCGGGACATCACTGAAGAGATCCTGTTCGCGATTGCAAACAGGCATGGCCGGGCAGCGCTGCGGGCAACGAGGACAATGTACGAATGCCTTGTGGTTGCCCGCTATCTGAACCTGCACCCGGAGAAAACAGAGGATTTCTTGAGCATGTTTCACGCAGAATGGGCGCGGGTATGCCAGGACATCCCGGCGGCGTATAGATGCGCCGAAATGGACAGCGCAATCGCAACGCACGTACCGAAGTACGCTCAAGGAAAACGAGTAGGGATGAATGACCTCAATTGGAGCGGAGCGCAGATTCATGACATGGCGAGGGAAGCGGGACCGTTAGCGGAACTTCATTCGTCTGCCTACACTCTCTCGTCTGCATACATACACCCCGGCGCCATGTTCTATCTTGGAACTCTATCTCCATCAAGCCAGGACGGGAACATCATCAAGGTTAGCGAAGGGACCCAGGACCGAGAAGCTAAGTACGCGCTACGAACCGCACATGATCTACTCTTAAATGCGGTAGACTTACGGCTCAAATATGAGCCCGCGCTGCTTTTGCGCAACGCGTTCGATAGCTGCAGCACCGACTTTGTAAGGATTTGGGGCTACAAACCTCACATTTAGCCCGCCTTACGGCCACCTGCTAAAGTCCCGAATACTCCCGCGCGCGATAGCTCGCCCACAACCCGACAGGGCTCTGGGTAGCGTGCGGCACGGGTAATCCAGTTTTGTGATGGCCCATTCAAGCCCGCTCACGATTCCATGCAAACCTTATTGTCAAGAGAGCGTTCTAATCGAACAAACAGGATGGCGGCCGGTTTTTATCGTTTCTCGGTCTTGGGTGCATCGAAGGAGAACGATCTGGCAGATGCCCACATCCACAGCCAAATCCGGCAGCTCCGTAGAGCTCACGGAGCTTGCCGGAGAGCTTTACCCTCACAGCCACCGACCGAAGTCTCTCCCGTTTTCCGCTAACTCAAAGACTCCAGCTTTCGATAGCTCGCCAACAATCCGATGGGTCTCCGGGTCGCGGGCCGCGCGGGTGATCCAGTGGTTGGCTACGTCGTAGCTCTCGCGGGTAATCCAGTTCTGTGGCAGGATTTCCACCAGTCCGGCCTGCGGATAGACCACGAAGATCGCAAAGGTGGGATCGCTGCTCAGCACCGCTTTATAGCTGGAGGGCGCCAGCAGTTCATCCACGGTACGAAAGCACTGCGGCACCTCGAGCGCATGCGTTCCTGCCTCGGCTTCGGTGCTCACGTAGAAATCCGCTACTGGCGGGGTGGTGGCATACATCCGTTCGCTGGAGTTCGTGAACCACCCGGCGATCTCCTCGAAGCTGAACGCCTGCATACGGTCCGGTTCAAAGCAGGCAAAGCGCAGCATGCGCCCTTCAGGGCACCACACGCCAATTTTTCCGTTTTCGATGAGAAAGGGCCGACAGTAGGTATTCAGTGCCAGCCTAGGGCGCCCTGGTTCGCCTTCGCCATACAACGTCACCAGGAAGTTCAATCCTTCCTCCTGGCCATGGAAGCGCCACCGGTAATGCCGTGAACCGGCACCGCGTATCTCGGGAAAGGTTTCCCAGAACCACGGCGCCGGTCCGGTCGTCGATTGCACCAGCTTAGTGAGTTGCTCGGGGAGAGACATTGCTCTCTCTCCTACGCGGTAACTACCCCGCGTGGCTTTGCATTCGCGCGGATGAACTGGACAATATCGTCCATGGGTGTACCGGGCTGGAATACGCCTTTCACCCCCGCCGCCTTCAGCGCCGGAATATCCTGGTCGGGAATGATTCCGCCGACCAGCACCAGCACGTCGTCCATCTTCTTTTCCTTCATCAGCTCCGCGACCCGCGGAACAATCGCGTTATGCGCTCCAGAGAGAATGGACAAGCCGATCACGTCCACGTCCTCTTCCAGCGCCGCGTCTACAACCATCTCCGGCGTTTGCCGTAGTCCCGTGTAAATCACTTCCATGCCAGCGTCGCGCAAGGCGCGGGCAATCACTTTAGCGCCCCGGTCGTGTCCATCTAAACCGGGTTTAGCCACCAGTACGCGAATTCTGCCTTCGTTTGCCATATAAGTGCTTTAAGTCCCCAAAGAAACGTATGGAAATATTCGTTTCTATGATACCGCTCATCCCCGGCTTACGCGAATGCAAATCTTAGCCCAATTGTCCAGAGGAAATCCTGAATGCATTCAACTGTGGTGAAAACCAGTTCGTCTCAGTCGCCGGAGGGCTCGATGGGCTCAAGCGTAAGCGCTTCATCCTGCGCAGATTGTGCGGTTGGAGCCAAGTGCCGGACCTTGGCACCGATGACAAGGATGACGGCGAAAATGATGACCACCGCACCCCCAATCATGTAGCCGTCTATCTTTTCGCCGTGGAAGAGGCAGCCAAGGATGAGGGCGATGATCGGGTTGACGTAGACATAGGTGGCGACCTTGGCGATGGGTACGTTTTTGAGTAGCCAGACATAGGCGGTGTAGCCAACCAACGACCCGGCGGAAACCAGATAGACGATGGCCCACAGCGAGTTGGCGGCCCAAACCGTGCGGTGCAGGTCTCCAAGTAGTAGTCCCAGCACGCCGCTGATGATCCCGCCGAAGAGCATTTGCCAGCCGCTGGCGGTGAAAGGGTCAATGGGCATGCGCCAGCGCTTGGTAAGGACGGAACCGGCAGCCCAACTGAGAGTGGAGCCTAGGATGAGTGCTTTGCCAAAGAGCTGGCGGGCGCTGAAGCTGGCGTGGCCCGGAGCCGAAATGGATGGCCAAAGTAGAATGGCAACCCCGAGAATTCCGAGTGCAATGCCTGCAACGCCGCGCGCCGAGAGACGGTCCGTGCTGTGGCAGAGGCGCTCCACGATGAGTATCCAGAGCGGAGTGACGGCGTAAAAGAGCGCGGCCAGGCCACTGGTGATGTAGAGCTCCGACCATGCAGTTACTACGTTAGCAGTGACGAGCAGCAGAACTCCGATGATGGCCAAGCGAAAGAGATCGCGGCGCGGAACCAGGATGCGATCTCCACACAGAGCCCGGAAGCCGAGCATAATTGCACCGGCGGTGGTGAAGCGCAGTGCGCCCATCATGAGCGGAGTGAGGTGCTCGACGGCAATCCGCATACCCAGGTAGGTGGAGCCCCAGATGACGTAAACCAGTGCAAAAGCGATGACGACCTGCAGCCGTCTGGGAGAGTGGGTGGGAGCCATGGGATCCATTTAACTTTAGCAGGTTTCCGCCAGCCTACGGACGAACGCATCAGGGTATGGGACAGCACTGGCCTCCGGTGCGGGCGCCAGCAAACAGCACTTGTAAGTAGAGAGCACAAGCGGCAGAATCAAAGGCTATGCAAGGACGCGGCTTCGACGAAGGCTCCTTCGTACTGGTAACGCTCGACTCTCCGCGGCAGAAGTTTTTTGGCCTGCTGCTGCGGTTGACCGCGGCCGGGGTAGAGCTGCGTTGCGTTGCCCTGGAGTCGCTTGACGATCTGGCCCGGCAGATACGCGCAGGCGAGGCGGCGAGTGCTTCCACCATGTTCTTCCCCATGCACCGGGTGGAGCGAATGGAGATCGACGAAGCCAGCGGCGAACTGCCTTCGCTCTCCCAAGACTTTACGGCAAAGGCAGGACGCACGGCGGAAGATGTGTTTGGCGCGGACGGCAGGGGGGAGCAGTCACGATGAAGAGCGAATTCTGGACGACCCCGAACCAGTTGACGCTGATGCGCCTGTTCTTCATCCCGTTTATCAACATCTGCGTGGTGGAGCGCCGATACAACTGGGCGCTGGCGCTGGTGGTGGTGGCCGGATTGAGCGACGGACTCGACGGGCTGGCGGCGCGCCTGCTGCATCAGAAAACCAAGCTGGGCGAATACCTGGATCCGATTGCCGACAAACTGCTGCTCAGCTCACTTTTCCTCGTCCTCTCGTTCAACAAAGTGATTCCGTGGCCTTACACAGTCATGGTGTTTTCGCGCGACGTGGGGATTTTGATTATTTCGGCGTTGCTCTACGCGGTGGGGCTCAGGGATTTCCGGCCGGGAATCTTCGGCAAGATCAACACAGCCTGCCAGATTGCAGCTGTCTTTTTCGCCCTGCTTTCCAAGGTGTATACTGACGAGTCGGTATGGATGACACGCGAGATTCTGCTGTATGGGGTCTTCGCGTTTACGCTGGCCTCGGCGATTCAGTATGTGTTTTTGACCGGACAGCGGCTGAAAAAATTGCAGGCAGCTAAATAGGAGAGGAAAGGGCTTCTGGCATATCAAACCGCTTCCAGGCTTGCCGCTCGAAGACGAATACGCTCTTCAGCCACCAACATCGCCGCGCAGGCGAACAACGGAATCAGTTCGCCGAAGAGGCGAATCTCCAAAATAACCCCAAAATACATCATGAGGGCGAACCAGGCGGGAAAGACCCACAGCCACAGACGAAGCTCAGTGCTGTGAATTTCTCTTCTGAAGATAAGAAGGGTGGGAAGGGTGTATGCGGCGATTCCTACCAACTGGGGCCACAGGAACGGAATGAGGAGGCAGGCGAAGTTAAGCAGGATGCCTGGACCAGACTCGATCCTGAGTCCGGCGAAGTGCCGCTCCGTCCAAATGCGCCAAGCGAGCCAGAAAAACGCGAGAAGAGTCGCGGTGCCGCCGAATCTCCAGTTAAACATTCGCCGCCACACGATCTGCCCCTCGACGATGGAGGACGATGCCAGGAAGAAGAACAGCAGGAACAACGAAGACTCACGATTGATCGTGGCCACTACGAAGAGAAGCGCAAACAGGGCCGGATGATGTTTGCGTGAGATGAGATAGAGACCGATTGAGAAGAATCCGAGGCTCGGGAGATCGTAGACATATCGAAAGAAGTTCATTCCTCCAAGGCAGTAGGACCCGGCGACCATGATGAGGACAAGTGGGAAAATGTAAGGGGTCAGCAGCCGGGTTCTGGAGTGGATACGATAGAGGTCGCGAGCGACAAGGCCGGCAATCAGGACCGAGATCAGATAGATCACAGCTTCTGCGAGATCTTCCGGAAGCACCGTACGTGGAAACCACATGTTTGTCGCATTGAACCAGGCAGCGAGAGAGCCGAGAGTGGATGAGGAATGCGCCCATCGAAGCGGGTATTCCATGAGCAAACGTCCCTGGAATGGCATGCGTTCCAAACCCATCTCATAGCGTTTCAGATTGAGGTACGAAGGAACCCGGTTGATGTAAAACCCGACGATCTGAATCGAAGCAAGGAGGTTGAGCAGAGGAAGGATAACAGTCTCCGGCGGGTAGTCTTTGCGATGCCGGCTGCCAATTGCGATGCTTACAGCTGAATCTGTGAGCGAACGGCCCATGGGAAGGCTGCTTTCTGCACTCCTACCCGAAGAACTAACTTCCCACTGAGAATCTACATCGCAAGAGACACATTCAGGCGGAGCTAGCTGGTAATGGAAACTTTGTCGCGGTCTCCGGCTACATGGAAGACGAGCTTCCAGAGTAGATGCTGACCGCACAGCTTACTGTTGCCACACCGCAGCGGCTCAACTTCACAATTTCAATGTATACGGGATATGCATGCGAGGCTGAGGACCGCAGAATCGACGATCGCGCAGTTGCCGCTTCACACTCCGCGGAGATGGGTGATACATCGTCAGCAATCCTGCAACTACCAGGGCGCTGGTCCCGGCGGGTGATTGCCGTTACCGTCTAGGACATGGTGCTCGCCTTCTGCGGCAGCGTCGATAATCTTATAAGACGTGGGGACCTCGAAGAGTGAGACGGCCTGATCGCCACGGTTCACCTTGGTCACTGTGGTAGTGAACTCACCAGCCCAGGGATCGCGATGCAGGCTGCGCATGACCAGCGCAAGATCGGGTGAGAACCACTGCTCGCTGACGATATCGATGGGACGGTCATTGCCGATCTGTCCGGCAGGTAGAGTAGTGATGACCCTGGTGCCGCGGACGCGGAAGCCAAGAATAGTCTGCTCACCGAGATTTTCAGTACGCACGGGATTGGGTGCGGCGAGGAAGGGCTGATCGATTCGCATGGCGGGTGCACTGGCAGCAGCGGAATCCTCAGACAGGAATCCGCTGCTGAGTTGGCTGGAATTGGAGCCGGAACCTTGCGCGGCGGACGCGCCAGATGCGTCTTGCGAGGCGTGCATATGGTGAGCGAAAACCTTCAGCCTCCAGTGCGGAATATCAGATGAGGCCGCAGGAGAGGTGGAGGTAGCGGTGCCGGCGGGAGATGCGGGCGAGAGCAGTGCGCTGCCGTTTCCCCGGGCGCTGAGGCGCGCCACATAGGGAGGCCCTGCGCCATTCAGTTCGTAGCGATGAGCGACCATCTCCTGCGGGTTCAGCACATAGCCGTAGCCAAGCTGTTGATCCACGATGGTAATGAAGGTGGCAGCGGAGGTGCCGGCCAGCATACCAGGCACGGAGAGCTGTGACTCGCGGCGGATGCGGCCCGCGGCATCACGATAGATACTGGAGGTGGTAGACCGGGAGATGCGGTTGCCATCGGTGAAGCTCTGGTGATGGTCGGTGACGAACTCGGCATACATGGGCTTGCCTACGGTTGGCTGCGCACCCAGCGGCGCCGAGACGCCAAGCATGGCCGACCAGATCGAAATGGGCGGAGGAGCAATTTGTACGGTGATAGGCGGAGCGCTCTCATCAGTGGTGGGTGCGGCAGAGGCCTGCGTGGGAGAAGCCTGCATCTGCGCCCACGCCGCCAGCGGCCAGGCGAGCCAGAGCGTTGCAAGCAAAAGTGGAACAGCATTGACCACACGAATCTTCATCTTCCGTACAGCTCCTGACTCATTACTACAAATCGCGCAATTCTTCCGTCCGTTCACCGCACCCAATACTACTCACTGATGCTAGGTGGCTGCGACTTTCAGTTTGCCACCCTGATGGCTCGGGCAACGCCATCTGGTCCCACGACAACCTCTGCATTCACGAAGGCATTGCCCACGGTTTGGCCAAGGTTGGGCCTGACCTGGCTAACCGGGACCTTGATATGAACCACCTGCATGGGTCCGGAGCATGTCACGGGATCGCAGTACATAAGATTGGAATATCCCGGCCACGTTGAGCTTGCCGACTGAGCGACATTATTATTCATCGAGCCCGTGCTGGCCAGACGAATCACCGGAGCGACATTGGGCTCCAGCTGAGTCACCGGCATGGAATCATAGTTGTTCGAACCATCACCATATGCGATTCTCGGATGCACCGAAACGGTCTTTGCCGAAAGCGTCGGCTCAGCTGGCTCGGAGCTTACTGCGGCAGGGGCGAGTGTGGCACGAGCCTTCGACCGCAAGGCGGCGAATAGCGACGTACCCTTTTCCGACCTTTGCGCGGGGAGACGCGTGGCTACGCCGGTGGCAGTAGGAAGGACTGCCAAAGTGGCGGCGGCGATCGGCTGCCCGGTAGGCGACGAGGGCGCCGTGGCAACCGTGGGCTCACCTACAGCGGAAGCACCTTTCCAGAGATGGATACCCGAACCCAGCACGGCAAAAACTACGGCTGCGGCTGCAGCTCCGCTCCACCAGGTGCGCGAGGTCCACACAGGAGCAAGGTTACGGCTGGGAAAGGTGAACATGCGCACAGTAGACGCCGCAGAAACCGATGCCGACTGAGGGCTCCTGACGGCGGAGCGGCGCTGCTGCAATCGGCGGTAGGAGTCCATCACCGCGCGATCGGTGGTGCGCGAGGGGCCCGTGGCCGTGGCTAGAGCGCGAAGTCCGCTCTGCACCATGGCGCGGGCGTGGAAGTGCGATGTGCAGCGTTCGCACTGCCGCATATGCTGGTTCGCGTCCGGATGAAGAACGCCGGAGAGCATCTCGTCAATGTGAGCGTCAAACTCGTTGCATCTCATAGCAAACACCCTTGAATGATTCCCCCAGCCTGTTTGCCCGAGGGCTGGAGGCGAGTCTCAAGCTTTTTCGTAAGGAGGTTATGGGCGCGATTGAGCCGTGAACGGATGGTTCCCAGGTTGCAATCGAGCTGGGCACTCGCTTCGGCATAGGACATTTCACATAGATCACAGAGGACGACCACCTCGCGGTAGTGCGGCGGCAGAGTCTGGACGGCATCGCGGACGAGTTCGACGGTTTCGCCTCGCAGTACATCTCGAATGGTGTCGTCTCCACTCTCCAGCGCAAGCTCGACCTCCTCTCCCCGTTCGTTCTCCGTGACCAGCGGTGCATTGCGGGACTGGGAACGATACGCACGGCGGACAAAGTTGCGGGCAATGCCGAGAAGGAATGAAAGCACCTGGCCTTTGCTCTCGTCGAACTTACCACCCTCCTCCATCAACGTGATGAAAGCGTCCTGGGTGATGTCGTCGGCGAGCGATGCCGAGCCTGTCATATGCAAGGCAAAGCGGTAGACGCTTGACTTGAACCTTTCATAGAGCGCAGCGAAGGCCTCCTCGTCGCCGGAGATGGCAAGGCGGAGGAGTTCGGACTCCGAAACGGTGTCAATCAGCGGCATCGAGCTCACAGCATTGCGGACAACCTGTAGTCCTACCAGTATTACCGACAAGGGGCGGGTTAGTTCCACAAAAATTCAGATGCCGCGGCCGCAGGGAAGTTTGGAACAGGGCAAGCAGGCCAAGCAGGCATTAATTCGCGATTTCTGGATACCAACGCGGAAATTAGCTTGAGAGTTTGTCCGTGGGATCGTCTTCTTCGATTTCGCGGGAGAGAAAGGACGAGAACAGCAGGAATACGTTGATCAGGTTCACGGTCAGCAGCAGAGCTCCGAGCACCGAAGCTTTCCAGCCCTGAGCATTGTCATCGTCGAAATCCTGGTAAAAATCGCGGATCTGCTGCCCGAAATAACTCGCCAAGCACGCAAAAATGACGACCGCAAGCGAACTCGGCGCCCAAGTGGACATTGAGGTACCAATCAGTTTGTTAACCGCAACCAGTATCAGGCCGCCGGTCAGGATCATGTAGATACCGGTAACAGGACGGGCAAGATCGGCTCCGTGGAGATATCCCCAGAGCGCGGTGACGGCATACATGAGCCCGGCGCAGAGAAAGGCTACGGCCAATCTGGCTGGCGAAAGGAGAGCGGAAAACTCCAGGCCACAGAAAGCGGAATAGGCAAAAAGCAGCACTGCCGCCGGAATAATGGAGAGCTTCTCTACATATCGGCTGCAAAGAGCGAGAAAGAGAACTTGGCTGCCAAAGACAAAGCGAACCAGCAGCTGCGAGGTGACAAAGCTTTCCTGCAAAACGAAATTATGGATGAGCGACGCGGCCACCGCCGAAGTCAGCAGCAAGGCACAGGCCGCCAAGGCCAGAGCACGTGCCAGCACCCGGCGATAGGTCTGCTCCATAGCATCGTTTAACATGGGCGTTGCCGATCCCGCACCGCTCACGACCGTGGCAAACTCTTCCGGCACAACGTCAAGCAGCTCGGGGTGCGGACCATGCGAGATGCGGTTTTCGGCAATGGGCATGATCCCGCAACCGTCAGGAATCGGAGGCAGTTGACCGTGCGGCAGGTTGGGATCGGTCATGATGATTTGGTTTTCAAACGAGCTTCCTGCAACTGAAAGCCGCGGTCGTGTATGGGAAGGTCACTAAAGACTTTCCAGCGAGATCCGGAGACGCCGCGATCAACTCTCGAACCTGAGAAGCAACCTTCTCTTGTTTGTCAGGCGGGAGAGCGGCGATGAAGCTGGTCGATAGAGTACGGTCCACAATCACCTGCTCGGGAGCACCAGTATGGCCATGGGGAAAGCGCTGCTCGCGGAGAGGACTGAATCCCGCGGCCGGAAACAAGCTCCGCCACTTCTGGGTGCGATAGCGAGGGGTATCGCCTTCAAAAGGCGCAATGATTTTCGTCAGCGCCGCGACCCATTCCACGTTCTCGTTACGGACGTTCCAGATCAAGCCCCAAGCACCGCCCGGCTTTAGAACGCGACGAACCTCTGCGACCGTTTCAGGAGTTGCAAACCAGTGAAACGACTGAGCACACACCACCGCATCAAAAGATGCGTCCGCGAACGGAATGCTTTCGGCAGAACCCAGCTTCGCCTGGACTCCGGGGTACTGCCGTCTGAGCTGCTCCAACATCGCCGGCACCGCGTCAAGGGCAAAGACGGTGGCTCCTGTGGTAAGAAGCTTTTTCGAGAATTTTCCGGTGCCTGCACCTAGATCAAGAACTGTTTTTCCTTCGCCTAATCCAAGATCGCTCCGCAGCCATTCATCTACTTCGGAGGGGTAGTCCGGTCTTCCTTTCACGTAGGTGTCTGCCTTTGCCGAAAAGCCGACAGCCGCAGATTGATGAACCTTCGACACACAGACTCCTTACCTTTGAATATCACTGATTATAACAATTGCCGTAAGGAGGATCATCGGGCTCAGAAGCCCGGCGGATTCTCTCCGGCAACGTTGAAGGCGCGCTCCAGATTCATGCCTGCCGAGCCCAGCAATCCCTCGCCGAACAACGGGCCGATGAGAGTGATGCCGTGAGGAACGCGGCGCGGCGGGCTGAACTTTGGCAGCGGATACGCGGGATCAGGAGCCCAGTCGCTTCGCGCCTCGTTGACCTCGACGAAGCCCGCCCGCAGGGTAAGCGAAGGATGGCCGGTGAAGTTGGCGATGTTCATCATTTCGTCGCGCAGCGAGGGGACGAGCAGCAGATCCACTTGGGAGAAGATGCGCGCCATCTCTATGGCTACCTTGCGACGGAAGCGATCTGTCTGCACAAAATCAACCGCCGAGAGGAATCGGGCCTGGCGGAAAGAGTTCGGCCACGCGTCGGGGGCCTGCGATTTGAGCTGATTGAGACCGCCCGAGAGGGTCAGTTCCTCGAAGGCGGCGGCGGCTTCCGCAAAAAGGATCAGGTCGAGCGAGTCGTAGGGCCAGTCCGGCAGCGAAACTTCGACCGGTATGAAGCCGCGTTGCCGTGCGGTCTGAAGCGCCGCGCGATCCACGTCAGTGGCAGGCGCTTCCTTCATCCAGGATGGGAAATAGCCGAGGCGTAGACCACGAACCGACGCATTGGCGTTGAAGTCCAGCTGACTGGAGACGCTGTTCAGGTCCCCGGCGTCGGGACCGGAGATGGTGTGCAGCACAAGCATGGTGTCTTCCACCGAGCGCGCCATGGGGCCCAGCTTGTCGAGCGACCAGCACAAGGTCATCGCTCCGGTGCGTGGCACGCGGCCATAGGTAGGACGCAGACCGGTTATGCCGCAGCGCATCGAGGGGCTGATGATGCTGCCGTCGGTCTCGCTGCCAATGGCAAAGCCAACCAGACCGGCAGCGGTGGCCGAACCAGGACCAGCCGATGAACCGGACGAACCTTCTTCCAGCAGCCAGGGATTCATTGTCTGTCCGCCAAACCAGATGTCATTGAGCGCGAGCGCTCCCAGTGAAAGTTTAGCGACTAGCACGGCACCTGCCGCGTGGAGCCGCTTGGTGACGGCGGCGTCCTCGGGAGGAATACGGTTGCGGAAGGGCTCTGCTCCGTAGGTCGTCGGAATGCCCGCAGTATCCAGCAGATCTTTGGCGCCCCACGGGATGCCGTGCAGCGGACCACGGTAGTGTCCGGCGGCAATCTCGCGGTCAGCCTGGCGAGCCTGCGTCAGGGCCAGTTCCGGGGTGAGAGTGATGACGCAACGCAGCTTCGGATCGAAGCGCCGGAGGCGTTCAAGATAGATGTTGGTCAGCCGCTCCGAGGTAAGCTTGCGCTGCTCGATCCAGCGCGAGAGCCGGTAGACCGGCGAGAAGGCAATGGCCTCGTCGCTGGCAGGCAGCGGGCCGGGATCGGCGCTGCTGCGTAGGAAACGATCGCGCCCCGGACCTGCCGGCGGGCCGGGCAGTTGCGGATTCCACTGTGACCAGGGTGCGATGGAGGACTCGATGGCAACCTTGCGTGGCCCAACCCGGCGTTCATAGTAAGGCGCCATGGAAATGCGCCAGTCGCTGACGGCCTGGGTGCGCTCGGTCCCAGTCAGTGAGAAGTTGACCAGCTTTTCCGCAGCCTCGAAGTCGGAGACCGAGACCTCTGGACCAGCCGGGGCAGCGGTGCCAAAGGCAGGCGGTGCGCCAGGTGTTGTGGTGCCCGGCATTGACGGGTTGGAACTCTGCCCGAAACCAGCTGCAGCGCCTAGAAGGCTGAGAGTAGAAAGAGTGAGAAAGTCACGACGGGAAGCTGACATGGGTCTCCGTGGACGCAGGGATATGCCCGCGAATTGGACAGCTAACACTATATAACCCCAGCTACTAGGACGGGAGTGGCGATCTATTAGCTTCAGCGCTAAGCCAGCTGCCGTTTGCGAAGCATACGGGTCCTTACCCTACTGCGAAGCAAGGCGCAGCAATCAGCGGGCTAGTTGGCGGGACGCGGGATGATGTCGTCTCCGTGGATGTGGAACTGCGCCGAGCATTGCTCCGAACCGCAGATGACGGGAACGATCCCGGCCATCTGTTTGCGAGTGATCAGGCCCAAGGTGGCACAAGACGGGCAGGCGAGCACGGCCCAGAAGGGATCGCCCTCGTCGCCTGTTTCTCCGGCGTTATCAAGGACAAAAACCGTTCCGGGACTCATCTGTTCGGGTATCCACTGGGGGAGATAGTTGATCTCAGCGATCATGTTTCACCTCCACAGTCTCTCTAGAAGACTGCCTGTTTAGGTCCGGGCCGAGGCACGCGCGGCGCGAACCGCTCGTACCGGTTGAGAAGCTCTTTTTGGGGCTTGCGCGTTCGGCAAGGCCGGGCGCGCAATAATGGACGCCACTTCTGCCGGCGCTGGTCTTGTCGACGGGTACGGTCCAACAGACGGCCCTCCGGCCGCGGGCGCTTCGGCTAGCACGCGCTCCAGAACCGGGCCAATGCAGATGGCGAGCAATGGCTGCTGGGTGTTACGCAAAAGGTCGATGACGCCATGTTCGGAGTCGCGCAGGAAGACGCTCTCACCGTCGGTGAGCAGATGCAGGCCCGGACCGCGCGCCAGCAGATCGGCCATACGATGCCCGAATTCGTGGCGCAGCAGCGCAATCATTTTGCGAATCCGCTGCAGACTGAACCCGCGGCGGCGCAGATCGCAGAGGATGGCAAGTTCGGCAAGATCCTTGGCGGAGTAAAGGCGACGATGCCCCTGGCGGGCAGGCACCACAATTCCCTGCTCATCCCACCACTGCAATTGCCGTGGTGTAAGGCCGGTACGCTCGGAAACTTGGCTGGATGTGAAGGTCTGTTTCATACCTGCGCCAAACCGGATGGCCGGAAATCGATTGCAAGGAACAAAGAGCTGCGATTTGTTTGAAACAAAATCGCACGAAAATGTTGTCTTTTATCTTAAGGCAGCTTTCCGGGAAGTCAATAGTGCATTGGTCGCGGAATATAAATATTGGGTACACAAGCCGGCGTCGGAGGCTGGATGGAATTCGCTAATGATAGACGAACGGGCGCAGGCCGAGTTTAAAAGCCCGGGCCTGCGACCCGCGAGTTCGATTGCTGTTAAATCGCCTGCATTCCGGAGGCGACGTCCACTGGCACCATGCCCGGTACAACGAAAGCCTGTAGCAGAACGATAGCGATAACGACCAGCAGCAAGATCACCGAATAGCGCAGCGTGCTCCGGAAAATATCCGTCTCGCGCCCCACCAATCCTGTAGCCGCACATGCAATCGCGATCGATTGCGGCGAGATTAACTTACCCATGACTCCGCCGAAGAGATTGGCGGAGGTGGTAAGAACGGGATTGACGTGAATCGCCATGGCGGTTACTTGCTGTAACTTTCCAAATAAAGCCGCCGAAGATGTGACCGATCCGGTTAGGAATACACCTAGCCAGCCAATCACCGGAGAGAACGCAGGAAAAGCGCGTCCGGTGTAGTGTGCGAATGCAAGTCCGAGTGTGTACGACATGCCGGAGTAATTTGCCAGGAAGGCAATGCCGAGCACCGATGCTAAGGTCACGAGAGCAAATGAAAGCTGTTTGAAGGTCTTCTGGAGGACCTTCAGACCACGTCCCGGACCAATACCAAGAATGACCATTGCGACCAGAGCCGAGATCATCATCGCCGTGCCAGCAGCGGAAAAGAACTCCCAGCGATAGTTGGCCGCGTATTTAGCTGGTTTGGCGACGATTGGTGCGGAGCGGAAAATAATGCCATCCAGCCACGGCCACGATGGAATATTCACAAACCACTGGAGCTTATTGAGAATCAGGTTCTTAAAAGCAGGGATTCCCCATATGCCCATGATCACCATCAGAACGACATAGGGTGACCATGCCTTTGTGACTTGGCCTGCGGTGTGGGTCACTTCCACCGCTCGGGGTACCTCAAGGACGGCAGAGGAAGGCCGCGCCTTGTTAGGTTGACCTGCAGTGTAGGTCGCTTCCATCTCCCGGGTAAGCGCAGGATCATTTTCAAAACGCCAGATGCTCTTCGGTTTCCAGAACTTCAGGAAGACGATGAGGCACACGATGGAGACGAATGACGAAAGGATGGCTGGAAGTTCAACTCCGATATATCGGGTAACAAAGTAGCAGGCGATTGCATAGCTGATGCCCGCAACCATCGCCGCCGGAAACACCTCCATCGCCTTCTTCCAGCCTGCGAGGACCACCAGCATGAATACAGGGACGATGAGGGCGATGATGCACATATCTAGTCCGATAGCCCTGGTCATCACCGTGTCATTGATCTTGGTTACGGAAATCATCATTTGCGTTGGTACGCCTACCGGTCCAAAGGGAACTGGCGGAGTATTGGCGACAAGGCAGACGATGGCTGCGGAGAGTGGCGGAAATCCCATTCCGATGAGCATGGCAGCGGCCACTGCAACCGGCGCGCCCTGTCCCGAGACTCCCTCCATGAAGGCTGAGAAACAGAAGGCGATCAGCAGCGCCTGCAGTCTACGATCTGCTGAGATGGAAGAGATGGAGCTTTTGATGACCTCAAACTGGCCCGCTTCGACTGTCAGATTGTAGAAGAATACGGCGGTCAGAATGATCCATCCAATTGGGAATAGGCCATTCAACATGCCGAGAACGCTGGCCGAGAGAGCGGCGGTTACGGGCATGTGGTATGCAAAGACCGTTACGATCAACGTTAGGAGCAACGTCAGGAGTCCGGCTATATGTCCTCTCATTCGCTTGAATGCAAGGGCCCAAAACAAAAACAAGATTGGAATGGACACAACGAGCGCGGTAAGTCCAAGACTGTTTCCAACTGCGGAATAGTTATGGTACCAAGGCATGGCTGGGCCTCACGTTTTGGGATGATGCTACATAACTGGCACAAATGGACGGCGATATCTTCTCTCACTAATGCCAGAATGTCCATGGTTTCGAAGGACAATCCCGAGAGTGGATTGAGAATGTTTGGAAAGGAAGAGATAACGTTGTTGCGCGACTGTGATTTGCCACAGGGTTTAAGTCCTTGGAGTTGAGGCACCGGACCAGCCCTAATAGCTGATAAGGCGGCCTTTCGCGGGCCGCCTTATCCACCTCTTGCCAACTGGAAACCCATCATAACCGGGCTTTCAGTTGTTCACGTTTTCAATCGGGGAAGATGTCAAACACGTAGTCATGTGCCGCTAGCGCCGTCTTGCTGATGGTACCCGCTGCAACGCGCTTCGCAGTTTCCTCGCGCGACAAATCAAAGACTGCGTCCAGAATCTGCGCACGATCCCGCTCATTTGCAGCTCCCACCACGAACAGAACGCGCGCGCTGTGCTGAATGTAACGCGGCGAATACAACTGCCGCTTCAGCAATTCCATGATTACCCCGGCCTTCGAGCGGTCGAAGCGTCCAGGATCGCCGCGACGATCCAACTCAGCGAAGAACTCTGCGGTCCATTCGTTGTGATAGGCCCAGACTCTGTCAAAAAGTTCGGAGGTGAAACGAGCTCCTGCCTTCACATGTTCGGCGTTCGTCGCTGGCACCACCCCATCCTCCGTTAAAGCTGCGCGCTTCAAAAAACCATCTTTTGTAATGCTTGCCTGATGCTGAACCAGCGTCCACAGCCACGACATATCGATGCGGTAGGTTGCAAGGTCATTCATGAACCGCAGGAATAGCTCGTAGTCATCGATGGCTGCTGCGAAGTTACCGTTCAGAATCTGGAAACCATAATTCGCGGCCATATAAAACGCGTGCTGAATATGTTCAATCGTGACATCGCCTTTGGGGACACCGTAGATGGATTCCCAAAGTTCCGGCGCCAGCAGTTTCTCCGGCGTGTCCAACGACTCGCGCGCAATCACCTGCGGAGTGATTCTTCCCTTCGCGTCGATCAGCCCGCGGGACTGCAACAACTGCCGCTCTGGATCGATCAGCCCACTGGCGACCGTCGGCACCGGCTTGCCTTTCACCTCTACGGTCTCTTGCCGCGCGTCGAGCATTCCCTGTAACTCCGGCAGGGACGCCTTCAGCGGCGCATTGCCAGCCGCCACATATGCCGGTTCTGGACTCGCCACCCAGCTCTGCCGGTAAGTGTCATACAGGTTTCCCTTGACCTCTCCGGCGAGGATCGCGTCGAGCGTAGGTTGCGTACCGGAGGGCAGAGCCGTTTCCGGCACGAACATAAGGCCCAGCAGACGTTCGCGTAATTTGTCGATCGCCATTGCCCGTAGTGCCAATTGGTTGTAACGAGCGCGCCCATAGGAATCGCCAGGCTGGTAGATCATTACGGCCGCCATGCCGCCGATAGGAGCACCTTGGGTGAGCTTGCCGCGTTTCATGCCGGCCATCAGCATCATCAGCGCGTTGTAGCGCTGATAGGCGATCATGTTGGGCGCGGCCATGCCGATCAGCTGAGGGTCAGGGAATACGCCTTGCGGATCATCCTTCCACATTTCGATCAAGCTTCCAAGATAATCCCACCGCCCGACGTTCGTCCCCAACAACCGGCGGCGTAGCGTCCAGGCGATAGCCGGCAGGAAGCGGCCTCCATTTCCCTCTTCATATAGCATTTTGATCTTTATGGTGCCGACGGCGACTCCGATCATCTCTTCCAGATGTGCGAAGAGCTTTTCCACAATCAGGGCTTCATGCGGTGTCTGCAGCTTGGGCATGTAGAAGTAGACGCCCGTGCCAGAGCGCTTTAGCGCCTCATAATTGTTCAGAATCCAGAGGACGGCAATGACCACAAGGCCGGGAGCAGGCTGACCATCCACTCGGACATGATCGTAGCGGACGTGAATGCTCGGAGGACGGACAAACCGCGTTGGCCACTGCCCTGGCGCCTTGCCAATTTTGTACGTACGGGTCTTGCCCTTTTTCACCACCTCATACGGCCGGTCATTCCAGCGGCCTTCGAAGATCTCCTTCGCGTTCTGCAAGGCTCCAAAAACCCCAATGGGCTCATAAGCCGCCGTGCCGTCAGGTCTGAAGTGAGCTGGCGAGGCATCTTCAAAGTCCGGCATATTCATTGGCGCCTGGCTGTTCAGCGCGTTGAACGCCATATCGACCGGATACCACGGCCCCGTCAACTCCAGACCGGGATTGTTCAGTGGATGCGCATCGGGCGGAATAGGAACTTCATCATTGAGACGCCAGCTATGTGAACTCTTCCGATCGAGAAAGTTGTCAATAAGGCCCTGAACAATCTCACGGAACGTCCAAGCGGTTCCACTAACAGGATCTACAAACCGCTCGTCCCACTTCGGCCAAGCGTACTTTTTACGGACCGGCGCGGCCGATTGCAATATTCCTCGGCGCGCAGAGAGAGCTCGGGCGATCTCTGGATTCAGCTCACGGGTGAGCACATTGATTGTCTGCTCTACGTCGACTTCACACGAGCCAATCCTCTTTGTGCCAAAAAGCTCGGGAAAACTTTGCAAAACACTCTCAAGAATCATCGCGCCTGCACCTCTCCGCTAATTGGCGATCCTCTCAACGGAGCATCGCAGATAGAAATGGAAGCACCAATTATGTCTACTCGTCAAACGCGACATGGCGTGACGCGCCTCTGCCCAGCTGCAGGCAGCCTCGACGGAGTATGTTCGCCGGCTGAGATGCCTAAGGGGCAGCGGCATCCAAGTCTCTATTCGCCCTACGCGTTTCCCATAATGGCACCGTTTTCGGATCTCACCTTGTACGCGTTTCGCGAATGATGTCGACAGGCTAGACATAACGACAAAATGAGCGCGGCAGACGCTGCGCTCATTCTTGAAATTGATCTGACCCTAAAATCGGCCCTAATACGCCCAGTATGGCCCCGGCGTCCCGCCGGCGTTCTGCCCCTCCAACGCCATGAATACGCTGCGTCCATAGAAGAATGGTGCCCCCCAGGCAAAATAGAGGAAATTGGGCGTAACCGTTGTATTGTCTCCTGCACCGGCCAGATTCGAAAAGACCTTATTGTTGCCGCTAAGCAGGGTTTGCGCGTTTGCCACGTTGAAGGAAACTGTGGATGTCACGCCGTTGTTCCCGGTGTTGGTCGCAGTCAAGGCTTCCGTGCTCGCTGGACAGTAGTACTGGATATAGGTCCCGGTGCATTGTGGTATGCCAGTTGCCGCGCTGTCCAGAAAATTTAGAGTGTTGGAGCCACTGTCAATGAATCCCTGAGTGGTTGTACCGTTGAACGTGGTGGTGAAATCTCCATAGGCGTTGGGCGTAAGTATCGTTGCGCTTCCCAGTGCGTTGTTTGATTGGGTGCCGATGCCAAATGTGAGTGTGCCGGTAGAGCTCGCCGAGCCACCGGCGGGAACGCTTGCCATCGTCAGCACAAATCCGTTGTTATCGGAGGCAAACATGCCGATAGGATTCTGCACCTGTTGCGCCAGCTGCGCCGTGGTTTCCGTGCACGAAGAACTGCCGCAAGCGTAGTAGAAGCCGGGAGCGGCCGTGGTTACGCAATTCGATCCGCAATCCTGCGGATAGAAGCCAAGCCCCAGGAAGCCATTCGTCCCCAAAGCATTCACCGAATTTACTGCCGTCGCACCGCAACTTGCGGGAGCGGCCGGAAACGTATAGTTCTGTTCGGCAATGATCTGGATCGGCACCGAGCTGGCAACTTCATCGCCAAGTTTGACGTCGGCAGTAGCTACCGGCCCCCAACTATAGCTGTTATCCACGTATTGACGACAATTGGCCAACGTCGATCCGCCAGAAGTTGCATTCGTCAATGAGATTCCGGTCAACGAGCTTGACAACAACCGCAGCCCCGACGATCCCGTATCCAGCAGCACGTTTGGAACCGTCACACAAATACTGGTTCCGGGCTGGCAAACCGTCACGCTGACGAAGATTCCATTGACGTAGGCAAAATCCGGCGAAATTCCGTTGTTGACCGAAACTGCGACTGCATTCGTCGTCGAAGTTGAACCACCACTGCCGCTGGTATTAGAGGCACTGGACGATCCGCCACCACCACATGACATCGCCAGCAGCAGCAGACCGCAAGACAGCGCCGCCGGCAGAGCAAAACGAATCCGCTGCATCATCGAATCTCCTCCACCTGAACTCCAGCCGGTATCAGTGAGGGGATATAGGCGCGTCCAGCGTAATAGCGCATATGCCCCATCGCCGAAAATACAAATCCCGGTTCATTGATCGCCAGCGGCGCACGGTGATAGCGGCGCGATTGTGCCGCCTCGTTAATCCGGTCCGTGTAGCCGCCCAGCAGCTGTGAATACTGCGGAACCGCGCTGCCCGTCCACGCAATTCCGAAGACATTGCCATCCGGCGACACGAACTCGCGCACCACGTTGCCGCCGGCGATTTGCAACTCGTGAACCTCATAGCGCCCGTTGGAGCTGACCTTCAGGCTCGCCTTCATCTGCTTCTGGTCGGCTGCAACCGAAGCCACTTTGCCTCCCAGCGCAGCATTCGCTGCGCCGGAAAACCCGAACATCACTATGACGACCGCAAGCAATGCAATACACCGCTCCAGCGTCGGGACTCTAAAAGCTCGCATGACCGCTATTCTCCATTTCCACAGCAACCTGCACGGAGGTTAGACGCGCTACTCTCGTGCCGGGGTTGCAGCTGCTCTGAACAGAAGCTGCCGGTTAGCCAAAACTGGAATTCGAAGCTTGCGGAGGGATTACACCGACTGCATATTAACGGGGTGGTCGGTAACTGGCCTTGCTCAGGTTGCGGATGGCGGCGTAGGGACACCGGGAGGCCGACGCATGAATCCATTCGGGATGCAGTCGCGAAGACGATGCAAAAAAACGAGGTTAGCAACCCGATGGTCCAAACTGCCTGGCAACGACCGCCCGCGGCGGATGCGGTACCGATTCGACACACCCCCTGGCGGGGTGTTTTTTATAGCTCACCTGACACGGGTTGCGATATCCGGCAGGTGAGCTTTGTGAGGCAATTCACGCATAGAACCGTGCAAGGGCGTCAGCCGAGGTTGTCTGCCGCGAAGTTCCAATCAATCAGTTTCTCCAGCACCGCGTTGACATAGTCTGCACGCCGATTCTGATAATCCAGGTAGTAGGCGTGTTCCCACACGTCGATGGTCAGCAACGGTCTTGTGCCCGCGGCCAACGGAGTATCTGCATTGGCCGTCTTGACCACTTTGAGTTTGTCGCCATCCAGCACCAACCACGCCCAACCGCTGCCAAACTGACTCAGTGCTGCGGCTGCTAGCTCCTTTTTGCACGCATCCAGGGTGCCAAAGGAAGTCTCGATCTTTTGCTTCAATACTGCGGGCAGTTCACCAGTGCTCTTCGGAGTCAGACTGCGCCAGTAAAATGCGTGGTTCCAAGCTTGTGCCGCATTATTAAAGATGGCGGTCTTATCAGCTTTTCCTGCTGTCGCAGTGATGATCTTCGACAGCGATAGTTCCGCGAACTCGGTTCCAGTGATCAACTTATTCAGATTTTCGACATATCCTTTGTGATGTTTGCCGTAGTGGAAACCAATGGTTTGCGCTGAGATTACAGGAGCTAGCGCGTCATCGGCGTAGGGCAGGGACTGCAGGACATGCAGAGATGCACTTTCAATCGCATTACTCTTCATTTTCTTCCTATTCCTATCTGACAAATGAATGAGTCACTGTGGCTCTCAGAAGACTTGACTGCAGCTTTGGAAGCCGTGACCTTTTCTCATTTATAAACTTGCAGACTTCTTAAATGTGAGCAACATTGGCCATCCCTAGAATAGGCGTCGGATTCTTCCCGAAACGGTAAAAGCTCGTGCACCAAGCGCGTTCGCAGAACCGGCCAGAACATTACGCACAGATTGGATCGTCATTGAGAGCGAGGGGCACAAAACTCTTCTCAACTTTATTGAGCTTTTAGCCCCTGATTCGGCTGTGGCGATTGCAAACTGCAGTCTATTTGACCTTAGTATATTTTCTCAAATTGTGGGCGCCCACATCCGCTACGTAGACGTTGCCGAACTCGTCGACCGCAAGGCCAGATGACGAGGTTCCAACAAACGCAGTATCCGCTCTGTCCCCTCGGAAAACAGGATCGGGGATGAAAGCTTTGAGTGAGCCATCCAAGGCATTGCCAATCATGACGCCGTTAACTTTCTCATCCGGGAACGCGGCGCCCACATAGATGGTGTCGTCTTTTCCAACAAAGACAGAGCTTGCCTGGCCAAATTGCTTCCAGGCGGCGATAAACTTGCCATTTTGGTCGAAGACCTGAATTCGGCTGTTCCTGCGGTCTGCAACGTAAACACGATTCTGGGAACCACCAATGAAGATATCGTGGGGTTCGTCGAACTCGCCAGGCCCTGTTCCCTTGTGGCCCCACGCCATAAGAAACCGTCCGTTTTTATCGAACTTAACCACTCGAGCAGAGTCGTGCTTGTTGGGATAATGGCCATCCGTAACAAAGATATCTCCGTTCGGTGCAATGGCTACGCCAGTTGGCCTGTCGAACGTATCTTTGCCATTCCCGGCTACGCCCTCCTTGCCTAACATCATCAGTACCTTGCCAGTCGGACTCAATTTGAGTACCTCCTGGCCTCTAACCACTCCGTCCGAGTTCTTGGCTGACATGCCGAGCACCGTCGCTTCGTCGTTGACGTCGCTGGCCCATAGGTTGCCATCTTTATCGACGGTGAACCCGTGCGGGTACGCAAACAGTCCTACACCAAAGCTTGTCAGAAGCTTTCCGGAAGGATCAAACTCCAGAATCGGCGGGTTAGAATCTCCGCGATCGATGCAGGTGGCGTGACCGGGAGGTACAGTGTTGAAGCACCGATGAAAAACCCAGATGTTGCCCTTCGGATCAACGTTCACCCGGATTACTTCTCCCCAGTGACCTCCATTCATGGTTTTGGGAAGCGTCGGCCAGCCCTCCACAAGTCGATACGGATTGGGGAGTTCGGTTGGCTTGGAGAATTGGCTTTGCTGAGCTAGCGCAGCTGCTGCAAATACGGAAATTGCGATAACAGTTAGAATGGCCTTAGTCCCTACACGACCTACACGCGACATCGTGACGCTCCCTTGGAAAACAATTAAGCTTCCTCTTGATCGGAATCTCGAAGATTAGCCCTACAGTCGAGCCCGTGCGACGCGCATTCTCTTCATCCAGAATTTCTGCGAGTGCAACCATATGGTGTCATCCTTGCGTTACCTAGCCAAGCGGCCGCTTTGGCATTAAGCTATCGTACAACCAGTCGATGGCTCAACCCATGTGCCTAGGGGAAGGCACAGCAAAATCAAATGAAACCGGAAACCAACGAATCGCCCACTCCAGTCGCCGGCGCTCATGACGCCAGTTCGTCCACCATTGGGGCTTCCGACACACGCACTACGGCGGAGGCGCAAGCACCCACTGGAAACCCCCGCCAGATTTCCATCCGGCTAGCGCTTGCTTCTCTCGTCGCCGCTTGTGTTCTGCCGGTATGGATCGCCGCCGGATTCCTCGTCTACCACAACTACCAGAGCAGGCGGGCGCTTACCGAACAGCGCATGCTGGAAACAGCGCGAGCTCTGACGATGGTGGTCGACCGGCAACTAGCTAGCATGCAGGCTGGCTTGAGCGTCCTTGCAACGTCACCGTCGCTCGCATCTGGTAACATGCCTGCGCTTTATAGCCAGGCTCGGGTGGTTCTGGAAGCTTACCCCGGCGCCGATATCATCCTTGCAGACGCCTCCGGGCAGCAGCTCTTCAATACATTTCTTCCGTTTGGCTCGCCTTTGCCAAAGCGCAACGTCCCAGAGACAGTCCGTCAGGTCTATGCAACAGCCAGACCGGTAATCACCAGCGTGTTCCAGGGCGCCGTAACTGGGAAGAAGCGGATCAGTGTGGACGTTCCAGTGTTCCGCAACGGCCGGGTCGTCTACGAACTAGCCATGACTGTCCCGGCCGACCACTTCTCCTCGGTCCTTTTGCAGCAGCACCTCCCACCGGAATGGGTTGGAAGAATTTACGACGGTGATCAGGTCCTGATTGCAAGGACCCGCTTAGCGGAAGAGTTTGTTGGCCGGAAAGCCGAACCCATAATGGAGCAACGGATAAGGAACGCGGCCGAAGGCGCAGTAGAGAATATCAACTTCGAAGGCGTCCCGATGTTTAACAGCTTCAGCCGATCAGCGACGTTCGGCTGGACGGTGGTAATCGGGGTGCCGAAAGTGATTCTGATTGCGGAGATTTGGCGATGGCTGTGGTGGACGGTTGTCGGCACCGCTTTTTTCTCCCTCACCGGCATATTACTGGCTCTGTACATGGCACGACGGATTGCCGGCTCGATCCAGAGCCTGACGGTTCCGGCCCTCGCTCTAGGTCGCGGCGAATCGGTGACGATTGGACATCTCGGGCTGTCAGAAGCCGACGAAGTCGGGAGTTCATTGGTCAAAGCGTCGCGCCTCATCCAGCAACGCGCGAAGGAGCGCGAATGCGCTGAAGCAGCTCGGCGTGAGACCGAAGATCTGAAGCTGCTCAACGCAGAACTGGAGCGAAGCGAAGCTGAGGCGCGTGCTCGGGCCACCGAACTAGCTGCCATCATGGACGCTGTACCCGCTGTCACATTGATCGCCCATGATCGCGAGTGTCGGCAGATAACGAGCAACCGCACCGGCTATGACCTCCTTCGGTTGCCGCGCGGGTTCAACATCTCGACGTCCTCGCCGGAGAGTGAACATTCACTACACCACCGTCTGCTGAGGAATGGACGCGAACTTTCTCCCGAAGAGATGCCGCTGCAGTTGGCCGTAGCGGGGCTTGAAATCCGGGACTTCGGGTACACGCTTGCGTTCGACGACGGTAGCTCACGAGAAATGTTCGGCAATGCCGTGCCCATTCTGGACGAGAGCGCTAGAATCCGGGGGGCGGTGGGAGCGTTCATCGACATTACCGAGCGCAAGGGCGTGGATAAGCAACTGCGGGCAACGGTCGAAAGACTACAAGCAATCCTGGAAAACGCGCCCGTGGGGATCGTGGTTAACAACCGGGAAGGCGGCGTGCTTGAATCGAACGCAGCGTATCAACGAATGTGCGGGTACTCGGCCGAAGAACTGAAATACATGAGGTTCACGGACTACACGCACCCGGACGACGTTACGAAGAATTTGCAATTGTATGACCAACTCCAAAGTAAGAACCTGCAGAATTTCGAAATGGAGAAGCGCTATATCCGCAAAGATGCCACCATCATATGGGTTCGGCTTGTCGCTTCCAAAATTAACGAAGATACCAACATTGGGATCATCGAAGACATCACCGCTCGAAAACAAGCGGAGCAGGAACTGAAGGCCACAACCGAGAGGCTGCAAGCAATTCTGGAAAATGTGCCCGTAGGGATCGCCACGGGAAGCCATAATCACTTCGAAGAGACGAATCCCGCCTTCCAACGGATGACCGGCTATTCCGCAGACGAACTGCAACAGATAGGTTGGGATGCATTGACTCATCCCGATGACATTGCGCGCAATACGGAACTTGTGAATGGGTTACTGCTAGGAACATTGAAGAACTACGACTTTGAAAAGCGCTACGTTCTCAAAGATGGCAGGATAATCTGGGTGCGAGTCATTGGGTCGCGCCTGGACGGTGGTCACAAGGTCTCCATTATTGAAGACATCACCGAGCGCAAGCAGACGGAGCAGGTGCTGCGTGAGAGCGAGGAACGTTACCGGAGAGTCTTCAACGACTCCATGATCGGAATCTATCGTACGACGCCGGGAGGAGACATCCTGCTGGTCAACCCAGCCCTTGCCAGGATGCTCGGGTGTGACTCTCCTGATGAAGTACTGAGGTGGAAACTTGATGCGGAGCACTTCGCCCCAGAGTACTCGCGAGGGGAATTCAAGAGGGAACTCGAGGAGAAGGGCACGATCCAAGGACTGGAATCCGCATGGAAGCGCTCCGATGGCGCAACCCTGTATGTCCGGGAGAGTGCCCAAGCGATCCGCGACGATACCGGGGAAGTGGCCTACTACGAAGGCACGGTCGAAGACATCACAGAGCGCAAGCGGACGGAGAAGGCACTGCGAGAAAGTGAGGAACGCCTCCGCCAAGCTCAGAAGATGGAAGCCGTAGGCCGCCTCGCCGGAGGCGTTGCCCATGACTTCAACAACCTTCTCATGGTCATACAAAGTTACACAGAATTGCTGCACGAAAACCTTTCCGCCCATGACACCCTCCGAAGAAACACACAGGCGATCATGAAAGCGACCGAGCGTGCTGCCGGCCTCACGCGACAATTGTTGGCATTCAGCCGCAAGCAGATTCTTTCCCCTGTGGTGCTCAATTTGGATGCGGTGATCCATGAGACTGCGAAGATGTTAAAGCGGCTCATCGGAGAAGATATTGAATTTCGAGTCGGCGCAGCGGAGTCACTCTGGACCATTGAGGCTGACCCGGATCAGATGGTTCAAGTTCTGATGAATCTTTGCGTGAATGCCCGAGACGCGATGCCTGAAGGTGGCACGCTCACGATCGCAACTGGAAATGTCACAGTGGCGGGAAGAGGCATTGGCGGGCAGGAGTACGTAAATCCTGGAGATTACGTCTGGCTTTCGGTCACTGACACTGGCATAGGCATAAGCAAGGAGATGCAGGGGCAAATCTTCGAGCCTTTCTTCACAACGAAGGAGGTTGGCAAAGGGACAGGACTGGGACTGGCTACGGTTTACGGCATTGTGAAGCAAAGCAACGGCTACGTGTGGGTTGAGAGCGATCGGGGACGTGGCGCTTGTTTCACAATCTATCTGCCCAGAGTGAAAAGAGAAACCTCCGCCAAGATGGCAGCAGAAGCCGAAACGCAGACTCGAGGAACGGAAACGATACTAGTCACCGAAGATGAAGAAGCCGTAAGAGAGGCCGTGTGTGATTATTTGCGCAGCTTGGAGTACACCACTCTTGTAGCCAGCTCCGGCAAAGAGGCACTTGCTTTAGCGAGTCAGCATGAGGGCTACATCGATCTATTGCTTACGGATCTCGTGATGCCAGGAATGAGTGGAAAAGAGCTATCAGAGATATTGGGAAGTCTACTCCCTGGACTGAAGACGATCTACATGTCCGGGTACGCAGGTGATGTGCTCTTGCGGCACGGTATTCACGAGGTGGGGACAGCGTTCTTGCAGAAACCGTTCAGCCTTAGCACCCTTGCGTGCAAAGTGCGCGACACACTCGATCAGGGAAAAACTGTGCACTGACCGATGACGGTGATCCGCCAGTATCGCGAAGAGCGCAAGCGCCCACTTCTGTTCTTGAGGGTGGAAGCCTTGTGGCACGTCGAGAGTAAACTGTTGTGAGTTGGAGACGCAGAGATGAGTGGGCATCCACGCAGGCCATTGATTCTCTCGGGCACAGTGCTGCTGATCCTATTCAACAGCGCACTGGCAGACTCGCCCGCCCAGCCCGGCAATGTCACTCAGTCTCAGGCTGTTCATCAGGATTTCCAGGGGGGAAGCGCCATGTCCTTTGCACTGAAAACAACAGCATTTGTCAACGGCGGTGGAATTCCCAAGAAATACACATGTGATGGAGCCGATATCTCACCTGCATTGAACTGGAATGACACGCCAGCTGGAACACAGTCTTTTGCGCTTGTCGCGGATGATCCTGATGCACCCAGGGGCACGTGGACACATTGGATTATCTGGAACATACCTGCCGAAACTACGGCATTGCCGGAGAGTGTGCCGCAGGTAGGCGAATCCGGCACTGGCGTACGTCAAGGCAGAAATGACTTTAAACGCATCGGCTATGGTGGCCCCTGTCCGCCTCAGGGCAAACCACATCGCTACTTTTTCAAGCTGTATGCCCTCAATGCCAAGCTCGACGTAAAGGCTATGGCAAGCAGGAGTGAACTGGAACGCGCCATGAAAGGGCACGTACTGTCACAGACGGAATTGATGGGTATGTACGGACGATAACATCGTAGAAGACCATGCGAGGTTGAACATGTGGAGCTTGATGAGAAACCATCCAAGTCAGCTGGCTTGAGTTCTATCAAGCACCTTAGTACCTTGGTCATGGAACCTATGGCGAAGGATGAGTCGCGTTCCACCTATCGGAGCTTGCGCGGAAGACAACTAATTAGCACAATGGTCCGCAATGCTTCAGAAGGGGAATGTGAAAATGGCTCTATTGAAATGGAAAGTTACCAATCCTGCATCCAAAGTTAAGGGTCCGATTCGGTGCCACAAGTGCCAGTTAATGTGTCGAGACGCCGCGCTATACCTGAACCATAAATGCGAGTCCAAACCAGCGTCTGACTTGTCAGTGTTTCGTTCGGTAAGAAGCCCCTTGCATCAGTAGCTTAATCAGTCCCCCCTAACCATAGGTAAGCCCTATGGGAAGGAATCTTCCGGACCTTGTGCAACTCTCCTCGCGCTGGCGACATCTGCTCACAGTGAGTGCGGGCTATTGCTACGCAATTGCCTTCGCCATCCGCGACACGCGAGAGACATAGCGCTAAAAGGAGATTCGGGACGAAAACCAGTGCAGCTGGCGACTCCGGTACGCCTCCGCGGCTAAGAGACCCCGTTGTGGCCGTCATTCGGCCTGCCGCTGCCGGTCGCCCGAGGGGAAATGCTTCACGATGGATGAACCTCAGATTTACGCACGGCTCACGGATATCTTCCACGACGTATTCGACGATGATTCGATTGTCGTGACACCCGCGTTGGCAGCGACGAACATGGACGGGTGGGACAGCTTAGGTCACATTCGCCTGATGCTGACCGTTGAGAAGGCCTTCAGGATCAGATTCTCCACTACGGAGATTAGCAGATTGGAAAAAGTGGGCGACTTGGTCGAGATGATTAGAACGCGAACCTAGGGGCTGCTGGGAGGCGGTCGAATACCGCTGGAATGCACATGTATTGGCTACCGAATGCGGATGGGGTTCTTTTTCGATGAATCGACTGTACGCAGAACTGCAATGGCTGCCGCGCCCTCCGAAGGATTACCCTGAGCGGTTGAAGTCATTAGGCTCCTCGACCGGACCGCTGGGAAACGAACTGCGGGCGCTGGCGTCAAACGGCCTCGACCTGAATCAATTGACTAGGCTGGCCAATGCCATCGGCAGGTTACGCGCTGATGGCAAGTCGCTGAGTCCGCTGATTCCGTTTCGGTTGGCGGTGCTGAGCAACTCGACGATCGACATGATGGTGCCCGCGCTTGTGGCAAGTTCGGCGCGGCATGGCGTGGCGCTCGAGGTGATTCAGCCATCTTATGATCAGGTGGCGCAAGAAGCACTTAAGCCGGACTCGAAGGTAAACAGTTCGAGACCCGATGCAGTGCTATTTTCGTTGGACTATCGCGGGCTCCCGCTGAAGCTTTCATTCGGTGACCGCGAGGCGGCAAGCACAACGGTGCAAGGGGCGCTGGATTACCTGAAGACTCTGCGTGACGGCATCAAGAGCGTCTCCAATGCGATCTGCATTTTTCAGACGCTGGCTCCGCCGCCGGAGACGCTATTTGGCAGCCTGGACCTGGGATTGCCGGGAACGATGCGCAATCTGATCAGCGGCATCAACTGTGAGCTGGCCGCATTTGTGCTTGGCTCAGGTGATGTGTTGCTTGACGTGGCTGCACTGGCGGAGACAGTGGGCCTGGCCGATTGGCATAACCCCAACCTCTGGAACATGGCGAAGCTGGCCTTTTCCGACGAGTTGATTCCGATCTACACAGACCATGTGGCCCGCACGATTGCCGCCATTCGGGGCAAGAGCCGCAAGGTTTTAGTGCTGGACCTGGACGACACAATCTGGGGTGGCGTGATCGGAGACGATGGGATAGAAGGCATCCGGGTCGCAGAGGGCGACGCTGTCGGAGAAGCACACCGGGCGGTACAGCGCCAGGCGCTGGACCTTCGGCAACGCGGGATTGTGCTGGCTGTGTCGTCGAAGAACACTGATGAAATAGCGCGAGCGCCATTCGAAAAGCATCCGGAGATGTTGCTGAAGCTGGAGCACATCGCGGTGTTCCAAGCCAACTGGAATGACAAGGCCACGAATCTCAAGGCCATCGCAGAAGAACTTTCGCTAGGTTTGGACTCGATGGTGTTTCTTGACGATAACCCGGCGGAGCGGGGCCTGGTACGCAGCCTGGTTCCGGAAGTGGCCGTGCCTGAACTTCCGGAAGATCCAGCATATTACGCACGCACGCTGGCGGCAGCTGGTTACTTTGAGGCTGTCGCTTTCGCCCCGGAGGATTTGAAGCGCGCAGCCTTTTACCAGGACAACGCCAAGCGTGCGAATCTGCAGAAGCAAGCGGGCGGCGTGGACGCGTATCTGGCGTCACTGGATATGACCATCAGCTTCCAGCCGTTTGATACAACCGGGCGTGCACGCATTGTGCAACTGATTAACAAATCGAACCAATACAATCTAACGACGCGACGTTACACCAATCCGGAGGTAAGAGCGGCCGAGGAAGATCCTGGAATATTCACGCTGCAAGTGCGGCTGGAGGATATCTTTGGGGACAACGGCATGATCAGCGTGGTGATCTGCCGGCCTGCGAATGCTGGCGTATGGGACATCGATACATGGTTGATGAGTTGCCGGGTGCTGGGCCGCAAAGTGGAACACATGGTGTTGCGAGAGATCCTGGAGCATGCGCGCAAGGCAGGCATCCGCAAGTTGACCGGCACATACCTGCCGACGGGTAGGAACGAGATAGTGGCAAATCACTACGCCGGGCTTGGCTTTGTCAAGGTTGATGAGGATGTTTTTGGGACGACACGCTGGGAGTTGTTGGTGGAGGGAGCCAATCCGGAGCTCGCGCCAATGAAGGTGGTCTCGCAAGGCTTTGAGGTAGCGCAATAGACCCGTATGAAGCTAGACAGGATGAAGGCGGATGCGGCGTGTTGAATGGAAAGCAAGGGGAAAACGCATGACCGTTCCAGAGGGAACCTCGATGGGAGATCGGCAGGATTTCCATCTCGTCGTACGCGCGTCTGAGATTGCCGAGTTTCTCGGAGAGCCCCTTCAAGGGCTGGACGTAAACGTCGAGAAACCGCGACCGATTTCGCAGCCGGCAACCCACAGCCTGTTCTTCGTCAAGAAGTTTCGGCCGGATTGGGCAGCCTCACTGAATGCGATGCAGGACTCCCTGGTGCTGGCTACACCTGAATATGCGGGCCATTTGCGGGTAAGTCACATCCTGGTATCGCGGCCTCGTCTGGCGCTGGCTCGCGTGTTGAGGAGGTTCTTTGCTCCGGCGCCGCCAGTTGGAGACATCGCCGCCACAGCCATGGTGCATCCCGGGGCACGACTGGGGCAGCGGGTTTCGATCGGCCACTATAGCTTGATCGGCGATTCCGTAGATATCGGCGACGACACTGTGATTGCCCACCACGTGGTAATCGCACGCGGCAGCCGCATTGGCCGCCGTTGCGTCATCAAGAGTCACGCGGTCATCGGCGAGGATGGGTTCGGCATTGAATTCGATGAGGACGGACGGCCGTTGAGGTTGCCACACATCGGCGGTGTGGTGCTGGGAGACGACGTAGAGGTTGGCGCCCTATGTACGATCGCGAGAGGAACATTGGGGGACACGATCCTCGAAGACGACGTGAAGCTTGATGACCACGTTCATATCGCCCACAACGTCAGGATCGGCACTCGAACTCTGATCACAGCATGCGCGGAAATCAGCGGAAGCGTCCAAGTTGGAAAACGAGTGTGGGTCGGGCCAAACGCCAGCGTAAACAACAATCTGAAGATCGCGGACGAAACATTAATCGGCATAGGGGCCGTAGTATTAGTCTCCAGCGAGCGGGGCGAACACCTCATTGGAAATCCAGCGCGCGCGTTGTGGGCTGACGAGGATACGGAAAAGTGAATCAAACGAGAGCCTCCGGAATTCAGGACGATTTCAGCTACGCTTATTTCCGGCTGCTCGTCGCGGCGATGCAGGAACAGTATCGTCCTTGCCTCTTCGGCGAAGCGCCGGCACGACTGGGGAAGGGCGGGCAGCCGCTGCTGCTTCTGCGGCACGATGTAGATGTGTCGCTTGAGCGGGCACTGGACATGGCGCGGGTAGAGCAGGAAATGGGAATGCCAGCGACGTACATGGTCCTCGCCAAGGCGGCATTGTACGACTTTCGTGCGGCCCCGAACGCACGGCTAGTCCGCGAGTTGCGGCGCTGCGGACATGAGGTAGGTCTGCATTTCGATATTGAGGCGGAAGGCGTGATGCCAGACTCCCCGGCGGAGGAAATTGAGCGAGTGCTGATGTCCGCAAGGGACGAGCTTGCCGCGGTGCTGGGAGAATCTGTGCCTTCGTTTTCCTTTCACCGGCCGATTCCCAGGTTTCTCCGTGGACCCCTGGTTGTCGCGGAGATGGTGAACGGGTACGCCACGGAGCTAATGGCTGGATACATTTCGGACTCGAAGGCACACTGGCGGGAGGGCCCACCTCTTCCCAGACTCATGGAGAAGCCAGCTGTTGACGTTTTCCAGGTCCTGGTCCATCCCATCTGGTGGGGCGAGAAACACCAGTCCGGAGCAGAGCGTCTACAGTCGTTTTTCGGGGAACAGACTACTGGCAAAACGCTGAATGACACAATGGCCTATAGTGCCGCTTTGGCCCGTGCCGTTCCAGCGGTTGCGCGTGCGGGAGCCGATGTGATGTCGCGCAGGTAGTCGCGTGTTTGCGCACACACTTTACTTGTCGCGTCCAGGTGTCTCCTCTGGAGTCCCGCGTCCTGTTACCAGATAGACGGCGAAGCTCCCCAGCCAGTGACCTCCTTCATAATGCTCGCCAGTCACCGCCGTCAGACCTGCACGCCGGTGAGCATCAGCAACAGTATGAATGACCGGAATCCGCTCATCGCCATGTGGCAATCCGGCAGCGATGCCTTCCAGCATCCACGCCCGGCTTAAGTTCAAGCCATCCAGGTGCGCCAGTTTTCCATCGCTCGGGTCAGGCGACACTACTGGCCGCAACCAGCCGCCATCCCCATTCGTTGGAATCTTGGGCATGAACTTTCGCAGCCACACAGCAAAATCAGAGTGAGGCAATATACGCCGCATCACGTCTGCCTCAGCCAGGCACGGAGAAAGGAAATCTTCACCCGATGGCTCATATGCGAGCGGACAATCCGTGTCACAGAGATAAAACTGCTGAGCTTTCGCTACCAGCAGGTCGAAAAAACTGGCAAGTCCTGCGATGCGTGCATAGTCGAGCATCAAGCCAATGGCAAAGGCGGTTTGCGAATGTTCACCCGACCGCACTGGATAAGGCAGTTTCGGTAACCAGCCCTTTAGCCGCTCTACAACAACGATCTCCAATGGGTGCAAATTTGCCCCGAGCCGCTGCGCTTGCGAGCTATTCCACTCCTGCAATTCCGCGCCGAGTTGCAGCAGCCATGCCAAGCCGTAGGGGCGCTCGAAGGCAGCACGTCCATCACTTCGCAAATACACCGTCTCCTGCAATATGTTCTCCGCCGTCAGGCTTTGCCTCAGAGCTTCAAGTGCTCTGGGCGTAAACCCGGCATTAGGAAACGTTCGTGCGAGTCGTGCCAACATCCAGTGCCCATGCACCGACGAGTGCCAGTCGTAGCAACCATAGAAAGCCGGCGTAAGCGTTCGCGGTGGCAATACATCGGCATCGCTGTTTAAGGCATGAGCGACTTTATTGGGATACTCACGGTGTACGCACGCCAGCGCCAGATTTGCGAACCGCTCGGCAGCGTCAACATCAAGCATCATGGGCATGGTCTTCACTCTCATCTTCTCTGGGTAGATCAAGGGATACTTGGAATGAAGAGCCCCCAAGATCGGCGCAGGTGTGTCGCGTCCAATTCTGCGGCTGGTTTTGGAAACAACCGAAGAGACTCTATTTTACTGGGCCGTAGAACAAATAATCCGCTGTGTAGTTGACTCGCGCCTTCTCATCCTGATGTTGGGCGTTACAGCCTGTCGCTGGGGCTTTGCCGCCCTTGGTGTTGAGCCGCTGAATGGTGCTGACATCACTCATAACACCAGTGCCATTGTGATCGGTGGCGATGAGCAGCAGCCACGGAATCGATTCCGGGTCCGGAGCAGTCTGGCTGAGGACCTTTCCTTTTACCTGACTACCGTCTGTTGACTGCCAAGTCGGTCCGGCGAAGTGTTTTGCAATCTCCGTCCCTTTGTCGTCAGTGAGCGTCGCATCCGGTGCGCTCAGCACCCAAGCAAATTGAGAATCGCCACGTATCGAAGGTTGACAGATGTAGATTTGATTGCCAGATGCGTGCCCTCTGAGCACCAACCGTTTGGTCGCTCGGCGGCTTGATACTGTCGGGCACAGCAATTCCGCTTTGCGCCGACGCTCTAGTAAGGAAGAAAGCACAGAAGATCAAAGCACACACTGAAAGTCTTATAGGATTCGCCATGCGGGTGGTCGCGAAGAAGAATTCATGGATGCTGTCCATACAAGTCCCTACAGGGAATGAATTCACGTTTGGTGTTAGAACTACACGCAGGCTATAGGGTTGCACAATCGGGAGAACAGGGACGCTCGCTAGATGTTATGGTGATTCAGGAAAAGCGATATGGATTCGTCTGAAATCCGGCGATTCGAACAGACTTCACTCGGGGATGTTCCGGTGCGCGGCTTTCTCCATGTTCCGGCTAGCCCGTCCGGCGATGGCCTCGTCCTCACCCATGGTGCAGGAGCAGACTGCCAATCAGCACTCCTGATCGCACTGGCAACCGCCTCGAGCGAATCCGGGCTTACCGTTCTTCGCTGTGACCTCCCCTTTCGCCAATCGCGACCACACGGGCCACCTCCACGCGGCAGTGCCGAGCGCGACCAGGCAGGAGTACGGACTGCGGTCGAAGTGATGAGGCAAAAGATTTCTGGCCGCGTGTTCCTGGGCGGACACTCCTATGGAGGACGCCAATCGACAATGCTGGCAGCTGCGGAACCGGGACTGGCCGATGGATTGCTATTGCTCTCATACCCGCTTCACCCGCCTAAGAAACCGGAACAGTCGCGAACCACTCACTTTCCGGACCTTCGGACACCCTCGCTATTCGTGCAAGGTTCACGAGACGGAATGGGAACGATTGAAGAGATTCAGGAGGCGTTGAAGCTCATTCCTGCACGAACAGAGCTAGTGATCCTTCAAGGCGCCGGACACGAGCTAGCCTCGGCGAGGACGGTTCACGATGCGGTGAAGACTATAGTGAAGGCATTCTGGAACTTCGTCACTCAATGAGTAGAGATTAACCAAGCTGATGATGTGACGGCGCGCTTTTTCCCTTCTCGTCCGAGAGCACGCAACGAAGCCCTTCGCCCGCTCTGGTTGGATTGAAGCATCGATTGTCTGAAACGCAAGCGGACTTCGTCGTGTCTCCATTCTTCCAGCGGTTCACGAGGTCTGGTTCACAAATCAGCGGGCGGCATAGTGCGACGTAGTCCGCGGTTCCTTCGGCCACAAGGCTCTCAGCCACATCCAGAGAGCGGATTCCACCCACGAGAATAAGTGGCACGTGTATTCTCTGCTTGAAACGTCGCGCAGCATCCCGGTAGTAGATCTCGTTCTCCCTTGTGATGGTGCCGAAACGCGAAGTCATATACTTGCTTGTCCCACCGACAGTGCCACCACTTAGTTCGATTGCATCAATTCCGGCACTTTCCAACAGTGCCGACATCTCCAGCATGTCTTCGACAGAGAATCCGCCATCAATAAAATCCTCTGAGTTTAGCTTAATCAAAACTGGGTAGTCCGGACCAACGGTTTGGCGTACACTGCGCAACACATCTAAAACTATGCGGCCCCGATTCGCCAGTGCGCCCCCATATTCATCTTTCCTCTTATTGGACACAGGAGAAAGAAATTGACTCAAGAGATAGCCATGTGCCGCGTGAATTTCGACAGCGTCGAAGCCACTGCGCTTGCCACGAGCCGCTGCATCGCCAAAAGCGCGCACGATACGATCAATATCTTCTTTACTCATCTCCCGGCACACAGCCTTGCCATCTGCGTGAACCACTGACGCACCGAGGGCTTCCAGACCTGAGAGGCCAGTTGCGCCCCGAGCCCCGGCGTGAGCAAGCTGAATCGCAATCTTGCCGCCGCAGCGATGAACGGCATCGGCCATCTTGGTCAGTCCTGGCAAAGTAGCGTCTTCATGAATTCCCAACTGCCACGGGCCAGCCTGCCCTTCCCGGCTCACGTAACTGTGCCCGGTGATGATAAGGCCTACGCCTCCCTCGGCTAGATTGACCATCATTTCGGTAAGACGGCTAGTGCAAGCTCCCTCGGTGGTGGCCATTCCTTCCCACGTAGCAGAGCGAACAAATCGATTCGCTAAGCTCATACCATTCATGACGATTGATTCGAAAAGAGCCGACATTGTATTTCTCCTGGGCGTATGCAGCAGTCATTGCGGTGAACCAGATTAGCCGAAACCACGATAGCACAACGGGATGCTTCGGAATTGTCGCGGGAAACAGGACAGCCCGGAACTCAAATCACACTAAGGCCATTCTTTTCGCCGAGAAACGTGACCTGTGAAATGGCGTCGGAGGGCAAAAGCCAGCCGGTTGAATCTGGTGAAGTACGCTGATTCTGGGTGTGACGCGAGCAGTTGCGTCCATCGTGCAACTTGGAAACGCTCCCCCCACTTATGCTGCGCGTAACGAGCGAGCGTCGCTGCCACAGGCGCACGGCAGAAAGATTACAAACACACTGCCGCTTCGACCCATTTTTGTACTGCTCCGAACGTGTACCGAACCTCCGTGCCTCTGCACAACGTCCCTGACCAGGGAGAGTCCCATGCCGCTCCCACCGGAGCCTTTGGTTGTGAAGAACGGTTCAAATATATTGCGCAGGTTCTCCGCGGCAATTCCGCAGCCATTATCGGCGAACGTAACTCGCAGTCCGTGTCGCTGCTGTCCCGACCACTCGCGCGATACGGCTGCTCTCGCGTACATTCGCCCGCCTCCATGCATGGCATCTGCGGCGTTCAACAGTAGGTTGGAGAACACCTGCCGCAAAGGAACCGAATAGACGGGAATATCTCCATCGGACCGGTAGCGGGTATTCACGGAAATACCCCGAGCCTCGAAGCGGGACTTGTAGAGCTGGAGCACAGAATCCATTAAGTCCGGCACATTCGCGTCGTGTGGAACGCCCCACTCCCGAGCGCCATCCAACGCGGCTTGGGCAATCTGGGAGACCCGCCGTATTTCCTGCTCGGCAAGCGTGAGGTACTGGCGCCCCTGCTCGGTAAGTGTAGTCTCTGCTTTTACAAGGAAGAGAAGGTTGAGAACCGAATCGAGAGGATTGTGAATCTCGTGGGCGAGAGACGCTGCGAGCTGGCCCTCCGCTGAAGGTATCCCCGGACGGGTTTGTATTTTGCTTTGCACCTGCCGAACCTGGGACGTAGGGGGACTCGCAACTTTCTGTCCGATGTCAGACATACGCTTTAGGTTGTGCTGGCGTAAAATGAATCACATCTTAATTCGCATCTCACCCGTCCTGATAAGGCGGTTCATATGCGCGTCCAGATGCCGCTACGGCAAAGGAGCAGCGATGAATCCGCCTGCGAGGCAGTACAAGAATCGTGTGCTGGCGTCACTTCCCAAGAACGAAATTGACCGTCTGGCACCGCATCTTTCACCGGTAACACTCAAATTACGAACCCAGTTGCTGGACGGCAAAGCCGACTACGCATACTTCATGGAAGAGGGACTAGCGTCCGTTGTCCTGACTTTGGCGGGCGGAGCCACCGTTGAAGTAGGCGTGGTCGGCATTGACGGCGTCATCGGGCTTCCCATCCTCCTAGGCGCGGGCACCATGCCGGGGGAGACCTTCATCCAAGTAGCGGGCTCCGGCTTCCGCATCGAAGCAGAGCACTTGAAGGTTGAGTTTGAGCGAAGCGGACAGCTGCGAGACCATTTGCAAAAGTACATGCTTGCCCACATGATCCAGAGCGCGCAGGGCGCGGCTTGCAACCGCCTGCATACGATTAGTGAGCGGCTGGCGCGATGGCTTCTTACCTGTCATGATCGCATCCAGTCCGACAATATGCCGCTTACCCAAGAGTTTCTGGGCCAGATGCTGGGTGCCCCCAGAACTACCGTTACCCTGGCGGCAGGAATGCTGAATCACGCAGGACTGATTGACTATGTGCGCGGACATGTGACCATAAGGAATCGCGAAGGACTTGAGAACGTAGCCTGCGAGTGCTATGCAACGGTGCGGAATGAATTTCGCCGATTAGAGCTGCTCTGAATCTCTATTGTTGGTTAGTGGGACATCAGGAGGACAGGGTCTGTAATGCTCGCGCAAGTAATGTAGAAAGTGTGTTTAGTCTGTAGTGTGATTCTTAGTTTATTCCAGATTCAAGGGTTACGCTTGCCACCCGTGCCAGCAATTCCTTTGGATAAACCGGCTTCACCAGAAGTTCAAAATTGTATCCTTGCGCTCGAGCCCCTTCGAGCATATCTACCGTAAGCAGCTTGGCCGGAAAGCAGCAGTATCTTACACTCTGGATGACGCACCCGGATAATAACAGCCATCTCCACGCCGCTCATTCCCGGCATCACAACATCGCTTATAACCAGCTCAGGGCAGCAAACTTTCATCTGATCCAACGCGCTCTGTGCGTTGTAGAATGCACTGGCCTCATAGCTGTACTTGCCAAGAATCACAACCAGCGTGTCCGCAATCCATTTCTCATCATCCACAACAAATATTCGCTTTGCCATTTGTTTCTCGCCTTCAATACACAATTTGTCACTTGCTGGCATTCGTGTCTGTCTGTTAGCAGACACTCAAAGCCGCCCTAAAGGGAGACACCCTCTACTACGCCCGCTTACATTCATATCCCATTCTCGCCTGAGTGCGCGTATCCTTCGGGGCAACGGTTCAGGAGGGCGTGCGCAATGACTCATGCTACTCAACGAGGCCTTAAGCTGGCGAAATCCAATTTTCCGATGCTGTTAATCGGAGGCGTTATCGCGGCATTGCTGGGCATCGCCAGTCTCGCGGTCGGCAGATTCGAAGTGGCGATTGGTTTGTCGCTAACATTCGGCGGGCTCGGGGCGATTGCCTTCTCTTTTCTGTTTCAACTGCTATCCAGGCTGGCCGGACTACTAACCGAGATTGCAAGTCATCTGTCTGCGATAAGGTCTCAGATGGAGAAAGGTGTGCTCGGACTCCTAGGCTAGAAGAGGAACTCACATGTGAGCGACCGCACTCCAATGAGTGACGGAAGGAACGGAACTGATTACTGCTTTGCATTAGCGTTGGAGAAACTCAAACGCCAAAGCAGGGTGTCATGGTTAGTAAATGTGCCAATAACTGGTGCCTTACTCCTCGTCAGGGCCACGAGGGCAAGCTGTTCCGTTTAGATATTGACCTCGGAAATATGTCGGGCGGGAATGAGCGCAAAACAGAATACATATGGCTGTGTGCATGTTGCGTCTTGAAGATGCACCCCTATGTCGTAGTCACAGGGAACACCGTGACAGTGCGCCTTTCGAAGAATGAGACGCTGGGTGTGGAGGGTATCAATAGATCGTCGGCGCACGTCAACTGAAACAAGGTGCAATTGGGCTGGGCGCATCCCCAGTGTCCCTCTTTTTTGTCAAAAATCCTCGGCACACCAGCGATGTGCTGCGAAGCCAAGCTGCCTTCGCACTCTCTCGCCCAGTGGAGAGAATTGAAAACCCACAACAGTATCCGATCGAACCGCTGCGGCCCGTTCCTGGCCGTGTTTGGGACGGTGCTGATTTACTTGATCTATGCTGCACAGGACGGTCGCTGATGAGGTTCAAGTCACAACTGCTTATGTCATATACCATCCGCCATTCACCGAAACGGTTTGCCCCGTCATGTAATCGTTCATCGCAAGCATGACTACGACGGAGGAGACAGCATCCACTGAGCCGAAATGCCCCATCGGAATAAGCTGCGCGGTTGCACTCAAGTTGTTCGTCACCATTTCAGTTTCTATCAAGGCTGGTGCGATGGCGTTGACTGTGATTCCTTCCTTAACGAGCGAAGCGGCACAGGAATGCGTCAGTCCTATCATCCCGGCCTTTGAAGCGGCGTAGTGCGCCCCCACAGCACCACCTGTCTGAGCGGCCACGGATGACAGGTTGATGATGCGGCCCCATTTTCGTTGTCGCATACCGCCGACCACCGCCTGAGTCACCAGGAAGACGGATTTCAGATTGACGGTGAGGATTTCGTCCCAGTCCACCTCAGAGATTTCCTCAAGCTTACGCGGCTGGGCGATGCCAGCATTGTTCACGAGGATATCGATAGAACCCAGCTGGCTCTCGACGTCGGCAACCATCCGGCGAATGTCAGCTACGACCGAGACGTCGGCCTTCACGGCTAACGCTCTTTTCCCCAGCCCTGTAATCGTCGCACAAACTTCCTGAGCAGCATCGGCTCGTTCGTGATAGTTCACGACGACGTCAGCACCTTCCCGAGCGAGAGCGATCGCAATCGCAGCACCTATGCCACGACTCGCGCCCGTCACGAGGGCAATTCGATTGTTTAGGTTTTGCATGCGGCAATTGTATGCGCAAAGACGAACTGGGCGGGTTGGAAGGAAGATGGAAGGTTCAGCCATCTATATCCTTCTGCCACCGCCCCAGAACCCGATTGCCGCGTTGGCGAACGAGATGTCCGGAACCTCAAGAACAATCGAACTCACCGTGGTGTTGGCCATTGCATTGACTGCCTTATCTTTGTTCCATCCGGAGAGGTCGACGGCAGTGCCATCGCTCCGAGAACCGTGGGCTCAACGTGGAATGGCTCTCCGGCGAGCTCCGCCCAAGCCCGCACACCCCCTTGCCTCCTTTGCTTTCGAGCCTGAAGCTGCTGTTCCAGTTGCCTCTCGCAAGCACAATTTCATAATCGCCAACCCTGACGTGTTGAACTTAGGTTAGTAACTTACGTACTTGTTCAGACGAGCGAGTGCGCTCGCACCTTCCGCTCTCACGCAATCCACCCTCGCAGCAAACTCCGTTCGCAATGCTCTCATCTACGAAGCAGTCGCCCCTCGATGATCCACGTGTACGTCGCCGCCTGGCAAGCAATGACTCACTTAAACGAAGGAGGGTAATCAAGTGACCGCCAAACACGGAATCGAATTACTTCGCGACCCATCGCTCAACAAGTCGACCGCCTTCACCGAGGCCGAAAAGCAGACACTCGGCATTCTCGGACTCGTACCCGACGTCACAGAAACCGAGGAGTTGCAGTTGCAACGCGTGATAATGCAACTGGGCGAGAAGACTACGGACCTTGAACGCTACATCTACCTCGTAAACCTGCTCGACCACAACGAAACACTCTTTTACCGGACGGTCATGGCCGACCCAGCGCGTTTTCTCCCGATCGTTTACGACCCAACCATCGGCGAGGCATGTTTGAAGTTCGGCCACATCTACCGGCAAGCACGCGGCATGTACCTCTCAATCACACGGCGCGGCAGGGTGAAAGAGATTCTCCGGAACTGGCCGGAGAAGGACGTGCGCTTCATCTGTGTCACGGATGGTGGACGGATCCTTGGCCTGGGCGACCTTGGCGCAAACGGAGCAGGAATCCCCATCGGCAAACTGCAACTCTACACCGCCTGCGCCGGAGTGCCACCAAAATACTTGCTGCCAATGTACCTCGACGCAGGCACTAACAACGAGCAGTACCTGCACGATCCTTTGTATCTCGGTTTGCGCAAAACTCGTCCCTCAACTGAGGAACTTTTCTCGTTTGTCGATGAGTTTGTCGAGGCAGTGCAGGAGGTGTTTCCGAAATGCTGCATTCACTTTGAGGATTGGACGGGCTCCGACGCGGTACATCTGCTTCAGCGTTACCGCGATAAGTACTGCGTTTATAACGACGACGTGCAAGGCACGGCAGGCATCGTGCTTACGGGCATGATCAATGCAGCCAAACTCAAGGGAAAGAAGCTGAAGGACGAAAAGTATTTGTTCCTCGGAGCGGGCTCGGCCGGTATCGGTCTCGCCAACCTGCTCTGCTCGGCGCTTGCTGCGCAAGGCGTGATGCTTAGGGAAGCGCAGTCGCGCGTCTATATGTTCGACATCAACGGGCTGTTGGAGGACACTCGCACAGATTTGGTCGACTTCCAGAAGCCGTATGCCCACAAGCATGAGCGAACGCGGGATTTTGTCGCTGCTATCGAGAGCATCAAGCCAACCACGATCATTGGCGTCAGTACGATCGGGGGCGCCTTCAACCAGAAGGTCATAGAGAGTATGTCGCGCATCAATGAGCGCCCTGTAATCCTTGCCCTGTCGAACCCTACCCAGAAAGCCGAATGCACGCCCGAGCAGGCCTACACCTGGTCGAAGGGCAAGGCGATCTATGCTGCTGGGGTACAGTTCGCGCCGATCCATTACAACGGCCAGACATTTCTGCCGGGACAGGCGAACAACTTCTACATTTTCCCAGCCGTCGGTATGGCGATCTTCGCCACGCAGGCAAAGCGAGTCACGGACGAGATGTTCATCGAAGCTGGGCAGGCGGTGGCGGATCAAGTACCGTCTGAGTTGCTTAAGCAGGGTCTCCTGTATCCACCGCAATCGAACATTCTTGAGGCAGAGATACAGACAGCCTCGCGAGTGGCGAAACTTGTCTTCGATTCGGGTTTGGCTAGAGTCGCTCGTCCGGTTGACATGGTGGCGTTTATCCGCCGGCACGTCTATAAGCCGGAATACGAGAGCAAAGCGCAAGGAGTAACTAAGGCAGCCTGAGACTGTGGTGTGGCCTGAAGAGCCGAACTCGATTGAGGAGACTTATGAGTCGTTCCTGATCCAGATCGGCTTTCCGGCTCTGCCAATTCGAGCCCGCCGACTAAACGGCGCTTGCTACCTAGCTTGTTGGTCATCACCGACTGTCTTTGCGGCTGGCAGTGTCCCTGTGCTTCAGGTCCGGGCAAGGGCGGCCCGAAGGCTACCCTTGCCTACTGAACAAGAAGCGCTTAAGAAACCGGAAACTGCGCTTGCAGCACGCTGACCATGGCTGGGGATAGTTGTTTGAACAGCTCAGCGTTATAGGACGCGCAGTAAGGGACTCCGGGGACCGATCCGTAGATGATCGTCGGATCGGTCGTTCCGTCCTGCGGACGGGTCGGGTCCATCGTGCCCACCGGAATGACGCCATACGCCTTTTGAAGATTCGGGCAGTTGAGCACCTTATTGCTCTGCACAATCTGTTGCGCGGCAATGGAGTAGGCGCGGGATTTTGCCGCTGGCATGCCTGCCTTTACTGCCGGATCGACATTCACCGTCACGATAGAGATTGTGTAGTCGCTGTTCAAGTAGATCTCAAAAGTTCGAAGCTGCTGTGGAAACTCGCGTAGGGAACAAGTCTCCACCTGCCAAAAGCCGCTCTGCGGGGAGCCGCCAGACGGTGGCAGAAACGCCTTAACCGTATTGAGGTGACGATGTCCCGCCATCCACATAAGCAGATTCGGCGTGTTCTGTAGAACGGCAACCAAGTTCGTCAACGAAACCGCATTCTGCATGGTCGCATTCGGGTCCATGCCGGACTCCCACCACTCCATTTCGCTGCCGATATTCATGACTGCGATCGGCACGTGCGCGGCAATAATCATGAGTTGGTTCGCCGCCTGACCGGAGGCGAGTTCGGCCTGCAGCCAATTCCAGCGGGTTGTGTCGAGGAAGCCGTGTCCATGGATGTCGTGCGAGCCATCGGTCTCCGACTGTGTGTCGTCCAACACGATGATCTTCAGAGGAATCTCCGACTTGGGCACAAAGCTGTAGCAAGCGAATCCGCTTCCCATGGAAGGGTCTACCAGATTGAGGCCGTGGCCGACCGGAGACGACAAGGTATTGAAATACTCCTGGATCCATTCGGATCGCATCAGCGAGCGGCGATTGGGATCCGCGGCCACCGTGGGAGCCGCTCCCATAGTGGCAACCGAGCCGGCGCCCTTGATGTTGCCGTTCGGAGTCGAACCGTCGAGTACGCCCATGTAGAAGGTTTGCTGTTTTATGCTTGCGCTGGTATCGAAGATGCAGGGAAATATACCGGAATTCGGCGTCACGACGTCACCGGCGGCCCAGATTTTGTTGCTTAGATACGACTGTCGTAGCTGAAGAGTCGGGTCGGCATCGACCGGGACGCTTCCGATAAAGAAGTGATCGTGGTTGCCCATCACCTGGTACCACGGAATCGCCCGATTCAATCCCGCCGCTTTGAATGGCCTTTGATAATCGATGGTCGACGCTCCCAAATTAGCGCCCGAACTGGGTGTAATGACCTTGCCGTCGATGATGTCGATGTACCAGCGCAGCTCGTTATACTGTGTGCTGTTGCATGTATCGCCAAGCGAGATGCCGAAATCAAACGGACTCTTCTCATGAAGGGCATTGATGGTTTGAATGGCGGCGTCCAGAACATGCGTGGTGTAGAGCATGATCGGCGAGTAGAGCGCAGTTCCAGGGGCTCCGTACACTGGATCTTCCTGCTGAAGGTAGATGATTTGATTGGGAGCTTCCTTGTCGGTGATGTGAATATCGGAGATGGCGAAGAAGTTCGCTAGTTGTTGAAGCCTGCTGGGGAGTTGGCTTCCATAGCCAGCCGGCATGATGTCGAAGCGCTGCTGAATCGCGAGCCCCCCGCCAAGCGTGTAGTTGCCGTAACCGTACTTCGCGTATTGAGAGATCTGTGGAAGCTCGGTCGGATAGAGTCCTGTACCTGAGTTCGGGCCAGGAGGCTGCGGCGGCATGGAAAATGACAACACCTGATCGGTGGTCGTAAGAACTGAAGTGTCGATGGGGTACCACGCGTACTGGGCGCCGTCTCCGCACCCAGTGTTGAGAACACCGAGATATACTGCGGCAACAGCCCCGGCAACGGTCCCGGCGGCCCCTTTGAAAAAACTCCGGCGGGTGACGCCGTGCACCAGCCGTACTTCGTCGCTTGCAAGAATCTTGCTGCTCTCTTTCGAATCGTTTGACATAAGCCTCCCAGCGCACATGTCGCTCCCGCACTCAGCCGCGCAGAGCAATTCCCAACCGCGCATCTGTAATTGATCGGCACATCGGCAATCCATCTTCAGCAAGATGTGCCTGAAAGAGGAACAAAGTGGGAGTAGAGCTTCATGCCCGGCGAAGAAAATGCCGATAGAGTCTCTGAAAACATTTCTCGGTTCGGTGAATTATGAACAGGACTCCGGTTGTCTTGTCGTTGTCGATCTTGATCCATGCCTTGATGCTGCTCACGGGGTGCAGCAACTCATCCAGCTTTAATGCGCCAGTGTCGAATCCCGCTCCACTGAGCACCAACAACGTCAACCTGGTCTTCGTCGTTAGTCCGGATTTGGCTTATCAAGCTACCGGGGATGTCAATCCGAGCACTGCGAACCTTACCAATCAGGGCTTACAGCGATCTTTGCTCATGGCTCCATTCCTACAACAGCAGGTGCTGGGGAGCAAGAATGTTACCAGTATCTACGCCCTTGAGCCGACGACCCATTTGCAGACTGCGAACGATTATCCCGACATGGCGGCGCTTGAGAGCGTTCAGCAGTTTGCCCTGCTCAACCAAATTACTCTGCCGAGTGCGGCTGACGGCTCGGCACCACTTTCTGCTGCCAGCTACCCAATTAACGTATCGTATGCGCCAGGACCTTTGCCCAGTGGGGTTGGCGCGCCACTGTTCCCCTGCCCGGGTTGCCAGGGGCTCGACTTCAACGATGAGGGTGGCGATAACGAAGCCCTAGCTTCCTCTATTATCAAAGCAAACGTCCCCGGCTTCTATGTCTTCTCTGCTCCGTGGGAGACCACTAGCGCCCTGTTGACGAACATCAATCGGTTCGAAGGTTACAACCTGGCTCTACCGGCGAACTATAAAGGCCCCAATTACATTTATGCGTTCTCGATTACGCCGTCGGGAAGCGCCAGCCTGCTTACCTACAATAGCAATGTGAGTCCGCCTTCGAGCTATCCTGCGTTGCCTTCTCCTGTTTCGGTCAGCCGTACATGCACTGCGCAGACGCCGTTCAGCATCACCGTGACCAGCGGCGTCAATGGCGCTGTGATTCCGGCGGGAATCAACACAAACGAAACTCTCTACATGATTCGGCACGTTGAGGCGCACCCAGGAAGCAGTTGGGACGATGGCAACTACGTCGCCGCGGGGCAATGGCGCGCACTGAGTCTTCCAAACGCACTGCTCGGAAAAATCAGCCCAAGTGAGGTTTGGTCCATCGATCCGGCACAGGTTTTTCCAGGCGCATTGATCACTCCGGGCAATTCCGACTGGTCGTACATTAGGGCAACTCTGACCGTCGAACCTTACGCAATTGAAAATAACTTGCCATATCATCTCGTCTCGAACTTCGGATTGGCTGCTCCAAATTCGCCTCAACTCACCAGTGCGTTTTTCTTTAACGGCGGAACATTCTCCAATCAGAAAATACTGCTATCGTGGGAGCACCTTCACATCCCAACGACAGTCAATGCACTTCTTGCGAGCTATTTTCCGAATGGTGGTGCTCCAACCGCTCCCGATTGGCCAGACTCCGACTACGACACCATCTGGATCGTGACCTTTGATGCGGCCGGTAATGTGACGGTGGACAACTCGACATGCGAAGGCATCAACTCCGCAACGCTGCCGGTCGGAGCGCCTCAATTCTGATCGCTCCACTGCGCTGGCCTTGCCGAAGCACATTTCGTACCCGGCAGTTGCCAGGAAAAGTTGTCACTGAGCTGGTGCCGAGCTGGACCCAATCGGCTGGAGAATTTAGCACTGTCGGGTAGGCAGTTTGACAATCAGCCCATTTGCCGCTAGATTACGTAGGCGAACAAATGGCGAATACTGGCATTGCCGCGGAGCTTCGGAAGCAGGTGGAATCAGCGCTGGCTCTGCGCATTCCTGCGGCCTTGTCGATGCGTCTAGCGACGGCTCCAGAGCGGCTCTCCTGCGGTCTAGCTGAGGTAGATGCTGCGCTGGCCGGTGGGCTTCCTATGGGAGCAATCACGGAGCTGGCGGGTCTTCACTCCTGCGGACGCACAACGCTTGTGCTCTCTACGCTGGCCGTGGTCACACAGTTAGGCGATAGCTGCGCTTACGTGGATGTCGCCGATGCGCTGGACCCGGTTTCAGCCTCCGCGCTGGGAGTGGATTTGCGCCACCTGCTCTGGGTCCGCACCGGAGAGGTGCGCGCTGGCGAAGCTGCTGTGGCCGCAGGGTCTCCCTTCCCTGTGGCTGCGTCAGCTCCGACGGTGGAGAGCAAGAGAGTGGGCGGCATGGGGTGGTGCCATCCGCGAGATGAAACCATTGGGCTGCCCAATGCTGTAGGCAAACTCTTCCAGACGGTGACGAAAGAGAAAGTGGATTTTACGCCGCGCTGCTCGGAGGCGATCCCACGCGAGCGTGTGCAGCCGGTGTCTTTTGTGCCTATGCCGCTTGCACAGAAACTGCAAGACACGCCGCCGCGCCGTGCCAATGCGCATGGAAAGAACGTGTGGACACGCCTCGATCAGGCTCTGCGTGCTACCGACCTGTTGCTCAACACCGGGGGCTTCAGGGCCATTGTGCTTGACATGGCGGACGTATCTTCAGAGCAGGCGCGGCGCGTTCCGCTGGCGACGTGGTATCGCTTCCGTTTGCAGGCGGAAAAGTCGCGCACGCTTTTTCTGCTGATGACTCGCGTGCTTTGCGCGAATAGCTGTGCTGCGGTTTCACTGCAATGTGAGCAAGGTGAGATCGAGTGGCAAGGGGCGACATGCAACAGTCCACGGCTGCTCACTGGAGTGCGTTACCGCGTGAGCGTGGAGCGCCGTCGCTCGGTTGATCCAACACGCAAAAGGCCAGCCGTCTCCGCAACAGCCTCCTGGCGCAGCACCGCTACGTGGGCGAGATGAACTATGCCTGCCCCGCTGTATCTCTGTCTTCATCTCTGTGACTTTGCCGCGCAGGCAATTGCCTGCGCGAAGTCTGCGTTGCATGAGCGGCCCTTGGCGATCTTGAATGGCGAACCACCGCTTGAGCGCGTCTTCGCCATGACGCGGCAGGCCCGGCAACTTGGCATGGAAGAGGGCATGAGCCGCGTGCAGGCCGAGTCGTTTTCCGTGGCGGTGGTGCGGCGTGACCGGCAGCAGGAAGAGCGCTCCTTCGCAGAGTTGATGCGATGCACGCAGCAACTCTCGCCACGAGTGGAGACCATCTCATCTCCGCAGGAAGAGCGTTGCGGAGCCACGCTGGTGCTGGATGTGACGGGATCAGAGCGCTTGCTGGGAAGCGCGGCACAGATTGGCGCAACGCTTTGGCATACGGTATGTGCCTATGGATATGAGGCGAGCGTGGCCTCTGCGCATCGAGCTTCGGCGGCTCTGCTGGCAGCGCGTGGAACGCCGGGCGTAACCACGATTGCTCCGGGATGCGAAGCTGAAACACTAGCCCCTCTTCCGCTCTCCGTGCTGGAGCCGGATGTAGTTGCCGCGCAGACCTTCGAGAGCTGGGGCATTCACACTCTGCGTCAACTGGCGGCGTTGCCAACGAAGCCTCTTGCAGCGCGTCTGGGACAAAGCGGTTTGCGATTGCAGTCACTGGCACGCGGCGAAGGCAACTCTCTACTGGTCCCCACCGAAGAGCCTGTGGACGCACCCCTCACCGAGCGCGTGGAGCTGGAGCATCCGGTGGAGTTACTGGAACCATTGTTATTTCTGTTGAGCCAGATGCTGGAGCAGCTCTTGCAGCGTGCCGCACTGAGAGCGCTGGCTATTGCTTCGGTGGAGACCTGCCTGGTGCTTGATGGCCCCTCGAATGCCGCACGCTCCGCGCATCGCCGCACCGTACGGCCAACACTGCCAGAGCGCGACCGCCTCACGTTGCTCAAGCTCATTCAGCTTGATCTGGAGTTGCATCCACCGGAGGCTGCGGTGATTGCCTTGCACGTCACTGCTTATCCGGCGCGTGCGCAAACGGCGCAGCATGGGCTCTTTGCAGCGCAGGCTCCCGAAGCAGGGCGCATGGAGATTCTGCTGGCGCGACTGCGTAAGCTGGTGGGCGACGGGCGCGTGGGTGCGCCGGAATTGCTCGACTCACACGCGCCGGAGGCATTTCGCCTTACCGGCTTTCAGATTGCGCAGGCGGCTTCGCACGGCACTGTGTACGCGGCTCCCGAGCAGCGTGCTTTGGCGCTACGCATGGTGCGGCCTCCGCAGGTAGCGTATGTGGATGTGCGCTGCAATGCGCCGTGTGCGATGCGTTACGAGGGGAAGCGTCTCATGCTGCAAACAAGTTCCGGCCCATGGCGCGCCAGTGGCGCATGGTGGACGAATCCCGCGTGGTGCCGCGAAGAGTGGGATGTGACCGTGCAGGAGCATCCGCAACGCTGTCTGCGTTTGGCACACGACCCCTCAGCGGATTGCTGGTACGTCATTGGAATTTATGACTGAGCAGGCGCCGCCAGCCGGAGTGCGATTCATCGCGTACCCGGCAGGCACCGTACGCGAAACTTCATTTGAGGACCACGATGTATGTAGAGCTTCACGCCCGTTCAGCTTTCAGTTTTCTTGAAGGCGCATCTCTGCCCGAGCTGTTGATGTCTCGCTGCGCGCAACTCGATATGCCTGCGATGGCATTGCTTGACCGCAATGGCCTCTATGGCGCACCTCGCTTTCACATCGCTGCTCAGCGGGCTGGTGCGCAGGCACACATCGGAGCAGAGATTGCCGTCGGCAACGCCGGAGAGCGTATGCGTCCTCCATCTTGGCTGCCGCATCAGGTTCCGGCAGAACCCGTGCGCTTTGCGTTACTGGCAGAGACGCCACAGGGCTACCAGAACCTGTGCCGATTGATTACTCATATGAAGCTGCGAGAGCCGCACAAAGCAGAGGGCGCGGCACTCTTGGCCGATATAACGGAATACTCAGAGGGCCTTGTCTGCCTGACAGGCGGCGATGAGGGCCCATTGGCATCGGCCTTGGAGCGGGGTGGATACGACGAGGCAATGCGAGAAGTCACGCGGCTCATGCATATCTTCGGACAACGCAATGTGTACGTTGAATTGCAACGCCACTTCGACCGCGCAGAAGAGCATCGCAATCAGGCAGCGGTGCGTATCGCCCGTGCGTTGCATCTTCCGCTGCTTGCTACCAACGGTGTTAGCTACGCAACGGCCTACGAACGCGAGGTGCTCGACATGCTCACTACGATCCGTCATCACTGCACGCTGGAAACCGCTGGCCGCCTGCTCTCGTCGAATGCAGAGCGCTATCTGCGTTCGCCGCGTGAGATGCGGCAGCTTTTCTGCGATCTCCCCGAGGCCATCGATAACACGCTGGAGCTTTCCGCGCGTCTCTCATATCAGATGAGCGATCTCGGCTATCGCTTCCCCGACTATCCCGTGCCGGAGGGCGACTCGATGCAGTCGTTTCTTGAAAAGCGCACGGAGGAGGGCATTCGCAATCGCTACCTGCCCAAGAGCGATGACGCTCTTTTCGCTCGCGCGCAGAAGCAGGCACAGCGTGAACTGCAACTCATCGCCAAGCTCAGTCTCGCCGGATACTTCCTCATCGTCTGGGACATTGTGCAGTTCTGCCGACGCAATGACATTCTGGTGCAGGGACGCGGCTCGGCGGCCAACAGCGTGGTCTGCTACGCACTCGGCATCACTGCGGTCGATCCTGTTGGCATGGAGCTGCTCTTTGAACGCTTTCTCTCCGAAGAGCGTGGCGAGTGGCCGGACATCGATCTCGATCTGCCGAGCGGCGATCAGCGCGAGCGCGCGATTCAGTACGTCTATCAACGCTACGGAGAACTCGGTGCAGCGATGACCGCCAACGTCATCACCTATCGCGGACGCTCGGCGGCACGCGAAGCAGGCAAGGCTCTGGGCTTTGACGCCGAGACGCTGAACCGCCTTACCAAACTCGTCAGCGCTTGGGAGTGGAAGGACAAGAACGAAACTCTCGCGCACAACTTCTATGATGCGGGATTTGATATTCAGCACCGCCGCATCGCCAAGTACGTGGAGCTTTGCCAGCGGATGCAAGACCTGCCTCGTCACCTTGGGCAGCACTCGGGCGGCATGGTCATCTGCGGCGGGAGGCTTAATGCCATCGTCCCCATTGAACCCGCGTCCATGCCCGGCCGCACGGTCATTCAGTGGGACAAAGAAGATTGCGCGGACATGAAGCTCATCAAGGTCGATCTGCTTGGACTCGGCATGATGGCCGTGCTCAAGGAGTGTCTCGACGTGATACCCGCCGCTTACGGCGAGCCGCTCGATCTGGCGCAGCTTCCGCCCAACGATCCGCCCACCTATAGTGCGTTGCAGACCGCGGACACCGTGGGCATGTTCCAGGTGGAAAGCCGCGCCCAGATGGCCGCGCTGCCACGCAACTATCCTGCATGTTTTTACGATCTCGTGGTGCAGGTCGCCATCATCCGCCCCGGCCCAATCGTGGGCAACATGATGAACCCGTATATGAAGCGGCGTCAGGGCAAGGAGAAAGTGAGCTTCTATCATCCGTTGCTGGAACCAGTGCTCAAACGCACACTCGGCATTCCGCTCTTCCAAGAGCAACTCATCCGCATGGCGATGATTGTCGCCAACTTCAGCGGAGGAGAGGCCGAGGAGTTGCGTCGCGCTGTTGGTATGCGCCGTTCCATGGCACGCATGAAGGACTTGGACGGCAAGCTGCGCCGGGGCATGACCGCCAACGGCATCGCACCCAAGGTGCAGGATGAAATTATTCAGTCCATCTCGTCGTTTGCGCTCTATGGATTTCCCGAGTCGCACGCTGCCAGCTTTGCGCTGATAGCCTATGCGAGTGCTTACCTCAAGTGCAACTACCTTGCGGCCTTCACCGCTGCGCTGCTCAACAATCAACCGATGGGCTTCTACTCCTCGGCGACGATTGTGAAGGACGCCCAACGCCACGGCCTACGTGTAAAGCCCGTCGATGTGTTGCACTCGGCTTGGCCGTGCATGCTGGAACCGGAGCTATCCAGTCCGCACCGCTTCGCCCTGCGGCTCGGTCTGAACTACGCTCGGGGATTGCGGCATGATGTCGCACAATCCTTGCTGGAAGCACGTACACAAAGCGAGTTCACGTCCATTCAAGACCTCGCCCTGCGCGTGCCTGAGTTGCGCAAAAGCGATCTCACATTGTTGGCAAAGATTGGTGCGCTCAATTCGCTGGGCGAAGTGGAACATCGTCGCGATGCGCTCTGGCAGGTGGAATATGCGGGCCGCCCGGCAGGGCCGTTGCTCAGCCCGCTGGAGGAAGAGGATGCTGTCTCGCCTTTGCAGCAGATGAATCTCGAAGAGCGCCTCGTCGCCGACTTTGCCGGAACCGGAGTGACGGTCGGCAAGCATCCTATGGCTTTTCAACGCGGGAAGCTGCGCCGCATGGGTATTTGCTCTGCCGCCGATCTCGCCGCACTGCGCGACAAACAACCTGTGCGCATCGCCGGATGCATCATCGCTCGCCAGCGCCCAGGCACTGCCAAGGGCTTCGTCTTCCTCAGCATTGAAGACGAGACGGGAATTTCTAACGCCATCATCACGCCCGCTGTTTACGAGCAGTTTAAGCAGGTGGTGGTCTACGAGAAGTTTCTGCTGATTGAAGGAGAGCTACAAAATCAGGAAAACGTCATCTCCGTAAAGGCCGCAACGATTCGCCCGCTGGTAATCAGCAAGGCTGAAGTGCGCTCTCACGACTTTCATTGATCCAACGCCGCTCCAATGCGGCGGTTGAGGGAAGGTCTGAGCAGATTGGATTCATGCTGGGCAACCAGAAGTTACCGGAGCTAAGCCGACTTATCAGTCCTGATCCGGCCTTGGAAGCGCTGAGTGAGTCCGAAGATCCCGATAGCAGGATACCAGTGCATCGAGACTGAATGCCCGATTTAGCCCACTTGGGTTGGGCAAGACCCAGACCTCCGCACCGCCAAACCTAATGGACTGTTGTCCCCAGTCGACCCTTTTTTGTCGAAAGATGGCAGCAAAGGCAGGCTTACCGAGGAAAGCTAGGTAGCGCGGGCTATAACGATCGAGCTTTCGTTCCAGTTCCTCGACAGCTGCGTGAAATTCATGACTCATAAGATCGCTGGCTCTCACAGTCGGTCGTTCCACTGCAGCCGTCAAGCCGCATCCGTATTGCAGAATTGTGCAGTCGCTTTCAGGCTGAATCAAGTGTGGCGTAAACCCCGCCAAGTGAAGGACCCGCCAAAACCGGTTGCTACGGCTTGAGAAGTGGTGCCCCACCCGGGCAGCGCTCAGCGCCGGATTGATCCCACAAAACACTACATCAAGATCATTGCTGAGTAAGTCTGGCAGTCGGATCATCGGAAGGTTTGGACTCCATTATTCGCAAGTTCTTCGGCGTCGATACTCCCACTCTAAATGCGCCCGGGGACATGGCATCGCGCGTTTAAATCCGCATCTCATCGGGCCGAGCGTTAACCGTACGTGAGATTGGTGCTCTGTCCGACTTCGATAATATAACCGTCAGGATCGCGGATGTAGCAGCGAATCTCGCCGTACTTGGGTATCGGCTCCGTGATGAATTCGGCTCCTCGACTTTTCCACGATTCATAGCACGCTTGAATATCCGCAACCCGGAAATTCATAAAGCTGTTGATGTGATTTGGGTCGGGGACGCTGAGCGTTACCGTCGGCTTGTCGGGGGTCGGCCCGCCCCCCACGTTCATAATCATCCAGATATTCGCGAGTTGAAGATACCCAGGTGCATTGCCGTCTCCCAAGCTCAGAATGCGAGCGCCGAAGACCTTTTCGTAATAGCGAGCCGATCGCTCGATGTCCTTCACGGTGAGAAAGTGTGCGACGCTGAACCCGTCGCGTGGAGGCATCTCATAGCTCTTCTCTTCAATTTGTACGCTGTTCATTAACGACTCCTTTCAACATAGTGCTAATCCGCTGATTCTGATTCCTTCGTATTCATACCTGCGCGAAGAGACACTCGCATCAGCGGTTGGTGTGGGTTATGCCCCAGGGAATCCGAACATCAACCACGACTGATTGGCTACCCAATGCGGATATAGCTCCGTCATCTGATCGAACAGTTCCTGGTCGGACGTCGCGGTTTTCTGCACCCGATCGAAGTCCTGCAGGTAACGCTTGGTATCTTGGATCGTCGAGGGAGAGTAGGGCGCGCCAGGTTTCTTGTGACCAGCGACAACAATCGTCGGGTTCAGAGCCACTAACCGGTCTAGCGCCACGATCCAATTCTTTCGGCTCTCGGGGGTAGTGTCGCCGACGTACATGCGGCATTGGTTGTATACAACGTCGCCAGCGACGATCAGGCCGAGCGATGGAACGTGTAGAGACGTCGAATCAGGGCAATCGGTGCGGCCCTGCTCGATGATGCGCAATTCTTGGCCCTCGAGAGTGAACGTGTCGTGCTCATAGGGCACAGGTGGAACCAACTTAGTGGGCACTTGCCCTGGAAACAACTGGCGGGCTAACCGCTCCACCGGGGGAGAGAGAGACATCTGCATGGCGGCCACCGTCTTGGGCGTTGCTATTGCCCGAGCGCCCGGAAAACGGTCGAGCAGGATGCTCAACCCGTAGAAGTGGTCGAAATGGGCGTGCGTTATATAGATGGTCTCCAAGTTGCGGTTGTGCAGAGCACCCCAAGCCGCGAGAGCCTCGGACTCAGCCAACGTCGTCATTGCGTCTACCAGCACCGCGTCGTGCTCGCCGAAGATTAAAGTCGACGTGATCGGGTCAAAGCCGAACGCTTCGCCGAAGGGTTTTGGCCGCGCGCCGACCATAGCCTTACCCGGGGCGGTAAAAACGTTCACACCAAGCGTGTTCGCCACGACGGGCGCGGTCACGCGCGTGGTCTCTTTCAGTCCATTTGCGCCGTCCAATAGGTACTCCTTTCGAAGTCAGAGCGGATGACTGTTCAAGGCAGGATTGGCAGAAGCGCGACGACGAATCTATTGTTCCGATACAGTGCTCAATTTAAATACAGCGTTTGCGCCGGACGTGAGGGACTGTGACTGCGGTGCTCTCTTTCTTACGAGTGTATGACTCGTCAAGGCACGCTGTTTCTGCTAGCGCCCCAAGTCTCTATACTGCGCAAGCCCTGGCAACTTGACAATGGTGCTCAAAACTCACTTCTTCCTTAGGCTTACACAAACTGTGGTTCAGAAGCTTGCACGCCTAGCACGCCGCTGGGCTTAATTTTTAGAGGAGAGGCGCGCGGGCACGAGATGCCTTCAGATGGTTTTAATGACTCATGTCCCTCCTGCAATTCCACTGGATTCCTGGAGGGAATACTCTGGGCCGAATTGCACGGCCTCGATGATTTCAGCCGCACGCTGTCCTGCTCTGCCCGTGATTTCGAAGTCGGAGCCCTCATTTTATGACGAGATGTCGAAGATCGGGCAACGCTTCCAAAATGGAGCGAATCACTAGACACGACACTAAGAAAAATTCCGGATACCCAGCGTTGCGGCTGTCAGGGCAAAGTTGCTAGCTGTCATGCATTTCCGGAAACTCGTGCCATGTGGCTGTGAAGGCGAAGGACTACATCTTCCACCCGTACCAAGTGCGCTGAATGCGCCGGATATTACGTGCCCCGCAAACGATGTTTCTGCGTGAGGCTTTTCGTAACCGAGGTCATCTCCGGCATAGCGGGGCTGAACGGCAGCAGAGAAAGGAAAGTCCCATGAATCAACTGACTTTCTATCGAACAGTTCAGAACGATGGGCGCTCTATCTTTTACAGGGAAGCTGGAGAAAAAGACGCTCCGACCCTGCTTTTGCTTCACGGACTTCCGTCCTCCTCGCGGATGTTCGAATCTCTGTTCGCCCGGCTTTCCGATCGCTATCACCTAGTCGCACCCGATTACCCTGGATTCGGACACAGCGATTGGCCCAACCCAAAGCAATTTGCGTACACGTTTGATCACTATGCGGAGATCATGAATCACTTCACCGAATCGCTCGGGCTCTCGCGCTACTCGCTTTACATGCAGGATTACGGCGGTCCCGTTGGTTTCCGCATGGCGTTGGCACACCAGGAGCGGGTGCAGGCTCTTATCGTTCAAAATGCGGTTGCGCATAACGAAGGACTGGGCGCCATCTGGGCAACACGGCGGGCGTTCTGGGCGGACCGGTCTGCTCATGAAGAGACGCTGCGCAAAAATCTGCTCTCGCTTGAAGCCGCGAAGACGCGTCATATCGGAGACGATCCAAGGATTGAGCTCTACAACCCGGATCTTTGGACTGATGAGTATGCATTTCTGAACGCGCCAGGGCAGGCTCAAATTCAAAGCGATCTCTTCTACGACTATCGAACGAATGTCAATGCTTACCCAAAGTGGCAGGCCTGGCTGCGGAAGACCCAGCCGAAGCTCTTGGTCCTCTGGGGCAAGCACGATCCCTCGTTTGATATCGGCGAGCCGGAAAGCTATCGCAAGGACGTACCGAACGCGGATGTCCACGTCCTCGACGCAGGGCATTTCGCGCTCGATACGAAGGCGGATGAGATTGCTGCCCTGGTGCACGAGTTCATGAATATACAGGGAGTAAGCAGCGCCAACCGGCCCCCGCAGGCCGCTTGATTCGCCAACACGGATATGGATTTGCAGCTCAAAAACCCGGCGTACATCGTTCTCGGACTCAGCGCACTTGTGCGTGGAGGCCACTGCCGTTATGCACTGAGTTTCACGCTGCCAAAAGATGCGCCTCGGATGAAGAGATGCTCGCCGCGCTTGACGTTAATATTCCAAGCTAAGGAGGTGAAAGATGAAAGCAGTTGTCGTCCACCAATATGGTGGTCCTGATGTACTCAAGTTCGAGGAATACCCTAATCCGGTTCCGGGTCCGGGCGAGGTGCTGGTGCGGGTCGCTGCCACCAGCGTAAATCCGATCGACTACAAGCGGCGTGCCGGGCTAACGAAAGATTTTTACCCCATCAAGTTTCCGGGGCTTATAGGAGTCGATATTGCTGGCACTGTAGTCAAGATTGGGCCGGGAGCAGAAGGCTTTTCTGTCGGCGACGAGGTGTTCGCTATGGCGGACAATACTTACGCCGAACTTTGCGTCGTGAAAGCCGCGAATCTGGCGAAAGTTCCCAAGGGGCTCGACTTGATCCAAGCGGCGGCGTTGCCGCTGGTGACGACGACTGGCAACCAGCTCCTCTTAGCTACGGGAGTCGACGCGGGCCAGACGGTTCTCGTCGTAGGTGCTGCTGGAAATGTCGGGCGTTCGGCTGCATTCACTGCGAAAGCACGCGGGGCGACTGTGATCGCGGGGGTTTTGAAGAGACAGATCGATGACGCGAAGACCGTCGGCGCGGATCAGATCGTCGCAACCGACGACGACACCGCGATTGCGAATCTTCCGCCGCTCGACGCAGTGGCGGATACGGTGGGCGGAAGAACCGCCGAGAAGCTGATCGCCAAGGTCAAGCCGGGAGGCGTT